>Ga0207683_10001462_pt1 | contig 21298 bp, 24 predicted proteins | sample KBSM73metaG_FD_184333 | JGI IMG/M metagenome (GOLD analysis project Ga0207683, IMG submission 184333) | Miscanthus rhizosphere microbial communities from Kellogg Biological Station, Michigan, USA - KBS M7-3 metaG (SPAdes) (version 2) | ecosystem: Host-associated > Plants > Roots > Rhizosphere >... | reverse complement strand
TGTTGCACGCGGCGAGCGATCCGAGGCCGAGCGCAATGGCGAGAATGGTAGTGGTCTTCATGGGCTGATATCCCCTGTTGCAAGTTCGTACGCCCGCGCGGGCGCGGTGCGGAACTGCAATACGCTCGGCCCCTGATTAATGTTCCGTGGGCCCAACGGTCCGTCGCGTCTGGACGTCCAGCACCTTCCTCCCTAGAGCCTCGACGGGCCGCTCAGAGCTCAAGGAACCAAGGTGGGAAACGTCACCGTCATCGGCGCCCAGTGGGGCGACGAAGGCAAGGGAAAGATCGTCGATTGGCTGGCAAGCCGAGCCGACATGGTAGTCCGCTTCCAGGGCGGTCATAATGCCGGCCACACCCTGGTTGTCGGCAATCAGACGTACAAATTGTCGCTGCTTCCGAGCGGCATCGTGCGCGGCACGCCGTCGGTAATCGGCAATGGCGTCGTGCTCGACCCATGGGCGCTGAAGGCCGAGGTCGAGCGCATGCGCGAGCAAGGCGTCGAGGTCACTTCAGATGTCCTTCGGATCGCCGAAACCTGTCCGTTGATCCTGCCCATCCATCGCGACCTCGATGCGCTCAGGGAAGATGCCAGCGGCGCAGGAAAGATCGGCACTACCCGCCGTGGCATCGGTCCAGCCTATGAAGACAAGGTCGGCCGCCGTGCAATCCGCGTGTGCGACCTCGGGCATTTGGACGAGGCCGGCCCACTACTCGACAGGCTTTGCGCTCATCATGACGCCCTTCGGGCAGGCTTCGGAGAGCCCCCCGTCGACCGGGAGAAATTGCTCGCCGACCTGCACGAGATTGCCGATTTCGTCCTGCCTTTCGCGAAACCCGTTTGGCGCGACCTTGAAGAAGCGCGCTCGCGCGGCCGGCGGATCCTGTTCGAGGGCGCGCAAGGCGTACTCCTCGATGTCGATCACGGGACCTATCCGTTCGTGACCTCTTCCAACACCGTAGCCGGGACGACCGGCCCGGGAAGCGGGATGGGGCCGAGCGCCGCCGGCTTCGTGCTCGGGATCGTCAAGGCCTACACAACCCGCGTCGGTTCGGGTCCCTTCCCGACAGAGCAGGACAATGAAGTCGGCCAGAAGTTAGGCGAGCGCGGGCATGAGTTCGGGACCGTCACGGGTCGGCGGCGGCGGTGCGGCTGGTTCGATGCAGTTCTGGTCCGGCAGGCAGTCGCGGTCAGCGGCGTGACCGGCGTCGCCTTGACCAAGCTCGACGTGCTCGACGGCTTTGAGACGGTGAAGATCTGCACCGGCTATCGCATCGGCGGGCAGTCCTTCGACTATCTTCCGCCGCACGCGGCGGACCAGGCCCGCGTCGAGCCGATCTACGAAGAGATCGAAGGCTGGCCGGGTTCCACGCGCGGCGCGCGCAGCTGGGCCGATTTGCCCGCTCGCGCGATCAAATATGTCCGCCGGATCGAAGAGCTGATCCGATGTCCGGTCGCGTTGGTCAGCACTTCGCCAGAGCGCGACGACACGATTCTTGTACGGGATCCGTTCGCGAGCTGACGCGGCTGAGGCGTCAGTGCCGAACCTCGAAATCGTCGAAGTCGAAAGTTTCGACGTCCCACACGTGAACGTCCTCGACCTGCGCTGCGGGCGGGCCGCGGCGCAACTGATCGATGAGCCGCTGAACGGCGCTATCCTCGCCCTCGACATGCGCGTCGACCCGACCGTCCGGGCAGTTGCGAACCCACCCGGTGACGCCCAGCTCATCGGCCTGCTGCTTCGTCCATGCCCTGAAAAACACGCCCTGAACGCGCCCGGTAACCGTCACGTGCCTGGCGATGTTTGTCACGGGGCCTTCGAGACCGTGTAGATCACTTGCCAGCGGCCCTTCCGCTTTGCCCAGATGTCGGCAAATCGGAGCCGCACCTCATATCGCCTGCCGGCGTCCTTGCCGCGGAGCGTGGCAATGCCGCCCATGACAGCGCCATCGGTCCAGACCTTTTCAACCGGCTGCTCGATCGTGAACGGCTCGAGATCGAACCCAGGCGCCGTGTAATCGGCAATCAGCTGCGCCTTGGTTTCCGTCTTACCGCTGCTGTTGATCAGCAGATAATCGTCGGCAAGCCAGCGCTCGAGTTCGGCCTTGTCGCTGTCGACTTGTGCCCGGTCATAGGCGGCCACCGCAGCGGAGAGGTCCGGAGGCACTGATGCAGTCGCAGCCGCGAGCAACAGCAGCAGCATATTCAGACCGTCGAGATATCCGGAGCGTCCTCGGCTTTCATCCCGACGACGTTATAACCGGCATCCACATGATGGATCTCGCCCGTGACTCCGGCAGCAAGATCGGAGACGAGGTAAAGCCCAGCGCCGCCGACATCCTCGATCGTGACGTTGCGGCGAAGCGGCGAATTATATTCGTTCCATTTCATGATGTAGCGGAAGTCGCCGATACCGCTCGCAGCCAAAGTCTTGATCGGACCCGCCGAAATGGCGTTGACGCGGATCCCCTCGGGACCAAGGTCCGCCGCGAGATATTTGACCGACGATTCCAGGGCGGATTTCGCAAGGCCCATCACATTGTAATGGGGGATCACCTTCTCGGCGCCGTAATAGCTGAGCGTCAGCAGCGACCCGCCCGCCCTCATCATCGCACGTGCACGCTGCGCCACGGCGACGAAGCTGTAGACCGAGATGTTCATGGTCATCAGGAAATTATCCATCGACGTGTCGACGAATTTCCCCCTCAGCTCATTCTTGTCGGAGTAGCCGATGGCGTGAACGACGAAGTCGAGGTGATCCCACTCGGCCTTCAGCGCCTCGAACGTCTTGTCGAGCGCCTTCATGTCCGAAACGTCGCAATCGACGAGAAGTTCGGAGCCCAGTTCGCCCGCGAGCGGCCGGACACGTTTCTCCAGCGCTTCTCCCTGATAGGAAAAGGCCAGTTGAGCGCCCTGTCCTGCGAGCGCGCGTGCAATGCCCCAGGCCAGCGAGCGGTCGTTGGCAAGGCCCATGATCAACCCGCGTTTGCCCTGCATCAGTCCAGTCAAAGTTGCGGCCCCTCTCTCTGCAACATGCGTTCGACGTCTTCACCGGGCTGGGGTTCCTCAACCTCGAGCTGGTCGGTGTACGGCCCGGTATAGAACTCGCCCTTTAGCGCGGTGGCGCCGCCTTCCGCCAGCGCCGCGTTGAGTTCGGCGCCCATCACGACGCCGACGCCGATCACGAAAAAGAAGATGAGCGCGATCATCACTCCGGCGAGACTGCCATAGGTGAGGCTGTATCCGCCGAGCAGGCCGAGGGCGAACGGCAGTATTTCAACGGTCGCCAGCCACCACACGGTGATCAACAGCGCGCCCGGCCATTTCGGGCACCCATATTTCCGGTAACGTGCCGGGGTCAGCGCGAAAAACAGCACATAGAAGGTGAAGAAGAGCGTCGCCGCTGGCACCAGACGATAGATGCCGAGCGTGCTGCCGATCCCCGCGGCAAAGGGAAACCATTCCTCGATCGCATGACGCAGGAGCGCCAGCGCCGTCGTCGCCGCGAAGGAAATCATGAGAAGCAGAACCGCGCCGAGGATCAGCAGGATCGAACCAAGCCGATACTCCCAGAACGGAGCGCAGAATTTCACGCCGTAACAGCGGCGAAGGATGTCACGGATCGTCTCGACGAAGCTCGTCGCGGTCCAGAGGCCGACGATCGCGCCCAGCCACAGCAGTGGACCCGTCCTGACCGTCAGCACCTCGTTGATGGGCTCGCGGAGCGTATCGGCGACATTGGGCGGCAGCCGGCGCAGGATGTTGAAGACGGTGAGCTGCGCATCCTGGCTCTGGCCCAGCAGATGCGCGACCGCCGCCGCGACGATGATGAAGGGGAAGAGCGCGACGATCGACAGATAGGCAAGATTGCCGGCATGGATGAAGCCGTCGTTATAAACACCGACTGCCACGCGCTTGATGACTTCCCATGCGGTCCGCTGCGGCTTGAGCTTTTCCTCGACTTCCGTTCCGAAGGCGGCGCGCATGCTCGCGAGGCGCTTGCGGCGGGATTCCGGCGATTGAGGGGAGACGTCTCTCATCCAGCCTTGGCTACACGCCCAGATTGGCGCGGGGGTTGCCGCCGCCGCTCCAGCTTTCGGCGAAACGCTGCAAATCCGCGTCGTCCGAGGGAATGTCGACTTCGACGGTAACCAGCTGGTCGCCCGGCTTCCCGTCCTTGGCGGCAAAACCCCGTCCCTTGAGCCGAAGAACCTTGCCCGAGGTGGTGCCCTTCGGAATGGTCAACATCACGGTCCCCTCCGGTGTCGGGACTTTGACCTTTGCGCCCAGGACAGCCTCCTTCAATGAGACCGGCAGGTTCAGCCGGATGTTGGTGCCCTCGCGCGTGTAGAAGCGGTGGGGCGATATCTCGACAGTGACGATCGCATCGCCCCGTCCGCCCGGCCCTTCCTCGCCCTTTCCCGCCAGGCGAATGCGGGTGCCGTCCTCGATCCCCTGCGGAAGCTTGAGATCGATCGTCTTGCCGTCGGCGAGCGTGATCCGCTGCGGCTTCATGGCAACGGCATCCTCGAATGGAATCTTCAGGCGATAGGCGACGTCCGCGCCTTTCTGCGGCGCTCGGCTCCGCTGGCGGAATCCGCCAAAACCTCCGCCGGTCCGCCCGCGGCCACCGGTCGCCGCACCAAACAGGCCCTCGAAGAGGTCGCTGAGGTCAGCGCCATCGGCACCGCCTCCGAAGTTGAAATTCTCAAAGCCCGCACCGGTCTGATGTTGGCCGCCGGCCGACGAATAGCCGCCGAAGCCCGACCCGAATGGCATCTTGGGATTGCCATCCTCGTCGATCTCGCCGCGGTCGTAACGCGCGCGCTTGTCCTTGTCCGAGAGGAGGTCATAGGCGTGCGTGACCTCGCCGAAACGCTTTGCAGCGTTTGGATTGTCCTTGTTGCGGTCGGGGTGAAGCTGCTTGGCGAGGCTTCGGTAGGCCTTCTTGATTTCGGCCTCGCTTGCGCCGCGCTTCAGCCCCAGGCGTTGGTAGAGGTCGAGTGCCATTTATCTTCCATGCCGCAGACAACACAGCCTGACCAGATGGGTTGCCCGGGCGAGTGGTCCAAGCCTAAGCCCCAGGCCAATGAACGATCCGCTGGAAATCTTCGATCGCTGGTTTGCCGAGGCGCGGGCGAGTGAGCCTAATGACCCGGAGGCGATGACGATCGCGACGGCCGACGCAAAGGGCCGGCCGTCCGCGCGGATGGTCCTTCTGAAGGGGCAGGGGCCCGAAGGCTTCGTGTTCTACACCAACGAGCAGAGCGCGAAGGGGCATGAGCTCGCGGTCAATCCCAAGGCGGCGCTGCTTTTCCACTGGAAGTCGCTGCGGCGGCAGGTTCGGATCGAAGGCTCGGTCGAGCGTGTTTCCGACGCGGAGGCCGACGCCTATTTCGCGAGCCGGGCGCGGGATTCGCAGCTTGGCGCCTGGGCGTCGGACCAGTCGCGTCCGCTCGACCGCCGCGAGACGTTCGAGCAACGATTCGAGGAGCTGCGGCAGCGCTACGAAGGTCGTGACGTCCCGCGGCCGCCGTACTGGGGTGGCTATCGCGTGACTCCCGAGCGGATCGAATTCTGGTCGGACCGGCCGCACCGGCTGCATGAACGCCGGCTGTTCGTGCGCGATGGCGAAGGCTGGTCCGAGGGGCTGCTCTACCCGTGACAACCGCCAAGATCGCAGCCGAACATTCGGTCCATTCGACGCGCGCGGCGCTTGCAAGCGTAACCCTTGCCCTGATCCTGCTCGTCGCAAAGACCTGGGCCGCATATCGGACGGGGTCGACCGCGATGCTCGGCTCGCTCGCCGACACCACGCTCGACGTGATTGCGAGCCTCACAACCCTGGTCGGAGTCCGCATCGCGGCAATGCCCGCCGACCACGATCACCGCTTTGGCCACGGCAAGGCCGAAGCGCTGGTTGCGCTCGCCCAAGTCGTGTTGATCACCTTTTCGGCCATCGGGATCGGCTGGCGCGCGGTCGACCGACTGATCAACGGCGCCCAGACCGAGGCCATGGGCGATGGCATCGCGGTCTCTGTGCTCGCCATAGTCTTCACCTTCGTATTGCTGTGGTACCAGCGCAAGGTGATCGCCCGGACGGGGTCGGTCGCGATCAAGACCGACAATGTCCACTACAAGTCGGATCTGATGCTTAACGGCGCGGTGATCGTCGCGCTCGTGCTGGAGCAGGCGTTCCACATCGCCGGGGCCGACGCCTTGTTCGGGATTGCGATCGGCCTCTGGCTGCTGTGGGGCGCCTTTCGTGCGTCGAAAGAGGCAGTCAATCAGCTGATGGATCGCGAGTGGCCCCAAGAGGAGCGACAGGCATTCCTCGATGCTGCGTCCGCCTATCCGGAATTGCAGGGCCTGCACGATCTCAGGACCCGCAAAAGCGGCACGTCGCGCTTCGTCCAGTTCCACGTCTGGGTGCCTGCGAACTGGACGGTGCAGGAAGCGCACGACCGGCTCGACCGGGTCGAGGAGGACCTGCAGGAGCGCTTCCCGGGGACTGAGATCCTGATCCACGTCGACCCTGAGGGACAGACGGACCGCGAGACTTTGCTGCCGCAGGAGATTACGGAACAGGCGACATGACCAGCATCCCGTTCTTCCAGGTTGATGCCTTCGCCGACCGGCCGCTAACCGGCAACCCCGCAGCCGTGATGCCGCTCGAGCGCTGGCTCGACGACCGGCTGATGCTGGCGATCGCTGCAGAGAACAATCTCAGCGAAACTGCCTTCACCGTTCCGAGCGATAGCGACGATTCCGACTTCGACCTCCGCTGGTTCACGCCTGCCGCGGAGGTCGAGCTGTGCGGCCACGCCACCCTCGCCGCAGGGCATATCCTGATGACCGGCCACTTGGTCCGGTTCGCGACCAAATCGGGAATGCTGATCGTAAGCCGCCGCGACGAATTGCTCGAACTCGACATGCGTGCCGCGAACCTGACCGAAGTTCGCGAGCCAGAGCTGTGTGCCGCGCTCGGCCTTCCGGACAGCCCGATCTGGCTCGCCGACGGTTACAATGACGCGGCCGTCGTCGAGGTCGCTGACGAGAGGGCGGTTCGCTCGGTCGCGCCCGATTTCCGTGCCCTCAAGTCCATTCATCGCATGCCGGTCGTGACCGCCCGGGGCCAGCATCACGACGTCGTCAGCCGGGTGTTCGTCCCCTATCTCGGAATCGATGAGGACCCGGTGACCGGCTCAGCCCATGCGGCGCTGGTTCCCTATTGGACCCAGCGTCTCGGCCGCGCCGAGTTTGTCGCGCTCCAGGCCAGCCAGCGGTCGGGGATGCTGTACTGCCGGCAGGAAGGCGATCGCGCGGTTCTGGGCGGCCACTGCCAGACGGTCATTGTCGGACAATTTCAGCTTTGAAGCTGCTGTTGGCACTTCTGGTGCTGATCGCAGCCCCGGCCGCCGCCAGCCCTTCGTCCGACTCTTCCCAAATCCTCGCAACGGTCCAGCACATGGAGGATGCCTGGAACCGCGGTGACTTTCGCGGTTACATGGCAGGCTTCAAGAATCCCGATGTGATCTTTGTTTCGGGCGGCAAGTTCCAGGAGGGCTGGCAAGGCACGCTCGATCACTACATCCGCGATTATGGCGGCTCACCGGATCGGCGAGGCAAGCTTCATTTCTACAATATGAGGGTCGAGCTTCTGGCCCCCGATGCCGCGATGCTGGTCGGCCAATATCGGCTGCAACGCGGTTCACGGGTCACCGAAGGCGTCAACACGCGCCTGTTCCGCAAAGTCGGCGGCAAATGGCTCATCACCATGAACCACGTGTCGGCCTATGACGTTGCGACTAATTCGACCGCTTCAGAAGCGAAATAAGATCGGCCTTCCAGAATTTCGCCCATGTATGGGTGCCGTGTCCATGAGTTTCCGGCGTCTCCGCGATCAATCGGAACTTTGCCGTCGGCATTCGCTTCAGAGCTTCCGAAGGGAATGGCAGATTGCGCGGATTGATGAAATCATCTGCCGAATTGATCCACGTCATCGGGACCTTGATCCGCTCGAGACTCGGCCAGGGATTATAGTTTCGCGATGAATCCAGCTGGTAGATGAGATCGTTCGCGTCGAGGTTCTTGAGCGCGCTAGACACCCGTTCCTCGGCATAAGTGCTCGCGGCCGTGCGCGTTGGATATTGGGACTGCAAGAAGAGCGGTGCGCCGCCCGCGACGAACAGAAGGTTCTGCGCTGCCCGCAGACCCATCAGTGGCTGGTTCTTGTATTCGCCCTTCTGCCACGCCGGATCCGCCTCGATCCCGTTGATCGCCAGCTGACGCCACATGCGGTTGAGGCCCGCAAGCTCGACTGGCTCGCATGCCATCGGCATCAGTGCGCTGGCGAAATCCGGATAGGTCTCGCCCCAGACGAAGCCGTGCATGCAGCCCATCGACGTACCCATGATCAGTCGGAGGTGCGTTACTCCCAGGCCTTCGGTCAGCATGCGGTGTTGCGCTTCGACCATGTCGTCATAATCATACTTCGGGAAATGCATGCGCATTCCGTCGGACGGCTTTGACGAACCGCCGTGCCCCACATTGTCGGGCAGGATGATGAAATAGCGGGTGATGTCGAGCGGCTGGCCGGGGCCGTAAAGCTCATCGGCGAACTGAGGCTGCAGGAATTGCTTGCCGGTCCCGCCGGTGCCGTGAAGGACCATGATCGCATTGTCGATCTGTCCTTTGGCATCGCGATGGGGCTGGCCCAATGTCGCCACATGCATTCGCAGGCCCGACAGCGTCTCGCCATCGCGGAAGCGGAAGTCTTTCAGGATCACGTCCTGCTCGTGTGTCGGCCAGCTGTTCGGAGGCGGCGCAGCAACCTGCGCCGCGAGTGCGGCAAGCAATCCCAGCATCAATCCCTCATCCCTTCAATTTCTCGTCGAGTGCATCCAGCAGCGGCATCTGGCTTCGAAGCATCATGGCGCGCCCTTCCTCCAGCGTCATCCATCTTGCTTCGGCGACTTCCGGGAAACGCTCGATCCGCCCGCTTCGGGGCGGCCACTCGAGCTCGAATTCATTCGATCGGATGTTCGCGGGGTCGAGATCGCCCTCTACCGCGAATGCCTGGACGATCTTTCCGCCGGCCTGGCGCACGGTCGCCAGCGGAAACGGCACTGCACTCAAGACAGTGCCAGTCTCCTCGGCAAATTCGCGGAGTGCCGCCTCGGCCGGCGCTTCTCCGGGCTCGACCGCGCCCTTTGGGATCATCCAGGCGCCAGCATCCTTGCCGCGCCAGAAAGGACCGCCCGGCTTGATCAACAGGACTTGAAGCCTTCCCTCCAGCTGCCGGAAAAGCAGGATCCCGGCGCTAAGCGGCGGCGGCATCCATCAGGCTCTCGCCGGCAGCTTCGGTTTCGGCGATCCATCCGCCGCCGAGAAGGCGGGAGCCATCATAGAGGACGGCCGCCTGCCCTGGCGCGACACCATATTCGGCTTGCTCGAAGCGGATCCAATCGCCGTTCCGGGTCGCCGTCACCGCTGGAGCGAGGGAACGTACCTTGACGCTGACATCGCGCTGATCTTCGCCGAGCCAGTTCCAGTCGGCCACACGCATCGTCTCGACCGCGAGCGCTCGCCGTGGCCCAACAACGATCCGCGCCTGCTCCGGCTCGATTCGCACGACGTAGAGCGGCTCTTTCTGCCCGCCGATCTCGATTCCGCGCCGCTGACCGACGGTGAAATGAACGACTCCGGGATGGCGCCCCAGCACTCGCCCTGAAAGATCGACGATATCGCCGGGAGCCGCCGTGTCCGGTCGCAGCTTCTTGACCAGTCCTGCATAATCGCCGTCGGGAACGAAGCAGATATCCTGGCTGTCGGGCTTCGCGGCGACCTCGAGATCGATTTCGGAAGCAATCCTCCGGACCTCGTCCTTGGGAAGGTCACCCAGCGGGAATCGCACGAAATCGAGCTGCTCGCGCGTCGTACCGTAAAGGAAGTAGCTCTGGTCGCGCCGAGGATCTGCGCCCTTGTGAAGCTCGGCACGGTCACCGTTGAGGACGCGGCGGACATAATGACCGGTCGCCAGGCAATCGGCGCCAAGCTCGCGGGCAAAGGCCACCAGATCGACGAACTTCACGCCCTGGTTGCAGCTGGCGCAGGGCACCGGCGTGCGGCCACGCGCATATTCTTCGACAAATCGATCAATCACGCCGTCGCGGAAGCGACTTTCATAGTCGAGGACGTAATGAGCGATGCCGAGCCGGTCGGCGACCGTCTTCGCATCGTAAATGTCCTGGCCGGCGCAACAGGCTCCCGAGCGCCGCACCGCTTCGCCATGATCGTAAAGCTGCAGCGTCACGCCGATGACTTCGGCGCCGGTCTTCGCGGCAAGCGCAGCCGTGACCGAACTGTCGACGCCGCCAGACATGGCGACGACGATTCTGGCATCGCCGGAAGGGCGGCCAAGCTGAAAATCGATCCGCATTGGAGGTTCTCTTGCTGGGCTCTTTACCCGAATTTCACTCCTGCAGACTAGACCGGACGCACGAGAGGCAATCGAGGGGGGAGTTTTGGCGCGTCACGAGGGCGACTTTCGCGGGAATGCCGAGGAGCCGCTCAGCCTTAACGAGCTGCTCGCGCTCCTGGGAAGTGCCGCGGAGAGCGACGAGCGGTCACGAGAGGACGCCATCGCTTGCTATCTCTCGGGCGGCGATGGGTGGCGCGAGGCCTTGAAGCTCCTTGGCGGAACCTTCGCCGAAGGGGCCGCAGGGTTAAGAGGCCATAAAGACGACTGACCAGTGCATTAACCACCGCGTTTCAGAATATTTTCAACGGCACGACATTAAGAGACGACCAGTACCAATGATTAAGCAGGTGTGACGGAACAATGCTCGAGAACCAAAAGATTCGACCGGCACAGGTCATCGGCCCTCTTGGGGAGCCGCTGACGCTCGAGTCGTTGCCGCCACCCGAGACGACTCGCTGGGTCGTTCGCCGCAAGGCGGAAGTCGTGGCAGCCGTTGCCGGCGGCCTTCTGTCCGTCGACGAAGCCTGCAAGCGCTATACCCTAAGCCTGGAGGAGTTCACGAGCTGGCAGCGCGCGGTCGACCGCAGTGGTATGCCGGGACTCCGGGTTACTCGAATCAAGCAATATCGCGATCAGTACGAGCGTCAGCAGCGTTACTGAGCGAGGCTTAGACCGTCAGCAATAAGCGCTTACCGGCGTTTATTAACCAAATTTCTGGACGAACCCTTCCGAATCCGGAACAATCGGCAAGCATCGCGCGTCTGTGGTGCCGAACGGCTGCTGCGTCGCTGACCTGCGGCCGCGATAAACAAGGAGGGAAGCTGATGGGAATTATCATCTGGCTGATCGTCGGCGGAATTTGTGGCTGGCTGGCGAGCTTGATCATGAGAACTGACGCACAGCAAGGTATCGTTCTCAATATCGTTGTCGGCATTGTTGGCGCGGTTATCGCCGGACTGCTGTTCGGCGGCGGATCGTCGCTGAACAACGGAATCTCGATCGAGACATTCCTTTATTCGCTGATCGGCGCGGTCATTCTTCTGGCGATCGTCAACCTGATCCGCCGGGGAACCGTGCGATAGACTTCAAGACCTGATTTGAAACCAAGGCCGCGCGGGACTTTCCTGCGCGGCCTTTTTCTTTTCGATCACTGCAGCTCGAACGTCATCGCCAGATTGACCTGCAGCTTTTGCTCGCCCGGTTCGATCTCCGTCTTTGCCTGCGCCGCTTCTGCACGCGCATACATGGGCATTGGCGGAGGAGCAGGATAGCTGCCTCCGCTTTCATTAACGGAGACGATCCTGACGACCCTAAGTCCCATGGAACGCGCGTAAAGCTCCGCACGGGCCCGGCCGACGGCGATCGCCTTGGCTCGGGCTTCGTCGAGCGCAGCTTCAGGCTTGTCGACAGTGAGGTTCGGGCCGTTGATCTGGTTCGCACCCTGGGCGACCAGTGCGTCGAGGATCTTGCCCGACGACTTGATATCCCGGAATCGAACGCTGACGTTGTTCGACGCCGAATAGCCGACGAGCTTTGGCGGCTCATTATTCTCGTAACGATATTCGGGATTGAGGCTCACATTGCTCGTCTGGATGTCGCGAGCCTCGACGCCGGCGCGGCGGAGCGCAGCGAGAACCGCCTGCATCCGGTTTGCCGTATCTTGAAGCGCGGCAGTCGCGGTCGGCGAGCGCGACACGACGCCCGCCGTTATGATTGCGATGTCCGGTACGCGGGTCACCTCGCCCGTCGCATTCACGTCGAGCCGTGTCCCGGCAATGGTCTGACTGATCGTCGATTGTTGGGCCGCGGCCGGTGTTGGGAGCGCCGCGACGCCAAGGATTAGCGCCGTCAGGACAGCCTTCTTCATCAATATTCCCCTGGCAACATGTTCCACGCCGGCAACGATTGCTGCCGTGCCATGGCTGTTTGCTGAATGGAAGAAGGGGCTTAGGCGCGGCGCCCCGCGACAAGCCGGTAGATCAGCAGGAGCAGGAATGCGCCGACGATGGCGGCAACGAACCCGGCTTTTTCGCCGGTGGAATACCAGCCAACCGCATGTCCGAGCCAACCGGCAATTAGGGCTCCGGCGATCCCGAGCAAAATCGTAATGATGCAGCCGCCCGGGTCCTTGCCAGGCATCAAAAGCTTGGCAATAGCGCCCGCAAGACCGCCGATCACGATCCAGCCGATGATTCCATATTGTTCCATTGGCTTGCCCTTTTCGCCATCGTTCTTGTATTGTTCTTCAGCGCCGTTCAACGAGCCTTCATTGTGACCCTGCAAACGCGCGCTTGCGAAACTGGTGCCACCGTTAGTCGAAAAGCAGTGGCGGGGATTGGGGGCGCGGGTCTGTGTTGCGCAAGGTGACTTATTGAGCTAATACAGCTCCGCGTAGGGCACAGTAAAAGATCTGTATGGGTATGGACATTATGAACAGGGAAACTTCGATCCATTCATCGGACACGCTGGTCGTGGTCGACCGCTCGCGGCGCCGGCGCCAGCTGGTGATTGCGGCTGCGGTCGGAATTGTCCTGCTCATCGCTGCACTTTTCTTCATCTTCGGCCGCGGAGGTTCGGACAAGGCCGCCCAGAAGGCGGGTGGCGCCGGGCAGGTGCCAACGGTCAGTGTGATCGTCCCGGGGCACACGCAGGTGGGCAAGGTGATCGGCGCCAGCGGCCCACTTGGCGCGAAGCGGGATCAGCCTGTCGGGATCGCCGGTTCGGGCGGCCGCGTCGTCCGCGTGCTCGTCGATGCCGGAAGCTGGGTGCGAGCCGGCCAGACGCTGGCGGTCGTCGACCGCTCCGTTCAGGCGCAGCAAGCCGCACAGCTTGCCGCACAGGTTGAGGCCGCAAAAGCCAATGCAGCGCTTGCTCAGTCCAACTACGATCGAGCGGTCGCGCTGCAGGGTCGCGGCTTCGTCTCCAAGGCGGAGATCGACTCCAAGAAAGCGATCCGCGACGCCGCATTCGCCCAGGTCCGCGTTGCTCAAGCGCAACTCGCAGGAACGCGCGCCGAAATCGGGCGCTTGAACGTCGTTGCGCCTACTTCCGGCCTGATCCTTTCCCGTAGCGTCGAGGTCGGTCAGATCGTCAGTCCCGGATCGGGCGCGCTGTTCCGGCTCGCCGAGGGCGGCCAGATGGAGATGCGCGCGCAGCTGTCGCAGCAGGATATCGCGGCGGTCCACGTCGGAATGCCGGCCCAGGTAAAGCCGGTCGGCTCCGACCACAGTTTCACGGGTACGGTCTGGCAGGTATCGCCCATGATCGATCCACAGTCGCGGCTTGGTGACGTGCGCATCGCGGTATCTTACGACCCCGTCATGCGCCCGGGTGGATTCGCCGAGGTGCGGATCACGGCCGGCACGACCAGTGCCCCGCTTCTGCCGCAGAGCGCAGTGCTGAGCGATGACCAGGGCAATTACGTCTATGTCATCAACGGCAAGAACGAGGTCGAGCGCCGCAACATTCAGATCGGCACGGTCAACGACAATGGCGTGACCATCGCGTCGGGCCTGTCCGGAAATGAATCGGTCGTGCTTTCCGCCGGCCCGTTCCTCAACCCGGGACAGAAGGTGAAGCCCAAGCGCCAGGCTGCAAACGCCGCAAACTGAGCGTCAAGGACGAGCAAGAAAGAAGTTAGCTCATGAATTTCCGCAACATCTCGTCCTGGTGCATTCGCAACCCGGTAGCTCCAATCGTGCTCTTCGTCGGCCTGATGCTGGCGGGCTTCGTCGCGTTCGCGCGGATGCAGGTCAACAACAATCCAGACATCGATTTCCCTGCAGCCATCGTCACGGTGTCTCAGCCGGGCGCCGCGCCAAATGAAATGGAGACGCAGGTCACTCAGCGCGTCGAATCCGCCATTCGTGGGATCACCGGCGTCGACGAGATCAACAGCACGATCAGCGAGGGCAATAGCTCGACGTTCGTGACGTTCCAGCTCGGCACCTCACCCGATCGGGCTGTCAACGACGTTCGCAATGCGATCTCACAGATCCGCAGCAACCTGCCGGACGGAATCCTCGAGCCCCAGGTCGTACGGGTCGATGCCGAAGACGATCCGATCATGGTGATGTCCGCGCAAACGACGGACATGACGCTTGAGCAGCTGAGCTGGTACATCGACAACACCATCGCCAAGCGCCTTCTCGGCGTTGAAGGCATCGCCGCGGTTTCGCGCGGTGGCGGTGTCGACCGGACGATCCGCGTCATCCTGGATCCGGCAGCGCTCGAAGCGCAGGGCATCACTGCGGCACAGGTCAACCAGCAGCTGCGGCAGAGCAATATGAACGGCGCCGGCGGCCGCGCGGAAATCGCCGGTTCCGAACAGTCGGTTCGGGTGCTCGGCAACGCCCAAGATGCTTACCAGCTGTCACAGACCCAAATTTCGCTCCCGGGCGGCCGTTTCGTGAAGCTCGCCGACCTTGGTCAGGTCAAGGATTCGTCTTCGGAGCAGCGCACGCTGACGAAGATGAATGGCCGCCAGGTCGTCACCTTTTACGTCCAGCGGGCGAAGGGTTCTTCCGAAGTCTCTGCCTACGCCGCCGGAATGGCGGAGCTGAAGAAGCTCGAGAAGGAGAATCCGCGGGTCCACTTCTCGGAGATCGTCAACCGGGTCGAATATACGGAGGCCCAGTACCGCTCGGCGATGGAAGGGCTGGTTGAAGGTGCAGTCCTCGCTGTGTTGGTGGTGCTGATCTTCCTCCGCGACATTCGCGCGACCGCCATCTCCGCACTCGCAATTCCGCTCTCGGCCATCCCGTCATTCTTCTTCATGAGCATGATGGGAATCACGATGAACTTCATGTCGACCATGGCCATGGGGCTGGTCGCGGGCGTTCTGGTCGATGACGCAATCGTCGAAATCGAAAACATCGTTCGACACATGCGAATGGGTAAATCTGGCTACCAGGCGTCCCTCGACGCCGCGGACGAGATCGGGCTCGCTGTGCTTGCGACGACCATGGCTATCGTCGCGGTGTTCCTCCCCGTCGCGTTGATGCCTGGAATTGCCGGTCAGTATTTCAAGGCATTCGGCTTCACCGTGGTGCTGTCCGTGCTGATGAGCCTTCTCGTCGCGCGCATGATCACCCCGCTAGTCGCGGCCTATTTCCTGCGGTCGCACGGCGCCCAGCCGCACGCGAACTGGAAGTGGATGGACCTTTACCTGAAGGTCCTGAACTGGAGCCTCGACACGACCAAGGCGCACGCTCTGCTCGCCAAGCTTCCCAAGCTGCCGAGCCGGTTCGGCTATTATGCGATTGCCGTGCTCCTCGGGTTGCCGGTGGTGCTAGTCTTCTTCGCCGGAACCGCCGGTGCTCTGATGGGCACGGGCAAGTTGGGCGTCCCCGGGGCGTACGGTTTCCCGATCGCAGTGATCATCGGCGCGGCGCTCGCTTATGGAGCGGCCAAGCTGGTCGCCATGCTCGTCCAGATGGTCGGAAGCGCGGCATTCGCGGACTGGCATGGGATCATGGTCGCGCGCTGGAACGCCAGAATGCACGATCATCGCCTGGCGATGGTCGGCGCGGGCATCGCGACCTTGCTCCTCAGCGTTACGCTGTTCGGAACGCTGCCGCTGTCATTCTTCCCGCCGCAGAACGACGACTTTGCGCGGGTGAACATTACCCTCGCGCCCGGCACCACCTTGAAGCAGACCGAAGTCGTGGTCGATAAGGTCGCGAGGCTCGTCGAAAAGGATCCGAGCGTCGAGCGTGTCTTCGAACGCGTCAATGTCGGCGATGGCCGCGTCAGCATCGTGCTCAAGAAGGACCGGAAGGTCACGAGTACCGAGTTCCAGCGCGCCCTCACTCCGACTCTTGCGACCATTCCGGATGCGCGTGTCAGCTTCCAGTCGCAGCAGGGCGGGCCCGACGCGGATTCGCGCGACATCATGCTCTACCTCGGCGGCGACGATCCGGTCGAGCTCCAGGCGGTCGCGCAAAAGCTCGCCAAGGAGATGGCAACCGTCCCGGGCCTCGTCGCTCCGCGTGTCGGAAGCAATCTCGCCCGGCCCGAGATCACCATCAAGCCGCGGTTCGACCTGGCTGCTGATCTCGGCGTCACGACCGCCGCACTGAGCCAGACCATTCGCATCGCGACGCTTGGCGACATCGAGCAGAACAGCGCGAAATTCTCGCTCTCCGACCGCCAGGTGCCGATCACTGTATCGCTGTCCGAGAATTCGCGCCGCGATATCGAGACCCTGAAGAACCTGCCGGTCCCGACCACGGGCGGCCGCTCGGTGCCGCTCAATGCGGTGGCCGATATCGGCTTCGGCTCTGGCCCGACCACGATCAGCCGCTCGAACCAGCTTCGCCGACTGTCGATCGGCGCCGATCTCGCACCAGGAGTGGTCGAGGGCGACGTGTGGGCGAAGGTCTATCAGCTCCCGGCGTTCAAAAACCTGCCACAGGGCGTCCAGAAGATGAATCTCGGCAACCAGAAGTGGCAGTCCGAGCTCCTGTTCAATTTCGCCGTCGCGCTGATTTCGGGCGTGCTGCTGGTGTTCGCGGTGCTGGTGCTGCTCTATCGCCGCTTCCTCGCACCGTTCGTGAACATGGGCTCGCTGCTCCTGGCGCCGCTGGGCGCCGCGGTGGCACTGCATATCGCCGGACAACCGGTCTCCCTGTTCGTGCTGATCGGGATCCTGATGTTGTTCGGGATCGTGGCGAAGAACTCGATCCTTCTCGTCGATTTCGCGGTCGAGATGATGAACCACGGAATGAGCAAGAACGAGTCGATCTGGGAAGCCGGTCACAAGCGAGCGCAGCCGATCGTCATGACGACCGTCGCGATGGTTGCGGGCATGCTCCCGACGGCGATCTCGATTAGCGGGGACAACAGCTGGCGCGCTCCGATGGGCATTACCGTCATCGGCGGCCTGATCTTCTCGACGCTGCTGACGCTTCTGCTGGTGCCGTCCTATTTCTCGATCGCGATCTCGTTCGAATCGCGGATCGGGAAGCTCTTCCACCGCTTCGTCGGCGCCGACGCCCACGCGGCAGGCCACCCCGTCCCTGCGGAGTGATGAGCGGGGACTTGTGAACCTTAGCGCCGGCTCGTTTATTGGGCCGGCATGAGGGCGATGACCAACAGCGCACTGTCCCGCTTCAACCCTGCGCAGCCGGGCACGCAGGGAATGAAGGTCGTCGCGACCGGGCTGCTCGTCGTGATGGCAGCCGTCTTTGCCGTCACTCGTGCACTGCAGCCGCTCTATCCCTGGCTCGGTTACGTCAAGTCGTTCGCTGAGGCCGCAATGGTCGGCGGCCTCGCAGACTGGTTCGCGGTCACGGCCCTCTTCCGGCACCCGCTGGGCCTTCCGATTCCCCACACGGCGATCATACCCCGGAACAAGGACAGGATCGGGGAAGCGCTCGCGAACTTCCTTAAGGAGAATTTCCTCGTCCCGGCAGTCGTTGCCCGCCGCATGCAGCGGCTCGACGTAGCTGCTGCCGCCGGCCGTTTCCTGCAAACTCCCGCTGGGGAAGGCACCCGCATCCGCGCCGGTGCGTCGCGGCTGATCGCCGACATTTTCGAGAGCCTGGATGACGAACGCCTGGGCGGACTCGTGAAAGGCGCCATCTCCTCCCGGCTTCGATCGATGGAGATCTCGCCCCTACTCGGTCACGCGCTCGCCTCAGCGATCAACGAAGATCGGCACGTCCCGATGCTTGAGGCGGCCATCCGCTGGACCGCGCGAGCGCTTGACGCGAACGAGCAACTGATCCGTGACATGGTCCACAAGAAGGCGAATTGGGTACTGAAGATTGCGGGGCTCGATGAAAAGCTCGCCGATGCGATCATCGATGGCCTCAGGAAGCTCACCGTCGAAATGTCTACCGATCCCGCTCATCCGGTCCGGGTCAAGATCGAGGAGGCACTGGCACAGCTAGCCAACGACCTTCAGGCCCGGCCCGAAACGCGCGAGCGAGTGGAGGCGATCAAGGAGCAATTGCTCGACAACAAATCAGTCAGCCTGTGGCTCGACACGCTGTGGCAACGAGGCCGCGAAGCAATCATCCGCGCGGCTCGCAATCCAGATGCCGTGCTCGCCGGAAAGCTCGGCGAAATCCTGAAAAGCATGGGCGGGACGCTCGAAAAGGACGCGCGCATTCGCGCCGCCATCAACCAATTCGCGCGGCGGGCTGTCGTCGGAATGGCGGCAAGCTACGGCGGCTCGATCGTGAAGCTCGTGTCGGAGACGATCCGGAGCTGGGATGCGCAGACCGTCACCAACCGCCTCGAAGCCGCCGTGGGCCGCGATCTTCAATATATCCGCATCAACGGCACCCTGGTCGGCGGGCTCGTCGGCCTCATCCTTCACTTGATCGACAGCATATGAGCGATCCCCGTATCGACGATCTCGCCGAAAGCGCTCGGAATCGAGGCCTCAAGCTCGTTCGATCGAGGGTTCGGACCCCGAACAAGCGGCGCTTCGGAAAGGTTGGCCTGACTGACAAGGCAGGAAAGCCGGTCTTCGGGATGGACTCGAAGGGGCCGAATGCCAGTCCCGAGGACGTTGAGGATTATCTGCGGAACCTCGGTGCCAGGGACTGGGGCGCTTCGCTCGATGTCGCCGTGCTCCCTAGGAAACGGCCGAAACCGAAACGCCAGGCAGCGAATGATGCCGAGCCGGGACCGAAGCGAGCGCCTCCGGCGCCGCCAAAGCCGAAGCTGAAGATCCGCGACGCCAAGCCAGCCGATTCGGCCCGGCTTGCCGAGTTGATCAATGAGCTAGGCCACGAGATCAGTGAAAAGCAGGTTCGGAAGAACCTGGCTGCGCTCAAGAAGTCAGGCGAAACGCCGCTCGTCGCCACACTCGACAAGAAATTGGTGGGAATGTGCGGAGTTGGGCGTCGGGTGGTCATCCACCGCCCTGCCCCGCTCGGGCGGATTACCGCTCTGGTCGTCTCAAAGGAGGCGCAAGGCCACGGAATCGGCCGAATCCTGGTAGAGGCCGCGGAAGACTGGATGCGCAAGAAGGGCTGCCAGCTTGTCGAAGTGACGAGCAATGATCGCCGGGCTCAGGCGCACGCCTTTTACCGGCACCTCGGTTACGAGAGAAGCAGCATCCGCTTCTTCAAGAAGCTTTAGCCCGCGCCCTAGCCCGCGCTGCGCCGCTCGATCGTTGCTCCGACGGCGCTGAGCTTCTCCTCGAGCCGCTCATAGCCGCGGTCGAGGTGGTAGACCCGGAGGACCTCGGTTTCGCCTTCGGCGGCAAGCCCGGCGAGCACCAGGCTCATCGAAGCGCGAAGGTCCGTCGCCATGACGCTGGCGCCGGTCAGCTTTTCGACGCCGCGGACGATGGCGGAGCGGCCATGGATCTCGACCTCTGCGCCCATCCGTCGGAGCTCGGGTACGTGCATGTAGCGGTTCTCGAAGATCGTTTCTTCGAGGAAACTGTCTCCCTTGGCGAGCGCCAGCATCGCCATGAATTGCGCCTGCATGTCCGTCGCAAAGCCAGGAAACGGCGAGGTCGAGAGTGCGAGCGGCTTCAGGCCGCCATTTGCGCTGACCTTGATCCCGCGATTGTGGAACTCGATGACGAGGCCGGCATGGGCAAGCGCGTTGAGGGTTGCCTGCATGTCGTCGGGCCGGGCGCCGATCAGGTCGATCGATCCGCCCGTGAGACCGGCCGCGCAGGCATAGCTGCCCGCCTCGATCCGGTCGGGCATCACTTCGTAGGTCGTTCCCCGAAGACCCTCGACGCCGTCGATGATCAGATGTGAAGACCCAATGCCTTTGATCTTGGCGCCCATGGCAACCAGCAGATTGCACAGATCGACGATTTCGGGCTCGCGCGCGGCGTTGAAAAGCTGGGTCTTCCCCTTCGCGAGCACCGCGGCCATCACCGCATTCTCGGTTGCTCCGACGGAAACCACCGGGAAACTGAAATCGCCGCCGGACAGGCGGCCCTTCGGCGCACTGGCTCGCACATAACCGGCCGCCAGCTCAATTTCCGCGCCCATGGCTTCGAGAGCCTTGAGGTGGAGGTCGATCGGCCTGTCGCCGATCGCGCAGCCACCTGGCAACGACACGGTCGATTCGCCGCATCGGGCCAGCATCGGCCCCAGCACCAACACGGAGGCGCGCATCTTCCGGACCATGTCGTAAGGAGCAACGGTCGAAACAATGTCGTCCGCCTGGAGCGTCATCCGGCGCCCATATTCGCCCTTCTTCACGCCAGCGACGTGAGTCGAGACGCCAAGCTGATTTAGCAAGTGGGCGAATGTGTCGACGTCGGCCAGGCGCGGAAGGTTGGCGAGCGTCAGCTTGTCTTGGGTCAGAAGCGCGCAGGGGAGAAGGGTCAGTGCCGCATTCTTCGCGCCGCTGATCGGTATTTCACCCTTTAAGGTGTTGCCGCCCTTGATCCAGATGCTGTCCACGCCGCGCGCTTTAGCGCGTGACGACAGTGTGACAAGGACCGCGGCTCAGGCTTTCTCGAGCGTGCACTGCAGCGGGTGCTGGTTTTCTCGCGCGAAATCGATGACCTGGGTGACCTTTGTCTCGGCAACTTCGTAGGTGAAGACTCCGCACACGGCGACGCCCTGCTGGTGAACCTGGAGCATCACGCGGGTCGCATCCTCGATGCCCATCGAGAAGAAGCGCTGAAGCACGAGGACGACAAACTCCATCGGAGTGTAATCGTCGTTGAGCATCAACACTTTGTAGTTCGACGGTTTCTTGGTCTTGGGCCGGGTGCGCGTTGCAACGCCGGTCTCGATCTCGTCGAGGCCATCATCGCCGTCCGGGCCGGCCGCCATCCTGATCAGGTTCGAAATCATCAGACTCTAAAATATGGCAGTCCACGAA
>Ga0207683_10001461_pt1 | contig 21314 bp, 21 predicted proteins | sample KBSM73metaG_FD_184333 | JGI IMG/M metagenome (GOLD analysis project Ga0207683, IMG submission 184333) | Miscanthus rhizosphere microbial communities from Kellogg Biological Station, Michigan, USA - KBS M7-3 metaG (SPAdes) (version 2) | ecosystem: Host-associated > Plants > Roots > Rhizosphere >... | reverse complement strand
CGCGGTAGATGGGCTCGGCCGCGGCGACCACGAGCGCGATGCCCGCGCCGGTCGCGATCGCGCCCAGCACGCCCAGCACGACCTGACGCGTCAGGTACCCGGAGAGCGGACTCGCCGTGTCGTACTCGAACAGGGTCAGCGGCAGCTCGTTCAGCCCCGACAGCAACGCCAGCGCGAACCCGATGCCGCCGAACGCCGCGACGAGCCGCCAGGGGACGTCCTTCCGCACGATCTTGGCGACGAGGACGGCGAGCATCGCGAGGATCGTGACGAGCAGGGCCGCGCTCGCGACCTGGCCCGCGGCGGTGTTCTTCGCGCGGAGCCGGTCGTAGTCGCGCACCCACGATTCGGGGACGTAGACGGTCTCGCGGTAGCGCGTCAGCCGGTCGCCCGACACGGTCGTCTCGTAGCGAATCGTCGCGTCGGCGAACTTCACGCCCAGCTTCTCGTCGACGAAGTTCCAGTCCGTGCGCTTGGGCCGCGCCACGGGCGTCGCCTGGATGGCCTTGAGAGTCCCGTCCGTCAATCCCCGGGAAGCCAGGTACGCGAGCGCGATCTTGCGCGCCTCCGCCTCGGAGAGGTGCGCGCCGGGTGCGTCCTCCCGCAGCACGGACCGGAAGCCGACGAGATCCCCCAGCGGGGAAATGGCGACCCGCTCCTCCTCGGGCTGGCCGGATCGGTACCAGCGCATCTGCCAGAGCCAGATCTTCGCGGCGCGCCCGTAGAGCTGGCTCGCCCGCTCGAGCCCGAGCTCGCGCTCGAGATAGACCTTCGGGTTCTCCTCGACGGAGAACGACCCGGCGAAGCGAGCCCCCCGGATGTCGCGGCCGCGCTCGGCCAGGACCCGCTCGCCGATGCGCCGGGCTCCGTCCCGGTCGACGCGGAACTCGATCGACGCCTCCGGAAACGCGCGGCGGAAGAGGGACGCCGTGACCGCCGCCCCGGCCGCGATCACCGCGAGGCAGACGAGCACGAAGCGCAGGTCGCGGCGGTCGAGCTTCTCCATCCGGTTCGTGCGTCCGCTGTTCCCGGCGGGCCGGCGCCCGGCCGCTATCCGGCGAGGACGCTGCCTCCGTTGACGTTCAGGATCTCGCCCTGGATGTGCCGGGCGAGGTCGGAGACCAGGAAGAGGATCGGACCGGCGACGTCCGCGGCGGACGCGATCCGTCCGATCGGGATCGTGCGCTCGATCGCGCTCCGCTCCGCGGCGTTGGCCAGCACGGGCGCCGCCATGTCCGTCTCGACCCAGCCCGGCGCGACCGCGTTGACCCGGATGCCGCGCGGGCCGAGCTCGGCCGCCAGCGACTTCGTGTACGAGATGAGCGCGCCCTTGGACGCCGCGTACGCGGAGTGGCGCGCCTCGCCGCGCTGTCCCGCCGTCGACGAGACGAAGACGATCGATCCGCCGTGCCGCTCGAGGTGCGGGACCGCCGCGTCCGTCACCAGGAAGGCGCCCCGCTGGTTGATCGCGTAGGTGCGATCCCAGACGGCGAGGTCGCCGCGCCCGGCGACGTCCTCGTCCCAGATGCCGGCGTTGTTGACGACGATGTCCAGCCTGCCCCAGGCGGCGACGACGTCCCGCACGAGCTGTCTCGCCTGGTCCGCCTCGGAGACGTCTCCGGCGAGCGCCATCGCCTCGCCCCCGGCGGCGCGGATCTCGCGCACGGCCGCGTTGGCGGCGCGCTCGTCGCGGAGGTAGTTGATCGCGACGCGGGCGCCGGCGCGCGCGAGCAGATCGGCAGTCGCCCGACCGATCCCGCGGGACCCGCCCGTGATCAGGGCCGTCCGCGACGACAGATCTATCGTGAAACTGTCCGCCATTTCGCTCCGTATACTAAGTTAGAGATCGCAGCCTTCCATCAAAGACAGGGCGGCGCCCCAAAGGGGTGACCGCCCCCCGCATGTTCGGGCGATGCGTGAGCGTTTCAGGTGGATGGCTAGAACTTCCCGATCACCTGCCACCCGTGGCCCGTCACGTCGTCAGGTCCCCGCGATGAGCTGTCCGAGGTACACCGACAGCGTCTCGAGCGGCGGGGCCGAGTTCTTCAACGCCACGTCGACGTCCGCGGCCCGGGCGAGCGCCCTCGCGAGCTCGGACGCCTTGTAGCGCGAGGCCCGCTCGGCGAGCTTGAAGATGCCGTAGGGCTTCCCCTGCGCCGGAGGGCGGCCGAAGGGCCGCACGGGAGAGGTCAGGTGCGGAAGAACCTGGTTCTGGAAGCGCGGGAACGGCATCCCCGCGGAGAAGACGACGCCCGCCTCGTCCAGGCGGGAGCGCAGGAGGAGCATCCGGCGGATCTCGCCCGTCAGGAGTCCCAGCAGGCGCGTCGGCCAGATGCCCTCCGTCTCCATCTCCTCGCGCCCCATCCGCACGGGACGGCCGGACATCAGCCGCTCGAGCCGGGACAGCACCTCCCCCGCGTCGCGGCGGCCGATCGCGTCGTAGAACGAGTACATCTCCTCCGAGGACTCGTCCTCCACCTGCGCCACGACGTCGGCCGCGCGGACTTTCCCGCCCTTCCCCGCCCACTCGAGCAGCTTCGCGACCTCCGCCGCGAACGGAGCGGGCTTGCCGTCGGTGCGCGCGATGAGCCGCTCGACGGCGGCGGGCTCGAAGGAGACGTCGCGGTCCTTCGCGAGCGCGTTGGCGAGACGGCGCAGGGCGCCCGCCGTCGCGGCCGCATCCTCGCCCACGGAGGCCTCGAGGACGAGACCCCTCTCTTCGATCTCCGCGAGCAGGTCGACGCCGGCGGGCGGGTCGATCGCGCGGAGGATCGCGATGGTGCCGTCGTTCTTCTTCTCGGGCTCCGGCTCGCGCTCGAGCAGGACGCGCAGCGCGGCCTTCAGGACGGCCGGGCCGCCGCTGCGCTCGGCCGGCAGCTCCTTGAGGATCTCGGCGAGGAGCTCGGCCTCCTCCTTGCGGCGGACCTTCTTAGCGGCCGCGGCGGCCGTCTCGGCGGGGTCGCCGTCGGCCGGCAGGTCGAGCGCGGACAGGAGCGCCCGCACGTGCCGGAAGGCATCGCGGCGCCCGCCGGGGCCGCCTTTGTCCCAGGCCTCGACCGCGGCCACGAGAAGCTTGCCCGGGGACTCGGTCCCGAGCAGGCGCGAGACGTCCAGCTCGACGATGCGTCTCGGCGAGAAGAGCGAGCGGTTGAGGAGCGCATCGGAGATCGCGTCGGACGGCGCGTCGTCCTCGAAGCGGAGGACCTCGGCGTCGCCGCCGGCCGCGAGGGCGTCCCGCGCGCGGCCCGCCGCCTCCTCGACGAAGAAGTCGACGTCGCCGGTGACGAGCACGACGGGGGGAGTGTCTTTGAACGCCGGAATGGCGTTCTCGGAAAACACGACCCGCGCCATGAGCGAAATTCTATCGGACGGGTCACCGGGAGGAGTCCGTCCGGCCATCGCAGCAACGAACCGGGACGGTCCGCACGCCGGCAAAAAAAAGGCCCCCGTCGGCGTTCCGACGGGGGCCCCACGAGCAAAGGAACTTGAGGGCGGTTTCAGGCCTGCGGGAGCATCCCCTTCTCGGCGAGCTCCTGGCAGTCGACACAGTACGGCGCCCACGGCACGGCCGTGAGGCGCCTTTCGGCCATGGACTGGCCGCAATTCGCGCAAAGGCCGTAGCTGGCATCGTCGACGCGCGCGATCGCCTCGTCGATCTGGAGCAGCGTGCCGCGCTCGCCGTCGGTGAGCGAGTACAGGAACTCGCGCGTGTAGGAGGAGACCGCCTTGTCGGCGATGTCCTGGGTGGACTCCTCGGTCGTTTCCTCTTCGGCGCTGCGAGTCTTCGCAATCTCCGCCGAGAGGCTCGCTTTCTTGTCTTCCAGGAGCCGGCGGTACTTCTCCAGCTCCTTCTTGCTCATCTTGACCGGCTTGGCCGCAGTCGAAGGCATCGCGTTGACTCTCCTTTTCTCGGCGCCTTTTCTCGGCGCCCCAGCCCTAGCAAACGAGGGGCCAAAATCGAGTCGCAGATTGTTAACTGATTCCCGTTGGAAGTCCAGCGATCTCCGACACTTAACGCGGCGTTTCGCGTTTTATTTCCGCTCTCTCTCCCACAGAAACTTTCTCGAGACGCCCAGCCGCCGGGCCGCCAGGGAGCGATTCCCGCCCGCGCGGCGCAGCGTCTCGGAGATGTACGCGTCGGTCAGCTCTTTCAGGGTCCAGCGGCTCTCCAGCGCGGCGGCGACGAGAGTTTCGGGGGCTCCCAGGGAGCCCGCGGGAAGGTCCGTGGCCTCGATGTCCGCTCCCTCCGCGGCGAGCACGGCTTTCTCGACGACGTGTTGCAGCTCACGAACGTTGCCGGGCCATGGATGCCGCTGCAGGGTCTTCTCCGCGGCATCCGTGAAGCGGCGCGCCGGCCGATCCCAGGCCCGCGCGGCGCGGCGAGCGAAGGCCCGCGCGAGGGGGAGCACGTCCTCCGGACGCTCCCGCAGCCTCGGCAGGCGCACCGATACGACGTCGATCCGGTAGAAGAGATCGTCGCGAAAGGCGCCCTGAGACACGAGCCCGGCCAGGTCACGCCTCGACGACACGATCATGCGCCCGCGGAAGGGATGCGTCACGGAACCGGCGAGCCGCCGGAACGTCTTCTCCTGGAGCACGCGCAGGAACTTGGCCTGCGCCGCGGGAGACAGGGACGAGACCTCGTCGAGGTACACCGTGCCGTCCTCGGCGACCTCGAGCAGCCCCTTCTTCGCGGAGACGGCGCCCGTGAAGGCGCCCCGCTCGTGGCCGAACAGCTCGCTCTCGAAGAGATCGTCGGAGAGATTCGCGGCATCGATCCGGACGAAGGGCCGCGACACCCGGGAGGAGACGTCGTGAACGGCGCGCGCGAGCCGGTCCTTCCCGGTGCCCGACTCGCCGAGGATGAGGATCGTCGACGGCAGATCGGCGGCCCGCTCGAGAGAGGCAATCTCCTTCGCCAGCGCCCGATTGCGCGTCTTGAACAGCGTCCGAAGACCAGCGCGAGCCAACGACTACTCAGGAATCCGGCGAGCAGCCGTTTCGACGATTCTCACCATGGGCTGCCCACTTTTCGGCCGTTTACTCACGTCCGGCGCCGTCGAGGCGCCGCTAAGAACGCTTGATTTCGATGGGCCGGATGGAGGGCCGCTGGAAGATCCCCGTTTCGTTGGCCGCGTCGCCCCAGAGCCGCTCGAGGGCATAGAACTTCCGCGCCTCCTCCTGGAAGACGTGGAAGACGACGTCGCCGTAGTCCATCAGGATCCAGTTCGCCTGCTGCATGCCCTCGACGGACTGCGCGGGGCCGAGCTTCTCGGCGATGGCATCGGCGATCGCCCGGGCCTGTCGGTCCGAACCGGCCGTGGAGAGTACGAAGTAGTCGGCCATCGTCGTCAGGTCGACCAGATTGAAGACGAGGACGGCGGCAGCCTTCCGGTCGAGCGCCGCGGTGAGACCCTCTCGGACCTTGTCCTGTGCGGAAAAGCCGGGCTTCAACTCTGTGTCGCCCCCGGCCTGTAGAGACCCTGCTTCGTAACGTACTCCGCGACCGGCACCGGAACGCGCCCTCCCACCGGTCGGCCGAGCGCGAGATCGTTCCGGATCTCCGTCGCCGTGATTCTAACCGATCCCGCGTCGAAAACGACGCTTCGATCCGCGATTCCGGGCACGTCGGGCATCACGACGCGCTCGCCGTCGAACGGCTCGCGATGGAACGCCGCGACCGTCGCGATTCTGAGGATCTCCTCGGGCTCGCGCCACCGCGCGAAGCCGGCCAGCACGTCCGTGCCCATGAGGAGCCAGAGCTCATCCGACGGATGGCGTTGACGGATCGAGCGCAGCGTGTCGACCGTGTACGACGGCGGCTCGCGTTCGAGCTCCTCCAGGTCGATGGACCAGTCGCTGCGGCCCTGGAGCGCGAGCGCGAGCATCGCCACGCGGTGGCGGGCGTCGGTGGGCCGCGCGTCCTTGTGGGGAGACACGCGCGCGGGCACGAAGAGCACGCGACGAAGCTGCAACTTCATGGCCGCCGCCTCGACGGGCTGAATGTGCCCGTTGTGGACCGGGTCGAAAGTGCCGCCAAAGACTCCGATTCGCATGGTGGTCAGGACGCTCTTGCGGTCTCACCCACCGCCTCGAACAGGAAGTTCGTCAGCTCCTGGAGGCCGGAGTGGGTCGCGGCGGAGATCGAGAAGAACGGCGCGCCGCGGCGAGCCGCCGCCGCACGGATCCCGGCGAGCCGCTCCGGGTCGGAGACGGCGTCCGACTTGGAGGCGACGATCACGCGCGGGCGTGCGGCGACCTCCGGCGAGAAGCTCTGGAGCTCACTCTCGATCGTCGCGACGTCCGTCTCCGCGTCGCCCGACGCCGACGCGTCGACGAGATGGCAGAGAAGACGGCAGCGCTCGACGTGCTTGAGGAATCGAATCCCGAGCCCCGCACCGCGATGAGCGCCCTCGATCAGGCCGGGGATGTCGGCGACGACGAGTGTGCGCGTGTCGTGCGGCGAGGTGATGACTCCGAGGTGAGGCACGAGCGTCGTGAACGGATAGTCCGCGATCTTCGGTTTCGCCGCCGAGATCGCGGAGATCAGCGTCGACTTCCCGGCGTTCGGGAACCCGATGATCGCCACGTCGGCGAGGAGCTTGAGCTCGACCGCGAGCCGGCGCTCGGCTCCCGGCAGGCCCGGCTTCGCGAACCGAGGCGCCTGACGGGTCGGCGTCGCGAAGTGCTGGTTGCCCCACCCGCCGTTGCCGCCCTTCGTGAGGAGCACACGCTGGCCGCCCTCGACCAGGTCGGCGACGACCTCGCCGGTCTCCGTGTCGGTCAGCAGGGAGCCGAGCGGAAGATGGACCTCGACGTCCTCGCCGGTCTTGCCGTGGCGGTTGGAGCCCATTCCGTGCTCGCCCCGCTGGGCGCGAAAGGTGTTCTGGTGACGCAGGTGGTAGAGCGTGTTGTAGGCGGGGTCGGCGACGGCCCAGACGGAGCCGCCGTGGCCTCCGTCTCCGCCGGACGGGCCGCCCTTCGGGACGAACTTCTCTCGCCGGAAGGCAATGCAGCCGTTGCCGCCGTCGCCGCCCTTGACGAAGATCTCCGCGGAGTCGATGAACATGGTGGCTCTTAACGATATCCGGCTCGGACCGCCGAGCTGTTCCCTAACGGATGCCGTGCTCGGGGTCAGTCCTTTGTTTTTCGGAGCGACGACGCGAGGGAACTGAAGCGACAGTCGATGAGAGCTCCGAAAAATTGAGGGCTGACCCCATCGAAGCGCGCAGGCCCGACTTGCGGAGTGCGGCGTTCCATAGGCAACTTAGCAGCTCGCGGGACTTGCGGGCCGGTCCTCCGGGCTGCTGACCGTGGCCGGGCGTTCGCTGGAGGGGCGTCTGCTTCCTGAATGTGCGAAGCGGATGAGTTCGACGTGAGCGGGCGGGGGCAAGCCCCGCCCCTACGACGGTCCGGACGGCCCGTCGGGGTCCTACTGGACCGGCTCGATCGAGATCGTGCGGCCGAGTCGTCCCCGGTCCTTGTAGCGCACGACGCCGGCGATCTTCGCGAAGAGTGTGTCGTCCTTGCCGCGGCCGACGTGCGTCCCCGGGAAGAACTTCGTCCCGCGCTGGCGTACGAGGATGGTGCCGCCGGTGACCGTCTGGCCGCCGAACGCCTTGACGCCGAGCCGCTGCGAGTTGGAGTCGCGACCGTTTCGAGAAGAACCCTGTCCCTTTTTGTGTGCCATGGCGCGGCTTCTCTTTACCCTTCGATCGCTTCGATGCGCACTTCGATCATCGTCTGGCGATGGCCCTTGGTGCGCCGGTACTGCTTGGTCCGCTTCTTCTTGAACACGAGGACCTTGCGCGTGCGGATCTCGCCCAGGACCTTCGCCTGCACGGTCACGCCCTTGAGCGCATCGGTTCCCGTCCGCACGCCGTCGTCGCCCGAGACGAGGATGACGCTCGCGCCGGAGAGGGCGAGGGTCTCGCCCTTGGCGATCTTCTCGCCGGCGGGCCTCTCGATCCGAACGACGTCGCCCGCGGCGACCTTCAACTGCTTTCCGCCGGAGCGGACGATGGCGTACATGGAGCGGGGAATCATAGGGGTTTTCGGGAGAAAGTCAAGGCCTTGGGGAATCAGGGACTTAGGTCCAGGGGAATCGCGAAATGGAACGTCGAGAATGGAGAGCTCGGCGGTCCCCCATTCTCGACCCTCCACTCGATCTCAGTCCTCCGTGACCTCGTCCGACAGCTCGTTCCGGTCGTCGGCCTGCCTCGGGAAGTGCGCCGCCAGGAGCTCCCCCACCCTCCCGACTCCGCGGACGACGCCCTCGGTGAACTCGCCCCGGCGGAAATGCTCCTCCATCGCCGAGGCGACCTCGGTCCAGAACGCCTCCCCCGCCTTCTCGTGGATGCCCGCGTCGCCCACGACACGGAAGCGCCGCGCCTTGGGCGCGATGTAGATGAGGACGCCGTTGCGCTCGGCGGTCTTGACCATGCCGAGCAGCTCGAAGCGCTTCTCCGCGCGGGACTCGAGGTCCTTCGGGTTGTGCTTCGTGACGTGGACACGGATCTCGCCGGAGGTGAGGCGCTCGGCATCCGCGATCGCCTTCACGATGCGGTCCGAGTCGAAGGCCGAGAAGAATCCCTTCGCGTCTGCCATCTACCAGCTCCCCGAAGCGCCGCCGCCGCCGAACGACCCTCCGCCCCCCGAGAAGCCTCCTCCTCCGCCGCCGAACCCGCCTCCTCCACCTCCGAAACCCCCGAACCCGCCGCCGCCCGTCCACCAGCCTCCGCCTCCGAACGTGCGCCAGCGGCGGCGGCGCCGGGTGAGCAGCGGCAGCAGCACGAAGATCGCGAAGAAGATCAGCAACGGCGAGCAACCCCCGATCGTCGTCTTCGTGCGCCGCTTCGACTCGTCGATCGTCCGCCCCGAGCCTTTGTACTCGCCCTTCACGGCCGCGATCATCGCGTCGACGCCGGCGCGCACGCCCCCGGGGTAATCCTCCTGGCGGAAATGCGGGACGATCTCGTCATCGATGATCCGCTTCGCCGTCACGTCCGGCAGCGAGCCCTCCAGGCCGTAGCCCACCTCGATGCGGACCCGGCGGTCGCCCGGGAAGACGAACAGGACGGCGCCGTTGTCTTCCTTCTGGTGGCCCGCTCCCCACTTCTGCGCCGCGCGCACGGTGAAGTCCTCGAGGGTGAATCCCTCCGGAACCTTGTTGTCGATCCACACCAGGATCTGACTCGAGGTGTCCCGCTCGAACTGCTCGAGCTTCGCGTTCAGCGCCTCGGGCTCGCCCGGGCCGAGGATTCCCGCCCGGTCCGTGACGTAGCGCTGAGGCTTCGGAGGGACGAGGTCGTCGTAGCGGTCCGCGCGGAGCGCGGCGGCGGACGACAGGACCGCAACGCACGCCGAGAGGACCGCGATGCAGCGAAGCGACGATCTCCGGCCCGCCGGCCGCCCGGCCCGGGCCGCCGCCCGCCCGTCGCCTCCCATCGGCGCGACGCGCCTCGCGGCTCTTCCGCCGCCGTCCCCAACCCGACCTCGGACGATCGCGGCGATCAGCGCGCCGGCGATGCGGCCGGCGTCGGGCTGCCGAAGTTGAACTGGACGCGCGGAGCCTGCTCGGCGCCGGCGGTCGTCGCCTTGAAGTACGGCTTCTCCTTCATGTTGAAGAAGCCGGCGAGCATGTTCGTCGGGAAGCGCTTCAGCGTCGTGTTGTAGACCTGCGCGGACTCGTTGAACCGTCCCCGGGCGACCGTGATCCGGTTCTCGGTGCCCTCGAGCTGCGCCTGCAGATCGCGGAAGTTCTGGTTGGCGCGCAGCTCGGGATAGCGCTCGGAGACCACGAGGAGCCTCTGGAGCGCGGAGCCGAGCTGGTCCTGCGCGGCCTGGTAGCGCGCGAGCTGCTCGGGCGACGTCGGCGCCGTGCCCGGCGTGACGGTCGCGCGGCCCACCGATGCGCGCGCCTCGGTCACCGCGGTCAGCGTCTCCTTCTCGAAGTTGGCGGCGCCCTGAACCGTGGAGACCAGGTTCGGGACGAGATCGGCCCGGCGCTGGTACTGGTTCTCGACCTCGGCCCATGAACGATCGACGTCCTGACCCTGTGTCACGAGACGGTTGTAGGTCCCCGCCAGCGAGATTCCGACGATGACGGCGAGCACCACGAGGATGCCGACGCAACCGAGACCGAGCTTGCCCATGCCAGTCCTCCTCCTCAATGAAACGAGAGCGCGGATTGTATAGGACCGTTGGAGCGATCGAGACCGTAATCCGGCCGTCATCCCGGGGAGCGCAGCGACGAGGGTTCCCCGGCTCGCTGCGGGGAGGGCGCCGCTCGAAGCCTGCCGACGACGGGATTCGCGCGGGATGACGGCTCCCGGCCGTCCCCCTACTCCCCCAGCTTCGCCAGCAGCCGCGACGGCAGAAGCGCGCGCAGCTCGCCCGGGCCCGAGCCCCCCCAGACGACTCTGGCGACCGCCGCCTTCTTCATCGGAATCTCCAGCCCCGCCCGGCCCGAAACGAGCCGCCCCAGCAGCGCGCCCATGTGCGGTTCGTGGCCGACCAGCAGCACCGACTCGGCCTTTTCCTCGCGGAGCTCGCCGAGCACGTCCCCGGGATCCGCGTGCGGCTCGAGGTTGACGGTCTCGCGGATCTTCCCTTCCAGGTGCAGCGAACGCGCGGCCGCTTCGGCCGTCTGCCGCGCCCGCGCGTACGGCGACGTGAGCACGAGGGAGATCGACGGCTCGAGCTTCGCGAGACCCCTGGCGACGTCCCGCGCCCGCCGGTGGCCGTCCTCGGTCAGAGTCCGGTCGGCGTCGCGCCCGGAAGAGGCGCGGTCCTCGGCGGCGGCGTGCCGCAGCAGCCAGATTTCCATCGCGCCGCGAGTGTAGCCGAGTATTCTCTTGCGCAGTGCCCCTGGAAAACGGCGAACAGATCGGCCCCTACGAGGTGCTGGCCCCGCTCGCGTCGGGTGGGATGGGAGAGGTCTACCGCGCGCGGGATACGCGGCTGAGACGCGAGGTCGCGCTCAAGATGTTGCCGGATGCCGCGGCGCACGACGCCGACAGTCTGGCCCGCTTCGAGCGGGAGACGCGAGCGGTGGCGGCGCTGAACCATCCGAACATCCTCGCCATCCACGACACGGGATCCTTCCACGCGGTCCCCTACGCGGTGACCGAGCTGCTCGAGGGAGAGTCCCTCGCCGACCGGCTTCGCTCGGGACCCCTCGCCACGGCGAAGGCGCTGAACATCGCCATCCAGATCGCCGACGGGCTGGACGCCGCTCATACGCGCGGGATCATCCACCGCGACATCAAGCCGGACAACATCTTCGTCGCCAACGACGGGCGCGCCAAGATCCTCGATTTCGGGATCGCCCGCATCGAGCAGCCGGCGCGCAGCCCGGGCCTCGGGACCTCCGCGAAGCACCAGACGAGCTCTCAGTTCCTGGTCGGGACGGCCGGCTACATGTCGCCCGAGCAGGTCCGCGGCAAGTCGATCGACGGCCGGACGGACATCTTCTCGCTCGGCGCGACCTTCTACGAGATGTTGACCGGCCGCCGCGCCTTCTCGCGCGAGACGCCCGTCGAGACGCTCGGCGCCGTCCTCCGCGACGACCCGATGCGGCATCCGGAGACCGAGAAGATCCCCGAGGAGGTCCGGCGGTTCGTCGCGCGCTGCCTGGAGAAGGACGCGGCCGACCGCTACCAGTCCGCGCGCGACCTCCTCATCGATCTGCGCGCGTACCAGGCCGAACAGTTGAGCGAGACGGCGGACCGCGTGCGCTTTCGCAGCGAGCCCCCGTGGAGGCATCGCCGCACTCGCGTGCTGCTGCGCACCGCCGCGGGCATGGCGCTCTTCCTCGCGGGCCTGTACGCCGGGGCGTGCTGGGAGCGCGGCCGCTCCGGGAGTCCTTCGTCGGGGTCGGCATCCTCGGCGCGACCATGACCGCGGGTCGCATTCCGGAACCGGCTGTCACGGCCCGCCCGAATCCCTTCTAATCGCTGGATCCCCGAGAGTTAGCCCGACGCGCGGGATCGCGCGACGCGGTCGGCAAGGTTCTTGTAAGTACGGCCCCCGATGAGACGAGTGGTTCTGCGGACTCTCCCGGGGGTCCTGCGGACCTTCCTCGCCGCAGCGCTCGTCGTCCCGCTCTCCGGCTGCTCGCTCGTCTCGTACGTCGTCGGCAAGGAGAAGCGAGACGTCTACAAGTTCGAGCAGCCTTTCACGGTCTCGGATCCCGACTTCCGCCGATCCGCGGAGGCGCTCGGCACGCCGATGGTCAACGGGAACTCCGCGGAGCTCCTCGAGAACGGCGACGCGATCTTCCCCGCGATGACGCGGGACATCCGCGAGGCAAAGCACAGCGTCAACCTGGAGACCTACATCTTTCAGCCGGACCGGGCCGGACGCATCTTCGCCGACGCGATGATCGACGCCGCGAAACGGGGGGTCGAGGTGAGGCTGCTCGTCGACGGCTGGGGCGGCAAGTACAAGGAGCTCAAGAAGGAGCTGGACGCCGCCGGCGTGAAGGCGAAGAAGTACCGCCCGCTGAGGCTCTTCTCGATCTACAAGGTCGGCCGCCGGACGCATCGCAAGATCCTCGTCGTCGACGGGCGAATCTGCTACACCGGCGGCCTCGGCATCGATGAGCGCTGGCTCGGAAACGCCCGCAACACGAAGGAATGGCGCGACACGCAGGTCCGCGCCATGGGCCCCGTGGCCGGAGAGATGCAGGCCATCTTCAGCGAGAACTGGACGTTCACGACCGGCGAGATCCTCGTCGGAGAGAAGTTCTATCCGCCCAACCCCGCCGCCGGAGACATCACCGCGCAGGCGATCAAGGCGTCCCGCGGAGACTCGACGTCGTTGGCCAAGATGCTCTACTTCGTCGCCATCGGCAGCGCCGCGAAATTCATCCACATCCAGAACGCCTACTTCCTCCCGGACAAGCAGGTCCGCGAGGAGCTGCTGCGCGCGGAGAAGCGGGGCGTCGACGTCCAGGTGATGGTCCCCGGACGCAACATCGACCTTCCCATGGTGCGGCAGGCGTCGTGGAACAACTACGGCGAGCTGCTCAAGGGAGGCGTGAGGATCTGGGAGTACCAACCGACGATGCTCCACAACAAGACGATGGTCGTCGACGGCATCTACGCCACGATCGGCTCGATCAACTTCGACGCGCGCTCGATGTCGGCCAACGCGGAGGAGAGCCTGGCGTTCTACAACCGCGACTTCGCCGCGAAGATGGAGGCGATGTTCGAGAACGACAAGAAGCGATGCCAGGAGATCACGTATTCGATGTGGAAGCACCGCGGCCTGACGAAGCGGATGTCGGAGTTCGTGTTCTTCATCTTCTCGCCGTACTACTGAAACGTCGCTTCCGCTCGCTCGACGTGCTCATCGCGAACGCAAGACCTTCCGTCGCTCGCTCTCGCTCCCGCAACGCGAACCTCCTCCCTCCCTTCGGTCGGGAGACTATTCGCGTTGCGAGCGAATCGACGAGTGTGGTCGGATCTGAATACACCCTCTCCCCACGCGTGAGCGGGGGGAGAGGGTCGGGGTGAGGGGGGCTACGCCGACGCGAGGCTCGAGTCCAGGTCGGCGCCGACGACCGGGAGGCCCGCCGGCCGCGGCTTCGGCTCCGGGATCGGGCCCGTGCAGCACGGCTCCTGGCACGCGTCGTAGAGCGTGCGCCGCTGGATCGGCGTGTATCCCGCATCCGCGATCACCCGGCGCATCTCGTCCTGCGTCATCCGGTTGCGCGCGCCGGCGGCGTAGACGACGTTCTCCTCGATCATGATCGAGCCGAGGTCGTCGGCGCCGAACGACAGGGACACCTGGCCGATCTTCGGCCCCTGCGTCACCCACGAGCCCTGCACGTGGCGAACGTTGTCCAGGTAGAGGCGCGAGACGGCGAGCGTCTTGAGGTACTCGAAGCCGCCCGCTTCCTCGACCTTGCCGTCGAGGACCGTGTTCTCCTTCTGAAACGTCCACGGGATCCAGGCCGTGAAGCCGCCCGTCCGATCCTGCAGCTCGCGGACCACCCGCATGTGCTCCACGCGCTGGGCGTAGGTCTCTCCGACGCCGAACATCATCGTGGCGGTCGTCCGCATCCCGAGGGCGTGGGCGGACTCGTGGACGTCGACCCACTTGTCGGTCGGCGCCTTCGTCAGCGACCAGATTCGCTTCCGCACCGAGTCCTCGAGAATCTCCGCGCCTCCCCCCGGGATCGACTGGAGCCCCGCGTCCCTCAGCCTCGCGACGACGTCGCGCATGGGCCACTTCGTCACCTTCTGGAGGAAGTAAACCTCTGGTGCGGAGAGTGCGTGGAGATGGATGGACGGGAACGTGGTCCGGATGAAGCGGAACATGTCCTCGTAGAAGGAGAACGGGAGGTCTCCATGAACCCCGCCCTGGAGAAGGACGCCGGTGCCGCCGAGGTCGATCGTCTCCTGGATCTTCTCGCCGATCTGCTCGTGCGAGAGGACGTAGGCCTCGGGATGCTCCGCCGACGGGCGATAGAAGGCGCAGAACTGGCAACGGTAGACGCAGACGTTGGTGTAGTTGATGTTCCGGTCGACGATGTAGGTCGCGACCGAGGGGTCGTTCTTCCGGTTCCGGACCTCCTGCGCGGCGGCGCCGATCTCGAGGAGATTGCCCGCCTCGAGGAGAGTCACCGCGTCGGCTTCGGAGAGGCGCCCTCCCGCGAGGACGCCGTCCAGGATGTCCCGGGTCTGGCTGCGCATCCGGAGGATTCTACCTTCCGGCGCCCGCCGCTCCGGCTCAGAGCGCGACGGCCACGGCCGCGGGCAGGAGCGCCAGAGCGAGGACCAGGGCGACGGTGAGCCTCTCGCCGGTCGCGCGGGCGAGCGCGACCCCGACGGCCGGCGCCGCGAAGAGCACGAGCTCGATCGAGTGGCGGGTGCCGCCGTACGGATACAGCCCGGCGAGGCCCGCTGCGGCGGTGGCCGCGAACGGCGCGGCGAGCAGCACGGCGACCGGGCTCCGGCGGTGCAGCAGAAGCGCCACTCCGGCGAGCGCGAGGACGAGGGCGGCGACGCCCGCGACGCGCGTCGAGTAGAGGTGCGCGAACAGGGCCTCGGTCTGACGGACGAGGAACGCGGGAGCGGATTCGCGCCCGGGCGAGTAGTAGCTCTCGGCGAGCCACGTGGCCTTCGCCTCCGCCTCGAGCGCCCCTCCCCGGAGCGCGGACGCCTGCGTGAGCCAGAGAAACGCGCTCACCGCCGCGAGAAACGCGTTCGCCGCGATCCAGGCGGGCCGCAGCGCGCGGCGGCCGAGCCGGATCGTCCCGTAGAGCGCCGCGGCCCCCACGACCCAGACGGCGGCGTAGTGCGACAGGAGCGCGAGCGCGGAGGCGGCGGCCCAGAGGGCGACCGCAGGCCACAGCCGGGCCCGTTCGTCGTCGGCCGTCGCGCGCTCGACCGCCCACAGCGACGCGGCGGAGAACAGGAGCAGCGCCGCGTAGCCGCGCAGCTCCGCCGAGACCGAAACGACCGAGGGCAGGAAGGCGAGCTGGACGAGCGCGACGAGGCCCGCCGCCTCGCCGACCGCCGAGCGGGCGAACCGGTACGCCGGCCAGACCGCCGCGGCGCCGAGAAGCGCCGGGAGGACACGGAGCGCCCACGGTCCGCTCACGATGCGGCTCCAGACATGGAGGAGCAGCGCGAAGAGAGGAGGGTGGGCGTTGTAGAGGCTGGTCCGGTAGGTCTCCCCGAGCGTCGGCGCTCCCGCGATCTGGAGGTGGAGCCGTTCGTCCGGGCTCACGAACGACCCTCGGGCGGCGAGGAGGCGCACGGCCAGGCCGGCGACGGCGATCGCGGCCGCGATGACGACGGCGTGGCGCCTCGCCCACGCCTCGGCCCGCTCCGAGCCGCGCGGGGGGAACGAGCCGCTCAGGCGGCCGCTCGCGGAATCACTTCCAGAATTGTACGCCCCGGCCGAGCGTCAACCTTCCTTCCCGCGGCGCCGAGTCGGACGACCGCAGTCGCCGTCGGCGGCGGCGCGCCGGAGGACGACGATCAGCGCGAGGTCGGGCCGGCGATGGCACACGCCCGATCGCCCCCCGATGCCGAGAGCCCGAGCGGCGGCCTCACGAGCGGCCCTTCCGCCGGAGTGCCGCGATCCTGCGGCGGGCGTCCGCGGCGGCCGCCGCAACGCGGGAGGGGGCAGTTCCGCCGAAGGCGCGCCGCCGCCCGAGCGAGACGTCCAGGTCCACCGCCGCCAGGTCCGCCTCCGTCACTCCCCCGAACGCGCCGCCGGAGCGGAGCGTGCCGCCCGAGCGCTCCGCGCGGGTCACCCGACGGCCCGCGATCGCGTGGGCGCGGCGGAACGGAATCCCGCGCGCCGCCAGCGCGTCGGCGAGCTCGGTCGCGAGGAACCGCTCGTCGGAGGCCGCGGCGCGCATGCGAGCGCGGTCCAGCGTCAGTCCGGAGACGAGCTCGGCGGCGGCCGGGAGGGCTGCCGCCAGGGTCGCGCGGAGCCGAAAGACGGGCTCCTTGTCGAGCTGAAGGTCCTTGTTGTACGCGAGCGGAAGCCCCTTCAGCAAGGCGAGGAAACCCCCGACCTCGCCGGCGGCGCGCGCCGCGTGGCCGCGCAGCAGCTCGAGCAGGTCCGGGTTCTTCTTGTGCGGCATCCGCGAGGAGCCCGTCGCGAGCCGGTCCGGCAGCGCCACGAAGCCGACCTCGTCGGACGAGAAGAGCATCACGTCCTCCGCCATGCGCGACAGGTGCGAGAGGAGGACGGCGCCCGCGTAGAGATAGTCCGCCGCGGCGTCGCGATCGGAGACCGCGTCGAGCGAGTTCGCGGCCGCTCGCGCGAAGCCCAGGCTCCGCGCGAGCGCCCTTCGGTCCACCGGCAGGGGCGTTCCCGAGAGGGCGCCCGCTCCGAGCGGGCACTCGTCGGAGAGCTCCGCCGCCGCCGCGAGGCGCGCGGCGTCGCGCAGCAGCATCTCGACGTAGGCGAGACACCAGTGCCCGAACGTGATCGGCTCGGCACGACGGCCGTGCGTGTAGCCGGGCATCGCCGTCGCCGACTCCTCGGACGCGCGCCGCGCGAGCGCGCCCGCGATGGCGAGCGCGCCATCCCTCGCGTCCGCGAACGCGCCTCGGAGGTACAGGCGGAGGTCCACGGCGACCTGGTCGTTGCGCGACCGCCCCGTGTGGAGCTTCCCGGCCAGCGCGCCGAGGCGCCTCGCGAGGCGCGCCTCCACGAAGGAGTGCACGTCCTCATGGCCGTGCGCGGGCGCCGGCGCCCGGCCGACCTCGCGGAGGCCGCGGACGAGCCGGCGCACCTCGGCCGGCCGCAGCACGCGCGCCCGGCCCAGGGCCTTCGCCCACGCCATCGAGCCCTCGACGTCTTCGGCCAGGAGCTCGCGGTCGAAGGCGAGCGAGTCGTTGAGACGGGCCAGTGCCGGCGACGTCTTCTCGCGGAAGCGCGAGCCCCACTGGTTGCGGCGGGCGGTCATCGGGCGCTCCGCGCCGCGCGCGGCTTCCGGCCGACGGCGACGGGCGCCAGGCGCCGGCGACCCCGGTTCGGAAGGCCGAAGAGCCGGATGAATCCTCCGGCGTCCTGAGGCGTGTAGCCCGTCATGTCAAAAGACGCGAGAGCCTCGTCGTAGAGGGAGTGGGCGGAGCGGCGCCCGCAGGTCGTCGCCGAGCCCTTGTAGAGCTTGAGAGTCGCGGTGCCGGTGACGTTCTTCATGATGCTCTCGAAGAAGGCGTCGAGCCCGTCCTTGAGCGGCGTGAACCACTGCCCGAAGTAGACGAGCTCGGCGTAACGGAGAGCCAGCCTCTCCTTCTCGCGCACGGTGTCGCGGTCGAGCGTGATGGACTCGAGAGCCCGAAGCGCCGCCACGAGGAGCGTGCCCCCCGGCGTCTCGTAGATGCCGCGCGACTTGATCCCGACGAGACGGTTCTCGACGATGTCGGCCCGCCCCACGCCGTGCCGTCCGCCGATGGCGTTGAGCGTCGCGACGAGCTCCGCCGGGGAGAGGCGGCGGCCGTCGATGGAATCCGGGATGCCCGATACGAAGCCGATCTCGATGCGCTGGGGCTCGTCGGGCGCCTCCGTCGGGTCGGCGGTGAGCTTATAGATCGATGGATCGGGCTCGTGCGCGGGGTCCTCGAGGGGCCCGCCCTCGTGGGAGAGGTGCCAGAGGTTGCGGTCTCGCGAGTAGGGGTCCCGGCGCGTGGCCGGCACGGGGATTCCGCGGGCCGCCGCATAGTCCATCGCGTCCTCGCGGGAGACGATGTCCCACTCGCGCCACGGCGCGATGACGGCGAGCTCGGGGGCGAGCGCCTGGTACGCGAGCTCGAAGCGAACCTGGTCGTTCCCCTTGCCGGTGCACCCGTGCGCGAGCGCGTCGCAGCCGGTCTCGAGGGCGACCTCGACCTGCTTGCGCGCGATGAGGGGCCGCGCGGCGGCGGTCCCGAGCAGGTACTCCCGCTCGTAGATCGCTCCGGAGCGGAGGATCGGGAAGAGGTAATCGCGAGCGAACTCCTCGCGCAGGTCGAGAAGGTGGAAGTCGGCGGCGCCCGTGCGCCTCGCCTTCTCCGCCAGGCCGGCGGTCTCCTCCTCCTGCCCGACGTCGGCCGCGACGGCCACGACCTCGCAGCCGTACTTCTCGCGCAGCCAGGGAATGATGATCGAGGTGTCGAGCCCCCCCGAGTAGGCGAGGGCGATGCGGCGCACATTCTTCATTTCGGTATCGGCTCCTTCAATGGCGTTCGGGATGGCCCGCTGCGCCCACGACGGACACGACGAGCACGACGAGGAATGACGACATCGGCGACATCGGGCCGCCCTAGCCGCGGCGGCGGCGAGGGGCCGGACGGCGCGGCGCGAAGCGGGCCGGCCGGGGCGTCCCCGGCGGACGGAGCGACTCGCCGAGGCGGCGAGCGATCTCGCGGGCCTGCGCCTCGGAGCGGGCGGCCAGGAAGATGGTGTCGTCGCCGGCGAGCGTCCCGACGACGCCGTCGACGGAGCCGCCGTCGATGGCCAGCGCCACCGGCTGCGCGTCGGCGGGAGGCGTGCGGAGGACGACGAGGCTTCCGGCGGGCTCCACGGAGAGGACGTACCGGCGGATCAGCCGCAGGACGTTCTCCAGGCGCCGGCCCGCCACCGAGGACTCCCCCTCCGGCGACGCCGGGGCCGAGGTCCCTGGAAGCTGGTAGCCCTCGGGGCCCTTCACGAGGCCGAGCTCGTGGACGTCGCGCGAAAGCGTCGGCTGGGCCGCGTCGAGGCCCTCGGCGCGCAGCAGGCGGCCGAGCTCCGTCTGGGAGCGGACCGTGCGCTCCCGAAGCAGGCGGCGGATGGCCTCACGGCGGCGCCGGGCGGTTCCAGAATTTTCATTCATCCAGACCGATAATCATTCATACACGGGCGCGTGTCAACCGGTTCCTGGGCGAGGGTCCGGCCGTCCGGGCGTCCTTCGGGCGCGCTCAGACGAAGCGCAGGGGGCGAACTTCGGGGATGAGCCGCTCTTCGGCGGCGAGGCGGTAGAAGAGCTCCATCCCTTCCACGTCCTCCGGCGAGAGCTCGAAGTGGAGGCTGTGGCGCAGATAGTCCTCCACGACGGCCTCCGAGAGGCCGGTCTCCGCCGCCTCCTCGCGGACGAGCCGCGGGAACTCGGCGCGGGCCCGCTCGCGCGACGCGCGCAGCACGCGGGCGGCCAGGGCGGCGTCGACCCCGTCGCGGACCGCCCAGACGGCGAAGACGAAGGAGCGTTCCGTGAAGGCGCGCCACTCCGCGGCGAGATCCAGCACGACATGGCCGTTGAGACGCGTCTTGAGCGCGGGATCCCCGATGATGAGCCGGGCATCGGCGCGAGCGCCGGCGGAGCCCTCGCGGTACTCGGGCTCGAGGCCGTAGACGCGCTTCAGCAGGATCCGCGTCAACGCCGCCGAGGTCCTGGACGCCGGGTCCAGCTCGACGGAGGAGATCCGGTCCCGCGACACGTCCGAGACGAGGAGGACCGAGCGCACCTCGGAGGAGGCGGCGATCCCGAGTCCACCGAGAACGGACAGCCCGGGGATCCGCTGGCACTCGATCGACGGGATGAGCCCGACGTCCGCTTCACCCGAGGCGAGCTTCGCGGCGCAGGCGGACGGCGCGTCGCGCGAGACCGAGACGCCGGGAGGAGGCTCGTGGAGGAGGCCCCAGGTCAGGGGACGGGCGTTGAGGAAGTCGACGAGGGAGATCCGGAGCAACTGACTTGTCATCCCGAGCGAAGTGAGGGATCCCTTTCCGAGCCGCACTCAGGCTTCAAAGGGGGCCGTCCGCATGGCCGAGACGTCATCCCTGCTGCATCATGTTCAGGAACTCCGCGTTCTGCTTCGTCTTCTCGAGCTTCTCGGTCAGGAGCTCCATCGCCTCGACCGTCGAGAGCGGGTTCAGCACCTTGCGGAGCACCCACACGCGGTTGAGCTCCTGCTTGTCCATGAGGAGCTCCTCCTTCCGCGTACCCGACTTGTTGATGTCGATCGCGGGGAAGACGCGCTTGTCGACGAGCTTGCGGTCGAGGTGGACCTCCATGTTGCCCGTGCCCTTGAACTCCTCGAAGATGACGTCGTCCATGCGCGAGCCCGTGTCGATCAGGGCCGTCGCCATGATCGTCAGCGAGCCGCCCTCCTCGACGTTTCGCGCGGCGCCGAAGAATCGCTTCGGGCGCTGCAGCGCGTTCGAGTCGACGCCGCCCGACAGGACCTTGCCCGACGGCGGGACGATGGCGTTGTAGGCGCGGGCGAGGCGCGTGATCGAGTCGAGCAGGATCACGACGTCGCGCTTGTGCTCGACCAGCCGCTTCGCCTTCTCGATGACCATCTCGGCGACCTGCACGTGGCGCGCGGCGGGCTCGTCGAAGGTCGAGGAGATGACCTCGCCCTTGACGGAGCGCTGCATGTCCGTGACCTCTTCGGGCCGCTCGTCGATGAGCAGGACGATGAGGGTCACCTCGGGGTGATTCGTGGAAATCGAGTTCGCGAGCGACTGCAGCACCATCGTCTTACCGGTGCGCGGCGCGGCGACGATCAGTCCGCGCTGCCCCTTGCCGACCGGCGCGACCAGGTCGAGGACGCGTGACGTCATGTTCGTCGGCACCTCGAGGTGGATGCGCCCCTGCGGATACAGCGGCGTCAGGTTGTCGAAGAAGATCTTCTCGCGCGCGACGTCCGGGTGCTCGAAGTTGACCGCCTCGACCTTGATGAGGGCGAAGTAGCGCTCGCCCTCCTTGGGAGGCCGGATCTGGCCGGCGACCGTGTCGCCCGTGTGCAGGTCGAACTTGCGGATCTGCGACGGCGACACGTAGATGTCGTCGGGGCCGGCCAGGTAGTTGTAGTCCG
>Ga0207683_10001459_pt1 | contig 21325 bp, 19 predicted proteins | sample KBSM73metaG_FD_184333 | JGI IMG/M metagenome (GOLD analysis project Ga0207683, IMG submission 184333) | Miscanthus rhizosphere microbial communities from Kellogg Biological Station, Michigan, USA - KBS M7-3 metaG (SPAdes) (version 2) | ecosystem: Host-associated > Plants > Roots > Rhizosphere >... | reverse complement strand
CGGTGTGACGCCATCAATGCGGCTCGCATGTCCGATCGTGCGTGGACGATGCGTTTGCAATTTTTGTTTCATCTCATTCGACAGGCCCGGCAATGTTGCGTAGTCGAAGTCGGCCGGCAGTTCAAAACTCTCGTCGCGCCGGAACGCGGCGATGTCAGCTGCCTGACGCGAAAGATAGACTTCATATTTCGCATCGATTTCGATTTGCTCAGCGACTTTCGCCGGCAGTTCGGCGAAACGCGGCCAGACTTTCGTAAGGTCGGACATCGTAACGTTCGGATACGACAGCAGCTCAAACGCGGTGCGTCGCTGCCCGTCTTTATTGAGTGAAAGCCCAAACGGCTCCGCTTCTTTCGGCGTGAGGGATACTGACCTCGCAAACTCTCGCGCGTCCTTTAGCATCGATGATTTTGTTCTGTGCGCGCGTGCCCGCTCGCTACTCACGCATCCGATTGTCATCCCGATATCGGTAAGCCGCTGATCGGCGTTGTCGGCGCGCAACTGCAAGCGATATTCGGCCCGCGAGGTAAACATCCGATATGGCTCGGTGACGCCACGCGTGACGAGATCATCGATCATCACACCAAGATAAGCTTGCGACCGATCGATCGTGATCTCCCGGCCCTCACCCGCCAATGCGGCTGCGTTGAGGCCCGCAAATAGCCCTTGCGCTGCAGCCTCTTCGTAGCCAGTCGTGCCGTTTATTTGTCCGGCCAGGAACAAGCCACGCAGACGTTTGGTCTGCAACGTCGGCGCGAGTTCTCGCGGATCAACATAGTCATATTCGATCGCATAGCCGGGGCGGATGAATTGCGCATTGCGCAGTCCCGGAATTGTCGCAACCAACGCATGCTGCACGTCTTCTGGGAGCGACGTCGATATTCCGTTTGGATAGACAGTGTGATCGTCGAGGCCCTCGGGCTCCAGGAAGATCTGGTGCCCTTCCCGCTCCCCGAATTTCACGATCTTGTCTTCTATGGAAGGACAATAGCGCGGGCCGCGACTCGCGATCTGTCCTGAGTACATCGGGGAACGATGCACGTTGTCGCGAATGATTCTGTGAGTGGCGTCAATCGTGCGCGTGATGCCACACTCGATCTGGGGATTTTCGATTCGCGCCGTCAGACTTGAGAACGGCTCAGGCGGATTATCACCAGGCTGCATCTCGAGCGATGCCCAATCTATGGTGCGGCCATCGAGGCGCGGCGGGGTCCCCGTCTTCAAACGGCCCAGCGAAAAGCCAATGCTTTCCAGCGTTCGGGAAAGACCCACCGCCGGCGCCTCCCCGACCCGACCCGCTGGAATTTGCTTTTCCCCGATGTGGATCAGGCCCCGCAAAAATGTGCCAGTTGTCAGCACAACGGCGCCCACGGTGATCTGGCGCCCGTCCTTCAGCCTGATGCCGCAGACGCGACCGTCCTTCAGCATCAAGTCGTCAGCTTCGGATTCAATCACATCGAGGTTTGGTATGGCGCGAATCGCGGATTGCATGGCGGCCGCATAGAGCCTCCGATCCGCCTGGGCACGCGGCCCACGGACGGCGGGTCCCTTGCGTCGGTTCAGAACCCGAAACTGTATCCCACCCAAATCGGCAACGCGGCCCATGAGGCCATCCAGTGCATCGATTTCTCGAACCAGGTGCCCCTTCCCCAACCCACCAATGGCCGGGTTGCAGGACATCGCGCCGATCGTCGCGAACCGATGGGTGATTAGAGCCGTCCGGGCGCCCATGCGCGCCGCCGCGGCCGCGGCTTCACAGCCGGCGTGGCCGCCGCCAATCACCGCGACGTCGAATCGAATATTCATCGATACCTCAGAGGGCGCGGTTGTAGCGGAGGCGGCCACAGGGGTCAAAAACCATTGGCTTCAGCAAAGTGTTTCACGTGAAACATTCCGAACAGGCTCTACTTGCCGATGCAGAAGTCTCGAAAGATCACGTCCAGGACATCTTCCACGTCAACCCGTCCCGTGAGGCGACCCAAGGACTGGGCGGCGATTCGCAATTCCTCGGCCAGCAGGTCTTCACGGTCGCGATCAACGCGTGACGCGCGACGCAACGCGGCCACCACATCCTCCAGGGCGCGTCGGTGGCGCTCGCGGGTCACCAATGCGGACTCCGCTCCGACCAGATACGTCTCCGCGTGCTTGGTCAGCTGCTCAAGCAAAGCATCGAAACCTTCGCCGGACTTGGCCGAAAGATCGAACGCCGGTTCACTTCCGCTGAATCCAAATTCACTCGTACCCGCTAACCGCTCGTTAACCACGTTCGTCGATGGTTTGTTAACCTGACAACTCGATTCATTTCTTCGGTAGCTTTGACCTCCGCGTTCACTTCTTCGCGCGAGGTCTATTTTGTTGCGAATGACCCAGACTGGCGCAGTGACGGCCGGTTTCTCGGACGATGACTGAACGGCAAGGGGCGGATTGGCTCCGTCGCTAGGGTCCACCACCCAGAGGACCAGGTCGGCCGCGTTCGCCCGCTCCCGCGCCCGCCGCACACCCTCAAGTTCGACAGGATCGTGAGTTTCGCGAATGCCGGCCGTATCGAGAAGCGTCACCGGCAGTCCACCAAGGTCGAGGTGAACTTCGATGACGTCACGAGTCGTCCCGGCATGGGGTGAAACGATTGCTGCCTCTCGTTTGGCAATTCGATTGAGCAAAGTCGACTTCCCGGCATTCGGTGGTCCAGCGATCGCGACCACCAGACCCTCGCGCAGTCTTTCGCCGCGACCACCATCGGCCAACACCGACGCGATCTCATCGCCGAGTGCGCGCGCGATTTGCAGCGCCGGAGTCACCAGGTCCTGGGGAACGTCTGCTTCATCGGAAAAATCAATTCGCGCTTCAACCAACGCCAGCGCCTGGATCAACTGCCCTCGCCAGTTTTCGGCACGATTGCCCAGTGCGCCTCGCATCTGGCGAAATGCGAGGCGACGCTGACTCTCCGTCTCCGCCAACACCAGATCGGCAAGACCTTCAACAGCCGTGAGATCAAGCTTGCCGTTCTCGAACGCCCGCCGGGTGAACTCGCCCGCCTCAGCCGGACGCAATCCAGGCACGCGCGAAAGCGCAGCGAAGACGGAAGCAACAACCGCGCGTCCGCCATGCAGCTGAAGCTCCGCCACATCTTCACCCGTCTCGCTGTGCGGCGCCGGAAACCAAAGTATCAGCGCTTCATCGATAATTTCGCCGTCGAATCCACGCACGCGCCCCAGCGTCGCTGCGCGGGGCTCAGGAATTTTTCCGATAACCGTCTTAGGTGCCGCACGAGTAGCCGGCCCGGAAATCCGAACGACCGCGATCGCTGCTGGAGGCCGACCAGACGAAAGGGCGTAGATTGTGTGGCGCGCGTGTTCGGACATTGAGCCGCAACGAAGCGCTGGCGAGGGCAGGGGTCAAGTCCTCGAAATGCTTCCTAAAGTCAACACGGATTATATTCCTCGCATCAAAAACACCTGAAAATAGGGCCGCCGTGGTCATAACTATCGAGCACGATATGATCGCATACCTTCCGGTTCATCGGAGACACACCATGATTCAGAAACTCCGACTTGTTGTCTTTTTGTCTCTCGCATTTTCAATTTGCGCCGGATCGCCAACGAACGCACAGAGTGACTTGGGGCGCGCATATCGCGTCATCAGCTCCAAACAATATGTTGATCTCACGCACAGCTTCGGACCTGAAAGCCCCGTCTGGTCAGGCTTCGGCCAGGCAAAGATGACACCGGCAGCCGACCCAAAAACACGCGAGCCCTACACCATCGCCAAAGACGGATTTCGCGCGACCTTTTATGAAATGGTTGGCCAATACGGCACTCATGTCGACCCGCCGGCTCATTTCGATGAGAACGGAATCACAATGGATCAGATCCCTCTAAAGCAGATGATTCTGCCGCTGATCGTTCTCGACAACACTCCGTATCAAGCCAAAGACGAAAACCACGCATTCTCCATCACCGACCTGCAACGGTGGGAAAAGAAGAACGGCCGCATCCCACGCGGTGCGTTCGTCGCCCTGCGTACCGATATGTACAAGGATTGGGAAAGCAATCCGGAGCGCTTCAAGCGAACTCCGTTTCCCGCCTGGGCCTTCGAGACAATCAAATTCCTGTACGAACAGCGCGGCGTGATCGCGACCGGTCATGAGTCGATGGATACCGACACGACCGACAAGATGGACTCCGAAACCTATATCCTCAAACGCGGCAACTATCAGATCGAAGTGATGGCCAATCTCGACAAGGTCCCGTCGAAAGGAGCCTTGATCGTCGTCACTTGGCCGAAGGTCCAGAAAGGCCTCGGGTTCCCGGCACGTGCATTTGCGATATTGCCCTGAGCATTGCGTGCAATAGGGCGTCGATCCGCGCTAGGTTGCTGTGATGTCGTCCGCTCAAAGCAAACTTCACGTCAATCGCCTCAGCGAGGCGACATCTCCTTACCTGCTTCAGCACAAACACAACCCGGTCGACTGGTGGACCTGGGGACCTGAAGCTCTGGCCGAAGCAAAAGCTTCGAACCGACCAATTCTACTCTCCGTGGGCTACGCCGCATGCCACTGGTGCCACGTGATGGCGCACGAGTCGTTCGAGGACGAAGCAACCGCGCGGTTGATGAACGAGTTGTTCGTCAACATAAAGGTGGATCGCGAAGAACGGCCCGACATCGACCAGATCTATATGACCGCTCTGCATCTCCTGGGAGAGCAAGGCGGTTGGCCTTTGACGATGTTTCTTACCCCGCAGGCCGAGCCGGTCTGGGGCGGCACATATTTCCCGAAAGACGCCCGCTTCGGACGACCCGCGTTTGTGGACGTGTTGCGCGAAGTGGCCCGACTGTTTCGCGAGGAGCCCAGTCGGATCGAGCAAAATCGTAGCGCGTTGCTCGCGCGACTCGCGGACAAAGCTCGCCCAGTCGGACGGGTGACGATCGGACTGAAGGAGCTCGATGCTGCGGCGATGCAGGTCGGCAACATGTTCGATTCAATCAATGGCGGCCTGCGTGGCGCACCGAAATTTCCGCAACCCGCGATACTGGAAATGCTCTGGCGCGCGGGGTCACGCACGAATGACGGGCGCTTCTTTGAAACGGTCGAACATACGCTTGAAAGGATTTGCGAAGGGGGCATCTACGATCATCTTGGCGGAGGTTTCTCGCGCTATTCCGTGGACGAGAGATGGCTGGTGCCGCATTTCGAGAAAATGCTCTACGACAACGCCCAGCTGCTCGAACTGCTGGCGTTAGCCTGGCAGCACAGCGGCAGGGCTCTGTTCGCCCAACGTGCTAGCGAAACCGTCGCTTGGCTCAAGCGCGAGATGATCACGGGCGAGGGCGCCTTTTCTGCCTCCCTTGATGCCGATTCGGAAGGCGAAGAGGGCAAGTTCTACGTCTGGTCGAAAAGCGAGATCATCGAACTCCTTGGCGCTGATGATGGGGAATTCTTTGCCCGCCACTACGACGTCACCGACGAAGGCAATTTCGAAGGGCACAATATACTGAACCGCCTCAAGAACGTTCCGCGCACTGAAGCAGACGAAACGCGTCTGTCCGACTTGCGGGTGATGTTGCTGCGGGCGCGCTCAGCCCGTGTACGGCCAGGACTCGATGACAAAGTGTTGGCCGACTGGAACGGGCTGATGATCGCAGCGATGGTCAACGCAAGCATCATTCTGGACAAGCCGGATTGGCTCGCGATGGCCAAACGTGCGTTCGCCTTTATCGCGCACGGCATGACCAAGGGAGGCCGGCTGGGACATTCCTGGCGTGATGGAAGACTGCTTTTTCCGGGTCTTGCTTCCGACTATGCGGCGATGATCCGCGCCGCACTGGCTCTCTACGAGGCGACAGGCGAACGCCCATACCTTGAATATGCGCTCAGCTGGCAAACCGCATTCGACACGCACTACGCCGATCAAGACACCGGTTGGTATTACCTTTCCGCTGACGACGCGTCCGACCTGTTGTTACGCCCGCATTCAACGCAGGACGATGCGACGCCTAATCCGAACGCGGTTGCGGCCCAGAACCTTGTCCGTTTGGCTGCTCTCACCGGTGATGAGAAATGGCGGGAGAAGGCCGACAGGCTGATCGAAGGAATTCTCTCAGCAACCGAGCGAAATATGTTCGGCCACGTCGCGCTGCTCAACGCACTGGACCTCCGCCTGACCGGCGCCGAAATCGTGGTCACGGGAAAGGACTCCGAAGAGATCGCAATGACGGCATTGAAATTGCCGTTCGTTGATAGAATTGTCCTGCGCGTCGCTGACCCAAGCGATTTGCCTGCATCACATCCGGCACAAGAAAACATCAAGTCCGCACCGAGGGCAGTTTTCGTCTGTATCGGGGAACGCTGCTCCTTGCCGATCACTGAGCCGGCCGATATTGCTAACGCCCTGGCAGCGATGCGCGGTTTTTGACGAATCCTCCGAACGGTTGAGATCGGTGATCCACCGGTCGCCCGATGAACAGATATTAAAATTAATAAGCGCCTCCCTTCGATCGCACGACGCGCCGCAAGGTTCCCGCAGCCATAATTTGCTGGCCTGAGCTGCAATCCGAGTCATCTCGGTTTCAAACTGCGGGGACCAAAACTATGCGATCCAGGATTTCTGTTGGCTCCAATATCTTCAGAGCGAGGAATCTCGTTCTCGGAGCGTTGCTTGTCAGCGTAACTGTCAGCGCGCCGGAACCGGCGCCGGCACAAGGCGCGCCTGAAACGATGAACATGCCGGCGTTCGCGCCCGCCATGATCGAGCACATGCGCAAGATGCGGCGATACAAAGATCACGACCATGGCGCTCAGCCCACGCCACATGTCATCGACCGCTTCAGAGTGGATTCCGACCCGAAGGGTGCGATTGCTTCATTTCAACCCAACGGCGCGACGTTCACGTCGAACAACGCCTTCTTCAAGGATATGGGCACGAACGGCAGAACCTGTTTCACCTGCCACCAGCCGCAGAACGCCTGGGGAGTTAGCGCCAGGGATGTCGCTGAACGTTTCGAGCGAACGGCTGGTACCGATCCGATCTTCCGGCTGGTCGACGGCGCAACTTGCCCCAGCGATGACGTATCGACACTGCGCGCAAAGAAGCGCGCCTACAAATTGCTGACGGAGAAAGGTCTGATCCGTGTCGGCCTTGCGATCCCTGCGGCGGCGGAATTTGCCGTTACCGCAATTGATGATCCTTATGGCTGCAGCACCAATCCCGAGACGGGCTCCGGCATTCTGTCGATGTACAGGCGCCCGTTGCCGACCACCAATGTGGGATTTCTAAGCACCGTGATGTGGGACGGGCGCGAGAACACAGGGCAGGGTCTCGCCGCGGATCTTAAAAGCCAGGCTCGCGATGCCACCCTTGGTCACGCCCAGGCCGCGACTTCGCCCACGGATGCCCAGCTGAACGAAATCGTCTCTTTTCAGCTCGGCATCTTCACCGCCCAGATTTTCGACCACAAGGCGAAGTTCCTGACGAGCGACAATGCCAAAGGCGGTCCGATCGCCCTTTCGGCACAGGAGTTCTTCATCGGGATCAACGATCCGCTCGGACTTAATCCGAAAGGAACCCCGTTCTCGTCGCAGGTTTTCGATATATATCGTCCGTGGCTCAATGCGGGCCATCGACACGACTATCGCGACCTCGGCATGCCTGTTGCAAATGCCGCGGAGCTCTTCAAGACTATCAACATCACCGACGACTGGCGGCGCAACAATCACGAGCGCGGTATGGTGAACGAGCATCGCCGCTCGGTGGCCCGCGGCGAAGAACTGTTCAACAACACCAAAATCAACATCACCGGTGTTGCCGGACTCAACGATGATCTCAATATCGAGACCATTCCTGGCTTTTGCGGCACCTGCCACGACTCGCCGAACATCGGCCACCATTCGGTCAAGGCGCCGCTCGACATTGGCGTTCCCGATGCCGGCGAAAAAGCACCACCAGTCCTCGACATTGCTGGTCTGCCGGTCTTTACGATCACCTGCAAAGCCGGCCCGCTCGCCGGAAAGGTCTACAAGGTAACCGATCCCGGCCGCGCCATGATCAGCGGCAAGTGCAAGGACATCGGTCGATTCAAGGGACCGATCCTCCGAGGCCTCGCCGCCCGCGCACCGTATTTCCACAATGGTTCGGCCGAGAATTTGCGGGACGTCGTCGACTTCTATGACCGGCGTTTCAGCATCGGCCTCAGCCACAAGGACAAGACGGATCTCGTCAACTTCCTGAACACGCTCTGACGAACTCCATCTCACGAATAAGAAATGGCCGGGCAAAATGCCCGGCCATTTTGATTCGTAGCGCGAATCGTCAGGTATTCATCGACTCGAAGAATTCGCCGTTGTTCTTTGTGTTGCGCAGCTTGTCCAGCAGGAAGTCGATGGCATCCATCGTGCCCATCGGATTGAGAATGCGCCGCAGGACATACATTTTCTTGAGGATGGCCGGATCGGTCAGCAGCTCTTCCTTGCGCGTGCCGGACCGCGTGATGTCGATCGCCGGGAAGGTGCGCTTGTCGGCGACCTTGCGATCGAGGATCAGTTCCGAGTTGCCGGTACCCTTGAACTCTTCGAAAATCACTTCGTCCATACGGCTGCCGGTATCGATCAACGCGGTGGCAATGATGGTGAGCGAGCCGCCTTCCTCGATATTACGCGCAGCACCGAAGAAGCGCTTCGGCCGCTGCAATGCGTTGGCGTCGACACCGCCGGTTAGCACCTTGCCCGAAGAAGGAACGACAGTGTTGTAAGCGCGGCCGAGACGGGTAATCGAGTCAAGCAAGATCACAACGTCACGCTGGTGTTCAACAAGCCGCTTGGCCTTCTCGATCACCATTTCCGCGACCTGCACGTGACGCGATGCCGGTTCATCGAACGTCGACGAGATCACTTCGCCCTTGACCGAGCGTTGCATGTCCGTGACTTCCTCCGGCCGCTCGTCGATGAGCAACACGATCAGGTAAGTCTCGGGATGATTAGCGGTGATTGAATGGGCGATGTTCTGTAGCAATACGGTTTTGCCGGTTCGCGGCGGCGAAACGATCAACGCGCGCTGTCCTTTGCCGATCGGTGCGACGATGTCGATGACACGCGCCGAGAGATCCTTCTTGGTCGGATCCTCGTATTCCATCTTGAGCCGCTCGTCGGGATAGAGCGGTGTCAGGTTGTCGAAATTGACTTTGTGGCGCGCCTTCTCAGGGTCTTCGAAATTGATCGTATTGACCTTGAGCAGCGCGAAATAACGCTCCCCTTCCTTGGGAGAACGGATGTGTCCCTCCACGGTATCGCCGGTGCGCAGGCCGAAACGGCGAATCTGACTCGGAGACACATATATGTCGTCCGGTCCGGAGAGATAGTTTGATTCCGGCGATCGCAAAAAGCCGAAACCGTCGGATAGAACCTCGACCACACCCTCGCCGATGATATCGACTTCCTGAGTGGCGAGTTGTTTGAGAATTGCAAACATCAGCTCCTGCTTGCGCATGGTGCTGGCGTTTTCGACCTGATGCTCTTCAGCGAATGCGACGAGTTCGGCAGGTGTCTTGGACTTGAGGTCCTGGAGTTTCATTTCCCGCATTGGGGGTTTACGTCCTTGGGATCGTTACGGCGGAGTTTTTGAAAGATGGATGACTTGCGCCGTGTGACTTGGAGAGAGATCGCAGGTCTTGGGTGACGAGAAAGCTGGGAAAGGTCCCGGAACCCGATGCTGCGACCGGCCCAAACGCGGGTGCCGGAACGCGACTGCATCCGCCTGCGTTCGGTGGGATGCCGACAACATAGGTTGAGCCGGCGTCACAAGCAAGAGCTTGGAGCGCGCCGTGTGCGTTTGTCGCGATAGGCTAAAACGGTTTAACGACCACCAAGATTACGATAACAATCAATAAAGCAGTCGGTATCTCATTGATAATACGGTAGAATTTAGCTGAGTGCTTATTTCGGTCCGCTTGGAATTCGTTTACCCAACGCGCAAATAATCCGTGCAGGACTGTCATGGCGAGTACTGCAACGAACTTGGCGTGAAACCAGCCAGCGCCCAGCCACTTGCCTTCGAGCAGCAAGAAGATACCAACGATCCAGGTGATCAGCATCGCCGGCATCATGATGAAGTTGAACAACCGGCGCTCCATCGTCTTCAGCGTTTCCGACACCTCAGACTTGGGCTTGGCCATTGCGTGGTAGACGAACAGCCGGGGCAAATAGAGCATGCCGGCCATCCAGGCGATGACGGCGATGATATGCAGAGCTTTCAGCCACAGGTACATGAAAGTTATCCACGAACCCGCTTGAGCATGCGTTCAACGTTTGCAATCGGCGTTTCGGGAAGAATTCCGTGACCGAGATTAAATATCAGTGATCCATCGCCGAGTTCTTTCATGACATCGTCAACCTCTCGGTCGAGAGACGCACCTCCAGCGAGCAAGGCCAAGGGATCGACATTTCCCTGAACGGGGACGCGCCGCTGCAACGTTTCGCGCGCAATCATTCGAGGAAACGTCCAATCAATGCCAATCGCGCTTACGCCCGTCATCTCGACATAAGGCAGCGCCATCGCGGTCGCACCGCGGGGAAACCCAATAATCTTCGCACCAGGCACTTCCTTGCGGACTCCTTCGACGATCTTTTGCGTGGGTGCGACGCACCAGCGATCGAATTGCTCCGGTGAAAGAACGCCGGCCCAGGTATCGAACACTTGGACGACATCGGCGCCTGCTTTGAGCTGGCCCACAAGATATCCAATTGAGGCCTGCGTCAGTCGATCAATCAATCGCTGGAAATTTTCAGTGTCGTGATACGCAAATCGCCGAGCTGGCGCCTGATCGGATGTACCCACTCCTGCAACCATGTAGGTCGCAACAGTCCATGGAGCCCCGCAAAACCCAATCAAAGCGGTATGGCTGCCGAGCTGCCCTTTGACCGAACGCACCGTTTCATAAACAGGAGCTACAACCCTCTCATCAAGACTGTCGCGCAAGGCCGCAACGCCGGCAAAGTCGACAAGTGGTTCAAGCTTTGGGCCTTCGCCTGTGAGGAACTCAACTTTTCGTCCAAGGGCAAGCGGTACGATAAGAATATCCGAGAACAAGATTGCTGCATCAAACCCAAACCGGCGTACCGGCTGTAACGTCACCTCCGCTGCCAACTTCGGGTTAAGGCAAAGATCAAGAAAGCCACCGGCCTGCTGCCGCAGCGCACGATATTCCGGCAGATAACGACCGGCCTGTCGCATCAGCCATACTGGAGGGATAGTCTCATGCTTGCCGGCGAGCACTCGTAACAGCTTTTTCCCAACGGCACTCGCCGATCCGGCTTCTTGCATTAAAGACTCTTCTAAGAATCTGTTGTGTTTGTTAGGGCGTTGATTGGACTCATGCCTGTCGATCAACATTCTGTCCACTGGATGAAAGAGCTCTTTCCAGAATAGGGCTCAATCAGGCGCTTCCTCCTTCCACAGCAATCGTCCATGTTTTTCAGGGATTTTGACCAGCTGTCCCCGGCCTTCCCCAGCTCGGTATGCACAATCCAGCAGCACAGACCGGATATGCCCCGGTGATCATCCCGCGGGCACCGGTGTGGATGGATATTGGACTTCAAACCGGTGTCGGGTTGCCTGTAAGGTCAAGCCATGGCCTCTTCCCGTCATATCCACACGTCGTCCGGCCTTTATACAGATGTCTGAGACCGGTTATTTCCATCTCCACCTGGTATCTGACGCGACCGGTGAAACCTTGATTACCGTCGCGCGGGCCGCGGCGGCGCAGTACGCCAATGTATCGCCCGTCGAACATCTCTATCCGATGGTGCGCTCCAAAAAGCAGCTCGACCACGCGCTGGCGGAAATCACCGAGTCGCCGGGTCTGGTTCTCTACACGTTGCTCGAAGAGGATCTCATTCAGCTGCTCGAGAAAAAATGTCGTGAACTCGGATTGCCGTGCATGTCGGTGTTAGGACCGGTATTGCGGCTCTTCCAATCTTATCTTGGGGCTGAAACCATCCATCGTGCCGGCGCTCAGCATGTGTTGAATGCAGAATATTTCCAGCGTATCGACGCACTCAATTTTACGATGCTGCACGACGACGGCCAACATGTTGAAGGTCTTGAAGAGGCCGACGTCGTTCTGGTCGGTGTCTCGCGCACGTCAAAGACACCAACTTCCATCTATCTTGCCAATCGCGGCGTCAAAACCGGCAATGTACCGCTGGTACCCAGCGTGCCGCTGGCGCCGGCGGTGGAGAAACTCACCAGGCCGCTTGTGGTTGGGCTATATGCGAGCCCCGAGCGTATCGTTCAGATCCGCGAGAATCGGCTGCTTGGGTTAAAGGCGCATCGCGATGACGATCAGTACATTGACAAGACCGCGGTCGCTGAAGAGGTCTCGTTTTCGCGGCGACTTTGCGCGAGGCACAATTGGCCCACGATTGACGTCACGCGACGGTCGATTGAGGAAACGGCGGCAGCGGTCATGAGGCTTTTGAGCGAGCGACGCCGGCATCCGGTGGCCTGACCCATGGCTCTTTGGCTCGCCTCCCAGCCACTCGTGCTTGCATCCAGAAGCGACATCCGGGGAAAGATCCTGGCAGCAGTGGGTCTGCGGTTTGAAATAAGGCCATCGCAAATCGACGAGCGGACCGTGGAAGCCAAATCAGGTGTGGTCGATGCGGCAGGTGTGGCCCAACATTTGGCACGTGCCAAGGCAGAGGCGGTCGCAGCCCTATTGCCGGGCCGTCTGGTCTTGGGGGCCGATCAGACATTGGCGAACGGATCAGCGCGGCTGAGCAAACCTCGCGATCGGGCCCAGGCTGCCGATCAGTTGCGGGCGTTGCGCGGACGGACGCATGAACTTCACTCAGCGCTTGCTCTGGTTCGAAACGGCGAGACGATCTTTTCGTGCGCTGACACCGCCAAGCTGACCATGCGCGACTTCTCCGATCGCTTCCTGAATAATTATCTCGATATGATTGGAGATAGCGCAATGAGCAGCGTCGGGGCTTATCAACTCGAAGGTATCGGCATTCACCTGTTCGAGCGCGTGGAAGGGGACTATTTCACGATCCTCGGACTGCCGCTTTTGCCGCTGTTGGATTTCCTCAGGCACGGCAAGTTCATTGATGGTTAGCCAATGTTCGTTCTCGGGCTGACAGGTTCGCTTGGGATGGGCAAGTCCACCACCGCGAGGTTCTTTGCGGAGGAGGGAGTTCCTCTTCACGACGCGGATGCGGCGGTTCATCGGCTCTATGAGGGCGAGGCGACAGCACTGATCGAGGCGGCGTTTCCAGGCACGACGAGCGGTGGCAGGGTTGACCGTGACAAACTGGCCAAAAAAGTGCTTGGCGATTCGGCTGCTATCAAGAGGCTCGAAACCATCATTCATCCGTTGGTCGGCCGCGCTGAGGCTCAATTTCTGGACGAGGCCGCTCGCAAAGATGCGGCAGTGGTGGTGCTCGATATACCGCTGCTGTTTGAAACCGGCGCCGACCGAAGGTGTGACGCGGTTGTCGTCGTCTCTGCGCCGGCGGACGTGCAGCGCGCCCGCGCATTTGAGCGTCCCGGCATGACGGAGGAGAAGTTTCAGGCCATCCTTGCCAAGCAAATGCCCGATGCCGAGAAACGCGCACGCGCCGATTTCGTAGTGGATACGTCAAAAGGATTGGATGCTGCACGTGTTCAAGTGCGTGAAATTCTTGGCCGCATTGCTAGAATGCCAAAACGGGCAAAGTGATTCTTTGATCCATCATGCGCGAAATCGTTCTGGACGTCGAAACGACAGGTCTTGATCCAATCCAGGGGCACCGGATTGTCGAACTTGGCTGCGTCGAACTGCTCAACCGGATCCCAACCGGATCGACCTTTCACGTCTATCTCAATCCCGATCGTGACATGCCTGCCGAGGCTTTCGCAGTCCATGGACTCTCAACGGAGTTTCTACAGCAACACAGACGTTTCCTCGAAGTTGCGGATGAATTCCTTGCCTTCATTGGCGACGCACCGCTGGTCATCCACAACGCCGGCTTCGATCATGGATTTCTCTGCGCGGAACTGAAACGAGCCGAGCGGGCATTGATCGCAAGAGAGCGGCTCGTCGACACTCTGCTGCTGGCGCGTCGCAAGCACCCGGCCGGGCCCAACAGACTGGATGACTTATGCGCGAGATACGGAATCGACAGCTCTCGACGCACCAAACACGGCGCGCTGCTTGACGCGGAGATTTTGGCCGAGGTTTACGTCGAACTGATTGGCGCGCGTCAGGCCCAACTTGGTTTGGCCGAACGCGGAAATCGACACGCTGACGGAACTGAAGGTGTCATTATTATCCGCGAGCGGCCCGAGCCTCTCGCGTCGCGTCTGAGCGAAGCGGATATCGCCGCTCACGACGAATTTGTGATCGGGCTCGGCGAAAGCGCCTTGTGGCGAGACTACCGTCGGAACGCGGGCTGACTGTTCAGCTGCCTACGATGGGAGCGGCCGGCTGAGCCTGCGCCATTTTTTGGCGATAGAGGCTGACGAAATCGACCGGATCTAGCAAAAGCGGGGGAAAGCCGCCATTACGTACGGCGGTCGCGATGATCTCTCGCGCAAACGGAAACAACAAACGTGGGCACTCGATCAGCACGACTGGGTTCAGGCTTTCCGGCGGAACGTTTCGAATGCGAAAAACGCCGGCAAAGTCGAGATCGAAACGAAATAGCAGGGCGCCAGCTGCTTCGGCTTTGCCTTCGAGTTTGATCGAAACTTCGATGTCGCTATCTGACAGCGGGTTCGCGCCGACGTTGATCTGAATTCCGATTTGCGGATGTTCCTGACGCGAAGTGAGCGACTGCGGCGCGTTCGGATTTTCGAAGGAAAAGTCTTTAATGTATTGCGACACCACAGTGAGCTGCGGCGCCTCCTGCGGCGCGGCTTGTCCCGGGCCGCCATTCGTCGACATCGTCATAAAAACTCCTTTGCGCCAACCGCCGTGCGCGGCGGTTGGCTAACATACGGTCCATATGGGAACAAGGACGGTATTGTTTTGCATCGCGCACGATTTCCGCGAGGCCACTCCGTTCGGCTGAGCCGTGGCAAGCACTTCGGCGCGGTATCTCAGCGCGGGTTCTTGTTGCGGCGTTGGTCGGGCAGCGACGGGTCAGGCACCTGATGCCACTGCTCGGGCGCGAGGTCGACTACATCGTCCCTGTCACGTGGCGCTGAAAAGGCGTCGAGACCGGTGGCGGCCAGTCGTCGCAGCGGCGGCACCAGCAGGAGCAGTGCCAGCAGATCGGTGATAAAGCCCGGAATTAAAAGCAGAATTCCGGCCAGCAGGATAGGACCAACAGCACTATCTGTGCGCAACGCGGCAAAATTTCCATTGCCCACCGCGACGCGAACCCGCTGAATGTGATTACCGCCGGCGTGGCGCAAAATGAGAAAACCAGCCACCGAGCTGGCCAATATCAGCCCCAAAGCCCAGCCGAAACCGATCAAGGCGGCCACCACTATGAATGCCACCAGTTCCAAAAGGGGCAATGCCAGCAGTCCGGACAGCAACCATTTTGCCACATTCATCGGCGTTTCTCGGGTCGGGCGATGTTGGCCTCAGCCCCCTGATCGTCTAAGGTTCGGTGAGCTGAGTTGAATTGCGCCGAACTTCTGGCGCGATCCGGCCCTTATGATTGGTGTCACCACCGGCGGATACAAGAGCGGTGGAGCCGCCGCTTCGCCGTCCGGCAGGCGAGGGCCGAAACGCCGGTCGGCCGATGCGCCTTACGGTAGCCGAAAGCATGCGAGACGTGTTCGATATCTACACCATCATTTTCTTAGCGCTCGCAGTGTTCATTTTCCTGCGCTTGCGCAGCGTGCTGGGTCAACGGACAGGCCGCGAACGCCCGCCATATGATCCATATTCGGCTCGCGAGCCAGTGCGACCCGCGCCCGATAAGGTTGTGACCTTGCCCAACCGCACAACGGAAACAGTTGTGCCAAAACCCGCCGAAGCGACCGAAACTCCCGTTCAGCGTTGGAAAGGTGTCGCCGAGCCGGGCTCGGCTATTGCGGCGGGCCTTGATGCCATTATCGCCGCAGATCCGAATTTTGACGCGCAACATTTTCTGACTGGCGCTCGCGCGGCATATGAAATGATCGTGAACGCCTACGCCGAGGGCGACAGGCGCAGTTTGAAGAATTTGCTCGCACGCGAGGTCTATGACGGTTTCGAAACTGCGATCGGCGAGCGTGAGAAGCGTGGCGAGACTGTCGAAAGCCGTTTCGTGTCGATCGACAATGCCGACATCACAGGAGCTGAACTGCGTGGGCGCAATGCCCAGGTCACCGTTCGCTTCCAGTCGAAACTTGTTTCGGTGACGCGCGACAAAGATGGCAACGTAATTGACGGCAATGCTGAACGAGTAACCGATATCACCGACATTTGGACATTTACGCGTGACGTAAGCTCGCGTGATCCGAATTGGAAGCTGCTCGCAACGGAGGCCGGGCAGTAGGAATGGCACTGACGAGCCTCCGCTCACTCGTTAAGATCGGATTTGGCTTCTGTCTGGTCGCGGCAGCGAGCTCGCAAGCGGACGCGATGAGCTTGCGCAATGCGAAGTTGGAGACGCTTTCGTTCTCCGCGCTGGACGGCTGGCAAGACGATGACCATGCCGCCGCTTTCGCCACATTCCTGAAAAGCTGCCGCGCGATCCTCAACGCCAACAAGACAATACGTTCGGCTCGGCCGCTTTTGGCCGGATTATTCAAGGCGTGCGACCGTGCGACGGCCGCCGGTCAGCTTGATCGCGAACGGGCACGTGCTTTCTTTGAAGACAACTTCAAGCCGGTCAGGGTCATGCCTGGCGGCCAGCCTGAGGGCTTCTTCACCGGTTATTACGAAACGGAGGTCGACGGTTCGCGCTTCCCAAGCGATGAATACACCGTCCCGATTTACGCGGCACCCGAGGAAACGGTCAGACGAAAGAAAAGCACGGTATTTGCCGATCTCGATCGCACCAAGATTGAAGATGGGGCGTTGGCCGGCAAAGACCTCGAGATTTGTTACGTCAAGAGTCCAATCGACGTGTTCTTTGCGCAGATCCAGGGGTCCACGCGGGTCAGGCTCGACAATGGCAAGCTGCTGCGCCTCAACTACATTGCAAGCAACGGCATGCCGTATACGCCGGTCGGAAAATTTCTGATCGATCGCGGCATCGTTTCCAAGGAAGAAATGTCGATGGACAAGATCCGCGACTACATGGAAGCGAATCCGGAAGACGGTAAAGCCTTGCGCCGCAAAAATCGTTCGTTCGTCTTTTTCCGGGAAACACCGTTGCGCGCTGACGATGAATGCATTGGTGCCCAAGGTGTTCCGCTTACGGCTGGGCGCTCGCTAGCGGTGGACAAGCGTGTCCATGTTTATGGAACGCCGATCTGGATAGACGCTCAGCTCCCGATCGAAAGCGAAAAGCCCGAGACCAAATTTCGCCGTCTCCTGTTTGCGCAGGACACGGGTTCGGCCATCGTCGGACCGGCACGTGCCGATATATATTTCGGGCACGGCGAGGAGATCAGTCACATTGCGGGCCGCATCAAGCAAAATGGGCAATTCGTCATGCTGGTGCCGCAGAACGTACCAGTGAACAATCCGGTGGTGGCGGGCGCCAAGAATATCCCGCTCCCGAAACCACGCCCGGGACTGATTGTCACCGCTGCTGCGCGAACGAGCACGCCAGCGGCGATGAACCACCCGGCGACTCGGCGCAAGCCACGCCGCTGACATCATGAGTTCCGGCGACGGCAAACGGCGCCGCGTTCTCTCCGAAGAGGAACGTGTGTTGTGGACAGCGGTGACGAAAACGATCGCGCCGCTGAAGGACGCGCCACCCCCCGAAAATGTTGAAACATATGCGGCACCGCCCGGTCGACCGGGCGCACCCATCGTCAAATCTTCCCGGACCGCGCCGCCGATTGCTGAGAAAAAAGCACCGCCCCCGCTTGCGGCGCTCGGGCGCAGGGCGAAACAGCGGGTTGCGCGTGGCAAGGAGCCGATCGATGGTCGCCTTGATCTGCATGGACTGACCCAGCGCGAGGCTCACGCAACGTTATTGCGCTTCCTGCACACGGCGAGCTCGCGCGGCGCCAGGCTCGTTCTGGTCATCACAGGGAAAGGTCGTGTCGGCCAAAGCGAGCGTGGCGTCCTCAAGCGGCAGGTTCCGCAGTGGTTGGCCTTGCCGGAATTTCGCGAGTGGGTCGTTGGATTCGAGGACGCGCACATCAGCCACGGGGGCGAGGGCGCGCTCTATGTTCGCATCCGGCGCAACAGCCGGATCAGAGAATAAACCGGCTCAGATCGGCGTTCTTCGCCAGGTCGCCGATGTGCTTTTGCACGTATTCTGCGTCGATCTTGACCGTTTCGCCGGAACGATCGGGCGCCGCGAATGACACCTCGTCGAGGACCCGCTCCATCACCGTCTGCAGACGGCGAGCGCCAATGTTTTCGACGCTGGCATTCACGGAGACCGCAATGTCGGCGATGGCGTCGATCGCGTCCTCGCTGAATTCAAGTTTCACACCTTCAGTGTCCATCAGCGCCACATATTGCTTGATCAGAGAAGCTTCCGGCTCGGTGAGAATCCGACGAAAATCGTCGCGGGTAAGTGCCTTGAGCTCGACGCGGATCGGCAAGCGGCCTTGCAATTCGGGCAACAGATCGGACGGCTTCGAGATGTGGAAAGCGCCCGAAGCTATAAACAGAATGTGGTCCGTTTTTACAGGACCGTGCTTGGTATTTACCGTCGTGCCCTCGATCAAAGGCAATAGGTCGCGCTGTACGCCTTCGCGTGACACGTCAGCGCCGCGCAGGCCTTCGCGGCCGGCAATCTTGTCGATTTCATCGAGAAAGACGATGCCGTTCTGCTCGACGGCCCGGATCGATTCCTGCACAAGCTGCTCGGTGTCGAGCAACTTGTCGGATTCTTCGTTGATCAAGATGTCGTAGGATTCCTCGACGGTGACTCGGCGCGTCTTGGTGCGTCCACCGCCGAGCTTGCCGAAAATATCGCCGATATTGATCGCACCCATCTGCGCGCCGGGCATGCCGGGAATTTCGAACATCGGCATGCTGGCGCCGCCGGCCTGCACCTCGATCTCGATTTCCTTGTCGTTCAGTTCGCCGTCGCGCAACTTCTTGCGGAAGCTCTCGCGCGTTGCCGGGCTCGCTCCGGGACCGACCAGGGCGCTGAGCACGCGCTCCTCAGCCGACTGCTCCGCGCGCGTGCGCACGTCCTTGCGCTTTCTCTCGCGGACGAGCGCGATGCCGATTTCAACCAGGTCACGGACAATCTGTTCAACATCGCGCCCGACGTATCCGACTTCCGTGAATTTGGTCGCCTCGACTTTGAGAAAGGGCGCCGCGGCGAGCTTGGCAAGGCGGCGGGAAATCTCCGTCTTGCCGACACCGGTTGGCCCGATCATCAGGATATTTTTGGGCAGGACTTCCTCGCGCAGTCTCTCGTCGAGCTGCAGGCGCCGCCAGCGGTTGCGCAGCGCAATGGCAACCGCGCGCTTCGCATCGCCCTGGCCGACGATGTAGCGATCAAGTTCGGATACGATTTCGCGCGGGGAGAAGTCGGTCATGCGTTGCGTACCATCAGGAGGGCGGGTCCATCGGAAGTGTCGACCAGTCGATCTTTTCGAAAGCCGGCCTTTTCATATGCGCGGATCGCGCGTGCATTCCCAGGATCGGGATCCGTGACGACGCGTGGTGTTCCTGCTGTCAGCAGGCTGTCGACAAAAGAGCGGATGAAAACCGAGCCGTGGCCGCGATCGAGCATGTCCGCTTCGCCGATGAATTGATCGATGCCGCGCGTGCCCGCGGGCTGAGGTCCCAGGCAATTGTCCCAGGATGCGGGATCGTAGCACTGCAGATAGCCGAATGGCCGAGCGTCGCGCGCCACGATGAACTGATGCATGGCTGGTTCATCGAGATCGCCTTTGACGAGATCGAATTGCTGGTCAGGCGCGCCCCACCATTTCACGATGTGTGCTTCACCGAGCCACTGCCGGACCAGCGGCAAGTCATCGGCGGTCATGGGACGAAACTCATACATGCAAACGGTATCAGGCGCTCTTCAACGTCTCGACGGTGACGTTGCGGTTGGTAAAAACACAAATGTCGGCCGCGATATCGAGTGACCTGCGTACGATAGCCTCTGCATCGAGCGGCCCATCGAGCAACGCGCGTGCGGAGGCAAGTGCGTAATTGCCGCCGGAGCCGATGCCCATGACACCATTTTCCGGCTCCAGCACATCGCCCGTGCCGGTCAGGACGAGTGAGACTTTGGCATCGGCGACAATCATCATCGCCTCGAGGCGCCGCAGATAGCGATCGGTGCGCCAATCTTTTGCGAGCTCGACCGCGGCGCGCGTAAGCTGCCCGGGATACTGTTCGAGCTTGCCTTCCAGACGCTCAAACAGCGTAAACGCGTCCGCGGTGGCGCCGGCGAACCCGCCAATCACGTCGCCCTTACCGAGGCGGCGCACTTTTTTGGCGTTGGACTTGACGATGGTCTGGCCGATCGAGACCTGACCATCTCCGCCGATCACTACGCTGTCGCCTTTGCGGACGGTTAATATGGTCGTCCCATGCCAGGCGGGAAGTTCGTTCGGTGACATTAGGTTAAAACCCCCGAGATCAGCCGACATTTAGGTATGACGTTGGGCATTTGCAAACAGTCCTGACGCCTGTGGCGAATCCGGCGAACCCCTGATAAAAGGCGCGCGAACAAAGGATATTCGCCATGCGCAAGGGCGCCGTAAAGCGCAAGACAAAGGAAACCGACGTCGAGGTCGCGGTCGATCTTGACGGGGCAGGGCGCGCATCCGTTGCGACCGGCATCGGCTTCCTCGATCACATGCTCGACTTGCTTGCCCGTCATTCGCGCATTGATATCACCGTGAAGGCAAAAGGCGATCTGCACATCGATCACCACCACACGACGGAGGATGTCGGCATTGCCCTCGGTCAGGCGGTGAAGCAGGCACTCGGCGATATGAAAGGGATCACGCGCTACGCGGATGTACACGTGCCGATGGACGAGGCGCTGACGCGCGTTGCAATCGACATTTCGGGTCGTCCTTTTCTCGTGTTCAAGGCCGAGTTTGTGCGCGACAAGGTTGGCGAGTTCGATACCGAGCTGGTTCAGGAATGGTTTCAGGCTTTTGCCATGAACGCCGGCGTCACCCTGCACGCGGAGACATTGTACGGCAGCAATGATCACCACATTGCCGAGTCGTGCTTCAAGGGCCTGGCGCGCGCGTTGCGCACGGCCGTGGCCATCGATTCGCGCGCCAAGGACGAAGTACCC
>Ga0207683_10001451_pt1 | contig 21405 bp, 19 predicted proteins | sample KBSM73metaG_FD_184333 | JGI IMG/M metagenome (GOLD analysis project Ga0207683, IMG submission 184333) | Miscanthus rhizosphere microbial communities from Kellogg Biological Station, Michigan, USA - KBS M7-3 metaG (SPAdes) (version 2) | ecosystem: Host-associated > Plants > Roots > Rhizosphere >... | reverse complement strand
GGACGCCGACAGCATCGAGATCGGACCTGTCGGCACCGGTTTCGGCGGCCTGCAGCCCACGATCGTGTTCCAGGCCCATCCCGCGCCCACGCCCGGCCTGCTCCGGCTGCACTTCGACGTCAGCCCGGTTGGCGGCGACCAGGACGCGGAGCTTGCGCGGCTGCTGGCGGCCGGCGCCCGGCCCGCGGACGTCGGTCAGCGCGGGGACGAGGGATGGCACGTGCTCGCCGATCCTGAGGGCAATGAATTCTGCCTGCTGCGCCGGCAGCTAGAGACCTGACCGCGGCGCTCTCTGCCCATCGGCGGTCAGGGTCTTGCGGAACTGGCGGGAGGTCAGCCCGAACCAGCGGTCGGTCGTGCCCTCGTCACTCATGCCCAGGCGAGCGGCTACGGCCTGGGAGCGCACGTTGTCCAGATCGGTCAGGGCGAGCACCTCGCCGATCCCCGCCGTGGCCGCCGCCGCGAGGAGCGCGTCGGCTGCTTCGGTGGCAAACCCCTGCCCCTGGTGCTGCGGGTGCAGGTGCCAGCCGACCTCGGTCAGGCCGGTCGGGCCGTCGGCGTCGGACAGGGGCAAGAGCGGGACGGTGCCGACTGGCGGTGGTGACGGCGTGCCGGGTACCAACGGGACGATGGCCCATAGGCCGAGCGGCGGGTCGAGGTCTCGTTCCCGGACGTGCCAACGGTCCAGCCGCTCGCGCGCCTCGTCCAGGGTCGCCAGGGTACGGCGCGGGTGCGATCCCAGCCAGCGCATGACGTCGTCCCGCGAGTAGAGGTCGTAGAAGGCGGGGAGATCCGATTCCGCCCAGTGCCGGAGGAGCAGGCGCGGGGTGCGCAGCAGTTCCATCCGGCTTACCCGCGGGCGTGGAGCCGGGCGAACCGCACCCGCTGGGTTTCGAGCATCTCCGCTTCCGTCGTGGCCCCGTCGTCATAGGCGGGCGATACCAGCGGTGCGGCGTGCCGCACTTCGATGACGACGATCGCCTCGACCCGTTCGGTCAATTTCGAGCCGTCCGCCCGCATCCGCTCGACGCCCTCGGAGAACGCGGCCGACCCGCGCTCGTGGATTTCCGCCTGGCCCTTGAACCGGTAGCCCTTGCGCACGAACGGGTCGACCACGTTGACCTCGACGAGCGACCCGGCCCGGATGTTCGCGGTCGTCTGCGGCGAGCAGATGTCGGCGAAGAACAGGTGGTCGTCATCCCACACGCGGGTCGACCCCTTGGGCGAGAGGTTCGGCGATCCATCGGGGCAGACGGTGGCGTGGAACGCGAGCTTCTGCTCGTCGATCAGCCGCTTCATGTCGTCGGTGAGAATGCCCATCAGCTGCCCGCTCCCGGTCTCGATCTCAGCTCACGGTATAGCTTCGCGTCCCAGATGGTTAGAACCGCCCGGTGCTGGTAGATGAGCCGCCTCAACGACACGAAGGGAGAAGACATGGTGACCTACACCGTGCCCGGGCTCAAGACCGACAGCGCCGAGCGGGTCGTCAAGCTGCTGCAGGACCGGCTGAACTCCCTCAGCGACCTGGCGCTGACCCTCAAGCATGTGCACTGGAACGTGACCGGGCCGAACTTCATCGCCGTGCACACCATGCTGGACCCGCAGGTCGACGCGGTCCGCGCGATGGTCGACGAGACCGCGGAGCGGATCGCGGCTCTCGGCGCGTCGCCGGTCGGCACGCCGGGCGCGCTGGTCGCCCAGCGCGACTGGGACGACTACTCCATCGGCCGGGCCGGCACGCTCGAGCATCTTGGCGCGCTGGACGTCGTCTACGCCGGGATCATCGAGGCGCACCGCCGCGCGATCGACAGCACCGAAGAACTCGACCTGGTCACCCAGGACATGCTCATCGGCCAGGCCCGCCAGCTGGAAGAATTCCACTGGTTCGTCCGCGCCCACCTGGAGGCACCCGACGGATCGCTCACCACCGGGAACGCCAGCACGGAGAAGACAGCCGCCAAGCGCGCTAAGAAGCGCTAGCCCGGATACATCGGCAGGCCGCCCCTTCAGCCGGACGGCGCCAGCCGCGATGCCTGAAGGGCCAGGTAGCGGCGCTCGGGCAGGCTGGTCGCGCGGCGTGCCGCGTCGAGGTAGTCGGCCGCGGCCGCGGCGGTGTCGCCGGCCAGCTCGCGCAGGTATGCGCGGGCCGCGATCAGGCGGTGGTGCCGGGCCATCCGCTTGTCCGCCTCGAGCGCCGCGATGATCTCGAGCCCGGCCGCGGGCCCGCGCACCATGGCCACGGCCACCGCGCGGTTGAGGGCCGTGAACGGGTTCGGCGCGGCGAGTTCCAGCAGGTCGTAGAGCCCGAGGATCTGCGGCCAGTCGGTGTCGGCCATCGTCGTGGCCTCGTCGTGGACGGCGGCGATGGCCGCCTGCAGCTGGTAGGGACCGACCTCACCGCTCGGCAGCGCCCGGGTGACGAGTGCTACGCCCTCGGCGATCTTCGCCTGGTCCCAGCGGCTCCGGTCCTGCTCGGCCAGCGGTACCAGGGACCCGTCGGGCCGGGTCCGGGCCGGGCGCCGCGCGTCGGTTAGCAGCATCAGCGCCAGCAGGCCGGCTACCTCACCGTCGTCCGGCAGCAGCCGGTGCAGCCAGCGGGTGAGCCGGATGGCCTCCTGCGACAGCGCGGGCACGGTCAGCGTGTCACCCTCGCTGGCCGTGTACCCCTCGTTGAAGACGAGGTACAGGACGTGCAGCACGGCGCGCAGCCGTTCGGTCCGCTCCGCCCCGGAGGGCAGGCTGAAGTCGAACCCGGCGCCGGCGATGGTCTGCTTGGCCCGGCTGATCCGCTGCGCCATCGTCGCCTCCGGGACCCCGAACGCCGCGGCGATCTGCGCCGTGGACAGGCCGCCGACCGCGCGCAGCGTCAGCGCGATCTGGCTGGGCGAGGACAGGTCCGGATGGCAGCAGCCGAACAGCAAGGCCAGCGAGTCGTCCCGGTCGGCGTGTTCGGCGTCGGCCGGGGGACCGAGCAGTTCGGACGGCGGGGTGGCCACCGCGGCCTGTTCCTCGCGGGCCCGTCGCGACTGCTCGCTGCGTACCTGGTCCGTCAGCCGCCGCGACGCGACCGTGATCAGCCATCCGCGCGGGTTGTCAGGGAGCCCGCCCGACGGCCACTGCTGCGCGGCCGCCAGCAAGGCTTCCTGGGTGGCGTCCTCGCACAGGTGGAACTGCCCGTTCCGGCGCACCAGCGCGGTAAGGACCTGCGGCGCGAGCTCCCGGAGCAGGCCTTCGACGTCGCCCCGGTTCGTGGTCACGGGTCTGGTCAAAGGTCCGGCTTGGCCTCGTGCAGGATCGGCCAGATCTCGACCGGATCGACGTCGGCGAAGGGCATGTCCGCCGCGATCTGGTGCGCGCGCTCTTCGCTCTCGCAGTCGAGCAGGTAGAAGCTGGCGATGTACTCCTTGGTTTCCAGGTAGGGCCCGTCGGTCACGGCCGGCTGGCCGTTCTCCCTCCGGATCAGCCGGGCCTGGATCTCGTCGGCCAGCCCGTAGGCGCCGATGAGCTCGCCGGTTTCCCGGTACTTGCGGTTGAACGCGTCCTGCCTGGCGATCACCTCCGGCCACTGGTCGGCCGGGACCGACGCCCACTTCTCCTGGTTTCCGTAGATCAGCATCAGGTACTTCATGGTGTTGTCCTCCCGTTGTCACATACACACCACGACATCGCACGGAGCATAGTCGGCACGTCATGATTGTCTCGTGATCGCAGGAACGACGGGCGGCGGCGAGCAGGCCGGGGTTACCTTTCCGGCCGCGGCGGACGGGCGCAGGAGCACCTCGGCGCTGGGCCGGGCGGTGGTCGCCGACGCGCTGCGCCGGGTCGACCCGGACGGGGCGCAGGCAGCCAGCCAGGAATCCGACTGGCGGGGTGGCTACCTGGGGCATTTCCGCGCGCTGATCGAGGCCGGGCTGGCCTCGAAGCCAGCCGCGATGTCCGTGGCCAGGGACGGGCTGGCGTCGCTGTACGGGCGGATGCGGGTGATCAGGCACGGCGAGCCGGAGACCGGCCTCGGCACCTTGCTCTCGGCGCCGGCCCGGCACGAGCTGACCGCGGTCGAGGTGACAGGCGGCGGGACGGCCGAGCGCGAGCTGGCGGTGCCGTACCGCGGTGAGCGGCTGAGCGGCGACGCCCTGCTGCGCCAGCTGGACGCGTGGGTCGCCGCGGGCATCATCGAGTCGTCCTGCGCCGATGCGGTCCGGACCGTCGCCGCGTCGCCCGACTGGCTCGCCCTGCCCGGCCGCACGGTCGTGGTGCTCGGGGCGGGCGCCGAGGTCGGCCCGCTGCCGGTGCTGCTGAGCTGGGGCGCGCGGGTGATCGGGATCGACCTGCCCCGCCCGGCCATCTGGGACCGGGTGCTGGAGACGGCGAAGCGCAGCGGCGGGACCCTCCTCGTCCCGGTCGCCGACGCCAAACCGGGCCAGGCCGGCGTCGATTCCAGCGAGGACCTGACCCAGCGGGCAGGCTTCGATCTGGCCGACGACATCCCGGCGGTCGCCGACTGGCTGGCCGGCCTCGACGGGCCGCTGGTGCTCGGCAACTACGTCTACGCCGACGGCGCGGCCAACGTCCGCGTGGCCAGCGCCGTCGACGCGCTGACCGTGCGCCTGCAAGCCGAGCGCGGCGACGTGGCGCTCGCGTTCCTGGCCACGCCCACCGACGTGTTCGCCGTGCCGTCCGACGCCGTCGCCCAGTCGGCCCGCGCCTACGCGGGCAGGCCAGCGGCGAACAAGCTCGGCCGCGGGCTGTTGCGGTCGCTGTCCGGCGGCCGGCTGCTCCGCCGGGCCTATCCGCCCGGATCCGATCCCGGCATCTGCGACAGCCTGGTCGTCCAGCAGGGGCCGAACTATGCGCTGGCCAAGCGCCTGCAGCGGTGGCGCGCCACGGTCGCCCGTGACGGTGGCGCGGCCGTGTCGATGAACGTCGCCCCGCCCACCCGTACCAGGTCGGTCACCAGGAACCGGGTGCTGGCCGCCGCGTACGCGGGCGCCGGGCGGTTCGGCGTCGAGGTGTTCGAGCCCGCCACGACCAAGGCGCTCATGGCGGCCCTGCTCGTCCACGACCTGCACGCCGGCCCGCCGGCGGACGGGCGGCATCCCTGGCAGGACGAGGCCTACGCGGCCGCGCACGGCGGCCTGTGGCGGATGGCCTACGCTCCCCGCAGCGCGCTCACGCTGGCGGCGCTGCTCGGCTACGGCGCCGCCAGGAAATCGTTACCCGATCAGGGGCAGCCGGTTGTCCGGGTGCTCCGCGCGGCCCGAGGCGGCCAGCACCCAGGCCAGGTCGTCGGCCAGGTCGGCGGGACGGCGGCCCACGGTGCGCCGGGCCAGCAGGTCGTCCAGGATCGACGCGGTCAGCGCGATCCCCTGCGGCGTGCCGATCGGGTCCCGGCCCAGCGCCTGGGTGAGGTCCAGCCCGTGGACCACGGCCTCGACGACCCGGCTGGCCACGAACTCGTCCACCTGCATGGGCGCGAAGTACCCCGGCCCGACGGCGCTGGCCGGCACCGAGCGGGCCTCCTCGATGGTCTTGCCGAACGTCTCGGCCAGGACCCCCGGCATGTCCGCGGGCGTCTTGCCCTCGACCATGGTGTAGGCGTACCCGTAGACAACGGGCCCCGTCTCCGAGCGCGGGTTGATGAAGAAGCTGGTCCGGTCCCGCGCGGGCCGCTCCTCGCCGAGGCCGTCGATCAGCATCCGGGTCAGGCCGATCGAGATGTCGAAGTGGCCGGCCAGCTCGAACACCGTCCAGTGCGGCAATTCCGGATCAACCGGAACCAGCCGCGTGGACGCGGCCCATTCGGGCTCGGTCAGGCCGCGGAAGGCCGCCTCGATCCGGGCCAGTTCGTCGGCAAGCGTGTCGATGGTGGTCTCGTATGAACCCATGCCCACCTTTTATCACCAGGGCGGGGGTGTCCGGCAGGGGTTCGCGGCTCCGACGTCTCCGGTGAGGGCGCCAGCAGGCGCCTCCGTTATCGGGTGATCGAATAGCAGGGCATCCCTGCGGACGGGAGGAACCATGAAGTACCTGATCTTGATGTACGGGTCCCAGCAGGATTACGACGCGATGGCGGGCGACGCCGGACCCGGGGAGCCAGCCTGGTCCGCGGCCGACTTCGCGGCGATGGGCGCGTTCATGGAGTCGTTCGGCCGGGACCTGACCGAATCTGGGGAACTGGTCGACGGGCAGGGCCTGACCGCACCGGTGCACACCCGCCGGATCCGGCTGCGGGAGGGCGCCCCGGTGGTGACCGACGGCCCCTACGCCGAGACCGAGGAGGTCCTGGCCGGCTACTGGCTCGTGGACTGCGCCAGCTTCGACCGGGCTACCGAGATCGCCGGCCGGTTGTCGAACTGCCCGGGTCCGGACCACGTCCGCGAGCGGGCGTACGTGGACGTCCGGCCGGTCGCCGAATCCCGGGCCGACCTGGAGCCCTGACCGTGGGCTACGGCGAGGCCGAGGACCTGCTCCGCCAGCTGGCGCCGCAGGTCCTCGGCGCGCTGGTGCGGCGGTACGGGCACTTCGACACCGCCGAGGACGCGGTGCAGGAGGCGCTGCTGGCGGCCGCCACCCAGTGGCCCGCCGAAGGTCTCCCCGGTAACCCGCGCGGCTGGCTGATCACGGTCGCCTCCCGCCGGCTGACCGACCTGCTGCGCAGCGAGCAGTCGCGGCGCGCCCGCGAGGAGGCGGCCGCCCGGCGGATCCCGCCGGGGGAGTGGTTGGCCCCGGCGGCCGACGTCGCGGCCGCCGACTCGGACGACACGCTCATCCTGCTGTTCCTGTGCTGCCACCCCGCGCTGTCGCCCGCCTCGCAGATCGCGCTGACCCTGCGCGCGGTCGGCGGTCTGACCACCGCGGAGGTCGCCCGGGCCCTCCTGGTTCCCGAGGCGACCATGACCCGGCGGATCACCCGGGCCAAGGTGCAGGTCGCGGACAGCGGGGTCCCGTTCATGATGCCGAACGGGCCGGAGCGGGAGCAGCGGCTCACGGTGGTCTTGCACGTCCTGTACCTGATCTTCACCGAGGGATACGCCGCCACCTCCGGGCCCGGGCTGTTCCGGGCGGACCTGTCGGCCGAGGCGATCCGGCTCACCCGGATCGTCCGCCGGCTGCTGCCCGGCGACGGGGAGGTCGCCGGGCTGCTCGCGCTGATGCTGCTCACCGACGCCAGGCGGCCGGCCCGCACCGGGCCGGCCGGGGAGCTGATCCCGCTGGACGAGCAGGATCGGAGCCGCTGGGACCAGGCGAAGATCGCCGAGGGCGTGGCGCTCGTCACCGGGGCGCTGCCGCGCGGCGATGTCGGCCCCTACCAGTTGCAGGCAGCCATCGCCGCCGTGCACGACGAAGCCGCGAGCGCCGGGGCGACCGACTGGCCGCAGATCCTGGCGCTCTATGACCTGCTCCTGCGGATCAGCGATAATCCCGTGGTGGCGCTGAACCACGCCGTCGCGGTGGCGATGACCCATGGCCCCGCCGTCGGCCTGGAACGGCTCGGACGGCTCGAAACCGACCGGCGGATCGCTGGTGACCACCGGCTCGAAGCGGTGCGCGCGCACCTGCTGGAGATGGCCGGCCAGGACCAGGCCGCCCGGGCCGCCTATCACGCCGCGGCCCAGCGGACGATGAGCCTGCCGCACCAGCGCTACCTCAACGCCCGTGCCGCCCGGCTGAGCGGGCACCGATGAATCCGGCCCCGGGCTGCGGTCCTACCTGCATGGAGGCACAGATGAACAAGGAATTCACCGCCACCCTGGTGCAGAGCGAGGCCAAGGGCGGCTGGACGTACCTGGTCTGGCCGGAGTCCGTGCGGTTCTTCGGGACCAAGGGACTGGTCAAGGTGCGCGGGACCATCGATGGTCACCCGTTCCAGAGCTCGTTCATGGCCCTGGGCGACGGCACCCACAAGCTCCCGGTCAAGGCCGAGCTCCGCAAGGTCATCGGCAAGGAAGCGGGCGACACCGTGACGGTGTGCCTGCAAGAGCGCCTCGCCCGCCCTCGCGCCTGAGGGGCCGCGCTGCCCGCGCCCGCGTAGAGTTGGCTGATCAGAACTCGCCGGGCGGAGCTTTATGACCGAATCCAGCTCACCTGGGCCATCGCCGGTTCCGCACGACCTGGCGGCGACCAGCGCAGAGAGACGAGCGTTCGGGAAGGGCGCCCGTCAGCGGGTGCCACGGCGCACGCTGGGGTCCTGGAGCGAGGAGGACCGCGGGCACGACCCGCTGAAAACGATCCTGGCCCAGAACCAGATCCGCGTGCCCGAACTGACTCCCCTCCGGCATCAGCGCATGGCCGTCTCGCCGTGGAACTACTACCGGGGCGCCGCCGCGGTCATGGCCGGCGACCTGGGCAGCCAGCCCGACAGCGGGCTGATGGTGCAACTGTGCGGCGATGCCCATGTCCTGAACTTCGGCCTGTGGGCCACGCCGGAGCGGAATCTGGCCTTCGACCTGCGCGACTTCGACGAAACCCTGCCCGGCCCGTTTGAGTGGGATGTCAAGCGCTTCGCCGCGAGCCTGGTGGTGGCCGCGCGGGAGAGCCGGGTCAAGCCGGCCCGGGCGGCGGCCGCGGTGACCGCGGGCGTAGAGGCCTATGCCCGGCGCATGCGCCGGTACGCGACGATGCCTGAACTCGACATCTGGTACGACAGCACGCACGTCGACGACCTGATCGGCTACTTCGAGCCGGCCGACCGCGGGCGGGCCACGATTCACATCGAGAAGAAGCGCAAGCGCCGCACGAGCCGGGGAGCGTTCGCCAAGCTCACCACGATGGCGCACGGGCGCCCCAGGATCACCGAGGATCCGCCCATCCGCGTCACGATCAGCGACGACGAGCAGGACTACCTGGTCGACCACCTCCTGGCCGAGTACCGGATGACCCTGCAAGAGGACCGGCGAAGCCTGTTCGACCGGTTCACCCCGGTCGACGTGGTCCGCCAGGTCGTGGGCGTAGGCAGCGTGGGCATGCAGGTCTACCTGGTGCTACTGGAGGGCCGAACCGGGGTCGACCCATTGTTCTTGCAGGTCAAGCAGGCTGGACCGGCCGTATACGAGGCCTATACCGGGCCGAGTCGCCACCGCGGCCACGGCGAGCGGGTGATCAGCGGCAAACGGCTGATCCAGAGCGCCACCGACATTTTCGCCGGCTGGGGCTCGCTCCACGGGAGGGACTATTACGTCCGGCAATTCCGCGACATGAAGATCATCCCGACCACCGACCTGATCGCTCCCCGCCTGGTCCAGTTCGCGACCGCGTGCGGCGAGACCCTCGCTCGCGCCCACGCTCGAACCGGCGACCCGATGGCCATCGATGCCTACATCGGGAAGCCCGCCAAGTTCGCCGCCGCGATCGGCCGCTTCGCCAGCCTGTACGCCGACCAGAACGAGCGGGACCACGCCCAGCTCGCCAGCGCCATCGCCGCCGGCACGGTGGAGAGCCCGCCGGGCTAGCCACGCAGCGTTCCCGCAGAAACGTCCCCGCGTGCCTGCCAGCCCGGGTAGCGGGGTGGGGGCACACAACCCCCGCAAGATGGGGGTGGGGGCACACAACCCCGTACTGCCCGCGGACGGCAGTGGCCGGTGGAGCCTGTGAGGCAGGTGAGACTAACCAGCAGGCGGGCTAGACGGTTCCGCACTGCATCTCTAAGCAATAATTGCGCATTAGTGCATCGAGTGCTTAGGTGTAAAGTGAGGCGTCAAAGTCGTGATGTCGAGCTCCGGAAAGGCCCCGATGGCCGAGATCGCCACCCAGCCGGATCCGGCGGCTGAGCCAGGCCAGCCCACCCGCCCAGGTCAGCCTGCCCAGCCGGGGCGGGCCGCGCAGCGGCGGCGCACCCGCCGGGCCATCGTCGAGGCGACGTCGCGGCTGCTAGCCGCGGGAGCCGATCCGTCGATCAACGACATCGCCGCCGCCGCCGACGTCTCCCGCCGGACGATCTACACCTACTTTCCCACCCTCGACCAGCTGCTCCTCGACGCCACCCTCGGGGCGATGAACGTCAGCATCGAGGCCGCCATCGACTCCTCCGGCGAGCCGGACGCGCGTGCCCGCATCGCCGCGCTGGTCGCGGCGCTCAGCGACGGGATGGCCGGCAGCCTTCCCCTCGGCCGCAAGCTGATCAAGCTGACCGTGGACGCGCCGCCGCCAGACGCGGGACCCAAGCGCGGCTATCGCCGCATCGGCTGGATCGAGGCGGCCCTCGAACCGGTCCGCCCGCGGCTGGGCCCGGACCGGTTCGAGCAGCTCGTCTCCGCGCTCGCGGTGGTGATCGGCTGGGAGGCGTTCGTGGTGCTCTTCGACGTACGCGGCCTCAGCGTGGATCAGGCCCGCGAGATCATCACCGGCGCCGCGACCACCCTCGTCGACGCCGCCCTGGCTCAGGCCGGCGACGGCACCGGCGCTGGCACCGGGGCAGCTGGCACCGACAGCGACAGCCCGAACTGATCCGCCGAATCCGTCCACCACGACCGCATCGCGAACCCGGCGGCGGCCAGTTCGGCCGCCACTCCCTCGCGGCGGAACTTGGCCGAGATCTCGGTGCGCATCTCCTCGCCCTCGGCGAACTCGACCGTGAGCCCGATGCCGGGCAACCGCACGGTCTGCGCCAGGTCGGAGCGCAGCCGCATCTCGATCCACTCCGCGTCCGCGTTCCACACCGCGACGTGCTCGAACGCGTCCAGGTCGAAGTCGGCGCCGAGCTCGGCGTTCAGGACCGCGAGGACGTTCTTGTTGAACTGGGCGGTGACCCCCGCCTCGTCGTCGTACGCGGCGACCAGCGTGGCCGGGTCCTTGACCAGGTCGGTGCCGAGCAGGAAGAAGTCACCGGGCCGCATCCGGTCCCTGACCCGGGCCAGGAACGCGGACCGCTGCCCGGGCTCCAGGTTCCCGATCGTGCTGCCGAGGAAGGCGACCAGCCGGGGGGACGGAGCCTCACCGTCCGCGGGGAACCCGAGCCGCTCCTCGAAGTCGGACACCACGGCGCGGACGTCGAGCCCGGGGTATTCGGCCGACAGTGCCTTCCCCGCGGCGGCCAGCGCGGGCTCGCTGACGTCGACCGGCACATAGCAGCGCAGCGTGCCGGCGTCGCGCAGCGCGTCGAGCAGCAGCCGGGTCTTGTCCGACGACCCGGAGCCGAGCTCGATCAGCGTCCGCGCGCCGGTCTGCGCCGCGATCCCGGCCGCGTTCGCGCGCAGGATCTCCCGCTCGGCGCGAGTCGGGTAGTACTCCGGCAGTTCGGTGATCTTGTCGAACAGCGCGCTGCCCTGCGCGTCATAGAACCACTTGGGCGGCAGCGACTTCGGTTCCGCGGTGAGCCCGGTCCGGGCGTCGGCGCGGAGTGCTTCCTCGAGGAAGCCGGGCGGTAGCCGGCGGTCGAGGGATGTCATCGGATCGCGATCCTTCCGTCCTCGGTGTTCTGGTCGGGTGAAACGGGTGGAACAGGTGAAGCAGATCGAGCAGGATTACCCGGTGCGGCCAGCCGGGCCACACTGACCTGCTGCGGCGTCGCGGTCATCACGGAGCCGTCCGGCACCTCGGTCCAGCCGGGCTCGTCGTCGCCCGGCTCCGAGGCCACGACCACGGCGTCCCCGGACGCGCGGTAGCACAGGGTGTCGCCGGCCGCCGTGGCCGCGATCACCCGCCCGTCGGTCAGCAGGAAGTTGAACCGGCCGCTCACGCCCGCGGCCCGCACCGCGCAGACGGTGTCCGCCAGCGCATCCGCGGCCCCGAGGCCGAACCCGAGCCGGTGCCTGACCAGCGCCCACAGCAGCGCCGAATCCACCCGGGCCTCCAGCCCGAGCAGCGACCCGGCGGGCAGCGTGCCGGCCAGCCCGGCGGCGGCCGCCGGCCAGCCGTCGAGCGCGCCGTTGTGGCTGAACAGCCAGCGGCCCGACGCGTACGGCGCGACCGCGGCGATGCCGGGATCGGTGCCCGTGGTGGCGCAGCGCACCGCGGCCAGCACCGCGCCCGACGACGTCACCCGCGCGACGTCGGCGAAGGACTCGTCGCCCCAGATCGGGACCGCTCGCCGGTACCTGGCCGGGTCCGGGTCGTCCGGTGCGTACCAGCCGACCCCGAACCCATCCGCGTTCACCGTCCCGTGTCGCTGCCGGCGCGGCGCCCAGGCCTGCCGGTACAGGCCGTGCGGCGGGTCGATGAGCACCGAGCGCAGCGAGGCGGGCGGCCCGAGGTAGGCCAGGTGGCGGCACATCAGGCGGTCTCCGGCGTGCCGGACCTGGCGGTGCGGAAACCGGCGAAGATCTGCCGCCTGACTGGGTAGTCCCAGTTGCGGAACGTGCCCCGGGAGACCACCGGGCTGACCGCGAACGACCCACCGCGCAGCATCTTGTACTCCGGGCCGAAGAACACCTCGGAATACTCCTTGTACGGCCAGGCCTCGAACCCCGGATACGGCGAAAAGTCCGAGCTCGTCCACTCCCAGACGTCGCCGATCAGCTGCCTGGCCCCGCACGGCGCCGCGCCCGCGGGGTAGGACCCGGCCGGCGCCGGGCGCAGGAAGGCCTGGCCGAGGTTGGCGTGCGAGGTGTCCGGATCGGCGTTACCCCACGGGTACCTGCGGGTCAGGCCGGTCGCGGGATCGAACCGGGCCGCCTTCTCCCATTCGGCCTCGGTGGGCAGCCTGCGCCCGGCCCAGCGAGCGTAAGCATCGGCCTCGTACCAGGACACGTGCAGCACCGGTTCGTTCGGCACAATTGGTTCCTGCCTGCCGAACACCCGGCGGGTCCACTGCCGGCCCTCGCTCCGCCAGTACAGCGGCGCGGTCAGCCCGGCGTCTTGCCGGTGCTCCCAGCCGGCCGCGGTCCACCAGCGCGGGTCGTCGTACCCGCCGTCGTCGATGAACTGGGCATAAGCGCCGCAGGTCACGGGGGTGGTGTCGAGGTAGAACGGCGCCACCTGGACGGTGTGCGCCGGGCGCTCGTTGTCCAGCGCCCAGGGCTCGGTGGAGGTGCCCATGGTGAACGGGCCGCCGGGCACCAGCACCTCGGACGGCAGCCGGAACGCGTCGGCCGGCGCCGGGTCGGGCGCCCGGGCCGCGAGCACCGGCGCCCCCGCCCTGATCTGGTGGGTGATCAGCATCGTCTCGTCGTGCTGCACCTCGTGCTGGGCGATCATCCCGAACGCGAACCCGTCGCCGAGCAGGCGCGTCCCGCCGAAAGGGGCACGGTCGAGCAGGTCGAGGACGCGACCGCGCACCTCGTGGCCGTAGGCCCTGGCCTCGGCGGGCGGCAGCAGCGGCAGCGTGGGACGTTCCGAGCGCGGGTGCTCGAACGCGTCGTAGAGCGGGTCGATCTCCGGATGCATCGGCTCGCGCCCGCCGACCTCGCGCAGCAGCCAGAGCTCTTCCTGGTTGGCGATGTGCGCGAGGTCCCAGACCAGCGGGGACATCAGCGGCGAGTGCTGTCTGACCAGGTCGGCCTCGTCCACGCTGTCCGTCAGCAGCGTGGTCCGCTGCCGCGCGCCGGTCAGTTCGCGCGCGATGATCGCGCGCAGGGTTTCCGGGTCGAGCTGTACCTCCGTCATCGGGCTCCCTCCAGTTGGTCGTCGGCCGGACATCGGTCTTTCTGCACGTAGCGCTCGGTGAACTCACTGACGGCTTGGCGGATCTCGGTGGGCGCGCCTGAGCGCATCAGTGCGGCCTCCGCCGTCTCGAAGCACTGCCTGCTTGCGCGAGCGATGACCGGGTCGGCCGGGCCGCACCTAGCCGCCCGCAGCCACGGGTCCTCGGCGTCTGGTGATCCTTCCCACACCGGCTCGGCGGCGGCCAGCGCGTCGTCGGCGGCCCGGCCGTCGTCGGTCAGCGCGGTGACCACGGCCGCGGGCACGATCCAGCCGTCGCCGGGCTGCGCGTCGATCATCCGCAGCTCCATGTGCCCGTGCGGGCGGACCGGCGGGAACAGCGTGGACAGGTGATAGTCCAGATCCTCGGCGGTAGGTGCCCGCAGCGTCCCCGACCCGCCGTCGCGCAGCCAGTCGCGGAAGGTCACCCCGGCCGGCGCGGTCCAGTCCTGCGAGCCGGGCTCGCGGACGCACATGAGCTCCGCATCCAGCGCGTAGGCGGCCCAGGCGTCGCGCGGGTCGCCGCCGGACGCGTCCAGCACGGGAGCCCGGGTCCGCCCCGGATCCATGTTGGACCACACCTGCTGCCGGGCCGAACGCCAGCCGGTCGGCTTGCCGTCCCGCAGCGGGGAGTTGGCGAACGCGGCCACCAGGACCGGCCCGATAGCGTGCAGCATCCGCCAGCGTGAGCGGTATCCGGACTGGCTGCCGCCGTCATCGCCGGCATCCACGCAGACCTGGACCGACGCGGTGCCGCACATCATCTGGCGGCCCCACGGGCCCTCGCGGTCGAAGAATTCCTCCATCGCCGCATACCGCGGCAGATCGAGCAGGCGGCGGGGCGGGCGTAGCGGGTCGAGACCGTAGCCGCATAGTTCCAGGCCGGCCCCTGCGGCCGCGTCACGCAGCGCGGCCAGGTCGCGCCCGGTTACCTCGATGAGCTCACCGAGCGTGGCGGCGGGGGCCGAGCTGAGCTCAAGCTGCCCGCCGGGCTCTACTGTGAGCGAGGCACCAGAAGGAAGGGAAAAAGGTTGATACCGAACGGTCTGGGCTTCTTGCCCTGGGTAACCTTCCTCGTCCGAGCGGGCTTCGGGTCCGAACCCGGCTAGGGTGGCGGTTACCTGTTCCGCCTGCACCGGGAGCGCGGGATCGCGACGATCGCGCGCGAGCCACTCGAGTTCGACGCCTAGTCGCTCCGGCGGGCCCGTCTTGAAGCAGATTCCGTGAACATGCGCTTCCGCGTCGGCTTCGGTAAACCGCGCCCCCTTGATCACGATTTCAACCCTACCCGACCCCTCTGACATTGCTGGGGGACCGCTTGGCCAGGGCGCTGGCGGCTAATCGTCCTCCCAGCTAAGTTTCAGTTTCAGGTGGTACCTTGCGGCGCATCGCGCACGACTGCTAGTGACGTTAAGTTGCTAAAAGAGTGACACGCCGTAATGCCAACATGGCCATTGGCGCGTTTCTGCTCTGGCAGGATGGAACTCGATGAAGGCGCCGTCCGTGAAGCTTCCGCTGCTGCACCGGGGTAAGGCTGGGGAGCCGCCCGGGATCGTGGCTGTCGCGCGCGTCGACCACCGGACGAAGAACATCACCAAGCGCCTCAGCCCCGGCGAGATCGCCATCATCGACCATTCCGACCTGGACCGGGTCAGCGCCGAGGAGCTCATCAGGCGCAAGGTCGCGGCCGTCGTCAACGCCGCGGTCAGCATTACCGGGCGTTACCCCAACCTGGGTCCCAAGCTGCTGCTCGACGCGGGCATCCCGGTCGTCGACGGGGTCGGGCAGGACGTGCTGGTCAAGGTCGCGGACGGTGCCGTCGTCCGGCTCGATGAGGAGACCCTCTACCTCGGCGACACCGTCGTGGCCAAGGGCACCCCGCTGACCGCGGACCTGGTGCAGACGGCGATGACCGAGGCCCGGGCCATGGTCGGGGTGCAGATCGAGTCGTTCGCCGCGAACACGCTCGAGTTCCTCCGGCGCGAGCACGAGCTGCTTACCCGCGGCATCGACCCGCCCGAGATGGACACGGAGATGAACGGCCGGCACGTGCTTGTCGTGGTGCGCGGCTATCACTACCGGGAGGACCTGGCCGCGCTCCGGCCCTACATCCGCGAGTACAAGCCGGTGATGGTGGCCGTGGACGGCGGGGCGGACGCGCTGATCGAGGCCGGCTACCAGCCCGATGCCATCCTCGGCGACATGGACTCGGTGTCCGACGAGGCGCTGTGCTGCGGCGCGGAACTCGTCGTGCACGCCTACCCCGACGGCCGCGCGCCCGGGCTGGCCCGGGTCCGTGATCTCGGCCTGGATGCCGTCACCCTCCCGGCCCCGGGGACGAGCGAAGACGTCGCCCTGCTCGTCGCCGACGCCAGGGGGGCCAGCCTGATCGCCGTGGTGGGCACCCACCACACGCTCGAGGAGTTCCTCGACAAGGGCAGGCCGGGGATGTCGAGCACGTTCATCACGCATCTGCGGGTGGGATCAAAGCTGGTCAACGCGCGCGGCGTGCACCAGCTCTACCACAGCCGGATCTCCGGCTGGTCGCTGCTGGTGCTGGTGCTCGCCGCGGCGGTGACCGTGTTCGTCGCCGTCGTGTTCTCGCCCGCCAGCCCCATCCTGGCCAGGTACTTCGAAGCGACCTGGCATTCCTTTACCTACTGGCTGACCGGAAAACTCTAGTGATCGACTTTCGCTATCATCTCGTCTCCATCGTGGCGGTGTTCCTGGCCCTGGCGATCGGGATCGTGCTCGGCTCGACCGAGCTGCAAGGTCCGGCGTTCAGCTTGCTGGACAAGACCACCTCGAAGCTCCAAAGCGAGCTCGGCCAGGTCAGCAGCCAGCGGGACACGGCCCAACAGCAGGCTACCGAGGGCGAGATGTACGCCCAGGCGGTCGAGCCCGCCCTGCTGCACAATCTGCTGACCGGGCACCGGCTGCTGATCGTCACGGAGCCGGGGGCGCAGTCCTCGGTGGTCAGCGGCATCACCGCCGCCGCGATCCACGCGGGCGCCACCGTTACCGGGCAGATCAACCTGCAGCCGAAGTTCTTCGACACCAGCGGCACCGCCCAGGACAGCCTGAACCAGACCACCCTGGCCGTGGCCCAGCCGACCGGCCTCCAGCTGGACGCCAGCGCGACCTACCAGCAGCAGGCCGCCCAGCTGATCGCGAGCGAGATACTGACCGGCGCGCCAGGGTCGGCGGCCGGGGGAACCGGTGGCGACCAGGGCACCAGTACCGACGCTTCGACGATGCTGCAGGCCTACGCCGCGTCCCAGTTCCTCAGCACCAGCGGCCAGCCGGGCACGCCGGCCAGCCTGGCCGTCGTGGTGACCCCGCAGACCGCGCCGTCGGACGGCAGCGCGGACCAGCTCGCCCAGGTCCTCGTCCCGGTGGTCCAGGAGCTGGCGGCCAAGAGCGCGGCCACCGTGGTGGTGGGTTCGTCGACGGGCTCCGGCGCGGGCAGCCCGATCGCGGTGCTGCGCTCCAACAACGTGTCCAGCCGGGTTTCCTCGGTTGACGACGCCGATCTGGCGGCCGGGCAGACCGTCGCCATGCAGGCGCTCGCGGTGGAGCTGGCCGGAGGCAAAGCCGGCAGCTACGGGTTCACCGCCAACGGCGCTACTGCCATCGCGCCGAGCCCCGCGCCCACGCCGAGCGCCTCCGCGAGCGCGACCCCCACCTCCTCGACGAAAAAGAAGGCCGGCACATGAGGCGAGCGGGATACGCAGTAGCGGCCGGAGCCTGCGCGGCGGGTGCCGCCAGGCTCGCCTACTCGGCCATGAGCCGGCGCCCGCCGGGCGGCCCTAAGGCCTGGTCACGGACCAACCACCGGGGCGAGCCTGTCACCCTGCTCGAGGGGCCCGCCGTGGCCGCCGGGGCACTGGCCGGCGTGCTAGCTCAGGCTTGGCTCGCCCAGGCCGGCCTGGTACCGGCGTCCGGCTCGCCGGGCGCGTCGGGTTCTGCGGGTTGGCGCCGTGCCGCGGCCATGGTCCTGGGTGGAACCGGCGCGGCCGCCTTCGGGGCCTACGACGACCTGGCCGGGTCCGGGGACCGCCGCGGCTTCCGCGGCCACCTCGGCGCGCTGCGGCAGGGCGAGGTGACCACCGGCGCGGTCAAGCTGGGCGGCATCGGCGTCACCGGGGTCGTCAGCGCCGCGCTGGCCGGCGGCTCGCCCGCGGACGTGATCCTCAACGCCGGCCTGGTCGCCGGGGGCGCGAACCTGCTCAACCTGTTCGACCTGCGGCCCGGCCGGGCCATCAAGGTCGCGGCCGCCTCCGGCGTCTTGCTCGGCGCGGCCGGGCAGGACAGCGTCGCGGCGCCGCTGGGGGCGGCGCTCGCGCTGCTGCCCGAGGATCTGGGCGAGCGGGCCATGCTCGGCGACGCCGGCGCGAACGCGCTCGGCGCCATGCTCGGCGCCTCGGCGGCGGGGCTGTCCCGCCCGGCTCGGATCGCGCTTCTCGCCGGGATCGCCGGGCTGACCGCGGCGAGCGAGAAGGTCAGCTTCACCAAGGTGATCGCGCGCACCCCTGTGCTGAACTGGCTGGACATGCTCGGCCGCAGGCCCGCGTCGCAGACAGAGCCGTCCGGGACAGAGCCGTCCTCGCCGCAGCCCCCGGTCACGATCCCGGCCCAGCGGCCCGAATCGGGCGGGTGAGCACGCCCGTCGCCGAACGGGGGAGTGCTCGGCAGCGGGGCGGGGGGATCGGCCGGGCCGCCGTACTGATCGGCGCGATCACGATGCTCGCGCGGGTCGTCGGCTTCGGCCGCCAGGTGGTCTTCGCGCACACCGTCCAGGCCTCGTGCCTGGGCACCGCGTACACCACCGCGAACATGGTGCCGAACATCATCTACGACATCGTGGCGGGCGGCGCCCTCACCGCGGTGGTGGTGCCGGTGCTGGCCGGTCCCGCGCGGTCCGACCCCGAGCAGGTACGGCGGACCTCCGCCGCGCTGCTCACCTGGGCCGTGGTGCTGCTGGTCCCGGTCAGCCTGGTGGTCGCGGTCATCGCGGAGCCGCTCGTGTCGGTGCTGCTCGGCGGGACGCCCGGCTGCCCCCGGGCCGACATGGTGACGCTCGGCGCGCGGATGCTCGTGGTGTTCGCGCCGCAGATCCTGCTCTACGGCCTGGCCGTGGTGCTGTACGGCATCCTGCAGGCGCACCGCAAGTTCGTCGCGCCCGCGCTGGCGCCGGTGCTGTCCAGCCTGGTCGTCATCGGCGCGTACTTCTGGTTCGGCGTGGTGGGGAGCGGCTACCAGGACATGACCAGGCCCGTGCCCGCCCCGGCCTGGATCGTGCTGGCGGTCGGCACCACCGCCGGGGTGGCGGCGCTGGTCGCGACCCCGCTCATCCCGGTTGCCCGGCTGCGCCTGCGGCTGCGGCCCCGGCTGCGTTTCCCCCCGGGGATCGGCGTCCGGGTCCGCTCGCTGGCCGCGGCCGGCGTGGCGACCCTGATCGCGCAGGACGCCTCGGTGGCGGTGGTGATCGTGCTGGCCAACTCGCGCGGCGGCAGCGGCGCGCTGGTGCTGTACAGCTTCGCCTGGGCGGTCTTCTTCGTGCCGTACGCCGTGCTGGCCGTGCCGATCGCGACCAGCGCCTTCCCCGAGCTGTCCGCGCGCACCGACAGCTTCGACAGCACCAGCGCCACCTCGACCCGGGCGGTCACGGTGGCATCCTGGCTGGGGGTGGCGGGAATGGTCGGCACCTGCGTCCCGCTGGCCCGGGTGTTCCAGTCTCACGTCAGCCAGGCCGCCGATGCCCGGCAGCTGGCGATCGCGCTGGCCGTGTTCGCGCCGGGGCTCGTCGGGTACGGGCTGACGGCGAACCTGTCCCGGGTGCTCTATGCCGACGGACGCAACCGGGCCTCGGCCCTGGCGGTCAGCGGCGGCTGGCTCTTGATCATCGTGGCCGACCTGCTGATCGTGCCGTTCGTGCCCCGCTCCGCCGTGGTGCCCTGGCTCGGGGCGGGCACCACCCTCGGCCTGACCGGCTCCGGGGTCGCGCTGCTTTTCCTGGTCCGCCGGTTCCGCGGCCGGGACGCGCTGCGCGGCTGTGCGCGCGCCGCCCTGGCGGGCCTGGCCGGCGCGGTAGCCGGGACCGCGGCCGGTCTCGGCGTCGCGGCCGGGCTGCGGGTGACGGGCTTCCTGCCTAACGTCGGCGTCACGTTGCTGGCCAGCGCGGCGGTGCTGGTAGCCTTCCTCGCCGTGGTGGCAGTGGCTGACGGAGGGGATCTGCGCGCGGTGACGCGCAGGGTGATCCGCCTATGAAGGTCGCGTTCGTGCTCGGCACCAGCACCGGCGGAACGGCCCGGCACGTGCGGACGCTGGCGGCCGGCTGCGCGGCGCGGGGCGTGACGGCCGGGGTGTTCGGCCCCGAGCAGACCGACCGCGACTTCGGGTTCAGCCGCCTGGCCGGCGGCCAGGTCTCCTTCACCCCGGTCGATATCGCCGATCGGCCCCGCGTCACCCGCGACCTGCGCGCGATCCGGCGGCTGCGCCGGCTGCTCGCCGCGTGGCGGCCGGACGTGGCACACGCGCACGGCCTGCGGGCCGGCGCGCTCACCGCGATCGCGCTGGCGTTCGTCCGGCCCACCGTCTACCATCCGCGGCCCGCGCTGGTCGTCACCGTGCACAACGCGCCCCCCGCGGGGGGCGCCACCGGCGCGGTCTACCGCGTGCTCGAGCGGATCGTGGCAGGCCGCGCCGACTCGGTGCTCTGCGTATCACCGGACCTGGAACAACGCATGCGCGCGGTCGGCGCCCGCCGGGTCGGCCGCGCCCTGGTCCCAGCGGCCGTCCCGGCGGCCGTTCCCGCGGAAGCGTCCGCGGCCCGGCCGCTGCCGGGCGAGCCGGCCCCGGATCGCCCGCTGGTGCTCGCCGTGGGCCGGCTCGCGGCGCAGAAAGGGTTCGGCACCCTGCTGGAGGCGGCCGCCGGCTGGCGGGACCTGCGGCCGGAGCCGCTCCTGGTCATCGCGGGCGAAGGCCCGCTCGAGGCCAGCCTGAAGAGCGAGGCGGCCCGCCTCGGGCTCGACACGCGGTTCGCCGGGCACCGCGACGACATACCCGCCCTGCTGGCCGCGGCCGCGGTGTTCGTCCTGCCCAGCACCTGGGAAGGCCAGCCGCTCATCCTGCAGGAAGCCCTGCGCGCCGGGGTGCCCATCGTGGCCACCCGGGTCGGCGGCACGCCCGTGCTGACTGGCGAGGACGCCGCCGTACTCGTCCCGCCCGGTGACGCGCGGCGGCTGGCCGACGCGGTGCGCGCCGTGCTCACCGACGAGGTGCTAGCCGCCCGCCTGCGCAAGGCCGCCGCGACCCGCGGGCACACCCTGCCCAGCGAGGACGACGCCGTGACCGCTGCCCTAGCCGAATACAAGCTCGTCACCGGTACCAGGTAAGCGTGACGCGGCGTGGGCGCGTTGAAAGAGCGTGAGCAACCAGCGAGCCGACTTCGCGGAGTTCTACCGCCGGTCCAGGAATGACTGCCTGCGAGCGGTCCTGGTCAACGTGGGCGACCAGGACACGGCGCAGGATCTCGTGGCCGAGGCGTTCGCCCGGGCCTGGGCGTCGTGGCGTACGGTCAGCAGGCACCCGGCGCCGGCGGCGTGGGTGGTACGCACCGCGCTGAACGCCGGCGTCTCCCGGTGGCGGCGGCGCCGCCGCGAGATTCCGCTGCCCGACCCGGGCAGCCTGGCCAGCCTGCCCGCGGCCGCCGGCGCCGGTGATGACCCCGTCGATCCGCAGGTCATGGCGGCGCTGCTGCGGCTGCCCGCCCGGCAACGGCAGGTCGTCGCATTGCGCCTGTTCCTCGACCTGGACACCGGCCGGACC
>Ga0207683_10001450_pt1 | contig 21423 bp, 20 predicted proteins | sample KBSM73metaG_FD_184333 | JGI IMG/M metagenome (GOLD analysis project Ga0207683, IMG submission 184333) | Miscanthus rhizosphere microbial communities from Kellogg Biological Station, Michigan, USA - KBS M7-3 metaG (SPAdes) (version 2) | ecosystem: Host-associated > Plants > Roots > Rhizosphere >... | reverse complement strand
ATCTTCGCCGTCGACGGCGGCAGCACCGCCCTGCTCGGCACCTCGCTGCAGAAGAACAACCTGGTCGGCAAGGTGCAAGCCGGCGGCTTCGACCTGGAGGCGCAGACCCTGGCCGCCGTCAAGGCCGGCCAGATCAACTTCACCATCGACCAGTCGCCGTACCTGCAGGGCTTCCTGCCCACCATGTACCTCTACCTCTTCCAGCTCTCCGGTGGCCTGGTGTCGCCGCCGACCACGGACACCGGCCTGAAGTTCGTCGTCAAGGGCAACGTGGATCCGTACAGCGCGACGCCGACCCGGTACGAGGGCTCGACGAAGGAGCAGAAGTACATCAAGCACACCGGCCCGATCTCCGTCTGACCGGTTGTGGCACTCTGGAAATAGCAGGCCCGCGGCGGTTCACGGTGGCGGCGAGCCACGGTGAATCGTCGCGGCGTCTGGGTATGACCCGGAACACAGGCCTCGGGCGAAGGGCAGGATTGGGATGAGCGACGTGAGTGAAACTGCCGAACGCAGCCCGGAGACCTTCGGCGCCCCACCCGCGCGGAACGGCGGCCCGAGCGTCCTCAGCCGCGTCACCACCATGTTCCTGAAGCAGCGCGAGGCCAGCGTCCTGGCCATCGCCGTGGTGCTGTTCATTTACTTCGCGGTGACGACCCCCGCCTTCGTCAGCCACGGCAGCTTCGTCAACATCGCCCAGTACATGGCCCCGTACGTGATCATCGGCATCGGCCTGGTGCTGCTGATGGTCTGCGGCGAGATCGACCTGTCGGTCGGGTTCGTCTGGATGCTGTCGCCGTACGTCATGCACTTCTTCATCGACTCCGGCATCCCCACGTTCCTCGCCATCGTGATCACGATCGTGCTGCTGGCGGTCGTCATCGGGGGAGTCAACGGCGTCGTCACCACCATCTTCGGCGTCCCGTCGCTGATCACCACGCTCGGCACCGGTTACATCATCTTCGGCTACGCACTGACGATCTCCTCCGCCCAGCAGATCAACCTTCCCCCGGAATCACTGGGGCTCGGCCGCTGGTTCGGCGCCGCGCCGTGGTCGGAGATCATCTGGGCCACCGTCCTGGTCCTCATCTTCCAGGTCATCCTGACCAGGACCCGCTGGGGCCTGTACACGATCTCGGTCGGCGGCAACCTGCTCGGCGCGCGGGAATCCGGTATCAAGGTCAACCGGATCAAGATCGGCAACTTCATGATGTGCGCCGGGTTCGGCGCGGTGGCCGGGATCCTGGAAGCCTTCAAGAACAACATCATCGACCCGAGCGCCGGCCAGCTCGCGGTGGTCCTCGTCGCCCTGGCCGGCGTGGTCATCGGCGGCACGGCCATGCTGGGCGGCTCCGGCACGATGATCGGCCTCTGGCTCGGCGTGCTCGTGCTCGCCATCCTGCAGGACGGCTTCAACCTGCGCGGCATCAGCTCGAACAAGTTCCAGATCATCCTGGGCGCGGCGATCCTTCTCGCGATGATCGCGAACACCTACCTCACCCGGCTGCGAAGCGCCGGCCGACTGAGCGGAGGCGGAAGATGACCGTTGACGGAGGCGGCGCGGAAGGCGGCACGGTGAGCGACGAGACGTCGGGGCAGCAAGACGACATCCTGCGGGTGGAGCACATCGCCAAGCGCTACGGTGCGGTGACGGCGCTGGTCGACGTGAACCTGCACCTGGGGCGCGGCGAGGTCCTCGGGCTGATCGGCGACAACGGCGCGGGCAAGTCCACCCTGCTCAAGATCATCTGCGGCTTCCAGCCGCCGACCAGCGGGCGGATCCTGCTCAACGGCCAGGAGGTGCACTTCACCTCGGTGACACAAGCCCGCGCGGCCGGCATCGACATCGTGTACCAGGACCTCGCGCTGGTCAACCAGCTCACCGTTTATCAGAACATGTTCCTCAACCGCGAGCTGGTGCGCTGGCCGCTGCTGCGCAACAGGGCGATGCGGAAGCAGGCCAAGGAGCAGCTGGACTCCATGGGGATCAGCACCCTGAAGTCGGTGGACCTCGAGGTGGCCAGCCTGTCCGGCGGCCAGCGCCAGGCCATCGCGGTGGCCCGCTCGGTGTTCTCCAAAGCCAAGGTCCTGCTGCTCGACGAGCCGCTGGCGGCCATGGGCGTCAAGGAAGGCGCGGCCATCCTCGACCTGGTGCGCGATCTCAAGGAGCAGGGCATCTCGATCATCATCATCGCGCACAACTACGGCCAGGTGTTCCCGGTGTGCGACCGGGTGAACCTGCTGCAAGGCGGCAAGATCACCTTCGACAAGTACAGCAAGGACACCTCGGTCGAGGAGCTGACGAACATCGTGGTGGCCGAGTACCGCAAGGCGCTCGAGGAACGGCACCGCTCCGCGTCCTGACCGCCGACGGGTCCCGATGCATCGGATCTTGTCGGGCATGATGGGGGACATGTCGATCTCACCCGTGGCCGTCCGCCGCGCTGCAGGCCGCCAAAGGGGCCGAACGGGCTGGGTTTCCGCCACGGCGATCACCGTGGCTGCGCTCCTCGGGGTCGGCGCCTGTTCCGCGGGCGGCTCGTCTTCCGGCCAGGCCGCCCCGCCGGCCGCAGGGAGCACGGATCCCGGGAACACCGGGGCCGGCGGCGCGGCGTCGGCGACCGGGCCAGTCGTCCCCGCGCACAGCACGCTGCGCTGGCATGCCTGCACGGGCCAGGCGGCCCAGCAGGGCGTGCCGGACTGCACCACGCTGAGCGTCCCCGTCGACTACGCCAAACCCGGCGGCCGGCGCATCAGCCTGGCCCTCGACATGATCCCGGCCACCGCGCCGAGGAGCCAGCAGCAGGGGGTCTTGCTGGTCAACCCGGGCGGCCCCGGCGGCTCCGGGCTGTCGCTCGCGGCCGAAGTGGCCCAGGGCCTCAGCCCGAGCGTGGCCGCCCAGTATGACATCGTCGGCTTCGACCCGCGCGGCGTCGGGTCCTCGGTGCCCGCGCTGAGCTGCGATCCCGGCTTCTTCGACGGCCCGAGGCCGAACTACATCCCGGCCAATCCCGCGGCCGAGCAGGTACTCATCAACCGGGCGAAAACCTACGCCGCCGATTGCGGCAAAAGGTTCGGCTGGCTGCTGCCCCATATGACGACCCAGGACACGGCCCGCGACATGGACGCCATCCGCGCGGCGTTCGGCGTGTCGAAAATCAACTATTACGCCTTCTCCTATGGCACCTATCTCGGCCAGGTTTACGCGACCCTTTTCCCGGACCGGGTCCGCCGGATGGTGCTGGATAGCGTCGTCGATCCCGCCGGGGTCTGGTACGCCGACAATGTCGACCAGGATTACGCCTTCCAGGGCCGCATGGAAGCATTCTTCGCCTGGGTGGCGAAATACGACGAGACGTATCATCTCGGCAGCACCGCCGCGCAGGTGCAGGCGGCCTGGTACCGGGCTCGCAACCGGCTGCTGGCGCACCCGGTCAACGGGACCATCGGGGCCGACGAGTTCGACGACACCTTCCTGCAGGGCGGCTACCTCGACGAGCTCTGGCCCGGGTTCGCGCAGGCGCTGTCGTCCTACCTGAACGACGGGCAGGCCGGCGACCTGATGACCCAGTACCAGGAGTATGGCAAGCAGGGCGAGAACGAGTTCGCCGTCTACAACGCGGTGCAGTGCTCCGACGTCGGCTGGCCGCGCAACTGGTCCTTCTGGACCTCCGACACCGAACGGATCTACGCCAAGGCCCCGTTCCAGGCCTGGGACAACGCCTGGTTCAACGCCGCGTGCGCGTTCTGGCCGGTCAAGGGGCCGGCCAAGCCGCTGCAGATCAAGGGGACCGGGCTGCCGGGCATCCTGATGCTCCAGGGCACGCTGGACCCGGCGACCCCGTACGCGGGCGCCCAGGACGCGCACAAGCTGCTGCCGTCCGCGCGGATGGTCGTGGTCAAGGGCGGCGGCAACCACGGGCAGTCCATGGAGCAGCCCTCGAACTCCTGCGTGCAGGGCTACCTGAATGCCTACCTCGCCACCGGGGCGCTGCCCAGTAACCCCGGGACGGTCAACGCCACCTGCCCGACCGTCCCCGCCCCGACTCCCTAGCGGGCCGTGAGGCCCGAGAAGCCCCCCGAAGGGGGGCCCGGGGATATGGGGGGCGGAAGTCCCCCCAAGGGGGGTCTGGGGGGATGGGTCCCCCCAGGAGCAGGGGGGGTCTGGGGGGGATCGTCCCCCCGGCCAACACTGTAGGCTGAGGCTATGTTGCGGGTGAAGCCGCCGTGGTCCGCCTCGGTGCGGCTGCTCGACGAGCGGGATCGCGGGGCCGTGCTTGCCATCTGCGATCGGGATCCGGTGACGAACGTCTTCGTCAGTTCCCGGATCCGCTCTCTGGGCCTCGAGCCTGGCCGGCTCGGCGCGCAGATGTGGGGCCACGCGCCCAACGGCCGGCTGGAATCGCTCTGCTACTCCGGCGCCAACCTCGTCCCCGTCGCCGCCACCCCGGACGCCGTCGTGGCCTTCGCGGACCGCGCGCTGCGCCAGGGACGGCGGTGCTCGTCCGTGGTCGGATCGGCCTCCGCGGTCCAGTCCTTGTGGGGGCTGCTGCGGCCGCACTGGGGACCGGCCCGCGAGATCCGCCCGGTGCAGCCGGTCATGGTCACTCCGGGGCCGCCGCTGGTGCCGCCGGACCCGCTGGTCCGACGGGTCAGGCCGGACGAGATCGACATCCTGTGGCCGGCCTGCGTGGCCATGTTCACCGAGGAGGTCGGCGTCTCGCCGACCATCGGCGACGGCGGCGCGTCCTACCGGGCCCGGCTGGAGCAGCTCATCCGCGGCGGCCGGGCCTTCGCCAGGATCGAGGGCGGCGAGGTCATCTTCAAGGCGGAGATCGGCGCGGTCACGCCGCAGGTGTGCCAGGTGCAGGGGGTCTGGGTGCGACCGCGGTCCCGCGGCCAGGGCCTGGCCGCGCCGGGCATGGCCGCGGTCGTCGTCGAGGCGGCCCGCTCGATCGCCCCGCTGGTCTCGCTGTACGTCAACGACTTCAACACCCCGGCCCGCGCGGCCTACCGCCGAGTGGGGTTCACCGAGACCGGCCAGCTGATGAGCGTGCTCTTCTAGCCCGTCCCCAGCCTCAGCAGTGCCTCAGCCGCGGCCGGATCCTCCCGCGACGCCGTGAAACCCCGGATCCAGTACGTCCGGAACCCGGCCCAGGCACCGGACGGGCCGCGTGCTAGTCGCGGTCGCGGATCTTGCGGAGGTACTCGACGATGGGGCCGAAGGAGTCCTTGATCTCCTCGAGCTGGCGCGGCGACAGCCGGTCGATGAAGTGCCGCCGCACGTTCTCCACGTGATCCGGGGCGACCCGCTCGATGGCGGCCATGCCGTCGGCGGTCAGCACGGCGAACGTGCCCCGCTTGTCGCCCTCGCAGTTGTCCCGCCGGACCAGGCCGCGATTCTCCATTCGCGAGATCTGGTGGGATAGCCGGCTCCGCGACTGGCTGGTGGCGTCGGCCAGCTCGGTCATCCGCAGCCGGTGGTCCGGTGCCTCGGACAGCTCGACCAGGATCTCGTAGTCGTGCCCGTTCAGGCCGTGCGCGTTCAGGTCGCGGTCGAGCTGGCGCATGAGCAGCTGGGACAGGTGGACGGTCGCACGCCACGCCTGCTGCTCGTCAGCGCTCAGCCAGCGTGTCTGTCCGTCGGTCCCGGGCATAAAAAGAATCTACCCTTGTCACGCATATCCGGCGACACTGTTTCGGATCGCTCACCCGCGGTGAGTAACCGCATTCCGGCCAGCTCGGATCGGCACTGCGCCAGCTGCTCGCGCGCGAGCGCCGCGTGCCGGGTCAGTCCCAGCTCGTGCAGCAGCGGAAGGCTGGCCTCGAGGTAACCGAGGGCGTGCCAGGGCTCGCCCAGGGACAGATGGCTTTGCGCTACCTTCCACAGGCACAAGGCGTACGAGCAGTGAGCTCCCTGGGACTTGAATCCCTCCGCCGCCTGCCGGTACGCCTCGATAGCCGCCTCGTGGCGGCCCAGGCCGGCGTGGCTGTCGCCGAGCAGGTTGAGGAAATAGGTCTTGTCATTCGGCTGCTGTCCGGCAGGCCCGCCCCAGGAATCCTGCACGCCGTCGCGCGTTGTCATGGCGGCCCTTCCGAGGACGGGTGTCCCCTCATCCGCCCGGCGTCTGTAACCAATTTGTCCACCATGCCGATCTCGCCCTCCGCGAGAACAGGCATACCATAGCTGGCATATGTCGCGCTTAGTTCTCAGCGCCACCACGGCGCTGCCACCACTGGGGAGACCGTGGTCCAGCTAAAGCCTTCAGACTCGGCCACGCCGAACGGTGTGCAAGCGGCGGCGGCATACCTGCGCGAGCTGCTGCTCCGTCCCGGCCGGTACCGGCGCAGGTGGGAACAGTACGCCGAGCGCAGCAGGCTCGGGCAGGTGAACCAGCTCGCGGTGGCCGAAGTGCTCGCGCACTACCTGTGGGAACACCCGAGGACGCAGGGCGACGTCGACGTCCTGCCCAGGCAGCTCAAGGACACCGCCTCGCGGGCGCTGTCCGGCAAGCTGCTCAGCAAGGCCACGCTGACCTTGTTCACGGACGCATTCGGGTTCGACGCGTTCGAGCGGGAACGGCTGCTGAAGCTCTGGGAGGGCTCGGCCCACGTGCGCGTGCTCTCCGGCCCGCGGGCGATCCGCGAGGACCAGGCCAGCGCACTGGGTCCTCCGCAGGTCAAGACGCTGGCCCTGCACGATCATCACTATCTCGGCCCGGACGGGCTGCCGCAGCGGCACCGGGTCATCCACGTCATCGAAGCGGTCGTCGACGGCGTGGACCGGCTGCCCTACCGGGCCGACACCAGCGCCCTGACCATCGAGGTCGGGCAGGGATTCAGCGGCCTGGCCGGGGACGTGTACCAGCCCACGGCCGAACTATTCGTCGTGGACATGCTCCTGGCCAAGCCGCTGGCGGCCGGGGAGACGGCCACCCTGGAGTACTCGGCCAGCCTGCACTACCCGGCGCCGCCCCCGCCCGAGTTCCGCCGCATCGTCCAGACGTTCGTGGAGAACCTGGATATCCGGGTCGAGTTTCATCCCGGCAAGCTGCCTGGCAACGTCGTGTGGGCGGTGTGGGACGGGATGGACGGCCCCATCATCGAGCGGGAAAGCGTCGCGCTCGACAGCCAGTTCGCCGTCCACCGGTACCTGCGGCTCGCCGAGACGACCGTCGTCGGCTTCCACTGGGACTGGTAGCCCTTGATAGGCAACACCGCGCACTCGGACGGGGACCAGGCGTGGCACGATCGGAGTGTGCGGAAGGACGAGGGCGCGGCGACCACTAGTGCCGAGTTGCGCGCGCACAATCTCGCGCGACTGCTGCGCGCGGTCCACGACGGCGGCGGGCAGCTCACCCGGGCCCAGCTCACCAGGCAGCTCGGCCTGGCCAGGGGAACCGCCACCGTGCTGGTCAGGGACCTGGCCGGACGTCAGCTCATCGAGGAGCTGAGCAGTCCGGCCGACGCCCCGGTCGGGCTCAAGGTGCCGCGCACCAGGGGCCGGCCGACCGGCGTGCCCTCGGCGCATCCGCGCGGACCCGTCGCGCTGGCCGTCGACCTGCGGGACGACTCGTTCACCGTGGCGGTCTTCGAGCTGACCGGGCGCGGCGTCGTGCTGGACCGCCAGGAGCGCGAGGCCGTCTCGGGTACCGGCATGCTGGCCGACGTCGCGGCCCGGCTGAAGATCCGCCGCCACGAGTACGGCGACCGCGTGGTCGGCATCGGGGTGGCCGTCCCCTCGCCGGTGAGCGCGGGCCAGATGGTGCAGCCGACCCTGCCGGACTGGCAGGACGTGGACGTGGCCGACATCCTCGGCGGCGCGGACAAGGGCTACCCGGGGCCGGTACTGGCCGGCAACGACGCGACGCTGGCCGGCCTGGCCGAAGCCCGCCGCGGGGTGCTCCGCGGCGTCTCGGTCGCCTTGCACCTGCACGTCGCGACCGGCATCGGCGGGGTGCTGCTGGCCGGGGGCCTGCCGGTGACCGGCGCGCACGGCTCGGCCGGGGAGTTCGGGCACATGCCGCTGACCGGCGGCAGCGAGCCGTGCCGGTGCGGTTCGACGGGCTGCTGGGAGCTCGACGCCGGCGCCCGCGGGCTGCTCCGCGCGGTCGGCCAGCCGGAGGAGGGCGACCGGATGGTCCGCGCCGAGCAGATCATCGCGGCGGCCGCCACCGACCCCGGCTGCGGCCAGGCCCTGGTGCGCGCGGCCGAGGCCCTCGGTCGCGGCATCGGCGCGCTGGTCAATGCCCAGGATCCGGAGGCCGTCGGGCTGTCCGGGCTGGCGGCGGAGGTGTACGAAGCCGCGCCGGACGCGGTCCAGGCCGGCTACCTGGCGACGCTGATGCGGTTCCGCCGGCCCCAGCCGCCCGCGCTGCTGCCGTCTACCCTGGGCGACCTCGGCGCCCTGACCGGTGCCTCCGAGCTCGTCTTCGACACCTTCCTCACCGCGCGCGGTCTCGGCGCCTGGCCCGAGGAAAAAACCGCGTGACTTCTCCGTGACCACCTGGTAAGTTCCCGACCTTGTGGCTGCGTCACGAGCACAAGAAAATCATCATGCCGAACGGTCCGGCGGCGACCCCGTCCTGACCGAAGAACGCGACGAATTGCGGCGCTCACGCGAGTTCCTCCACCTCATGCGCGAGGACGTGCTGTCGCTGCACGCGATGGGCGGCGACCCGGTCTCCGAGGAGTACCTCAAGGCGGAGCTGTACCACCGGGCCGAAGCCCTCAAGGACATCCCCGACACCCCGCTCTTCTTCGGCCGCCTCGACTACGCCGACCCCCCCGATTCCGGACAATCCGAACCCGGAAATTACGGATCCGGAATATCCGGGACCGTGCAGTCCGGGACTGGGCAGTCCGGGACCGTGCAGTCGGGGACCGTGCAGTCCGGGGACGATGGCATCGCCGGGAACAGCTTCCACATCGGCCGCAGGCACGTGCACGCGCCGGACGGCACGCCCGCGGTCATCGACTGGCGGGCGCCGGTGTCGCGGCCGTTCTACCGGGCCAGCGCGACCGACCCGATGAACCTGGCGCGCCGGCGGCGCTTCGGGTTCTCCGGCGGCGAGCTGACCGCCTACGAGGACGAGCTGTTCGCCGGTACCGAGGACAGCACCCCGGACCGTTCGGCCCCCGTCGCGGCCACCCGGCCGAGCCGGATCCTGATCGACGAGATCGAGCGGCCGCGGTCGGGACCCATGCGGGACATCGTCGCGACCATCCAGCCCGACCAGGACGATATCGTGCGCGCCGACGCGGCGCAGACCGTCTGCGTGCAGGGCGCGCCCGGCACCGGGAAGACCGCGGTCGGGCTGCACCGGGTCGCGTACCTGCTGTACGCGTACCGCGAGCAGGTCCGGCGGCGCGGCGTGGTCATGGTCGGGCCGAACCAGGCCTTCCTCTCCTACATCCGCAACGTCCTGCCGGCGCTCGGCGAGCTCGATGTCAGCCAGACCACCGTCGGCGAGCTGGTCGCCTCGGTCCAGGTCCGCGGCTCGGACGACGACGCGGCCGCGATCGTCAAGGGCGACGCGCGGATGGCGGAGGTGCTGCGGCGGGCGCTGTGGGCCTCGGTCCGCGCGCCGTCGGCCGCGGTGGTGCTGCCGCGCGGCTCGCGGCGCTGGCGGGTGGCCGCCTGGGAGATCGAGGAGCTCGTGCACGAATTGCGGCACCGCGGCGTCCGCTACGGCGCGGCCCGCGAGCTGCTCGAGCACCGGATCGCGCACGTCATCCTGACCATGATGGAGGCCGCCGGGGAGGCCTGCGACGACCGCACCCACGAGGCGGTGCGGCGGTCCCGGCCGGTACGGGCCGCGGTCGACGCGATCTGGCCGAAAGTCGACGCTGTCCGGCTGGTGTTCGGCCTGCTGTCCTCGGCGGAGGCCCTGGAGGCGGCGGCCGACGGGGTGCTGACCGGCCGCGAGCAGGCCGCTATCGTGTGGCCGTCGCCGCCCCGCGGGCCCGGCTCGGCCCGCTGGTCCACGGCGGACGCCGTGCTCATCGACGAGGCGCGCGACCTGATCAGCCGGACGCCCAGCCTGGCGCACGTGGTGGTGGACGAAGCCCAGGACCTGTCCCCGATGGAGTGCCGGGCGCTCGGCCGCCGGTGTTCCACCGGCTCGGCCACCGTGCTCGGCGACCTGGCCCAGGGCACTACCCCGTGGGCGGCGCCGTCCTGGCCAGCGCTGCTGGCCAACCTGGGCAAGCCGGACACGGGGGTGCGGGAGCTCTCGGTCGGCTACCGGGTGCCCCGGCAGATCCTGGACTACGCGTCGACGCTGCTGGCGGTGATCGCCCCGGAGCTGAGGCCCGCCTCCTCGCTGCGCGCCGATCCCGGCGCCCTCGACCTCACCCGGGTGCCCGGCGCCTCGCTCGGCGGAGCCCTGGTCGCCGCGTGCCGGCAGGCCTGCGCCCAGCCGGGCTCGGTGGCCGTCATCGCCGCCGACCCGCAGGTACCCGAGCTGGGCCGCGCGCTGGACCAGGCCGGCCTGGCGTACGGCGCGCCGGGGACCGACGCCGCGCTCACGCTGGTTCCGGTGACGCTGGCCAAGGGCCTCGAATATGATCATGTGATCGTGGTGGAGCCCGCGCGCATCGCCAGCGCCGAGGCCAGGGGCCTTCAGCGGCTCTACGTCGCGCTCACCCGGGCGGTGTCGCGGCTGACCGTGGTGCACTCCGAGCCCCTGCCGGAGCCGCTCCCCGCGATGGCCGCGCCTTCGGCGGCACCGGCCTCATCCTTACTGCGCCACGCCGTCAATGGTCATATAGTGAACCGATAACCGGCTTGATGCGTCAGTCTTGGTAGGGGAGCGTGCGTGCGGATCCGCTCGACGGCCTCCCGGCCCGCGAATTTTCCGATGTGCATTGCGCGGGTGTCGCCCCGGCGGCATCCTGGAAGAGGCGGCGACATTTAGTCCTCATCTGACTCCTATAAGTTACAACGGTGATAACGGTGGAAGTCGAACGGACCGGTGATCCAGACCAGACGCAGGCTGTCTATCTGGAAAAACTATCCGACGAATTGTCCCATCGCGGGCTTGAAGCGTGGCTCATGGCGCCGCCCGGGCGCAGGCCCAGCCTGTACGTGGTCAACCCGGCCGCGCGGGCGCTCGAGGAGAATGTCTTTGTCGGTTGCGGTAAAGACGGCATGTGGTGGTTCTGGTGGTCGTGGGCGGAGCGGATCGCCGTGGCCGACGATGTCGACCAGGCCGCCAGCACGATCGTGCGGGTTCTGGCCTCGTTGCTGCCTAAGGACTGATTGAACGCCAAGGGACCGCCTGCTGGATGGATCTGTGCGCGACCCCGGCCGTTGAGCTGGCCCGGCTGATCAGGGCCAGGGAACTCTCCGCCGCCGAACTGCTCTCCGCCGTGCTGGCCCGGATCACCGAGGCCAACCCGGCGATCAACGCGATCGTCACGCTCGCCGCCGAGCAGGCCGCCGCCGCGGCCCGCGGGCTCGACGCGCAGGCCGCCCGCGGCTCGTTCGCCGGGCCGCTGCACGGCCTGCCCATCGCGGTGAAGGACCTGGCCGAGACGGCGGGCATCCGGACGACCTTCGGCTCGCCGCTATTCGCCTCGTACGTCCCCGACTTCGACGCGCCGCATGTGGCCCGGCTCAAGCAGTCCGGCGCGGTGGTGATCGGGAAGACCAACACGCCGGAGTTCGGCGCCGGATCGCAGACCTTCAACCGCGTGTTCGGGCCCACCAGGAACCCGCACGACACCCGGCTCACTCCCGGCGGCAGCAGCGGCGGCGCCGCCGCGGCCGTCGCGGCCGGCCTGGTCCCGTTCGCGGACGGCTCCGACCTGGCGGCCAGCGTGCGGAACCCGGCGTCCTTCTGCGGCCTGGTGGGCCTGCGCACCACCCCGGGCCTGGTGCCCGGCGACCCGTTCGACGCGCTGGGCGTGGTGGGCCCGATCGCCCGCACCGCGCCGGACGCCGCACTCCTGCTGGCCGGGATGTGCGGAACCGATCCCGGGCTGCCCATGGCCCGCCCCGATAGGCCGAACGAGTTCCTCGGCCTACGGCCGGCGCCCCTGCACGGGCTGCGCGTGGCCTGGACCTTCGACCTGGGCGACCTGCCGGTGCAGCCGGGAGTCCTGGCCGTGCTTGCGGCGTGCCGCCGGTCGCTGGAGGACGCGGGGTGCGATGTGACCGATGCCGCGCCCGCCCTGGCCGACGCGGACGAGGTCTTCCAGCTGCTGCGGGCCGCCAGGATGGCCGCGATGGCGCCGCTGCTGCGCGCCCACCGCGACGAGGTCAAGGCCACCCTGGCCTGGAACATCGAGAAGGGCGTCGCGCTGACGGGGGAGCAGGTCGCGGCGGCGCGGGCCGGGCACGCCGAGATCTTCCAGCGGTTCGGCGCCTTCCTGGCCGACGGGCGGTACGAGGTGCTCGCGCTGCCCACGGTGCAGGTGCTCCCGTTCCCGGTCGAGCAGGAGTGGGTGACGGAGATCAACGGCGAGCCGATGGCCACCTACATCGACTGGATGCGATCCTGCTCGCGGATCACGGTGACCGCGCACCCGGCCGTCTCGGTGCCGGCCGGGCTGACCTCGGCCGGGCTGCCCGTGGGCCTGCAGCTGGTGGGCCGCTACGGCGCCGACCGACGGCTGCTCGAGATCGCCGCCGCCATCATGGAGCTAGCAGAGTTAACAGAACTAATGGGGTGAGTCCGGGGAAGGCTTGGGTGCTGCCGCGCCAGGACGCGGCGCGCTGCGCGGCGTCCTGCATGGCCATCGCGCCGAACCGGCGCAGCCGCTGATCGCTGACCGCGACCAGGCCCAGGTACGCCCGGGTCACGCCGTCTTCGAGGTAGGCCGCCAGCCGGATCGCGCTCGGCGCGTCGTGCACCCGGAAGGGCAGCTGGTAGTAGGCCTGCGCGGCGGCGGGCACCGCCCCGCGCGCGGAGATCATCGCGGCCAGCGCGTCGCGGGCCTGGTTGTGGGCGGTCCAGTCCTGTTCGGCCGCGGCCTGGCTGCTCCCGGTCAGGTGGGCGCCCGCCACCCCGTAGCCGAAGATGGCCGCGTTCTCGGCCGCGAGCGCGGCCTGCAGCGCGGCCACGGCGCCTGTGCTCGCCATGATGCCTGCCTGCCCTCAGCCGCCCAGCGCCGTCGCGTGCGTGGCGTCGGAGGCGGCGATGCTGGCGAGCAGCTGGGCCAGGGCGGGCGGCGCGGTGGCCAGCCGCCGTACCAGGTCCGCCGCTGACGCGCGCTCGGCCGCTCGCAGCCGCGTGATGCTGACGGTGCTGGCCCGGGGGGACGGGCTGGCCGATGACGGCGACGGCGACGCGGACGCGCCAGGCGGCACGATGAGCCTGGCCTTGAGCTGCACGAGGTGCTGCTGGTGCTGCGCCAGCAGCGACCTGAGCGTCCGCGCCCGAGCTGTGCCCGGATCGCCGCTGATGGCCAGCTGGTACAAATCGATCATGTTTTCCTCCGCCGTGATCACGGCCTGCAGCGTCAGCACGTCGTGACCGAGGGGCGGGCGGCCCGCCAGCGGATCGGGGCCGGTGAACACGTCCGAGGACCGGCAGCCTGCGGCACCGAGCAGCAACGGCAGCGCCGCTGCCGAGGCGAGCAGCACCCGGCGCCTCGGCACAATGTCGGACACACGGGCAAGCTACCACGTGCGTTTGAAGGGCTTGGTAAGGGTTGGGCCCGTCCTATCCGCGAGATGCCCCAACCCCAGATAGGCTAGACCCCAATCCCGCAGGTCGTGGACGAGGAGGTTCGTGATGCCAGGAGGCCAGCGTCACGCGCCCAAACCCGGCCAGCCGCGTAAGCCCCGGCCTAGTCAGCAGCAGCCTAGTCAGCAACGGCCCCGGACGCCGGCAGCCGGCGGGTCGCCGGAAATAGAGGGCGGGATCGCGGACGTCATCGGCCCGGTGATCGCTGGCGCCGGCATGGACCTCGAGTCCGTCCGGGTGAGCGCCGCGGGCAGGCGGCGGCTGCTGAGGGTGGTGGTGGACAGCGACCGGGGCGTGAGCCTGGACGACGCCGCGGCGGTCAGCCGCAAGCTGTCCGCCGCGCTCGACGCGGCGCCTGTCATGGGCGACTTCCCCTACACGCTGGAGGTTTCCTCGCCCGGCGTGGACCGCCCGCTGACCGACCCGAGGCACTGGCGCCGTGCGGTGGGACGCCTGGTCCAGGTGACCGCCGCCGATGCCGGACCCATCTCAGGCCGGGTCCTCGCCGCCGACTCCGACGGGGTGACCCTGGACGTGGCGGGCGACCACCGCCGCTTCGGCTACGCCGCGCTGGGCGCCGGTGCCATTCAGGTGGAGTTCGGGCATCCACAAACCGAGCTTGGAGCGACCGGCGATGGACATTGACCTGAGCGTGCTGCGCAGCCTGGAAAGCGAGAAGGACATCTCGCTCGATCAGGCCATTAAGGCTATCGAGGACGCCCTGCTCGTCGCCTACCACAAGTCGGAGGGCGCCTCGCCGTCGGCGCGGGTCGAGGTGGACAGGAAGAGCGGGCACGTCACCGTGTGGGCCATCCAGACCGGCCCGGACGGGACCGCGGAGCGGGAGTACGACGACACCCCGGCCGGCTTCGGCCGGATCGCCGCGACCACCGCCCGGCAGGTGATCTTGCAGCGGCTCCGCGACGTCGAGGACGAGCTGACCTTCGGCGAGTACGCGGGCCGTGAGGGCGACATCGTGGCCGGGGTGATCCAGCAGGGCAAGGATCCCAGGACCGTGCTGGTCGACCTGGGCAAGCTGGAGGCGGTGCTGCCGCCCGCCGAGCAGGTGCCGGGCGAGCGCTACGTCCACGGCGAGCGGATCCGCTGCTACGTGCTGCACGTCCGCAAGGGGCACCGCGGGCCCTCGGTCACCTTGTCCCGGACCCACCCGGGCCTGGTGAAGAAGCTGTTCGCGCTGGAGGTGCCCGAGATCGCCGCCGGGGAGGTGGAGATCGTCGCGATCGCCCGCGAGGCCGGGCACCGGACCAAGATCGCGGTCCGCTCGCACCGGCAGGGCGTCAACGCCAAAGGGGCCTGCATCGGCCCGATGGGCAGCCGGGTGCGGAACGTCATGAACGAGCTGCACGGCGAGAAGATCGACATCGTGGACTACTCCGACGACCCGGCAGGCTTCGTGGCCAATGCGCTGTCGCCGGCCCGGGTGAGCCGGGTGCACGTGGTAGACGCCGCGGCCCGGGAGGCTCAGGTCATCGTGCCCGACTACCAGCTGTCGCTGGCGATCGGCAAGGAGGGCCAGAACGCCAGGCTGGCGGCCAGGCTCACCGGCTGGCGCATCGACATCAGGTCCGACGCGGCGGTCCCCGCTGACGGGCCGGCCGTGCCCTCGCCCGCGGGTCCGGCGGCGCAGGCCCCTGAATAGGCCAGGCTCCAGCACGGTTCCCGCGCGTAACCGGAGACCCGCGGACGCGGTAGACTTAGAGACGTCATGGCCACGCGAGCCAAGCGGCATGTCCCGGGTATGCCCGCAATGCGTACCTGTGTAGGCTGCAAGGAGCGTGTGGTCAAGTCCAGTCTGCTTCGCCTAGTAGCTGCTGGGGACGTCATCCAGCCCGACCCGCGGGCCCGGCTGCCTGGCCGGGGTGCGTACGTGCATCCCAGCCTCGCCTGCCTGGACCTCGCGCGACGGCGCCGGGCGTTCCCCCGGGCCTTGCGCGCCGCGGGACCGCTCAGCCTCGAACCACTGGCTGAGTACCTTTGCGGCGAACAATCCCCGTAAATAGCATTACTGCGGCGGAACAACCAGGCTGGGCAGCAGGCTTTAACGCTAGAAGGAACACCTGTCGGAAAGCAGGTCGAGAAGCTGATGAGCGCTCGATGAGCACGCGGCGATGATCACCATAGGCTGAGGCCCGCCCGGAGCACGCTCTGCCCGGGCCGGGGTCCGGTAAGGGGTCCAGGGGACTGGGCCGAGAAGGAGCGTAGTGGCGAAGGTCCGGGTTTACGAACTCGCGAAAGAGTTCGGTGTCGAGAGCAAGGCCGTCATGGACCAGCTCAAGGAAATGGGCGAGTTCGTAAGGTCGGCGTCCTCGACGATCGAGGCGCCCGTGGTCCGGCGGCTCAAGGAAGCATTTTCTACTAAGGGATCGGATCAGGCCGCCCAGGGAAATCAGGGCGGTCAGGGTTCTCAGGGTTCCAAGCCCAGGCCGGGCGGCCAGGCCGCGCCGCGCGACGGCGCGCCCGCGGGCGGCGCCAGGCCGCGGCCCGGCGCTGGCGCGGTGCCGGCACCGCAGGGTGCCCGCGACGCCGGGGCCGCTATCACCGCGGCCCCCACGACCGTGCCCAACGGGACGGCCAACGGTTCGGCGGAGCGAGCGGCTGCGCCCGATGGTGCCGCCGCGACCGGCACCACGTCGGCACCTGATGCGGCTGACGCGGCGGCCACGCAGCTGCCGTCGGTCCCGCCGTCGCCGGTCTCCCAGCCGGCCGAGCCGCGGCCCCAGGAGGGGCCCAGCGCCCCGCGGGTGCCCGGTCCGCCGCGCACCCCGGCCACCCCGGCCGACTTCCGTGGCCCGGGCGGGGGCCAGGGGACGGGCAGCGCCCGGCCCTCGGCGCCGCGTCCGAGCGCGCCGGGCGATGGCCAGCGCGGCCAGCGTCCCGGCGCCCCCGGAGGCCGTCAGGATCAGGGCGGTCAGGGTTCCAGGCCGTCCACGCCCCGGCCGCAGGGACCTGGTGCTCCCCGTCCCGGGGCGCCCAGGCCCGGCGCTCCGGGTCCGCGTGCCGGTGCCCCGCGTCCCGGCCCCAGGCCCGGTAACAACCCGTTCAGCTCGACCGCGACCGGGATGGGTTCCGCGCCTCCGGCGCGGCCTCAGGGCCCGAGCGCGCCGGGCCGGGAAGGCCGTCCCGGTCCTTCGGGCGGCGCCCCCGGCGGGCCCCGTCCGGCCGGACGGGGCCCCGGTCGGCCCCAGGGTTCCGGCGTGTCCGACGGCGGCCCGCGTCCCGGCGGGTTCGCGGGTCCGCGTCCCGGCGGTCCCCGGCCGAGCCCGATGAACATGCCCTCTCGCCCCGCGCCGTCCGGCGTGGGCCGGGGCGGTCCCGGCGCAGGCCGTGGCGGCCCTGGTTCCGGACCGGGCACGCGGCCCGGTGGCGGCGGCGGTGGCCGCGGGCCCGGTGGCGGTGGCGGTGGCGGCGGTCCGCGTCCCGGCGGCGGCGGTGGTCCCGGTGGCGGCGGCGCTCCCCGCGCCGGAGCCGGCGGTGGCCCGCCTCGTCCGGGCGGCGGTCGTGGCCGCAGCGGTACCCAGGGTGCCTTCGGCCGGCCCGGCGGGCGTCCGTCGCGCGGCCGCAAGTCGAAGAAGCAGCGGCGCCAAGAGTTCGACAACATGCAGGCGCCGACGATCGGCGGCGTGCAGGTTCCGCGCGGCAACGGGCAGGTAGTCCGGCTGAGCCGCGGCGCGAGCCTGGCCGACTTCGCCGACAAGATCGGCGCCAACCCCGCGTCGCTGGTGCAGGTCATGCTGCACCTCGGCGAGATGGTGACGGCGACCCAGTCGGTCAACGACGAGACGCTCCAGCTACTCGGAGCCGAGCTGAACTACAACATCCAGGTAGTTTCGCCCGAGGAAGAGGACCGCGAGCTGCTCGAATCGTTCGACATCGAGTTCGGCGAGGACGAGGGCGACGAAACCGACCTGGTGGCCCGCCCGCCGGTGGTCACCGTCATGGGTCACGTCGACCACGGCAAGACCAAGCTGCTCGATGCGATCAGGCACACTAACCTGCAGGCCCGCGAGGCCGGCGGGATCACCCAGCACATCGGCGCGTACCAGGTAGCCACCGAGGTCGACGGCGAAGAGCGCAAGATCACCTTCATCGACACCCCGGGTCACGAGGCCTTCACGGCCATGCGAGCCCGCGGGGCCGAGACCACCGACCTGGTGGTCCTGGTGGTGGCGGCCGACGACGGCGTGAAGCCGCAGACCACCGAGGCGCTGAACCACGCGCAGGCGGCGGGCGTGCCCATCGTCGTGGCGGTCAACAAGGTCGACAAGGAGGGCGCGGACCCCCAGCGGGTGCGGGCCCAGCTCACCGAGTACGGCCTGGTGGCCGAGGAGTTCGGCGGCGACACCCAGTTCGTGGACGTGTCCGCGACGAAGCGGACCGGCCTGGAGAACCTGCTCGAGGCGATCGTCCTGACCGCCGACGCCTCCCTCGACCTGCGGGCCAACCCGAACCAGGACGCCCAGGGCGTGGCGATCGAGGGCCACCTGGACAAGGGCCGCGGCCCGGTGGCGACCGTGCTGGTGCAGCGCGGCACGCTGCACGTGGGCGACTCGATCGTCTGCGGTGAGGCGTACGGCCGGGTCCGGGCCATGCTGGACGAGAACTACGAGCCCATCTCCGAGGCTCTCCCGTCCCGTCCGGTCCAGGTGCTCGGCCTGACCGCCGTGCCCGGCGCGGGTGACAACTTCCTGGTTGTCTCCGACGACCGGATGGCCAGGCAGATCGCCGAGCGCCGCGAGGCGCGCGAGCGCGTCGCCCAGTTCGCCCAGGGCCGTCGCCGGGTCACGCTCGAGGACCTGGACCAGGCGTTCAAGGCGGGCGAGCGCGAGGAACTGCTCCTCATCATCAAGGGTGACGTATCCGGCTCGGTGGAAGCCCTCGAGGACGCGCTGCTCAAGCTCGATGTCGGCGAAGAGGTCAGCCTGCGGGTGATCGGCCGCGGTGTCGGCGCGATCACGCAGGACGACGTCAACCTCGCCATCGCCTCGGACGCGGTGATCATCGGCTTCAACGTCCGGCCGGCCGAACGGGCCGGCGAGCTGGCCCGGCGCGAGGGCGTCGACATCCGCTACTACTCGATCATCTACCAGGCGATCGAAGAGGTCGAGGCGGCGCTCAAGGGCATGCTCAAGCCCGAGTTCGAGGAAGTCCAGCTCGGCACCGCGGAGATCAGGGAGATCTTCCGGGTGCCGCGGGTCGGCAACGTCGCCGGGTCCATCGTGCGCAGTGGCCTGATCCGCCGCGGCGGCAAGGCGCGGCTGATCCGGGACGGCGTGGTGATCTCCGACAACCTGACGGTGGACTCGCTGCGCCGGTTCAAGGAGGACGCGACCGAGGTCCGCGAGGGCTTCGAGTGCGGTATCGGCATCGGCTACAACGACATCAGGATCGAGGACGTGATCGAGACGTTCGAGATGAGGGAGAAGCCAAGGACCTGACCGGGTACGGGCCACCGGCGTGTACGTCGCCGCCCTGACGCTGGACGTCCTGCTTGGCGACGTGCATTCGCTCAAGGCCAAGCGGGGCGTTGTCCGCCCGCTGGTCGCCGAGCTGCGCAGGCGCTATCCAGGTGTCGCGGTCGCCGAGACCGGGCACCTGGACCTGCACCGGCGCGCCGAGATCGGGGTGGCCGTCGTGTCCGCGACGGCCACCAACGCGCTGAGCGTGCTCAGCGAGTGCGAGCGCCTGGTGGCCCGGCACCCTGAGATCGAGCTGCTGTCGGCCCGGCAGCGGCTCTTCAACGAAGAGGAGTGACCGAGCATGGACGCCGCGAGGGCACGCAAGCTGGCCGACCGGATCAGCCAGATCGTCGCGGAGATGCTGGAGCGCCGGATCAAGGACCCCAGGCTCGGCTTCGTAACCGTCACCGAGGCCCGGCTGACGAACGACCTGCGCGAGGCCACCGTGTTCTACACGGTGTACGGAACCGATGCCGAACGGGCCGACTCAGCCGCGGCGCTGGACAGCGCGACCGGCATCATCAGGTCAGAGGTGGGGCGGCAGCTCGGCCTGCGGCACACCCCGTCGCTCGAGTTCGTCGCGGACGTGCTGCCGGAGAACGCCCAGCGGATCGAGGAACTGGTCACGCGGGCCCGGCAATCCGACAGCGAGCTGGCCCGCGTCCGCGAGGGGGCGACCTACGCCGGTGACCCCGACCCCTACCGCAAGCCCGACGACGACGATGAGGACGAGTGACCCCGGGGGCGAGCGGGCTGGTGATCGTCGACAAACCCGGCGGCATGACCTCACATGACGTCGTGGCGCGGGTCCGCCGGCTGGCCGGGACGAGGAAGGTGGGCCACGCCGGGACGCTGGACCCGATGGCGACCGGCGTCCTGGTCATCGGCGTGGAGAAGGCCACCAGGCTGCTCGGGTACCTGACGCTGACCGAGAAGGAGTACGCCGCGACGATCAGGCTGGGCCAGTCGACCAGTACCGACGACGCGGAAGGCGAGATCACCGGTGGCGCGCCGGCGGCGGACGTTTCCGCGGAAACGCTCGCCAAGGCCGTCGCCGGGCTAACCGGTGACATCCGGCAGGTCCCGCCCGCGGTCAGCGCGATCAAGGTCGACGGCCAGCGCGCCTACCGGCTGACCAGGGCGGGCGCCGCGCCCGAGCTCAAGGCGCGGCCGGTGACGGTCTACGAGTTCACGATCACCGGGACACATCGTGACGGAGATCTGCTCGACGTCGACGCGACCATCCGCTGCTCCAGCGGCACCTACATCAGGGCGCTGGCACGCGATCTCGGCGCCACCCTGGGCACCGGCGGCCACCTGACCCGGCTGCGCCGCACCAGGGTGGGCGGATACCGGATCGAGGACGCCCGGACCCTGGAGCAGCTGGCCGGGCGGTTCGAGGTGCTGCCGCTGGCGCAGGCGGCCGCGGCGGCCTTCCCGAGCCGGACGCTGACCGCGGACGAGGCTCATCGGCTGGCCCACGGCGGCCGCCTGGCCGCGACCACGGCCCCGGCCGCCGGCCCCGAGGCCGCCGGCCCTGAAGCGGCGGGCCCTGAAGCTGCGGGCCCTGAAGCGGCTGGCCCGTCGGCCGCGTACGCGCCCGACGGCACCCTGATCGCCCTGGTCATCGAGGAGTCAGGACAGGCCAGGCCGCTCGTCGTCTTCGCCTGAGGCCTTAGGCTTGTGCTCGGGTGGCGACTCATGAGGAGGAACGGGGATCGTGTACCGCTGGTACGGCCTGGCCGAAGTGCCGTCCGACTGGGTGGGCTGCGTGGCGACGATCGGCGTATTCGACGGCGTGCACCGCGGCCACCAGCGCATCATCGGCCGGGCTGAGCAGATCGCGCGAGCCAGGCACCTGCCGGTCGTGGTGATCACCTTCGATCCGCACCCGGACGAGGTGATAAGGCCCGGTTCGCATCCGCCTCTGCTCAGCACCTCGCGGCGGCGGGCCGAACTCCTCGCGGGCCTCGGTGCCGACGCCGTCTGCGTGCTCCCGTTCAACCTGGAATTCTCCCGGCTCAGCCCGGATGAATTCGTCCGCGTAGTCCTGTCCGAACGCCTGCACGCCGCCGCCGTCGTGGTGGGGGAGAACTTCAGGTTCGGCCACAAGGCCGTCGGCGACGTGCCGTTGCTCGCCCAGCTGGGGGAGAAGTACGACTTCACCGCCGAGGGGGTGCCGCTGCTGGTGGCCGACGGCCTGACGATCTCCTCGTCCTACGTCAGGGAGCAGCTGGCCGCGGGCGACGTGG
>Ga0207683_10001449_pt1 | contig 21430 bp, 22 predicted proteins | sample KBSM73metaG_FD_184333 | JGI IMG/M metagenome (GOLD analysis project Ga0207683, IMG submission 184333) | Miscanthus rhizosphere microbial communities from Kellogg Biological Station, Michigan, USA - KBS M7-3 metaG (SPAdes) (version 2) | ecosystem: Host-associated > Plants > Roots > Rhizosphere >... | reverse complement strand
TACCTCCTGATCCTGCCCGAGCTCGGCCGCGCCGAAGGCCATGCGGCGGTCGAGCGCGCACTCGACTTCGCGCGCGCCTCCAGTGCCGAGGCCCGCGTCGCGAGCGCCCAATGTCCCGACGACGGCACCTCGGTCGAGACCCTGATCGGCCACCTGCGCGCCGGCCTGCGCGCCGGCAAGCAGCCGCGCCCGCCCGCGGCCGCCGCCGCCCCCTCGAACCAGCCGATCGTGATCGATCCGGCGATGCGTCGCGTGTACTCGCTCGTCGAGCGCATCGCCGACACGCCGATGACCGTGCTCATCCTCGGCGAGACCGGCTCGGGCAAGGAAGGCGTCGCCGAGGCGATCCACAGCAAGTCGTCGCGCTCCGCAAAGCCGCTCATCAAGCTCAACTGCGCCGCCCTGCCGGAGACCCTGCTCGAGTCCGAGCTGTTCGGCTACGAGCGCGGCGCGTTCACCGGAGCAGAGCGCCGCAAGGTCGGCTTCTTCGAGGCCGCCGACGGAGGCACGCTGTTCCTCGACGAGATCGGCGAGATGCCGCTCGCGCTCCAGGCCAAGCTCCTGCGCGTGCTCGAGCGCAAGGTCATCACGCGCGTCGGCGGCACGACCGAGATCGCGACCGACGCGCGGCTCGTCGCCGCCACCCACCGCGACCTCGAAGCCGAGGTCCGCGCCGGCCGCTTCCGTCAGGACCTCCTCTTCCGCATCGGCGGCTTCACGCTCGTCGTGCCACCGCTGCGCGATCGCCAGACGGAGATCCTGCCGCTGGCGGAGCACTTCGCGAGCACCACCGCCTCGGAGCAAGGCCGCACGCCACCGGTCTTCGCCGACGACGCCCGCGACGCTCTCGTCAGCTATGGCTGGCCGGGCAACGTGCGCGAGCTCAAGAATGCCGTCGAGCGCGCCCTCGTCCTTTGCGGCGAGCAGATCACGGCAGCCGACCTGCCCGAGAAGCTGCGCGACGCTGGCCAGCGCGTCCGCCCCGTCGCCGCGGCGGCCGACATGCGCGGCCACCTCGCCGAGGTCGAGCGCGCGGCGATCGTCGCGGCGCTCGACGCAGAAGATCAGAACCAGACCCGCGCGGCCCGCCGCCTCGGCGTCTCGCGGCGCGCGCTGATCTACAAGATGGAGAAGTACGGCCTCAAGCCGCCGCCGTCCCGCGCGGACAGCTAGGGTCTCGCGGCGCGTCTCCCCCTGGACCTCCTCAGTCGTGGCTGCGCTTCGCGCGCCGATGCAGCGTCGCCTTATCGATGCCCAGGCGCTCGGCGGCGCGCGTCTTGTTACCCGCGCATTGATCGATCATCCACTCGATGTATTCGTCTTCGACTTCGCGCAGCGTCGCGAGCCTGTCCCGCGGAAGGCTGAAGCGCTCGGATCCGCCGGCAATCTTCGGCGCGAGCTCGGCAAGTTCGGCGAGCGACACTTCAGGGTGGGTCCCGATCACGACGATGCGCTCGACCAAGTTTTCCAGCTCGCGAACGTTTCCGGGCCACGAGTAGCGCGCGAGTGCAGCCATGACGTCGCGCGAAATGCGCTCACACCGGGCATGCGGAGTGCGCTCGCGGGCTCTCCTCAGAAAGTGTGCGACGAGGCCCGGTAGGTCCTCGAGTCGCTCGCGCAGCGGCGGGACCTTCAACGGCACGACATCGAGCCGGTAGAACAGGTCAGCGCGAAACTGTCCTGACTCGATCTTCGCTTCGAGATCCTGATGGGTCGCGGCGATGACACGCACGTCGATGCGCCGGGACGAGTCGGTTCCGACGGGGCGGATCTCGCCTTCCTGCAGCACGCGGAGGAGGCGTGCCTGCAGCGCTGACGCCATGTCGCCGATCTCGTCGAGAAACAACGTTCCGCCGGATGCCTCCACAACGAGCCCCGCGCGAGATGTGGTCGCGCCCGTGAACGCGCCACGCACGTGACCGAACAGCTCGCTCTCGAGCAATGGCTCGGGAATCGCGGTGCAGTTCACGGCGACGAATGGCGCGGCGCGCCGCGTGCCTTGCTCGTGGATCGCGCGCGCGACCAGCTCCTTGCCCGTGCCGCTCTCACCGCGCACCAGCACCGGCGCGCTCGACTGCGCGACCGACTCGACCAACGAGTAGAGCTTGCGCATCGCCGCACTCTCACCGACAAGCTGCGCGAACGACGAACGCAGCGTGGCGCGCAGCTGACGGTGCTCGCGGAGAAGTACCCGCTGGTCGAGGGCGCGCCGTACGTGCAGCGCCAGCTCTTCCAGCCGAAGGGGCTTGACGAGGTAGTGATATGCGCCCCGCTTGACCGACTCGATCGCACCCTCGACGCCACCAAAGGCGGTCACGATGATCACCGGAATCTCGGTATCGAGCGCGCGAATCGCGTCGAGCACGTCGAGCCCGTCGACTTCCGCCATGCGCAGGTCGGTGATGACGAGGTCCGGAATTTGCTGGCGCGCGCTATCGATCGCGGCGCGACCGCTCACCGCTACACGACACGCATGCCCGGCCCCGCCAAGGTGTTCGGCGACCATCTCGGCGAAGTCCGCGTGATCGTCGACGACGAGGATCGATGCCGTCACGATGCACGCTCCACAGAGGGCCAGACGATACGGAAGGTCGTGCCGGCGCCGCGCGTAGTGTCGAGCTCGATCTCGGCGTCATGCGCGCGAGCCACCTGCGCCACTACCCACAGGCCAAGTCCCGTACCCTGCCCGCGCTTCTTCGTCGTGAAGAACGGATCGAACACGTGCGCGCGATCATCGGGATCGATCCCACGGCCGTCGTCGGCGACCTCGAGCACGACGGCGTCTGCATGTCGCAGCGCCGACAGCGTCACCCGACCACCCTCATCACACGCATCGATCGCGTTCATGACGAGGTTGACGAGCACCTGCTGGAGCTGCCCAGGATCCGCGCGCAGTGTCGCTGCCTCCGGCGCACCGTGAACATCGAGCGTTACGGCTCGCGAGCTTGCCTGCGGCTGGAGCAGCTCCGCGACGAGCCGGAGTGATCGAGTCGCGTCGACCGGCTGGACGTGCGACGGTTGGGGGCGCAAGTAGTCGAGCAACTGAGTGATCAGGTGCGAGACATGATCGATGCGTTCGACGATCGTGCGCAGGTTCTTCGCATCGCTCTCGTCAATAGCGCCGCGAAGCAAGACCATCTCCGCTCGACCACGCGCAACGCCAAGCGGGCTTCCGATCTCATGCGCGATGCCAGCGGCGAGCTGCCCCGCCGTGGCGAGCTTCTCGGAACGCAGCACGCGATCCTCCGCGCGTTGCAGCGCGCTTTCGTCGTCGACGACGAGCAGCATGGCGACATCTCGGAACACGTTCTCCAGCGGGATCGCGTGCAGCGTCACGTACGCTTCTGTCCCGAATAGCGACAGGCGCGTTCGGCGCAACGTCATCGGCGTCCGCGCGTGACGTGCCGACGAGATCAGCTCGCCGACGACCTGGGTATGCTCGGTTGGAGCTCCGGCGAAGACATCTACGAGCGGCTTGCCGATGATCTCGCGGTCGCCGAACCAGCGATTTCGCGCGCTGACGTGATTTGCTTCGTCGAGTGCGAGAACGCCGCTCGGTACGTGGTCGAGGATCTTCTCGGCCTTCTCGGTCAAGTGCGCCAGCAACTCGGCGTGCCGGAGCTTTTCCCGAAGTGCGGCCGATCGCCGCGCGTTGCGGACGACGTATGCGGCGGCAACGAGCACGAGCAACAATCCGATCCCGATATCGATTGCGAGCCTGTGCACGAGCGCCGCATGCCTCGCAGCGAGCGCCTGTGTAGAAGTGACGACGAGAAGGACCCATGGCGTGCCTTTGTCGATGTCGACAGGAACCGCAGCTGCCACCGCAGCCGCGTCGGGGAGCCCGAGATCACCCGCAATCCTCGAGTCCAACTTGACGCTCGTCGCACGACGGTCGCGGGCGGCATCGAGCAGGCGATGAAGCACGCCGGTCTCCGGCTCGGTCTTGAGCGCATCTGTGATGTCGACATCACTTGCGGGTGCAGGAACGCCGTGCGCGCTCATCACGAGGAGCCGCGATGGCCCGATGCGCAAGACGTCTGGCGGCGTGACCAGCAAACGCATATCGATCAGACCCGCAACGGTGACGCCGCGATCGGTCGGCTTGATCGCAAAGACCCTGTACCACGCGGGTAGATCATCGCTGCTACTCAAGCCAGACGAGATGTGCAGCTCGCCGGGCGCGTGTCGTGCCGTGTCGATCATCCGATCGATGACCGGGCGTGCGAGCGCGAGCACCGGCTCGGAGACGCCGTTCGACACGCGTACCGGGTCACCCTGCTCGGCTCGGACGTCCAGCGCGACGTACTGCTGCTTCACCGTCAGCATCGCGCGTAGCTCTCGCTCGGCAACGTCTGGCGACTGACTGTCGCCGCGCAGCGCTGCGGCCAACGTCAGGTCTTTTCCGATGCCGTCGAGCGATGTCGCGAATGTGCGCGCCGTGCTCGTCAGCACCTGAAGGCGTTCCTGGGCGAGCTCGCGTTCGGCTGCCTCCTGGTCGCGGCCGAGCACGTACACGACTGCAAGCCACATGGCGCTGAGGCCGACGACGGCAACCAACGCACCGATGACGACTCGACGGATCACGAATCCCGTGTGTACCGCCTGCGCGACGACGGCACCAGGCGCATTCCGCGCCCGACAGTCGCAAAATGCGACTGTGCTCTGACACGCGTGACGCGATCACGAAGCGTTACGCCGGCACGCTCGATGCTCGACAAGCACGCGATGCAGCCGAAGCAGTACCAGCTGACCTGGGACGACGCGATGTTGATCCTCTGCTGCTGGATCGTCGTGCTGTGGTTGATCCTCGGTGGCGGATGAACGCGTTCTTGACTTCATGATGAGCAGGCTCATATTCGAACGTTCGATGGATCTCGATATCGAGCTTGTCATTCGCATTGTGATCGGAATGCTGCTCGGTGGCGTCATCGGCTACGAGCGCGACATTCACGGACGTCCCGCTGGCCTCCGAACACACGCGGTGGTTGCGCTGGCGTCAGCGACGTTCACCGTCGTCTCGACCCACATCGCGTACTTTCAGCACTACCACACGGGCGATTTCACCGAAGTCGACGGCTCGCGCATCGCAGCATCGGTCGTCTCTGGCATCGGCTTCCTCGCAGGCGGCGCGATCCTGCGCAACGGGATCTCGATCCAGGGCCTGACAACAGCGGCAGGCCTCTGGCTCGTCGCGGCGATCGGCATGTGTGCGGGCGCGGGTATGTACATCGAGAGTGTCGCGGCGACCGTCGTGGGCGTCGCAGCACTCACGCTGATGCGGCGATTCGAGGACAAGGACAATCGCGTGCGTCGCCGGCTCGCGGTGACGATCAGCGACGGTTCGACGACCGCGGACGACCTGATGGCCAAGTTCCGCGCGCAAGACGTCCTCGCGACGCTCGAAGGCTGGAGCAAGGACACGAGTGGCTCCGTCCGTCAGTTGACATTCTCGGTGCGACTTACACCGGAAGGCGGCGAACAAGCGCTTGTATCTGTGCTCGAGACCGAGAGCGGCATCATCAGGATGCAGCTCGATCCGGCGACCTGATCAACGTGTGAACGTGAGGCGCGACGTTCCACGCATGTGCGGCAGCGCGGGAAGACCGAGCGCGGCGAGCGTCGTTGCAGCAGTGTCGACGGTCTCGATGGTCTCATCGAGGACCACGTCATGGCCGACGCCAGGTCCGCGCACGATCCACGGGATCTCGCGATCGACCGCGACGTGGCCGTCAGAGTGCTTCTTGCCGTGGCCGCCGTGATCAGCGGTGACGATCACCAGTGTTGAATCGGCGAGACCGCTCGCGTCGATCGCCGTCAGCAGGGTCGCGAGGCAGCGATCGCTCGCGTGCACCGCGCGCATGTACTCGGGCGAGAGCCAGCCATGGCTGTGCCCGTATTCGTCCGGATCGGAGAAGTGCACGAACATCAAATCCGGTTTGCTCGCTGCGAAGTACTCGCCCGCGCGTTTGGCAACGCCGCCGCACAAATAGCTCGGCCTCTCGTAGTGATCGACGGTGCCAGGAATCGCGATGTGCCGCAGCTTCGGCTTCCCGACGATCATCGCGGTCGACAGCCCGTTCTGATGCGCGACGGAGAAGATTGTGGGGACGTGAATGTACCCGCGGCTCGCCTGATAGCTGTTCCACCACAACCCATGCTCGCGCGCGCCGACACCGGACAACATCGACGCGTGCGAGGGAAGTGTGTCGCTCTCGGGAATTGTCTCGGCGTCCTTCGCGCGAGCGCCTTCGTGAATCAGCGCGATGTGCCGCGGCGTCAGCTCGGGTGAGAGCGCATCCGGGCGCAAGCCGTCCTCGCTGATGATCACGACGCGCCGTGGAGCAGGCGGTGGCGATGGCGCTGGCGCGGGGATCGCGGCGGAAGGAGCGGAGCGCGTCGTCACCGGCGCAGGCGGCACGCTCGCTGGCGCTGGTGGAGTCGCATGGTGCGAGATGACGAGATCGACGAGGGTCGCGGCGAGCGCGAGCGCTCCGAACAGCGCGAACGCACGGTCACGCAGGGGGCGCATCCATGATCGAGTGTATCGCAGCGCGTCGCGTACGTCGCGACGGTCACGCCGATTCGACCGAGCCCGTCAGCAGTCCGCTCTCTGTCGACACTCCGCGGAGTGTCCCATACGATGTCAGCCGTGGGCCGCGTCGCGCTTCCTGACTCGCAACACGTACGCCCGCACCCGCTCGAGAAGCTCTACTTCGCCTACTTGCTGCTCGCGCCGCTCGGCGCGACGACGATGGCGACGGTGACGTACGCCGGCCCTGCCGACTTCATGCTCTTCGTCTTGTGGCTCGGCGGCGCCGTGGCGATCTCGATCTACGCCATGTTCGTCGGCACGTATCTCGTCGCGCCGAAGACGCGGTGGCGCGCGGTCCTGGCGATCGTCGATGGCCCGCTGTGGCTCGTGATCGCGATGCTCACGCTCCACGGCTGGCAGATCCTCGATCTCACGACCTGGTTCTTCGTCGCCGAGTCGATCGCGATCTATCTCGCCATCGCCCTCGTTGCCGTCAACAGGTTGCGCAGCAACGCGCTCGCCATTGTCGGGATCATGATCGCGTGCATCGCGGTCGTGTGCTTCGCGTGTGGCTGGGCGCTGCTGCCAAAGCTCGAGCACGATCTCCGCGGTGCGTTGCTGTTCGCGGTATCGATCGCGCAGGCGACGGTCGGATCCTACTGGATCGTCGACCGGCACGAGCCGGTGCGCGAGTCAGACGCCAGCACGGACGCCAACGGATTCATGATCCTCAAGACGATCGGCCTGATGCAGGTCGCGATCGGGCTCGGCGCGCTGCTGCGATTCGTCGTGCTGCGCTAGCTGGAGTGACGGTGAAATACGGAGAACTCCGCATAGGCGGAGTGGTCGACGGGATCCATCGTTGCGCCATGACGACCAAAGAGATCGGACAGAAGCTCGTCGACCTGTGCAAGAACGGCAAGAACCGGGAGGCGATGGAACAGCTCTACGCGCCCGACATCGTCAGCGTCGAAGCGGCCGCGCCAGCGGGAAAGCCCGCGGAGTCGAAGGGCCGCGACACCGCCATCGAGCGCAACAAGCAGTGGGCGGCCGCCAACGAGGTGAACGGCGCGACCGTCGACGGCCCGTACCCCAATGGCGATCGGTTCACGGTGGTCTTCGACTTCGACCTGACCCGCCGCTCCGACAAGCAGCACTACCACCAGAAGGAGGTCGCGCTCTACACGGTGAAGAACGACAAGATCGTGCGCGAGGACTTCTTCTACACGACGTAGGTAGCGATCGCTGAGCCGAGCTAGTCGAGTTCGACGCCGGTCGCTTCGAGCTGGACCTTGGCGACCTGCTTGCCGGTCTGCGCGGCCGCTTCCTTCGCACACTCCTCGTCGCCGCCCGCCACGTCGACGAGCGTGCCCTGCACGCGCGCCTTGTGTCCCGCGCTCGTCTTCGGAACGTAGAACTTCTCGCCGGCCATCTTGATGTGGGCCTCGCCGGAGTCGTCCTTGATCTCCATCCAGCAGCCCATCTCCTGGCACACCGAGGTCACGGTGCCGGTCGTCACGAACGCCTTGCCCTTGTAGGCGGCCGGGTTCTTCATGACCTCGCCCAGCGACACGGCCGGCGCGCTCGCCGCGATCGGGGCGCCGAGGTGCGAAGCCGTGGCCGTCGAAGCGGTGGCGGTCGAAGGTGTGGCAGTCGACTTCGTGTCGGTCGACTTCGTGTCGGTCGGCGACTTGCTGCAGGCCGCGAGGAGGACGAGCGTGGCGAGGCGGGTACGCATGGCGCAAGGTGTACCCGCGCCCCCGCTGCCGGTCAATCACGACGATCGGCGGCCTATGCGGAGCGATCGCGCGTCAGGTGCTCGGTGAGCTGCGGTCCGGGGACGCCCGGATACGTGATCATGCCGTGCGAGATCGGATGGCTCAGCTCGACGAGGCGGCGCGACGGCGGGGCGGTCATGCTCGACAACCTTGACATTCCAGCGGGCCCGGCCGACGATCATTTCAACGCACATTGATGGCGGTGGAGTCCGCCGATAACCGCGCCCGCTGGAGGCGCCAATGACTCCTACGAGAGCCCACCGGGCACCGTAGGACATTTGCCACTCGGTGCTCTCAGGAGTCACCGATGAGCACCACCGAACCGAAGCCACCCGACCTCACCTGGCGCACGCGCTTCGTCGCGCTGGTGCAGTGGATCGTGCTCGGCGCGCTCGTGGGCGTGTTCTGCGGCGCGGCCTCGGCGCTGTTTCTGTACTTGCTCGGCGAGGTCACCGGGTACCGCGGGATGCACGAGCTGATCGTGTACTTCCTGCCGCTCGCGGGGCTCGTGATCGGATGGCTGTACGCGCGGTTCGGCGAATCGATCAAGGCCGGCAACAACCTCGTGATCGACACGATCCACGACGAGGGCCCCGAGATCCCGTTTCGCATGCTGCCGATGGTGCTGGTCGGTACCGTGCTCACGCACCTGTTCGGCGGCAGCGCCGGCCGCGAGGGTACGGCCGTCCAGATGGGCGCGAGCCTGGCGGACTACCTCTCGCATCGCCTGAAGCTCGGCCCCGAGCTGCGACACCAGCTGCTCGCCGCCGGTGTGGCGGGTGGATTTGGCTCGGTGTTCGGTACGCCGATCGCGGGCGCGATCTTCGGGCTCGAGTTCGTCGTGCTCGGGCGGATCGAGTATCGCGCGCTCGTGCCGGCGCTGATCGCATCGGTGGTCGGTGACCTCACCACGCGCGGGCTCGGCATCGTGCACACGATCTATCCGAGCGCGCCGCACGTGGCGCTCGATCCACTGCTCTGCCTGAAGTGGCTGGCGTTCGCGCTCGCGATCGCGCTGACGAGCGTGGCGTTCATCGAGCTGACGCACTTCCTCAAGCGGCGTGGCGAGCGCCACGTGAAGATGCTGGGCCTTCGCATGGCGATCGGTGGCGCGATCGTCGTGCTGCTGTGGAAGGTCGTCGGGACGAGCGACTACCTCGGCCTCGGAGTGCCCACGATCGTGCGGAGCTTCAGCGATCCGAGCCTGCCCGTGTACGCGTTCGCGCTGAAGCTGGTCTTCACGGCGGTCACGCTCGGGGCGGGCTTCCTCGGTGGCGAGGTCACGCCGCTGTTCTTCATCGGTGCCGCCCTCGGTGGCGTGCTCGCGCCCGCGCTCGGCATCCCGCGCGACCTCGGGGCGGGCGTCGGGCTCGCGGCGGTGTTCGCATCGGCTTCCAACACGCCTCTCGCGCTCTCGGTGATGGCGGTCGAGCTGCTCGGCGGCAACGCGTTCCCGCACGTCGCGATCGTGTGCGTCGTCGCGTATCTCATTTCCGGTCACCGCAGCATTTACCCGTCGCAACGGATCACGCGCGGCAAGGGCGGTGGCGGTCCGGGTAGGACCGTGCGGCTGCGCGATCTCGAGCAAATCGCCGACGACGAGATGAAACCGTAGCGACTACATTTGCCTACGCGCGCGCGTTGTACGCGTCGCAAATCTCGCGGTTCGGCCGCGTTTCGCATGCCTCGCTACATACCTTTCAGATTTGCGCGCGAGACAGAATTTCAGAAATAGGCCGAAGATGATCTGCGATGTCTCTGGGGTGGCAGATAGCGGCGGAGAGGCTTCCGGTTGCGGCGATCGCGACGGATGGGCAGGGCCAGATCAAGGCGTTCAACCGGCTCGCAGCCGCGCTGTTCGCCGCATCGCCCCACGAGATGGCCGGCCTGTCGATCGGCCGGCTGATCCCCGGGGCCGATGTGCTGATCGCGGCGGGCATTCGCAGTAACGAAGACCTCGTGCGGCTCGTCGGGCTGCGCGGCGAGACCGGCGAGTTTCCGCTCGAGATCGCGCTCGCACATGACGAGGTCGGCTTCATCGCGGTCGTGCGTGACATGACCGCCGAGGTGCGCGCGAGCGACATCGAGAGCTGGGCGCAGATCGGCACGTTCGAGCGCGAGCTGACGACCGGACGCGTGGTGTGGTCCGCCGAGATGTACCGGCTGCTCGGGGTCGATCCCGAGACCTACGATCCGACCACGCGCTCGTTCCTGGACCTCGTGCATCCCGACGATCGCCGGCGCATTGACGGCACACTCGCGCACTCGCGCCGCAGCACCGAACCGGTCGATGCCGAGTTCCGCATCCTGCGCCCCGATGGGGACGTCCGCACGATCGTCGCCCGCGGCCGCCGGATCGCCGACCGCCACATCGGCATGATTCGCGACGTCACCGATCCTCGGGTCGCACCGCCGACCCTGGCACGTACCACCACGCGCGGCCGACCGCGAGGCACCGGCATCTAGAGTTGCTACGCTGCAGGTGAATGCCGCGGAAGCTCAAGAGCACGGACAGCGTCCCGTTGCGCGACGGAGCAGACGCCTCGGCTCACGGGTGCCTGCTGCTCGTCGAGGACAATGACGACCTGCGCGGCTCGACGGCCCAGCTGTTCCGGCTCCTCGGCTGGGACGTCCTCACTGCCTCCGGCATGCGCGCCGCGGTCGAGCTGGCGATGGAGCACCGGCCGACGGTCATCGTGACCGAGGCGATCTTGCCCGACGTGCGCGGGTACAACTTCGCTCGCACGCTGCGCAGCGCCGTCGAGCACGACATCACGCTCGTCGCTCTCACGCGGCTCTCCGAGCAGTCCTTCGACGAGCTGCGCGCGGCCGGCTTCGATCTCGTGTTCGCCAAGCCGATCGACGTCGAGCTCGTGCACGCACAGCTCGTTCGCACGTGAATTTCTTCGAGGATTCTCCCAGCGAGCTGGCCACGAATCCTGCAATGACGAGGATCGATGCCGGGCCGCTTGCGAATCCCAGCCGCTCTCGCGGTGGCGGTGCTGGTCGGTAGCTGCACGAACAGCAATGCGCCCGCGCCTGCGCCGGATGCGCACAACTTCGCCCGCGACGGCGGGGGCACAACGCCCGACGGGGCTGCGCCTCACGATGCGAGCGTGCCGGTCGATGCCGGCGTCTCCGACGTCCCCATGGGTTGATGACGCCCGGGCGGCCCGGTCGGGCCGCGCGCAGACAGGTCGCTGCACGCGTGGGTGCGCTTACTCGCTCGTCTTCGCTCGTCCTTGCTCGGCGTTGCATCGAGCCGACAGTGCGCGTCGGCGCGCGCTCGCGCGAAGCGACTTCAACGGCAAGGCAGACTTGGACGCGGCCGCCGGCTCGCGGCAGTGCGCCGACTGGACACTCGGCCTGCGCGTACGCGCGCGGTCATGTCGCTGAGGAATTCGTAAGCACGCTCGCGTGGGGCACGAGCGCTGCAATCCGCTCGCTTCACACCAAGTCGGAGGCGAGCGTGATGACCGAGCTTGAAATGGACCTGCGCGACGTCGCGAAGGCACCTGTGGAGCCCGATGCCCCCTGGTACTTCCGGTTGAGCCGAGCGCTCGAACGGCGGCGTGTGAGAGGCGCGACGCGGCTGCTCGAGGAAGCGCGGCGGCGCGGGATGCTCGACGTGCTCGTCGAGTATCCGGTCTCCGACGATCTGCGGCTCGCGGTTCCGATCTGGCGCCCGTGCAACGCGTGGGATCGCCAGGATGTCATCGGCTACGAGGCCGCTTTCCTGCGGCTGTTTGCCGGCTGCGTTGGTGCACTCGGATCCGGCGCGACGCTCGTCGACTGCGGCGCAGATATTGGAACGGGATCGGTGCTGCTCCGCGCTCGCTGCAAGAATCTCGATCGCATCGTTGCGTTCGAGCCGAATCCGTCCGCACATCGCGTGCTCGCGTTGAACCTGGGCGGACTCGGCATCGAGGCGCAGGCGCGACGGGCGGCGGCGAGTGACTTCACGGGCCGCGGCCACCTGGCGAGCCCGCCATCGGACTCGAGCGCCCACGCGATGTACCTGCAGCCCGATCCGGGCGGCGACGTGCGAGTCGAACGCGTCGATGACCTGCTCCTGCCGTTCGGCACGCCGCTCGCCCTCAAGATCGACGTCGAAGGCGGCGAGCTCCCGGTCGTCGAAGGCGCGGCGCAGGCGATCGCCAATGCGTCGGCCGTCGCGATCGCGTTCGAGGCGCATCCGAAGGTCGCGCTTCGCACGTGCCTCGATCCGGTCCACGTGATGCGCCGGCTGCGCGAGCTTCGCGATGACCTCGTGTTCTACATCGACACGAGTCCGGCTCGCGCGATCGATCCGGACCGCGCAGTGTTCGAGCAGGTCCGCCCCGACCGCGTCTACAACATCGTCGCGGTCAGCGCGCCGAGGTAGCTCACCAGTCCTGGAGCCACTGGCGAATCGCCGGCTCGGCGCCGAACAGGCTCGTCCGGATGCTCGCCGTATCGACGTCGAACCGCACCGCGAACCGGTTCTCGAGCACGCGCACGATCCTGCCGAGGTGCTTGAGCGGCGGCGTCTCGCCGAGCAGCGTGTGGTCGTCGCGACCGTGGACGAACGGGACATCGGTCACGCGGATCCACGAGATCTTGTCCTCGTGGCGGAACCAGTAGCCCCACTCCTCGCTGTACAGCTCGAGGCGCAGCAGCGTGACGGAGTCGACGTCGCGGTTCGCGCCGGAGATCCCGATCGTGACCTCCACGTACCAGCGCGGCTCCTGCGAGCTCAGCCCGCGCGTGACCAGCCACGCGGCCGACGCGAGCGGGCCCGTATTCGGCGAGAGCCCCTTGTTCGGCGTCCCGATCGGATGCGCGCTCGCGACAGGCCTCTGCGCGGACTTTCGTCCTGGGCGCTGGCTACGCGAGTCGTTCACGTCATCGAGGCTAGGCTTCGTCCGCGGTCCGGACAAGCGCAATCGGAGCGTACGGTTCCGCGTGCTGCCACGCCGCGGGCGAATCCGCTCGCTATGTCAGAAGCGCTCGGTCCGGATCGTCGCTGGTTGTAAGGACTGCTGCGGAGTGACCACCACTCTGCACATGCGATTACCGTTCTCACAGCAAGAACGCCCACGGCGTGACGGTTGCACCTCGCGGGCGCCCGGGGGTGATGAAGATGGGAGAGAGGACTGCACTCGTCGTGACGACCGCGGACGGAAGCGTTGCAACGACCTGGCGCGATGCGCCGGTGGTTCGCACGCTGCTCGACATGATCACGTTTCTCGAGCGCGCGGGAGCCGCGCTCTTCACGGTGATCCTCGGCGGCGAGTTCGCGCGCGACAGCGAGATCACGACGTTTCTGCGCGAGACCTACCCGGGCGTCGACGTCGTCGCCGCGTGAGTCAGGCGCTCGGCTTCGGCACCGGCGACACCCGTTCCTCGAGGGCCTTGTCGCAGAGCCTCGTCACCGCGTCGAGCGTGTACGGCTTCGACAGGAAGTAGGGCGTGCCGACGCGAGCCGCGATCTTGGGCAGGCCGACGATGCCCGACACGAGCACGATCGGGATCGCCTCGAGCCCGCGGTCGTGCATGTACATCTCGAATGCCATCGCAGGGCCGTCGAGCTCGGGCATCTCGACGTCGAGCACGATCGCGTCGGGGAAGTGAGCCGCCAGCGCCTTGAGGCCTTGCGCGCCGTTCACCGCGCGCCGGGTGTGGTGGCCATGCGCCTCGAGCGCGTCGGCGAGCAGATCCGCGAGATCGTCATCATCGTCCACGATGAGCAGCTCTGACATCGTCAGTGTCCTCCCGCGACCTTCGGCAGCCGCACGGTGAACGTCGCGCCAGCCCCGGGCCGGCTCTCGACGGTGATGTCGCCGCCGTGCGCCCTCACGATCCGTCGCGCGACGAACAGGCCGAGGCCAAGCCCCGGTGGTGGATTCGCGGTCGTCTCGCCGCGCTTGAACGGCTCGAACACGGTCTTGATGTCCTCGGGGCTCATGCCGATGCCTTCGTCGGTCACCGAGAGCTCCGCGCCGTCGGCGAGCGGAATCAGTCGCACGCCCACGCGGCCGCCCGACGGCGAGTACTTGACCGCGTTCGTCAATAGATTTGCGAGCACCTGCTCGATGCGCGTGCAGTCGCAGCGCGCCATGACCGGCATGTCGGGTACCGAGACGTCGAGCTTGTGCGTCAGCATCATCGGCTCGAACAGGTCGGTGGTCGCACGCACCATCTCGCGGAGGTCACACGACTCGACGACGAGCGACAGGTGCCCGGATTCGATCCGCGAGGCGTCGAGCAGGTCATAGACCATGCGGTCGAGCCGATCGATCTGACGCGCAATGCGTGCGAACAGCTGACGGAGTCGCGGTTCGGGAGGCAGGGGTTTGTCCGGCGGCATCATCGCGACACCGAGCTTGAGCGCGGCGAGCGGATTGCGCAGGTCGTGCGCGACACCGGCCAGGAACGTGAGCTGATCTGCGCGCTGGGTTTCGAGCGTCGTGGCCATGTCGTTGAACTGGTGCGCGATCGTACGCAGCTCGGTCGCACCGTGCTCGGCCGCACGTGCGTTGCGTTCGCCGCCGGCGTAGCGATCGATCACGTTCGCGAGCTGCATCGCGGGAACGAACGTCCGCCGTCGCAGCCAGAGGGACAGGCCGCCGATGCCGCTGACGATGACCCCCACCGCGATCACCGCCACGGTGTCCGCGACGCGGTCCCAGCGCGATTCGATGACCTTGACCGCGCGACTCTGCTCGAAGTTCACGCGCGTCCAGTCACGCGTTGCCGCGAATGCGCCATCGAAATTCTCGCGCGTCGGTTGCTCGACGTACTTTTCGATCTTCGCGCGCGCGTCGGTCAGTATGTCGCTCTCGCTGTCGTCGCCCACGTAGCTGTTCGCGGTCACGAGCTGGCGACGGAGAAATTCTATCGCCGCCATGCGGGTCGGCTCGTCGGGGGCGTCACGTAGCGTCACGAGTCCGGACTCCAGCTCCTCCCCGACGCGGAGGCCTTCCGCGCCGGAACGAATCTCGTGAGCACCGCGGTGAAGCGACGTCGTGAGGATCATGAGCGCAACGGCCAGCGTCACCGCAATAAACGCAAGCACAGCGGAAAAGACGAGGTACGCGCGGCGCAGACTCATACCGACGGCAACTGCAAGGCCGACGCCACTGAGGCAAAATGCAGTGCCCCGCGTATGAGTCTTCGACGAGCCTATCTGGCGTTCTGCGCGTTGCTCGCGTCCATCGGGGTGGTGCTCGCCGTCGCGCTGATCATCCTGACCACGAGCCTCCATCGCGGCGCCAAGGAGATCCGCGCAGGTGCCGAGGGGCTTCGCGTCGGCGAGGAGCTCGAGTTCGGACTGGTCGCGCTGCGCCACGCTCGCGACGAGGTCTCGCGCGCGACCAGCGAGGTGTTCCTGCGGCGCCAGCTCGTCGAGGCGAAGGAGTACGTCGGTCCGAGCGACGAGCAGCAGGTGCTCGAAGACTTGCGCGCGAAGATCGAGGTCTACATCTACGCGATCGACGCCAAGCAGGACGCCGAGCCGCAGTTCGAGGCGGCGTTCGCGGCGACTCTCGACTGGACGCGGATCAACTTCGAGCAGAGCCGTTCGATCCGGGTGGTCGAAGCACGCTGGGATCGCGTTGCCGGGCTGGTCGCGGTGATCTCGCTGTTCGTGATCGCGTGCGGGCTCGGTGCGCTCGCATGGTGGTTGCGGCGCGGCACGTTCGCGCCGGCGCTCCAGCTCGTGAACACGATCGAGCGTTACGCCGGTGGCGAGCGGTCCGCACGCGCGGCCGAGACCGGTGTCCGCGAGCTCCGCACGATCGCGCACCAGTTCAACGACATGGCGTCGACGCTCGAGAATCAGCGCGCGACGCAGCTGACGTTTCTCGCCGGCGTCGCGCACGATCTGCGCAACCCGCTCACGGCGCTGACGATGGCAGTCGCGGCGATCCCGCCCGACAAGCCGCTTCCGCCCGAGGACCGCATCCGGCACCTGTTCGGTGGCGTCACGCGCCAGATCGGCCGGCTCGATCGCATGATCTACGACCTGCTCGACGCGTCGAGCATCGAGTCGGGCAACCTCCGGCTCGTCACCGAGGACCGCGACGTGCGCGAGATGGTCCGCGCCACGGCGGATCTGATCGAGCCAGCGCTGCGCACGCACGAGCTCGTCGTGGCGATGCCCGAGGAGCCGGTGCGGATCACCTGCGATCCGACGCGGATCGAACAGGTCCTCGCGAACCTGGTGACCAACGCAGTGAAGTATTCACCGGACGGCGGCACGGTGCGGCTCGCGGTCGATCAGCTCGAGAGCGGCGTCGAGATCACGGTCACCGACGCCGGCATCGGGATGGCTCCCGAGGAGCTCGCGCGCGTGTTCGAGCCGTTTCAACGTGCGCAGCGGTCGGCCAAGACGCCGGGCCTCGGCCTCGGACTGTTCGTCGCGAAGAAGATCGCGAGGGCGCACGGCGGCGACTTGCTGGTGGCGAGCGCGCCCGGCAAGGGTTCGACGTTCACCCTCCGGCTGCCGCGGAATTCGTAGCCGAAATCGCCGGCGCCGCACGCGCGGAATCTCGCCTTCGTGCCAGGCGCCGCGATACCATTGGCGGATGCGTGGATGGCTTGCCTTATCATTCCTGGTGGCCGCGGGTTGCGGCAGCGTCTCGACTCACTCACCGGATGCCGGCGGTACGCTGGGCGCCACCTGCAGCGGCGACACCGCGTGCACGAGTGGTCACTGCGTCGACGGTGTGTGCTGCAACAGCGCGTGCGACGGCATGTGCGAGGCGTGCTCCGCCGCGAAGACCGGCGCTGCCGATGGCACCTGCTCGCCGGTGACCGCCGCGACCGATCCGGACAACGAGTGCCCGATGGGGTGTGCCGACGGCACCGTGACGAACCAGTGCGACGGCCACGGCGCGTGCGCGACGACCTCGTGCGGCGGCTATGAGTGTTCGAGCGCCACCGCGTGTGGAACGAGCTGCAGCAGCGGCAGCGGCAGCGGCAGCGGCAGCGGCAGCGGTTGCACGGAGTCGTCGTTCTGCGACGCGAACATGACGTGCCAGCGCCGCCTGCGCGTCGCGCTCGTCGCGGGGGTTGGCTCGTGCCTGCTCACGCCCAACGACGCCTACCCTGCCGTCGCAGCTCTGCTCATTGCACGCGGGCACATCCCGGTCTATGCGTTTGACACCGACGTCGACACGCTCGCGAAGATGAAGCAGTTCGACGTCATCATCACCGGTGGTCCCGGAAACAGCGGCTGCACGCATGTCAACTGGTCGACGTTCGACGGCGTGATCGCCGACTACGTCAACGGCGGCGGCGCCGTTGTCGCAGCGGGCTGGACGCTCTACAACGGAGCCGAGGGCGTCCCGTCGATGCCGACAAACCTCCTCGCGATCATGCCGAACAGCGGCGAGGTGTATCTGAGCGCGACGAACACGCTCGTCACGCCGACCGGAAACGATCCGATCTCGATGGGCCTCGGAACGTTCAACGCGCCCGATTTCGTGCCGTACGGCGGCCCGACACCGAAGGCCGGGGCGACCGTGATCGCGACCGCCGGCGCAAACCCGGTCGCCGAATCGTGGACGGTTGGCAGCGGTCGTGTGGTCTTCCTCGCGCCGCTCTACTTCGAGGCGCGGAGCTCGTACCCGGTCCAGGCCCTGACCGACGGCTCGCAGCCCAACGCCGTCGAGCTGCTCATGCGCTCGATCGAGTGGGCCGCCAAGGAACGCAACTAGCGCCGCGAGCCGCTGGGCGGGTTGTAGCGCTCGGCCGCCGCGGGGGCGGTCGTGCCGCCCGAGAGCAGCACGGTGCCGTCGCATAGCAGCGTGGCGCCGTGGCCCGCGCGCGGCACGGTGAGCGAGTCGGTCGCCAGCACGTCGATGCTGTTCGTGTCGGTGTTGAGCTGCGCGATGAACGCGGTGTCGAGCGGTGGACCGCCGACCGTGCGGCGACCGCCGGTGATCAGCACGCGGCCGTCGGGGAGCTTGGTCACCGTCATGTCGAGCAGGCCCGCGTTGGCCGGCATCGCGCCGCCGGGTGCGAAGCCACCGTCGAGCGTGAAGATCTCGATCTGATCGACCGTCACCTCGTTGCCCATCGCGTCCTTCGTCACGCCGCCGACGATGAGCACGCTGCCGTCGGTCATCCGGATCGCGTGGTGACGCGAGCGCGGCACGTTCATCGTCGGATGAAACGTCGAGAACTTGCTGATGATCGGCTTGAACACCTCGGCCTCGGGGATCGCCGCGCTGCCGTCGGTGCCGCCAACGACGAGCACCGGTGCACCGACGTCATCGCCGAGCCGCGTCGCGGTGTGGTCGTAGCGCGGGTGCGTGAGCATGTCGTGCGCCGGCCGCACGAGCGGCGCTCCATTCATCAGCGTGACCTCGTCGACATCAGGCGCCGCAGAGCCGCTCGGTGTGCGCCCGCCGATCACGATCATCGAGCCGTCGGTCAGCGTGGTCGCGGTGAGACCGACGCGCGCCATCTGCGAGTCATCGATGCGCTCGACGCGGCGATCGGCCGGATTCTCCGCCTCGACGGTCTCGACGAACGTCGCGCCGCCGCCGGTCGTGGGATCCACGCCGCCGATGATCGTGACCAGCGTCTCGGTGCCGATGCCGAGCAGACCGACGACCGACCCGATGCGCGAGCTGATCTCCGTCAGCGGGCGGAAGTCGCCGGCCATCGGATCGAAGCGCTCGACATCCGTCACCGCGGTCGTCGGATCATTGGGATCCGTGCCGCCGAGCATGATGCTCGAGCCGTCGTGATACGTGACGTTGGTGCCGCCCTCGCGGAGCAGCGGCGTGAACGCGAGCTGGCCGAAGTGCACGGTGCGCGCGAAGTACAGGTGCGGCGCGGCGGGCGTGCCGTCCTGGTTGATCGTGAACGGACAGGTCTCGCCGTAGGCGACCTCGGAGGTCCCGACCTGCCCGGTCATGTGCATGACGAGGTCGTCGCCGAACGGGATCCCGCCGAGCGTGACGGTCTGGCCCTTGGTGAACGTCGCCGACACGATGTCGAAGGCGGCTCCTTTGTGCGCGGCGGCGAGCGAGATCGAGTCGAGCGGGAATGCCGACGCGCTGTCGTTGGTCGGGACGTCGACGATCGGCGTGACGACGACCGTGTTGTCGGTGCAGCCGACCAGCGCGATCGCGAGCGCGGCCGCCTTCACCACGGCTCTCCCGTCGGGAATCGCGGCGTCGAGCGCGCGGAGGGCGAGCCCGACGAGCCCGCGATCGCCGCGGTGACCGGCACGAGGATGATCGCGGCAGCCGCGGCACCGCCGGCGAGCCACGTCCACTTCGACTGGTACCAGTGATGAACGGGCGGTGGTGCGAGTAGCTCGCCGACCGCGTCCGCGAGTGGGCCGAGGTCTCCCGAGAGCGTGACCGTGCGGCGATCGCGCTCGCGACCATCGAGCCCGACGAGCCGCGCCGTGCCGACCGAGCCGTGGACCTCGACGACGACGACCGCGCGGGCGCTCGCGGTGCGCGCCTGGACCAGCGTCTCGGAGTCCGACGGCGGCAGGTACGGCGGCGGCTCGATCGGCATCGTCGCGTCGGAGATCAGCTCGATCGGCCGGCCGAGGGGCTCGCGATCCGCACACGCGACGTGCACCCAGTGATGTCCCACCACGCGATCGACCGGCCCGGTGTACGGCGCCGCGTCGACGGTGACCGCGCACCCGGCGGGCGGCTGCACGGTGAGCCGCACGGTCTTGCGCTCGACGACGAGCTCCTTCGCGCGATCGAACGCCTTCTTGGCGCTCGGCTCGAACGTCAGGGTGTCGAGCTCGCGCGTCGGATCGATCGTCGCCGCGATCACGAGGTCGTCGAAGCTGCCCGAGTCGTCGCCGAGCTTGGCGCGCGCGAGCCCGCGATAGACGAACAGATCCGAGAGCAGTGCGGGCGACAGGCCGGCGGCGCCGTTGGCGTCGATCTCGCTGCGCACCGCGTCGAGCGTGTCCTTCGCCTGCTGCAGCTGGAGCGCGTTGTACGCGGCGATCCCGGCGCGGAGCTTCTGCGCGGTCTGGGCGGTCGCGGTCGGGTGCGGCGAGCGATCGATCACCGCGGCGCCATGGGCACGCGCGACCGCCTCGAGGGGGGCCGTGCGAGCACCCGGCGCCCACACGACGACGAGATCGGCCGCAGGCGCAGCGACCGCGGGCGCGGCCAGCGCGAGCACGAGCAAGGCCCCCAGGGTGCGCACTCGCTCGCAGTTTCGGCCGGTTCCTCGACGAGGTCAACCGCAGGCTATACTTCGTGGGATGAGCCGCGCGCTGGGACGCTACGAGCTGCTGCGGCCGCTCGCGCGGGGCGGAATGGGCGAGGTGTATCTCGCACGCCGGCGGGCCGCGGGCGTCGAGAAGTGGCTCGTGGTCAAGCGCATGCGCCCCGAGCGCGCCGGCGATGCCCGGTTCCTCGACCTGTTCATGCGCGAGGCGCGGCTGTCGATGAGCCTGGCCCACCAGAACATCGTCCCGGTCTTCGACTTCGGCCGGATCGACGACCAGGTGTTCCTGGCGATGGAGCGCATCGAGGGCAAGGACCTCGGCTCGAGCCTGCACAAGGCCGGCGCGCCGCTGCCGGCGATGCTCGCGGCGTTCATCGCGGCCGAGTGCTGCCAGGCGCTCGACTACGCCCACCGCCGCCGCGGTCCCGACGGCGCGGCGCTCGGCATCGTCCACCGCGACGTCACGCCGCGGAACGTCCTGTTGTCGTGGTCGGGCGAGGTCAAGCTGACCGACTTCGGCATCGCGGCGCTCGCGCACGACGTCGTCGGGGCGCGCTCGGCGATCGGCACGCCGGCGTACATGGCCCCCGAGCAGGCCCGCGGCGAGGCGACCGACGCGCGCTCCGATGTCTACGCGGTCGGGCTCGTGCTGCGCGAGGCGTGGACCGCCAAGCGCGGCCGAGGTGGCAGCGAGCGCGAGGCGACCATGGCGCTGGCGCGCGACGGCGTGCTCGAGCCGTGGCCCGACGGCTTCGACGGCCCGCTACGCGCGATCGCCGACCGCGCGACGGCGCCGGCGCCCGACGATCGCTACCCCGATGCGCGGTCGATGCTCGAGGCGCTCGATGCATTCATCGTCGACGAGCGCTCGGCGAAGAAGAGCGAGGGTCCGGCGCGCCAGCTCGCGGCGTGG
>Ga0207683_10001448_pt1 | contig 21447 bp, 23 predicted proteins | sample KBSM73metaG_FD_184333 | JGI IMG/M metagenome (GOLD analysis project Ga0207683, IMG submission 184333) | Miscanthus rhizosphere microbial communities from Kellogg Biological Station, Michigan, USA - KBS M7-3 metaG (SPAdes) (version 2) | ecosystem: Host-associated > Plants > Roots > Rhizosphere >... | reverse complement strand
GTGACTGATGTGCACGTCGAGGACGTTGCTACCGGGCTCGGCCGCCTGGTCGTAGGCGTGATCCCAGAGCTCGGTGCGCGACACGATGTGACCCGCGCGGTGCGCGAGATACTCGAGCAGCGCGTACTCGCGAGCCGACAGCGCGATCACGCCGCCGCCGCGCCGCGCCCGCCGCGCCCGCGTGTCGACCTCGAGATCGGCAACGCGGATCACCGGATCGACCCGCTCGTAGCGCCGCCGCACCATCGCGCGCAGCCGCGCGAGCAGCTCGTCGAACGCGAACGGCTTGACGAGATAGTCGTCGGCCCCGAGGTCGAGGCCCTTCACGCGATCTTCGACGGTGTCCTTCGCGGTGAGCACGAGCACGTGCGTCGTGTTGCCGGTCGAGCGCAGCTTCTTGAGGATGTCGAGCCCGCCGACTCCCGGCAGCATCAGGTCGAGCAGGATCACGTCGTACGGGTGGTTCTCCGCGTACCACAGCCCTTCGGTGCCATCGCCCGTCGCGTCGACGGCATAGCCGTTGTCGCGCAACCCGCGCGCGATCGAATCGCGTAGCGGCGGGTAATCCTCGATGACCAGAAGGCGCACGGCTGCAGCCTAGCGTTCCTGGATGAACGTGCGGTGAATTCGTGATTGAATCGTCCTCCATGACCGGACGACTGGGTGTGCTGGCGGCTGTTCTTGCGTTCTCTGCAACCGCATCGGCGAGGCCCAAGGCTGCGCCTGTGAAGAAGGCGCCCGCTGCGCCGGTCGAGGCGCCGCCCGCTGCGGATGGCAGTGCGGTCGACGGCAGTGCAGCCGATGGCAGCGCGGAGGACGACGACGTCCCGCCGCACCTCGTCGGCCCGAAGCTCGTCGACCTCGGGAACAATACCGAGATCGATCTGCCGGCCGACCTGATCCTCGTCGAGCGCGACGCGGGCGTGAAGTTCGTCGAGAAGCGCGGCGGCAGCGGCGAGGGCCTCGCGGCACTCGTGTTCTCGCCCGACGGCAACTGGTGGATCCGGATCGACTACACCGATGCCGGGTACGTGAGCGACAAGGATGCCAGCGACCTCGACGCGAGCGCGCTCCTCACGTCCTTCCAGGAAGGCACGACGGAGCAGAACCAGCGCCGGCGGACGCTCGGGCTCCCCGATCTGTTTCTCGACGGCTGGACGAACATGCCCGCCTACGAGAAGGCCGCGCACCACCTCACCTGGGGACTCAAGGGCCACTCGACGAACGGCGTGAGCATCAACGAGTTCATCCGCATCCTCGGTCGCAACGGCTACCTCTCGGTCGATCTGATCGCGTCGCCCGAAAACCTCGATGCGGCGAAGGTCGCCGCCGCCCCGACGCTGGCCGCCGTGCGCTTCCAGAAAGGCTACACGTACGAGGATCACAAGAGTGGCGACAAGGACTCTGGCATGGGCCTCAAGGCGCTCGTCCTCGGCGGCGCCGGTGTTGCGGCGTACTCCGTGGCCAAGGGCGGATTCGTTCTCAAGATCCTGGTCCTGGTTGGGAAAGCCATCGTCGTGGTCCTCGCCGGTGTCGCGGCGTTCTTCAAGAAGCTCTTCGGCCGCGGCAAGAGCACGCAGCTGCCGCCCGACGGTCCGCCCGTCGGCTGATCACTCGCTCGGTTCGGGCGTGAACAGCTCGAGCGTCGCGATCGGCGCGCCGCTGCCGTCGGTGCCGCCGGCGATCAGCACCTGACCGTTCGGCAGCGCGAGCGCGCTGGCGCCGGTGCGCGGCACGGCCAGCGTGGCCGTGGCGACCGGTGCGAGCGTCGTCGCATCGAAGACCTCGACGGAATCGAGCGCGCCGGTACCGCCCGCGATCACGAGGTGACGCGACGTGGCCGCGGCCGCACAGCCGGTGCGCGGCGTGGCAGGTACCGCCGAGAGTGGCGTGACCGCGCCGGTGACTGCATCGACGCGCGCGCCCGCCGCACTGCCGCACACCACCGCGACGCTGCCGCCGGGCAGGGCGACGACCGTGGCGCCGGTTCGCGCCGTTGCATCGAGCGTGTCGAATGCATCGCTGCGGAAGCGCACGATGCCGGTATCGCCGGCGAAGATCGCGGCCGCGTTGCCATCGCTGCCGAGCACACTGGCGCCCGCGGGTGGCAGCGAGGGCACCTCGGTGCGCGCGACGATCGAGGCGTCGAGGCCGGCGAGCTCTGCGGCGGGCGTGCCCGAGACGACGAAGTGATCGTTGCCGAGCGGGACGAGCAGCGCGTCGGTACGCGCGAAGCCGGTCTTGTCGCCGAAGTCGGCGTAGGCGCCGCTCGGCGCGACGGTGGTGTCGAACCGCCACAAATGGCCGCTCGGTGTGCCGCCTGCGTCGGTGCCGCCGAACAGGTAGACCGCATTGCCGCCACCGACGCCGACGCCGATTCCGCTGCGCGGTGCGGGCAGCGCGAGCCCGCCGGTCAGCGTGTGATCGAAGGCGTTGTAGATCGCGATCGCGTCGGTGGCAGCGCCGGTCACGTCGCGGCCTCCTGCGAACACCGCGCCGTAGGTCAGCGAGCCGGCGCCGAGGTCACTGCGCGCGGGCGTCAGCGTGGCTGGCGCGGCGCCGACGGTGTTCGGAACCGCCATGTAGATCACGAGCGTCGCGTCGATCGCGCCGAACGGCAGCAGCGGTGACTCGCCGGCCGCGATCCGGTTGCCGCTCGCATCGAGCGCCTCGACGATCACCGCGCCGCTCGCGCTCTTCGCCGGCAGGTCGAGCTCGATCGCGAAGCCGTTCGCGCCGCGCGTTGCCGTCGTCACCTGGTGCGGGTTCGTCAACGTGAGCCGGAGCGTCTCCGCGCTGTCGAGGATGTGCGAGCCCGGCGCGGTGGTGAGCGAGATGCTCAGCGTGCCGACGTTGCCGGAGCACGCGGCGAGCGCGAGCAGCAGCAACGTCCTCACGCGAGTGCCTCCACCGCCTCGCGCGTCGCGCCGGCCACGCGCACGGTCTTGCGCCGCGAGCTCGCGCCGGCGATCACCTCGACCGCTCCGCGCGCGACCCCGAGCACCTTCGCGAGCAGCTCGATCACCGCGGCGTTCGCCTCGCCCTCGACGGGCGGCGAGGTCACCGCGATCTTGATCCGGCCGTCATGCACGGGGCCGATCTTCGCGCGAGATGCGCGCGGTTGCACGAGGATGTCGAACGTCACGGCGCCTGCATGCTCGCGGACCTCGAAGGTCCCGCTCATTACTTCCCGCCGCGCCCGAGCTCGCGTGACCGCTTCGTGGCCGTCTCGACCGCGTTGATCAGCGTCGTGCGCAGCCCGCCCGCCTCGAGCGTGTGGAGGCCGGCGATCGCGGTACCGCCCGGCGACGTCACCATGTCCTTGAGCTTGCCCGGGTGCTCGTCGGTGTCGAGCAGCAGCTTCGCCGAGCCCATCACGGTCTGCGCGGCGAGCCGCTGCGCGTTGCGGCGCGACAGGCCGACCTTCACGCCGGCATCCGCGAGCGCCTCGAGGATCAGGAAGATGTACGCCGGCCCCGAGCCGGAGAGGCCGGTGACGGCGTCGAGGTGAGTCTCGTCGAGCTGCACGGTGATGCCGACCGCGTCGAACAGCGCCTTGGCGGCCGCGAGGTCGGCCTCGCCCGCGTGCTTGCCCGGCGAGATCGCGGTCGCGCCCGCACCGACCAGCGCCGGCGTGTTCGGCATCGCGCGGATCACGCGCACGCCCTCGGCCAGCGCTTCCTCGATCGTCTCGGTATCGACGCCCGCCGCGATCGACACGACGAGCGTGCCGGGCGCGACCTGATCGCCGATCTCGCGCAGCACCTTGTCCATGATCTGCGGCTTGATGCTGAGCACGATCAACCCGCTGCGCTTTGCGATCTCGCGGTTGTCGCTCGTGACGTCGATGCCGTAGGCCGCCTTGAGCTCGTCGAGCCGTTCGCGCCGCGGCGCCGAAGCAGCGATCCGCGCGGCCGGCACGTGACCGCCGCGCACGAGGCCGCGGATCAGCGCCTCGGCCATGTTGCCGGCGCCGATGAATCCGATCGTATGTGATGCGAGAGCGCTCATCCGATGTTGAAGTCTTCCTTGGGATACGAATCGCCGCCACCGTCGAATCGACCCAGCGTGTAGCGCTCGAAGATCTCGTGCGGCTTCTCGCCCGTGAGGTACTCCGCGTAGAGCTTGCCCACGATCGGCGCCATCATGAAGCCGTGGCCCACGAAGCCGCACGCGAGGAAGAAGTCGGGATGATCGGGCGCGGCGCCGAGGATCGGGTTGCCGTCGGGTGATTGATCGTACGGACCGGCCCACTGGCGCAGGATCTTGATGTCGCCGAGGATCGGCATCAGGCGCACGAGCCGGCGCGCGTAGGTCGCGAGGAACTCGAGCGTCGAGCCCATCGCGTAGGTCGAGCCGTGACCGGGCAGCGTCACGCCGCCGACGATCTCGCCGCGCATCGACTGGCTGCAGTAGAGGCCGCTCGACAGCTCGGAGACCATCGGCCGCAAGAACGGCTTCAGCGGCTCGCTCGAGCAGATCTCGTGACGGATCGGATAGGTCGGGACGTCGACGCCGATCATCTTCGCCAGCTGCGGCGACCACGCGCCCGTCGCGTTGATCACGCGGCGCGCCTTCACGGTGCCGCGCGCCGTGACGACCTCGTAACCGCCGCCCGCCATCTTTGCGAGCCCATTCACGGGAGTCTGCGTGAAGATCCGGACGCCGTGCGCGGCGGCCTGGCGCGCGTAGCCCCACAGGAACGGCCACGGGAACAGGATCCCGTCGGTCGGGTTGTATGCGGCGCCGACGATGCCCGCGAGGTTCAGCTCGGGCACGATCTCCTGCGCGGCCACCGGCGAGAGCATCTTCGTGTGCACGCCGCAGCGGTTCTGCAGGTCGATGTTCTTCTCGAGCCGCGCGACTTCCTTCTGCGTGCGCGCGAGGAACAGGTAGCCGCCCTGGCGAAACCAGACATTGACGCCGAGGTCGACCGCGAACCGCCGGCACAGATCGACCGACTCCTGCATGAGCCGGATGTTGATCTCGGTCGACCACTGCTGGCGCACGCCGCCGCCGTTGCGTCCCGATGCACCCTCGGCCAGATAGCCGCGCTCGAGCACCACGACATCGTGAAGCCCGCGCCGCGCGAGGTAGTACGCGATCGCGAGGCCGACCACGCCGCCGCCGACGATCGCGATCTCGGCGGTCGCGGGCACCGGGCCGCTCGACTCGAGCGTCGCGGGCAGCCGGATCTCGCCGGATGCGTCGGCGCGGCTCTCGTCGTCGTCGTCGTCGTCGAGGTTACCGGGGATCATTCATCCCCCGGGTCGTCGTCGAAGCGGTGCGCATCGGGTGCGCGCGCGAGGATCTTGATCGGCGTCGGTGCGAGCGGCGGCCGCGAGGTGAACGGCCGGATCTTCGCGGGCTCGACCATCGTCAGACGCGCGAGGTGCGTCGCCATCGGCGCGAGGCACTCCTTGCCCTGACACGGGCCGGTGCCGAAGCCGGTGTAGCGCTTGACCTCCTCGATGTCCTTGTAGCCGCGCGTCACGCAGTGCTCGAGGTCGGCGAGCGTCACGTCCTCGCAGCGACAGATCATGATCTTGCGCGCCATCTCAGAGGCTCCCCGCGACGTTCGCGCCGACGCGCGCGCCATCGTCAGCCGCTCGCGCGGGCCCGATGTAGCCGGTGACATCGCCGCACGCCCACACGCCGGCCGTGCTCGTGCGGCCGCGATCGTCGACGACGACGAGAAACCCGCCGCGCGCGGGATCGAGCGTGACCTTGCAGCCCTGCTGGCGCGGCCCCTCGGAGGCCGGCGAAGGAATCGCCGCGACCGCGACGAGATCGCAGTCGACGCGGCCGTTCGAGGTATCGACCGCGGTCACCCAGCTGCGGCCGCGCGCACCGAGCGCCTGGGCGAGCGGCACGCGCACGACATCGGCACCGGCCGCGCCGAGCGCCTGCGCGAGCACCGCGGCATCGTCGGCGACTTCCGGAACCTCGACGACGCACACCTTGTCACCGCCGAGGATGCCGTGATCGACGAGCAGGCGGCCGACCGCGCGCGCGGCGATCACGCCGGGACGATCGTTGTCGGTGAACGGCAGGTTCACCGGATAGCCACCGGTCGCCCAGATCCACGCGCGCGCCTTCACGCGGTGGAGCTGCTCGGGCGCGGCGACTGCGAGCACGCCGTCGTCGTCCTCGGGAAAGAACCCGATCGCGGTCGCGCGCGATAGCACCGACACGCCTGCCTTGATCGCCTGCGCGAGCGCGAGCTCGGCGCGTTCGCGGCCGGTGCCCATCTGCGTCGTCGCGCTGGCGCGAGGATCGGCGCGCATGCTGCCGCCGGGCCGCAGCTGATCATCGACGAGCAACGTCGAGCGACCGGCCTGGGCGCACGCGAGTGCCGCTGCGAGTCCCGCCGGGCCCGCGCCGATCACGCAGACGTCGATGCTGCGCTCGGCGACGTCCGGAAGCTGCGTCGCGGCGTGTGCGGGCAGCTTGCCAAGGCCGGAGAGCTGGCGCACGACCTTGTTCGCGAGCCGGTTGAGCATCGACGACCCGGTCATCAGCGTGTGGTGATCGAGGCCGCGCGAGAACAGGAAGTCGACCGCGCCGAGCAGATCGACCTCGGCCGAAGGAAATGCGTTCTGGCCTTCGATCTCCGCGCCCGCCGAGCACGGCGCCTGACATGCGCGCAGGTTCGGCACGCCGCCGAGCCGCACGAGGCAGCCGCTGCAGTGGCCCTCGAGGCAGAAGAACGTGCGCGGCCGGTGATACTTCAGCGATCGCGACAGTACGCGCGCTCCCGCGGCAATCGCGGCGGCCGCTATCGACTCGTCCGCGTAGGCGCGCACCGAGCTGTCCGCGATGCGGACCTCGAGTGCCGGGCCACGCGCAGCGTCGAACGAAGGCAGGCGGCGCGGCACGCCGTCAGAAATATCATGCGCGGATCTCCCGGCGCAAAGCAGGGCCCACCTTCATTGCTTTCGCTCGGGACAGCGGGTTACCGTCAGGGCGCGAAAGGACAGGGGAAACCGACGATGGCCACTCCCACTAGGCCGTGTCCATACTGTGGCGCGGCCGTTTTGATGAATGCTCCCGCATGCGGTACGTGCGGTCGACCGATGCCGCCGATGCAGGCAGGCGCACCTCCGGGCGGAGCACAACCGGCGAAGACGATGTTCGGCGTTGCAGCACCGCAGGTGCCGCGTCCGGGCGCGCCCGCGCCGGCTCCTGCGCCCGCAGGACAGACGCCTCGTCCCGGTGGACAGCCTGGCTATCCGCAGCAAGGCTTCCAGCCTCCGCAGCAGCAGGGATTCCCGCCGCCGCAGCAACCCGGTGGTTTCGGCCAGCCGCAGCAGCCTGGATATCCGCCGCAGGGCGGGCAGCCGGGATACGGCCAGCAGCCCGGACAGCCGGGCGGTTTCGGTCAGCCGCAGCAGCCCGGTTATCCGCCGCAGGGCGGACAGCCCGGCTACGGTCAGCAGCCCGGACAGCCGGGTGGTTTCGGCCAGCCGCAGCAGCCCGGTTACCCGCCGCAGGGCGGACAGCCCGGCTACGGTCAGCAGCCCGGACAGCCCGGCGGTTTCGGTCAGCCGCAGCAGCCCGGTGGTTTCGGTCAGCCGCAGCAGGGCTACGGACAGCCCGGTCAGCCGCAGGCGCCGTACGGCCAGCAGCCCGGACAGTCGGGTTACGGCCAGCCGCAGCAGGCTCCGTATGGTCAGCAGCCCGGACAGTCGGGGTACGGTCAGCCGCAGCAGCCCGGGTATGGACAGCCGCAGCAGGGCTTCGGCGGCCCCGGCCAGTCCGGTTTCGGTCAGCCGCAGCAGCCCGGCTTTGGCGGTAACGCCGGCTATCCGCAGGCGGCGAATCCGTTCGCTCCGCCCGCGCAGGATCTCCCGGGACCGCTCGACAACATGGCGCACAAGCTGCCGCAGTCGGCGCCCGGCACGCTGTTCGGCTTCCCGGTCAGCAAGCTCCGCGATCCGGCGATCCAGAGGAAGATCCTGTTCCTCGCGGGCGTCGCGCTCGTCGCGTCGATCGTTGTCCCGCTGATGACGTCGCCGAAGATGATCTTCCCGTTCTCGAGCGGCGTCCCGAAGTGGGACTTCCTGATCTGGCCGCTCATCGCCGGTGGCGCGTACCTGCTCGTCGCGGCGGCTCCGCCCGACATCCGCGCGAAGGTCCCGCCTGCGGTGATGCACTGGATCCCGTTCGGCGTGTCATTCGCCGGCGTGTTCATGGTCGGTGGCTTCGGCGGTGGCGCCGGCGGCCCGATGCCGGCACACGACACGCTCTACACGCTCGGCTACGCGACGCTCGTGTTCGGTCTGCTCGCGCGCATCGCGAATCCGACCGATCAGATCGCGCGCATCATCATCGCCGTCGGCGGCGGTCTGCTGGTGCCGAGCTTCTTCCACATGTTCGATTACCTGCACTTCAGCCACGTGCCGGCGCTGCTCGTGATCTACGTGCTGCTCGACTTCATCGTCACGCTGCTCGGCATCGCGTGCATCCTGTTCGTCGTGCCGCCGCAGAAGCTGCCGCCTGCGCTGCAGTCGGTCGATGCGTTCGGTCCGCTGATCACCGCGGTGCTGCTCGCGTGGCTGCCGGCGCAGGTCATCATCATGGGCCTCGCGCTGCTCGCTCACATGCACATGGGCATCGGCGCGGTCCTGCTGATGGCGCACATGCTGCTCCGCATCGTCGCGTTCTTCGGCGTGCTGATGATGGCGTCGCCGGCCGCGTACGAGGAGGCCAAGGCGATGTTCATGAAGAAGCCGCCGGGCGCGCTGCCTCCGGGCGGTGGTGGCTATCCGCCTCCGGGCGGCGGGTATCCTCCGCAAGGTGGTGGCGGCTATCCTCCGCAAGGCGGTGGCGGCTATCCTCCGCAAGGCGGCGGTGGTGGCTATCCGCAGCAGGGCGGCTGGCAGTAGTCGCAGATCGCTCGTGAAACTGGGCCCGTCGCACGCGCGGCGGGCCTTGTTGTTTTCGGCGTCTATGACGCGATCGGGTTTTCGGCGGGCCGCACGCGTTCTGCGGTATCCTCGACCCATGTTGCGGGGCCTGCTCCTGTGCTGCGCGCTGGCTGCGTGCGGCAGCACCACCGAGAAGCGTGCCGGCGAGTCGTGCAGCGCGTCGTCGGAGTGCGGCAACGGCCTCCTGTGTGACCTGGCGATGCCGCACCCGGTCTGCGCCGACAAGGGCAGCCTGGATGCGGCCGTGATGATGACGGTCGATGCGCCGCGGGCCATCGATGCGAAGCCCGTGGACGCCCGGCCGATCGATGCGCCGCCGGATGCGCCGCCCGACGCACCGCCGGACTAGCCCCCGGCGGAGTTGTTTCGTCCGCGTCATGTGAACCGGCGCAGGCGGGGCGCTATGCTCGCGGCATGCGCGAACGGGGCCTCGAGTACAAGGTCGGCCTGCTGATCCTGCTCTCGAGCGCGATCCTGATCGGCTTCATCTTCGTGCTCGGCAACTTCTCGCTGCGCTCGGGCTTCACGATCTACGTCGACTACGACTACATCGGCAGCCTGCAGGCCGGCGCGCCGGTGAAGGTCTCCGGCATCAAGGTCGGCAAGATCGAGGACGTCGAGTTCCTCGGCGGCAACCCGGATCCGAAGGTCGGCGGCAAGCGCGTGCAGGTGCGCGTGAAGGCGTGGATCGAGGATCGCGTGCGCGACGCCATCCGCCCGGATGCGGAGTTCTTCATCAACACCGCCGGCGTGCTCGGCGAGCAGTACCTCGAGATCGTGCCGGGCCACGACTGGGACCACCCGCCGATCGCCGCCGACGCGATCATCCACGGCGCGCCCGCCGTGCACGATCCTCCGCGCACCGACCTCGTGGTCGCGCGGCTCTACGAGGTGCTCGACGGTGTGGCGAGCGTGCTGCGCGACGACAAGGATGCGATCAAGCACCTGCTCTCGAACAGCGCGAACGCGGTCGCCGAGGCGAACCAGCTGCTCGTCGACAACCGCGCGAAGCTCGGCGAGCTGATCGCCAACGGCGCCGACCTCGCGAAGGAAGCGAAGACCACGCTCGTGAAGGTCAACGCGGGCCTCGGCGACGGCCGGCCGGTCGCGAACCTGGTCGCCGATGCGGACTCGACGCTGAAGGCCGCGCAGTCGACGATGTCGACCCTGACGCCGTCGGCGCAGGCGCTGATGACCGACGCGACGCGCGTCACCGGCATCATCACCGAGGAGCGCATCGACAAGGCGATCGGCGCGGCCGACAAGGCGGCGACGGCGGCCGGCAAGGCGGGCGGGCTCATCGACAACGTCAACGGCATGGTCACCGACCTGCGCGCCGGCAAGGGCACGGCGGGTGCGCTGCTCTCGCGCGACGAGGTCTACAGCGATCTGCGCGAGCTGATCCGCGACCTCAAGCGCAATCCGTGGAAGTTCTTCTGGAAGGAGTGAGAGGGGCGAGTCGATCATGTCGCTGCTCGCCGAAGATCAACAGCTCGCTCGCCGCGTCGGTGCGGTCGGGCTCGGCGTGATCGCGCTCGCGATCGGCTTCTTCGTGTTCGTGTACGACCGCATCGAGTGGGGCCGCCACATGCGCGTGCGCGTCTACTTCCACGCGACCGGTGGGCTCACCGAGGGCGCGCCGTTCGTCGTCGCGGGGCGTGAGGTCGGCAAGGTCGAGGCGATCGCGCTGTCGCCGCAGGGCGCGCCCGGACCGCTCAACGGCGACGAAGGCGTGGTCGCGAAGATCGCGATCGACGAGGACGCCGCGGAGCAGCTCGTGCGTGGTGACGTGTTCGTCGCGTCGAAGGGCCCGCTGTCGGCGCGCTATCTCGAGCTCGGGCCTGCGCAGGATGGAGACGGCTCGCGCGTGGCGCTGCACGAGGGCGACCAGCTGCTCGGCCGCGATCCGCCGACGCTCGACCGCGTGTTCCAGCGCACCTGGGACAACCTGACCACGCTCGGCGGTTTCCTCGACGAGCTGCGGCCCGAGGTCGCGGCGCTGCGCGAGCAGCTGACAAGGCTGCAGGCGACGATGAAGGAGGTCGCGCCCGATGTGTCATTGCGAGATGACGTCGATGCGCTGGTCACGGAGGCCGGCCGCACGTACGACGACCTCGGCGGCCGGCCGGGCATCGATCGCATCGACGCGATGATGGATCACGCGCGCAAGACGATCGCGCAGGCGCGCGGGATGATCGCCGCGCTGCGGCCGCGCATCGATGCATTGTCGGCGAGCGTCGACGTGCTGCGCGCCCGGCTCGGCTCGAAGGGCCGCGAGGCGATCGACAAGGTGCAGCTCGCGATCGACAACACGAAGGCCACGATCGCGAAGCTCGATCCGCTACTCGCACAGGTCGACGAGCTCCGCGGCCGGATCGAGCGCGGCGAGGGCTCGCTCCTCAAGCTGATGAACGACCCCGAGTTCCCCGAGGATGCGAAGGAGCTCGGCAAGATCCTGAAGCGTCAGCCGTGGAAGATCATGGACCACCCGTGATCGGGGCCTAGAAGCCGGGTGTCTCCATCGGTCCGCTCGACTGGCCGGTGATGAACTGCTGGACGATCGGGTCCGTCGAGGCGCGCAGCTCGTCGGGCGTGGCGACGACGTGGACGATGCCCTGGTAGATGAACGCGACGCGATCGGCGATGCCGAAGATCGACGGCGGATCGTGCGAGACGACGATCGCGGTGACGCCGAGGTTCTTCGCGAGCTCGCGGATCAGTCGATCGATGCGGCGCGCCGAGACGGGATCGAGGCCGGTGGTCGGCTCGTCGAACAGCACGACCTCGGGTGACAGGGCCAGCGTGCGTGCAATCGCGGCGCGCTTGCGCATGCCGTCGGAGAGCTCGGCCGGGTAACGGTCGGCGTAGGCGTCCATGTAGACCTGCGCGAGCCGCTTGCGCGCCTCCTCGATCGCGGCCGCGTGGCGCATCCGCTGGTGCTTGCGCAGGGGCAGGGCGACGTTCTCGGCGAGCGTCATCGAGTCGAACAGCGTCGACGACTGGAACACCATGCCGATGCGGCGCCGGAGCGGCTCGAACTGGCGCTCCGAGAGGCCGTCGAGGCGCTGGCCGTCGAACCAGATCTCGCCCGCGTCGACGCGCAGGAGGCCGATCAGGTGCTTGATCGTCACGCTCTTGCCGACGCCCGAGGTGCCGATGATGAACATCACCTCGCCCTTGTTGACGGCGAGATCCATCCCGAGCAGCACCGGCTTGGGCCCGAACGCCTTCTTGACGCCCTTGAACTCGATGTATGCGCTCATCCCGCGGGATTCCCTCCTCCTAAGGTCCGCTCGCGCTTCGCACTCGCGGTCGATCTTAGGTCGTCGGTCATAGATCGCCGCCCGTCACGAACAGCGCCGCCGCCGAGATCACGAAGTCGAGCACGATCACCGCGAACGAGCTGCCGATGACCGCCGCGGTGGTCGCCCAGCCGACGCCCTCGGAGCTGCCGCGCGCGCGCAGGCCGCAGAAGCCGGCGACGACCGGGATGGCCGCGCCGTAGGACACCGCCTTGACCAGCATCAGGATCAGGTGACGCGAGCGGAGCAGGTGGAGATCGAAGAACAGGCTCGGGTTGACGCCGAACGAGTACTGCGCGGTCAGGCCGCCAGCGGCGTACATGACCGAGCCGCCGATCGTCGTCAGCACGAGCGTCATCACGAGCGACGCGAGGAAGCGCGGGACGATCAGGTAGTCGATCGGCAGCACGCCGCTCATGCGCAGCGCGTCGACCTGCTCGGTGACCTTCATCGAGCCGATCTCCGCGGCGATGCCGGCGCCGACGCGCGTGGCGAGCATCATCGCGGTGAGCGTGGGTCCGAAGTCGGTGACGATCAGCTTGATGTACTGCATGCCGACCTGCGAGTAGTCGGCGATCCCGACGCGCTGGAGCTGCAGGCACGCCTCGTACGTCATCACCATGCCGATGAAGCCGAGCGTGACGACGATGAAGATCAGCGACCGGTTTCCGATCGCGTACATCTGCCGCATGATCTCGCCCTTGGGGCGACCGCCTCGCCGGCCACGAACGATGCCCGCGATCGTGCCGACGTAGACGAGCCACAGCTCGACCGCCGAGCGACTCGCGTCGACAAGGCCGGCACCGATGCCTGTGATCAGCTTCTTCATCATCCGGTCGTGTAGGTGAGGAAGAAGTCGAGCAGCATGATCGACACGGCCGCGGCGACGACCGCCGCATTGACGGCCTTGCCCACGCCGACGGCGCCGCCGCGAACGGTCACGCCGAAGTAGCAGCTGGTCACCGCGATCGCACCGCCGAACGCGATCGACTTGTAGACCCCGTGCAGGAAGTCGTACGGCTTCAGGTTGTCGGCGAAGCTGTGGAACATCGTCGCCCACTCGATGTCGAGCATCGCGCGCCCGACGATCGAGGCGCCGGTCAGCGCGACGAGGTCGCCGATCACCGTGAGCGCGACGAGCATCACGATCATCGAGATCACGCGCGGCACGACGAGGAAGCGCACCGGATCGATCGCGAGCGCGCGCAGACCGTCGAGCTGCTCGGTGACGGTCATCGTCGATAGCTCGGCGGTGTTGTTCGCGCCGACGCGGCCCGAGAACATCAGCGCGATGAGGATCGGCCCGATCTCGCGCAGCACCGCGTAGCCCGCGCCCCAGCCGGCGAGCGCCTGCGCACCGAACTTCTTCACGAACGGTCCGGTCTGCAGCGTCATCAGGCCGCCGGCGAAGAATGCTGTCAGCACGACGATCGGCACCGAGCGGTTGCCCATCTTGTAGAGATTCTTGACCAGCTCGCGCCAGTCGATCTTCGGCGGGATGAGCGCGCGCAGCACCATCCACGTCAGCAGCAAGATGCCGCCGACCTCGTCCGCCACGCGGAGTGCGCCCGCGCCAATGTTCCGGAGCCACGTGCCGATCCACGTCACGCGCGGCGCTCCTCGAGCGGGCCTTCGAGCTCGCCGCGCACGAACTGGCGCACGAGCGGATCGGGCGCATCGGCGATCGTCGCCGCCGGACCGCGGTACACGATGTGCCCGTGGTAGAGGAACGCGATCTCGTCGACGAACTTCGCGAGCGCCACGACATCGGACGATACCGCGAGCACGGTCGCGCCCGTGCGCTGCTGGTCGGCGGCGAGCAGGTCGTAGATCTTCTGCGTCGTGACCGGGTCGAGGCCCGCGGTCGGCTCGTCGTAGATCACGAGCTCGGCGTCGGCGACCGTGGCGCGCGCGATGCCGACGCGCTTCTTCATGCCGCCCGACAGCTCTCCGGTGAGCTTGCCCTCGCTGCCCGCGAGGCCGACCGCGCGTAGCCGCGTCGCGACGCGCTCGGCGATCGCACCGACGGCCATGCCGCCGCGTTGCTCGAGTGGAAACGCGACGTTGCCGGCGACCGTGAGGAAGTCGAACAGCACATAGTTCTGGAACAGCATGCCGATGCGCTGGCGCAGATCGCCGAGCTGGACCTCGCGCTTGCCGACGACGCTCTCGCCGAGAACCTCGACCTCGCCGCGATCGGGCTGCTCGAGCCCGCACACGAGCTTGCAGATGACGCTCTTGCCCGACGCCGCCGGTCCGATCAGCCCGAGCCGGCCACCGCGCGGCACGTCGAGCGACACGCCGGCGAGCACGTCGTGCCGGCCGTAGCTCTTGCGCACGTTGCGCAGCCGGATGGCGGTGCCGGCCGGCTCTACCGACACGGGTTCTCCTTCTCGAGGTACTTCGAGTCGGGCTCGAGCTTCTTCAGATCCGCCATCGCCGCGCACGCGCCGGCGTGATCGTTCTGCGCGGCGAGCGTCACCGCGAGCTCGTAGAGCGCGTCGTCGCGCAGGATCGACGCAGGATAGTCCTTCGGCAGCTTGCGGAACGCCGCCGCCGCGGCCGGCAGGTCGTGCAGGTCGTCGCGCAGGATCTGGCCGAGCAGCAGCTGTGCATCGTCGAGCCAGATCGAGAAGTAGCTGCCGGCGCCGAACGAGACCTCGCGCGTGGCGAGCAGCGCGCGCAGCCGGTCGACGGCACCCTTCGGATCGCCGAGCTGGCGCGACAGGTTCGCCGCCTTCCACCGCGCGTCATCGCGTAGCCCGCTCTTGGAGTAGTCGGACGGGATCCGGTCGTAGAACGAGCGTGCCGCCTGCGGGTTCGCGAGCTCGTGCTCGTCGAGGTCGGCGAGCGCGAACACGAGGTTGTCGGCGATCTGCGTCTCGGCGAGCGGCGTGATCAGCTTGCTGATCTGGTCGGCGAGCGCGCGGGCGTCGCGGTGGCGGCCGTCGTCGAGCAGCGAGTGCAGCGCGTCGGCGGCGACCGGCTCGTCGGGCCAGTCGGTGACGATCTTCCACAGCGCGGTCCAGGCGTCGACGGTCTTGCCGGCCGCGAGCAGCAACTCGCCGGCGCGGTACATCGCGGTCGACGCTGTCACCGGATCCTCGGTCTTGCCGGGCACCGCGAGGTACACCGCGATCGCCTCGTTCTTGCGGTTGCCGCGCTCGAGCACCTCGCCCTCGCCGAGCAGCGCATCGCTGCACGCCGACGTCGCGCGCCGCACCGGCCGTAGCTGTCCGCACTTCTTCTGCGCGGCGCGATAGGCAGCGACGGCACCGTCGATGTCGCCGGCCTCGGCGCGATGGTCGGCCGTCACGAGCTCCGGCAACGTCGCCGGCGCCGAGCAGCCGAGCAGCAGCGCGAAGCCGAGCACACGCATCACAACGTCGCTGCGATCTCCGCGATCACCTGCGCCGCGCGCTGCACCGCCGCGCGATCGACGTCGAGGTGAACGACAGCCCGGATCCGCATCGCGCCCATCGCACCGATTCGAACGTCCTGCGCCTTCGCGCGCTCGATCACCTCGGCGGTCGTGCCGCGCTCGAGATCGATCATCACGATGTTCGTCTGCGGTGGCAGCACGCGAACCCCGCGCGCCCCGGCGAGGCCGTCGGCGAGCACCTTCGCGTTCGCGTGGTCCTCTGCGATCCGCGCGCGGTGATGCTCGACCGCATGGAGGCCGCCCGCCGCGAGGATGCCGCTCTGGCGCATGCCACCACCGTACATCTTGCGCAGGCGATGGCACTTCTTGATGAAGTCGCGCGGCCCCGCGATCACCGACCCGGCGGGCGCGCCGAGGCCCTTCGACAGGCACACGCTGACCGAGTCGAAGCCATCTGCGAGCTCGCGCTCGCTCGCGCCGCATGCCACCGCCGCGTTCCACACGCGCGCGCCGTCGAGGTGCGTGGTCATGCCGAGTGCGTGCGCAGCCGACGTCACTTCGGCGAGCCGCGCGCGGTCCCACACGATGCCGCCCATCGCGTTGTGCGTGTTTTCGACTGCAACGACGCGCGTCGGCGACGCGTACGGATCCTCGGGCTTGTATGCCGCGCGGACGTCCGCGGCGGTGAACATCCCGTCGGTGCCGACGACCTGCGTCTGGCAGCCCGCGAGCGCGGCCAGCGCGCCCGACTCGTAACGCCAGCAGTGCGCCCCGACGCCGATGATCACCTCGTCGCCATGCCTGGTCTGCGCGGCGAGCGCGACCTGGTTCGCCATCGTGCCGCTCGGCACGAACAGCGCCGTCTCCTTGCCGAGCAGGGCCGCGACGCGCTCCTCGAGGCGCTTGACCGTCGGATCCTCGCCGTAGACGTCATCACCGACCTCTGCGTTCGCCATCGCGGTGCGCATGGCCGGAGTCGGCTTTGTGACCGTATCGCTGCGCAGATCGATCATGCGCCGGAACGTAGCACTACGGCGTCGCGCTCACCGGCGGACCGTCGTCATCCTTCTTCGCCCCATCGCCCGCACCTTTCGCGGGCGGCGGCTCTTCCTTCTTCGGAGGCGGCGCGCTCGGCGCCGGCGCAGGCGAGCCGAGCTCCACGCGGAGCTTCATCTCGAGCTTGTTGAGCAGCTCGAGCTCTTCCCACTCGGGGCGGTCCTCGATCTGCATGACGAACCGCACGAGGTGGCGGCCGTCCTTCACCGTATCGATGATCTCGAGCGAGCCGCGGAACGTTCGCTTGTCTTCCTTGAGCTCGAAGATCAGGTAGCCGGCGTCGGCATCCTTCTCGGTGATCTTCAGCTTCGCGTCGACGCGGATGAACCGCACCGCCGCTGTCCACGCCTGATCGTGCGGGTAGGCGAGCGTCTTCTCCGTGCGCGCCTCGGCAACGCCCGTCAGGAGCAGCAAGGCCAACAGGATCCGGCGCATGGGCCGATGATCGCTAGGTCAGCTCGGCGGGGCCACTTTTACGCGCCATCGCGAGGTCGTGGAGGGAGACCCAGGGCGTGGCGAGCCCCAGCACGCCCATGCCCATGTACCAGATCAGTTGCAGGAAGTAGTGGACGTTGGCGAACGCGAACGCGGTCACGTAGATCGCGGCGTGCTTGTCGGCCGCGCCGATGATCGAGAGCGACACGCCGAGCACCGTGAACCACTGGAACTGGCCGAAGTTGCCGGGCGAGTTCGGCAGCATGATGCCGACGGCGACGATGCCCATCGTTGCGAGCGCACCGACGAGGCTGAGGTCGAACGCCGGATCGATCGTGTGGAACCCGCGCGCGAGCACCCAGACGCCGATGCCGTTCGCGAACCAGTAGACCACGCTCCACAAGACGAACACGCCGAGGTTCTTGCCGTCCTCGAGGACCTCGAACCCGCGGATCATCTCGACGAGCCGGGTCTCGATCGTCGTGGCGAGCTTGGGCGCGAGCTTCGGCAGGAACGACAGCCTGAGGAAGAACGCCACCGTCTTCTGCGGGTTGCGCAGCGCGAGCATGAGGAAGATGAACGCGACCGCGAACACCGCGAGCGCGACGTACGCGGTCTTCATCATCCAGCCCGGCGACTCGGGACCGCGCAGCGAGAAGCACGCGCCGAACACGAGCAGCGAGATGATGAGCCCGTCGACGATGCGCTCGACGGCGATGGTGCCGAGTGCCGCGGTCCCCGAGACGCCGCGGTTGCGCAACAGGCCCGGCCGCACGAACTCGCCCAGGCGCGCCGGCAGCGCGAGGATCGCCATGAAGCCGACCGACGAGATCGCGAGCAGCGGACCGGTCGGCAGCTTCACGCCGAGCGGGGCGAGCAGGTTGTTCCAGCGCAGCGCGCGGCACAGGTGCACGATCACGAGCAGACCGACGTACGCGCCGAGGTACGGAGCGAACTCGTTCCAGTGCGCGGCGTGCCACGTGTGCTTGAGCTGCTCGACGATCTCGTGATTCGGCCACACGAGCCACAAGCACAGCGCGAGCATCCCGAACGAGAGCGTGAGGTTGATCGCGAGCTTCATGCTTCCGGCAGCTCACCCGCGAGCAGCGCCCGTGGAGCATGATCGAAAAGCCGCACCACCGCGCCGTGTCCGAGCTTCTTTTCGATCCAGGCGAGGCCATTCGCCGCCTGCTGGAGATCGCCGACCTGGTGCGCATCGGTGGCGACCGCCGTCGCGAGGCCCGACTCGAGCAGCTGACGCGCGGCCTTCATCTCCTTCTTGCCGTGGAACCCGCCGACCGCGCCGAGATCGACGACGAACGCACAGTGAGTGCGCAGCCGGCGCGCGAGGTCATCGTCGCCCCACAGCGCGTGGTAGCGCTCGGGGTGGGCGAGCACCGGGACCTTGCCGGCCATGCGGAACTTGAACAGCTGATCGATCATGCCCGGCGGCATCAGCGGCGGCGGGATCTCGACGAGGAACGCGTTCGTCCCGGCGTAGCTCGGGATCGCGTTCTCGGTCGCGCGCTTGTAGAATACATCGTCCCACATGTTCTCGGCCGCGAGCCGGAGCGTCGGGTGGCGCGGGTTGCGAAGGCGCTCGAGCTGAGCAAATGTCGCTTCGACCCGGTCCCACGCCGGCAGGTACTGAGACGCCTTCTGATGCGGCGTCACACACTGCTCGGTCACGCCGAGGGCGGCGAGCCCGTCGAGCATCGCCAGCGAGGTCGCCTCGTCGGGAGCGCCGTCGTCAAGCCCGAACAGGACGTGGCTATGGAGATCGACGAAGCCCACCGCGGTGGGCGGGTTTAGCGCAGGGGCGGCCCGCATACAACCGGTGGTGATTGCTCGCGGAGATCGTGCGTGTTAGAGATCGAAGAGCCCGGGAAACCAGGGCCAAAGGACGTTCCATGGCAGAGAAGCGCGAGAATTCGGTCCTCTTCTCCCTCCGGGAGCTGCGTCAGATCGAGGAGAACCGGGTCCAGGAAGAGGAGCACGCGGTCCGCAGCGCGGAAGAGTCGCGCCGCATGGCCAAGGAGGCGGAGGAGCGCCGCAAGCGCGAGGAGGAGGAAGCCAAGCTTCGCGCCGAGCGTGATCACCTGCGCTCGATCGAGGAGGCGAAGGTCGCCGCCGAGCGCGAGGCTCGCATGCGCGTCGAGTCGGCCGAGGCCGCCGAGCGTGCTCGCCAGCAGGCCGCACTCGATCAGCAGCGTCTCCAGCAGGAGATGGACCTGCGTCGCGCCGAGGTCGCCAAGACCCGTCCGACGTGGATGCTCGCCGTCACCGCGATGGCCGTCATCGGCATCGTGATCGCGGCGGTCGTCGGTGTCCGCGCGTACCAGCAGTCCGCTGAAGACTCGCAGAAGCGCCAGCAGGCCGAGGCCGAAAAGGAAGAGTACGGCAAGCAGGTCAAGGCTGCGCAGGCGCAGGTCGAGAAGGCGCAGAAGGACCTCGAGGAGAACGCCGCGAAGGTCGACAAGGCGATCGCGGACGTCGGCGCGGCGCAGGATGCCGTCGCCCTCAAGGCCGCCCAGCAGCGCCTCCAGGAGCTGCAGCGCGAGCAGGCCGAGATGCGTGGTCGCGTCGAGGCTGCCAAGCAGGCCGCTGCGAAGGCCGAACGCGCCCGAGGCGTTCACGTCAGCGCGGAGTGCTTGAACAATCCGCTCGCCAAGGGCTGCAACTAGCCTTTCGCGGACGGTGTAGGACGGCGCCCACCCGGGCGCCTTTTTTGTTTTCGGGCACCGCAACAGATCGGGCGCCGCCGGTGTCTAACGATCGTGCGCTGCGTCCTGCTGGTGGTCGTGCTCGCGAGCTGTGCTCGCCAGCCCACGCAGCTCGACAAGCTGCGCCGACAAGTCGAGGAAGTCACGGCACGTGCGCAGGCGGTCATCGCCGGTGCGCACACCGACGCCGAGCTGCGCGCCGCCCGCCACACGCTGGTCGATCTCCAGCTCGAGCTTGCCGACCTGAGCGACCGCATCGATCGCGCCGCGCTGCAATCGCGCCGCTGAGCCCGTGTCTTCGCCGCATGCAGGAAGCATCGGTGATGACGTCGCTGCACGAGCTTCGCGCGATCGAGCAGCAGCGGATTGCGGACGAGCGCGCGGCCCGAACGAAGGCGGCGGAGGCGGAGGAGACCGCCAGGCGTTCGGCCGAGCAGGCCCGGCTCGACGAGATCGCGGCTCGCGAGCGCGCAGAGCGTGATGCGCAGCTGCGGATCGAGCAGGCGAGGGCGGATGCGGAGCGCGAGGCTCGCCTGCGCGTCGAGTCGGCCGAGGCGACGGAGCGCGCGCGGCTCACGGCGGCACTCGAGCAGGAGCGGCTCGCGCAGGAGATGGAGCTGCGGCGCGCCGACATCGCGAAGCGCCGGCCGACGTGGATGGTGGTCGTCACCGCGTTCGCGATCGTGGGCGGCATCGCGTTCGGTGCGCTCGCGATCGATCGCATGCACGAGGCCGACACCGCCCAGGCGGGCAAGGCTGCCGCCGATGCCGAGATGGCTGCTGCCAAGAAAGAGGCCGCCGCGGCGGTGGCGAAGCTCGACGCGATGCAGAAGGACCTCGACGTGCTCGACCAGAAGGTCCGTGAGGCACAACAGGCCGTCGCCGCGGCCACCACCGAGGCCGAGCGCAAGCATGCCCAGCAACTCCTGATCGACGCGAATCAGAAGGCGGCGGCCGCTCACCAGCGCTTCCTGGACGAGCAACGCGAGCGCGACCGGTTGAACCGGCTCAAGGGGTTCGACACGAAGGCCTGCGGCAACGGCGTACTCGGCTGCATGGACAAGCACTAGCGGGTGTACGATCGGAGCCGATGCGCTGGCTCCTCGTCGCGCTCGTCGCGGCTTCCACGCTGTCGCCCGCGTGCGACTGCAATCATCACCACTCGAGCAACGGTCCTGACGGCGGCGACATCTGCACGCCTGCGTGCACCGCCGATCAGGTGTGCCGCTACAACACGTGCGTCGATCCGCCCGAGCCGTGCACCGCGAACAAGGACTGCCCGGGCGACAAGTACTGCGACGTTCCGAACCAGGAGTGCTTGCCGTGGGGCGTGGGTCCCGGCGGCGGCAGCGATCCGACCTGCAAGCGCGATCCGGTGCCGGGCGTGTTCTTCCCCGGCGCGCAGTGCGAGTGGCTCGGGCCGCCGGCCGGCGATCCGTATCCGAACCACGTCAACGTGCTCGCGACGCCGATGGTCGCGACGTTCTACGCGTCCGGGGAGTTCTCGTCGCCGTCGATCGTGTTCACGTCGTACAACTACACCGACGGCGGCGTGCAGTCGTGCGAGAGCAGCGACCCGACGAACTACTACGGCGTCATCCGCATCATCGACGGCCGCA
>Ga0207683_10001445_pt1 | contig 21485 bp, 17 predicted proteins | sample KBSM73metaG_FD_184333 | JGI IMG/M metagenome (GOLD analysis project Ga0207683, IMG submission 184333) | Miscanthus rhizosphere microbial communities from Kellogg Biological Station, Michigan, USA - KBS M7-3 metaG (SPAdes) (version 2) | ecosystem: Host-associated > Plants > Roots > Rhizosphere >... | reverse complement strand
CACTTCGCGTAGCAGGTGATGAGGATGTGGGCTATGCGAATATGGAAATCCGCAATGCGATCAACAAAGGAATGTTTACCGGTCCGCATATTTATGGAGCAGCACACTATCTGTCGGTCACAGGCGGGGGTGGTGATATAAATTTTATGTCTTACGAACAAAGGATCGTTCCTGATGGATTAATTGTAGACGGACCTGACGAAATACGGAAGGCAATCCGCAATGAAATAAAGTATGGCAGCGACTGGATAAAAATACTGGTTACCGGCGCCTTCATGACAACAGGCGACAATCCCAAAAATGTTCATTTCAGTCCGGAGGAGTTGAAAGCGGCTGTAGAAGAAGCAGCTCGCCGGGACGTTCCGGTTATGGCGCATGCCCATGCAACAGAAGGAATCAAGCAGGCCATCAAAGCAGGTGTCCGTTCCATCGAGCACGGTTCATTTATCGACGAAGAAGCGATAGACATGATGATACAGCAGGGTACTTATTTGGTACCTACGCTTACCATTGGCCTGTATTTCGAAGAAAAAATTCCGGATAGCAAGGCGCTCGTGAAAGCAATTGAATTGAATAAGAAATTAAAACAGGACATATACAAGAATTATATGCTTGCAATAAAGAAAGGAGTAAAAGTTTGCGTGGGTACTGATTATGTCGGATGGCCCGCAGAATATTCGGCCCGCGAATTTTCAGAACTTGTAAAATTGGGTATGACACCGATGCAGGCAATACAAGCCGGAACAAAAGTCAATGCTGAGCTATTGCGCAAGGAGAAGGAAATTGGCACAATTGAAGTCGGGAAGCTGGCAGATATTATTGCCGTAAAAGGCGATCCTTTAAAAGATATATCCGAATTGCAGCGTGTAAAGTTTGTAATGATAGGAGGTAAAGTCGTCAGGAATGAGAAATGATAAGCCGCTGATGTTATGGTTTGCTATGCACTAGTTCCAATCCCACTGATGAACGTGGTTTGAATCCCATCCAGTTTTTATCATTTGATTTTTCCTGCACGTTTAAATATTTGCCGAAGTCTTTTTGTTTGAGGTAAATACCCAGGAATGCGGTAACGAAATGCTGGTTGATATTATTGATACGCCGCTGATCCCATGCCGGTTCGGCGTAATGATAATAGTCAGCAGAAAATTTATTTCCCTGCATTGTAATTGCGGGGGGTGGATTGGGAGCTGAATTATGTCTTGCATCGATATAAGTCAGCAGGTAACGGTCAGCATTAACCGTACCTGTATACATCGCTTTGGTTCCATCTTCATAACCGGACACATCGTCCTGGCTGCCTGCGACAAAGAGTACCGGAACTTTTACGCCTTTCAATCCATCTGCATCCCAGATACCACGTTGCATGCCCCATGGCGCAAACGCCACCACAGCTTTGATACGCGGATCAATAGACGCTTTATATTCAGTATTGTTTGTGGTTCGGCCTTCAATTGCTTTACTGCCCGCGGTCATCATTTTAAAAAAACCTGCAAGTTTATCACTGTATCCGGCGCCTGCAACATTCATTACTCCATACCCACCCATGGAATAGCCAATGAGTGCTGTATTATTTGCATCAATAATTCCGGAGAGGAAACTAATGCTTTCAGGCTTTCCCGCCCCGGCTAATTGATTTAATACGAACAATATGTCTTTTGCGCGGTTTAATAAAGTGCTGGCAAATCCTGCCTGGTCCCTGTGCGTGGATTCTGTATGATCAATTGCTGCAACGATATAGCCTTTCGATGCGAGATTTTCCGTTAGATAAGTTAACAACACTCTTGATCCGGGGTATCCATGCGATACAATGATCAAAGGGTAAGTAGAAGATTTTTTATCAGGTGCCGCGTCACGCAATGCTCTACCGTTGAATATAAAAGGAGTTACCGGTCTTGTGGAATCGAGCGGACTTCCTAACACATCTTCATAAGTGGTAAGTTCCGTTTTTCCACCAGGGATAATTGCCGGGTACCAGATTTCGACTCTTAGTGGCCTGTCATAAAATGTGTCAACTCCGTTTTTTGATTTCAGAATATCAACCTGGTGTTTATTTATCAGATCCAACGTACGAACACCGACATGATATTCTCCCCTCGGCGCCAGTTCCGGTGCATCTGGCAATGCATCGCCGTTGATGAATTGATCTCCTGCAGGCTGCGACGTTTTGGTAACTGTACAACTTTGAAAAAATGCAATTCCAATAACTATTAATAAGGAGACCGCCCTGTTTATGTTCATATCATTTTATTTATATCGGGTTTATTGCATTACATCCATTTCAATGTGAGAGGAAAAGTTTGCACTGCGATAGATCTTATGCGTTGCTTTTTGAAAATCTGATTCTTTTGCTTCGAAAATATTAGGAACGTACTTCTGCGGATTCCGGTCAATGATCGGGAACCAGCTGCTTTGCACCTGTACCATTATTTTATGTCCTTTTTTAAATACGTGATTCAGCGTGTGCAGATCTATTGTATATGACTCCACTTTGTTTGCGGTTATAGGTTCCGGTTTTTCAAAACTTTTCCGGAAACGCCCGCGAAACACATCATTTGCCACCATGAATTGATAGCCGGCCATCTTCGGCTCTTTCGGATAATATTCCGGGTAAACATCGATAAGCTTAACGATCCAATCAGCGTCGCTCCCGGTAGTGGCGGCAAAAAGTTGTGCAAACAAGCTGCCTGTCACCGTTATATCTTCCGTCAAAGAGTCCGTTTCCCAGCTCAACACATCCGGGCGGTTATGTACAAACCGCTGGTCTTCGGTCAGCCACGTGTACCATCGTGAACCCGGACCATATGTTTCTTCTATCGGTCTTGTTCGATAAGGAACCGGGTGTGCAGGATCCGATACATAACTGTCATAGTCAACCGTAGGTTTACCCGTTGGCTTATCGAAAGACAATTTTCCATTGGCCTGAAAATACAGGTTCTTTTTTACGGCTTCTTTCGGCGGCCAGCTGTCATAATTTTTCCAGGTATTGCTTCCTGTCTGAAAAGTTATAGCTTCAGCGAAGTGTCCGTCACCCTTGCCCTTTAAATAATAAGCAAACCATTTTGCCTGTATATCTTTGCGGAACGTTTCACCTGTAGCCGTATCAAAGCTGATATTTCCCAACGTTCTACCGGGACCGCCGCCCCATCCACCATGATTCCACGGACCGATAACGATATAATTTTTATTGCTTTTGTCTTTTTTCTCCCAGGTTTCATATGCTTTCTGCGGACCATAAAAATCTTCCTGGTCCCACCAGCCGGCAACATTCATAATATGCACCCGCGGCGAATCGAGCCGGTATTGCAAGCCTTGTTTTTGCCAGAACTCATCATAATTTGGATGTGCTGCAAAATTGTTCCAGCTGGGAAGTTTATTGAAAAAATATTTCTTATTGACGTTCGAAAGCGGGCCCAATTTTAAATACCACTCGTAGGTATCGTAGTTGGGAAAAGGAAACAATGTATCTGTCTTCGATGCTTCTTCCATAAACGCATACTCGAAACCGTAACTTAAGCGGAAGGCACCATTATGATGAAAGTCATCTCCGAGGAACATATCCGAAGGAGTAGCCTGTTCCGATACCGCTACCAACGCAGGGTGCGGATCAATAGCACCCATCACGGTTGTCCATCCATCGTATGATATGCCAAGCATCCCGGCTTTGCCATTATTATCAGGTATATTTTTTAATAACCAATCAAATGTGTCGTACGTGTCTGTACTTTCATCAATAGCTTTTGGATCTTTTTTATTACGGGTAAATCGCTGCATTTCAAATTGCCCTTCAGAAAGATAACGGCCACGGATATCCTGGTAAACGAAGATGTACCCATCAGTCGCCATATCTTTTACATAACCATTTTTTTCAGGACTCGGATAGTCATTTATGCCATAGGGAGTTCGCTCTAATAGAAAGGGCAGTGCCCCCGTTTTATTTTTAGGAATAAAAAGTACAGTATGCAATTTTATACCATCACGCATGGTGATCATTACTTCCTGGCGATTGTATTGATCATCGTTGCTTGCCTGGGCAATACCATGATGAGATAAGAAGGAGAAAATCAAAAACGAAACAAGAAGGAAAGCTGATTTCATACCGGCATATTGAGAAATTGAAAAAGAATTGAGTGACTGAATATAAGAAAAACCGGGGAAAACGAACTTTAAAGCCCCGCAACACATACGTCATTCCCTGCACTGAGTATCGGGAAATAAAATTCATCTCAATAGCTGAAACGCTTAACTTTAGCAACTATCCACTGACTATTCAATTAAATTTATTACCGGTTCAAAAAACTGCAGCTTTTGCTGTATTGAAATTTAAATCACATGCAGGTATCAGCCACCAATACTTCTGAAAGGCTTTTTTCTCTCGATGCACTTCGGGGTTTTGATATGTTCTGGATCATGGGAGCCGAAGAAATTTTTCATGCCTTGTACAAAGCCACGGGCTCGCCATTCTGGGGCGTGTTTTCCAGGGAGTTGACGCATCCCGACTGGAATGGTTTTCATTTTTATGATTTGATCTTTCCGTTGTTTCTGTTTATTGCCGGCGTTGCAACACCTTACTCTGTAGGTCGCGAGCTGGAAAAGGGTAAGACGAGACAACAGGTATTGTGGCGCGTAGTAAGAAGAGGATTGATACTTGTTTTACTCGGTATTATTGCCAATAACGGACTGCAGATAAAACCAATCTCTGAAATGCGTTTTGGCAGTGTGCTTGGACGTATTGGTCTCGCGTACTTATTTGCAAACGTTATTTATATCTATACAAAAGAGAAAGTACAGATCATTTGCTTTTTTGTCATCCTTATCGGGTATTGGCTTTTGTTGAAATTTACTGCGGCGCCGGGTTTTGCACCGGGCGATTTAACCATGCCGGGAAATATTGTGTCTTATATGGACCGCTCGATTTTACCGGGAAGATTATATCTCCGCATTCACGATCCGGAAGGGATTATGAGTACAATACCGGCGATCAGTACCGGGCTGCTGGGAATCATGACAGGTAATTTTTTGAAGAAGAATCCAATGGAACCGACAAAAAAAACCATGTGGATGGCCGTTACAGGTTTTGTGTTTATCGGCCTTGCTCATTTGTGGGACTTCGATTTTCCGATTAATAAAAACTTATGGACAAGTTCTTTTGTTTTGAATGTGGGCGGCTATAGCCTGATACTGCTGGCTGTCTTTTATTTCATTATTGATATAAAAGGCTACAAAAATTGGGCATTCTTTTTTAAAGTCATTGGTATGAACTCCATACTCATTTACATGTCGGAGCATTTTGTTAACTGGGGTTATACGACTGATATGCTTTTCCGCTGGCTTGGACAGTTGGTCGGTAATCCTTACAATATTGTTGTGATGGCAATATGTTTTGTGCTGGTAAAATGGTATTTCCTGTATTTTTTATATAAGAAAAAAGTTTTCCTTCGGGTGTAGTTGAGGTTGAAAGTTAAAAGTTGAATGATGATCGTGAGGGCTGCAATGAAATTATGGCAGATAGATGGTAAAGTAATTTAGTAAGCGGAAATAAAAAATAAATCATGGTTTTCGCCATGATTTATTTTTTTTATTGGGCAACATCATTGTGCAACGTAAATGAAAAGCAGGTTGTCAGTAATCTCTATCAGTATCGGGCTTATAAATTGTTAAAGCCTTTAACTATTAAACCTTTGATTGATTCTTCATAGGGCGGCTATCAGCAAAAGGCGACGTGTGAAGTGAGAGCCGGCGCGTAAGGACAGAGAAGAATGAGGCCGGGTGTTTAACCCGGCCTTTATTAATTTACCACGGCGATGGCCATACCATCATGTTCTTTTGTACCGACTGTTTGTATAATTGTTGCGGTAACTGCGTTGTTCCCGGCTAATGCTGCATTGAATCGTTTGGCACCTTCCGCCATTTCATCCGTTTTATCAAGAAGTACCTTGCCATCTCTTATTACATTGTCGGCTATAATCAGCGTACCTGGCCTTGCGAGTTTTAATGATAATTCAAAGTATTCTTTATACGGTGGTTTATCGGCATCAATAAAAATCATATCAAAAGGCCCGGCATCTTCCTTTATTAATTGCTGCAGCGAATCCATTGCTTTTCCCAGTCTTATATCAACAATATCACTGAGACCGGCAGCCGAAATATTGCGTTTGGCAACTTCTGCATGATGCGGATCCAGTTCAAGCGAAATAAGCTTTCCACTCTTAGGTAACGCTCTTGCCATCCAAATCGTACTGTATCCTGCGAGTGTTCCGATCTCGAGAATTTTTTTTGCATTGCAGAGCCTGGCGAGCACCTGCAAAAATTTTCCCTGGTTTGCCGACACACTGATCTGCGGGATGTTTTCATCCTTGATTGATTTTACCGTTTTACGCAGTGCTTCATCTTCGTCGCCAAAAAGACCACTTACATAATCGTCTACAGATTCAAAAATTGATTTTGCCATGATATGAACGTTATATTGAATGGTTATTGTTGTGCCCAGTAGTCGAGAACAGTGACTTTATCCAATCCCGGTTTATTCAAGGCTACAAACTCTTTATGAGCCGGGTGAACAAGATAATCGTCCCGTTCTTTTTCGCTCGAAAAAGTTAGAAAAAAACAATGCGTCAATTGCTGGTTTAATTTTTCAGGGCTGTTATTGGTTCCCCATTCGAATGCTTTAATGAAATTTATTTTTGAAGGCAGCAACCGGAAGGCCTCAACTACTTTTTTGATATCCGCGCTGTCTGTGCCTTCTTTCCATCCAAACATCACTACGTGCCGCAGTGTTTTATGACCAGGTGCCTGTGCTTGTACCATACTTAAACAAATAATTAAAGCTAATAAAAGGAGTGAAATTTTTTTCATACAGATTTATTTCAGGTAAATATAACGGTTCAATACGGATAAAAAATAAAGCCACTAATTGTTAGTTAGTGGCCCTCCGCCAGGCGGAGCAGATTATTTTTGGAGAAAGCCCGGTTACGCGATAATAACCGAAGGCGTCCATGATTTATCTGTAAATTGCATGAATACCTCCTTTTCTTTGGTGAACCATAAATTTACAGCAAAAACGGTTTCATTGTGTTAAAATAGTTATAAACAACGGTTGATATTTTTTACGTGTTTAGTTTACTTTAATCATCATCATCTTTCTTTTCAGTTTGTTTCACAAATGCTGCTCTTCTTGGCGCAGGGACGATGGCGTTTTCACCTTTAACAGCTTTCCATATTACTTCTGTAAACTCCCTGTCAGGAATACGGTCTTCTTTGGTGAAATCAAATTTTTCGCTTTTACGCTGCCATGCATTTTCAACTTTGTTTTTTTCATTGATATCCCATTGCAATGGTTTTGCTATATACCCGTTAAGGTCAGGCGATGATTGAAAACATCGCCACATAGGTGTTGCGGATGCATCGTATTGGCTCATGGGGGGAATGCCAAGTATCAGTTCTATTGTTCGCAACATAGATGTCGTGGAGTACATCGTATGATCTATAAAATTTCTTTTCACATAGGCGCCGGCGATATAGGCAGTACTCCTGTGTGCATCGATATGATCCGGGCCATCCTGCGCATCATCTTCCAATACAAAGACAACACTTTCTTTCCATACCGGGCTTTTGCTCAGGTATTCTACAAACATACCCACAGCAAGATCATTATCTGCACAATGCGCAAACGGCGTCGGTCTTCCTTTACTCAACCCCTCTGTGTGATCGTTAATAATGCGGAGTGTACTTAATTGTGGTAAGGCATTCGCAGCAACCAATGAATCGAAATCTCTTTTCCATTGTCCCACCCGTGTTGTATCCCGTATCGTTTGATCCCAACTGGTATAATACGGGCAAAAATGATTTTTCAATACAGGAATATTCGGTTTGTAATCATCTGCAAATTCACCATAGGTTCTAAAACTAACGCCGGCTCTTGCACAATGATCCCAGATAAAACCGCCCTTATTGTTTGCTATTTCACGATTTCCTTCTGCATCGTATGAACCGCCACGACCACCATAACTCGTTGGCCAGGTTTTTTCGAGATAATCATTGGCATACCCGCCCATACTCCAGTTATGTCCGTCGGCACTTACTTCTGCATCTACATAAAAATTATCCAGCAACACAAACTCTTTGGCAAGTGCATGCAGATTAGGCGTAATTTTTTCTCCGAATAATAAAAGACTGGTGTCTCCATTTCCACCTACAACATCGCTCAACACCTGGTCGTATGTCCTGTTTTCTTTAATAATATAAAATACATGCTTGATAGGGGAAGGATCCCCGATTTTTGTCGGTATCGGATTGCCTGCTTCACCCTGCGACTGCAATTCTTTGTCTTTATTATAGGGAGTGTTATCGTATACCTGTTTTGAATAAACGCTCAATTGTTTTGCAGTGGGCGGCGTTACAATACTCAATGTTCCTTTAAATAATCCGCCGATATATTCATTGTCGTTTACCTTGCGTTTACTTCCCTGGTGATAAGATATTGTAGTATCACCATCGTATGGTCCCGGGGCATTCGCATTGGGTAAAGAAGTATAGCCCTTACCGTTAGCAACGAATACTTTGTTGCTTACTACCCGCACGCAGGTTGGATACCAGCCAACAGGAATGAAACCTTTTGATTTGCTGGCACCAGGTTTTGTTACATCAAACACAGCGAGACAATTATTATCAGCATTGGCGATATAAAGCGTTTTTTCATCCGCACTCAGGGCAACGCTGTTTGTTGTAGAGCCGGGTACAGAATTCGGGTATAAAGCTGCATTGAGCGTTTCAAGCAGTTTTCTTTTTTTTATATCAATAACAGAAACACTGTTATCATTTGCATTGGCCACAAAAAGGTACTGGCCGTTCCGCGACAGGCTCATGTCATTCGGATTATCACCGACCGGAATGCTTTCAGTAAACTTTCTTGTTGTGGTATTGAATATCGCGATCCTGTCAGCACCCCATACAGAAATATACAGTTCCTTTTTATCCGTAGATAATAAAGCAGTATAACATTCAGCACCTATTGAATCCTTTTGAATAATCGATTTACTTTTCAGATCAATGATATAAAGGCTATTGTTTTCCTTTGTCACCACATAAAGCAGGTTTCTGCTGTCGTCGATATCCAAACCGGCAGGTGAAATCTTGACCGGCCATTTATTACCCAAAATGATACTGTCCTTGAGCAGCAATTTGCTATTTATAATTGCATACTTTAAAATACGATTATCATTACCGCCTGATGCATAAAGAAATTTTTCATCGGCGCTGAACTTGAGACCCAGCCAGCTTTTAGGTATCTCCACTGTACTTAAAACTTTATGATTTATTGCATCAATCAATTGAATGGACTGTGTACTCTGGCCATTGTTTGTAACAGCGAGGTATTTCTTTTTGGATGAAACGGCGATATTCAGCGGCAGATCGCCCAGTGGCAGACTTTTACCGGCCGGTGTGAGGCTCCATCCATTAGGAAGATGAATTTGTTTGCCCTGTGAAAAAGAAAGAATAAAAACAAATTGCAAACAAATAAGCACGTGTATTTTTTTCATTGCAAAAATTTCAGACTGTTAAATTAGGACATTCTGAAAATTTAATTTCTGGTAAAGGATAAATTAATAATTAACTTTCTTGTTTAATAGCATGTTATGGATAATGCAAAAGATCTCAGGCTGGCCGTTTTGATAGACGCGGACAATATTCCACACCGGCTTATTGGCGGCATATTGGAAGAAATAGCAAAGTATGGCGTCCCCACATTTAAACGTATTTATGGTGATTGGACAAAGCCACATGTATCCAACTGGAAAGGTGTTTTATTAGACCATGCGATAACGCCGGTACAACAGTATAGTTATACTACGGGTAAAAATTCGACCGACTCGGCGATGATCATAGATGCGATGGACATTTTATATACCGGGCGTGTGGATGGTTTTTGTTTGGTGAGCAGCGACAGCGATTTTACAAGATTAGCAACCAGGTTACGCGAAGCCGGCATGAAAGTGTTTGGTATGGGCGAACAAAAAACACCCAGCGCATTTCGTGCGTCCTGCGATAAATTTATTTATATAGAAATATTGAGTAAAGAAGAGGAAGAGGTTTCTCCGAAAGAAATAAAAAGGGAAGAGGCGCCGAAAAAAGAAAAAGTTATCCGTAAACCAGATGCCAGTTTGATAAAGCTGCTTACAACAAGTGTGAATGATATTGCCGATGAAAACGGTTGGGCCTTTCTGGGCGAATTGGGAAATCTTTTATTAAAAAAGCGCCCTGACTTTGATGCACGCAATTATGGTTTTGAGAAATTATTGCCACTGATACGCAGCTTACGCAATTTTGAAATTGATGAACGGGAAACGACGAGGAAGAATATCAAACTCGTTTATATACGGGCGAAGAGAAGATAATTTCTGTTCATAAATGCTCATCTCTTCGTTCTTTCCTCCATATTCAAATCACTATCAAACGGGCTTTTTGTAAAAGGATAAATCATTTGCTTAAGATATCCTTTCGGATAATGTGCTTCATGTAGACCTGTTCCTTCCGGCCAAACGTTTCCCGGTAAATAATAAGTGCCAAACAACCTGTCAATAAACGGAAAAATGGTGGCGAAGTTTTTACCGTAGTACTTTGGATCTTCGCAATGATGCCAGTGATGATATTGAGGTGTAGCGATAATGTATTTCAGAAAACCGAAATTGATTCTTGTATTCGCATGGATCAGCACGGCATGGATCGCCATAAAAACGATGTACGTATTGAAAGTAATTTCTGAAAAGCCAAACACGTATAATGGAATAAATGCCATTGCCCTTGTAACGAATATATCTACAAAATGAGTGCGGGATCCTGCCAGCCAATCCATGTTTTTTGTGGAATGATGTACCGAATGAAACCGCCAGAGATAATGATGACTGTGAAAAAAACGGTGCGCCCAATACTGAAAAAAGTCAGTAACAAAAAATGCGAATAACAATTCAATAACAAAAGGCAGGTTTTGCACCCATTGATGCAAACCGGAAAGCCCCATCCATCCGAAAAATAATTTAGCGGGCTGTTGTGTAATTGCACCGAAGAATTGTATGAACAAATGACTCACGACAAAGTAAACAAGGTCGGTCCGCCATTCTTCGTGAAACTTAGTTTGTTTACTGTTTTTGGGAAATACCATTTCGATCGGCACAAAAATGACAGCCATAAGCAATAAGTCGAGCAGTAGCCAATCAAGGCCAAGATGCCAGTTTGTTTTTTCTACCGAACGTCCCTGTACCCGGAATCCGCCAATGAAAATCGTAATCGTGCAAATGACCAGGCCGATCAATGCCCATTTCTTTTGTTTACTGAGCATAAAACTTAAAAGCGCAAAGAAGAACGAAGCAATGATCGTTGCGGTAAGCAACATCATCATTGACTCGCCGGTATATACTTCCCGAAACTCCGGCGAGGTAAGCCATTCGGGAAATTTGAAGCAAAACACGGCGAAGAAAGAAAGCAGGCTGAGAAAGATGGAGACATAGCCACTGATTTTACCTTCTCCGAATTTGAGGCGACCCTGGGGCATAGGCAAGTTTTGCTTCAAATATAATGGGTATGTTCATATACAGCTGCATGAATTTGCCAACGGAACAATATATTTCACGACCGGAGCGGATGTCGATGAGCCTGATTAAGCTTTATCTTTAATAATCATCATAAAAAGCCACGTATGAATATTCGTCATTTTTTTTATCTGCCGGCAGTACTTGTTTCTGCGTCCGTATTTGCCCAGAGCAGCGACACAGTTATTAACTCTGTCGTTTTCGGTGGCAATATCAAGGGGTTTGATAAAACCTGGAAGAACCCCGATGGCAGTTTTACGAACTGGTATCAATATAATGACCGTGGAAGAGGAGACAGCCTGATTACGGTGTATAGGGAAGATGATGAAGGTTATCCGACATTAATTTCTGTGTGGGGTAAAGATTATTTTAAAAATGATGTGCAGGAAAATTTTTCATGGCAAAACGGAATAGCCAAATGGAAGAATGTTGCGGAAAATGAAGAACAGAAGGTAACAGGAAAGAAATTTTACGCAGCGTTGAAAAGTGGCAGCGGCGGAAACATCATTAAAGCATTAAAAAAACATAATAATAAAATAGAGTTATTGCCATTTGGCGAAGTCAACCTGCAGGTATTGCAACCAGTTTCGATCGGAGAATCTGCCGCAATGAAAAAATTGTGGCTTTGCAGCCTGTCCGGATTTGGTCTCACACCAACTTATTCATGGGTAGATGAGCGCGATGAATTTTTTGCCTCCGTGAGTGAATGGGCCAGTACCATTCGCAAAGGGTATGAAAAATATGCTGATACATTGTTTTCGGTTCAGCGAAAGGTACAGGATGCATTTTATACGAAACTGGCCAAAGAGATCCCTGAAAAAATCGCCGGCACAGTGCTGATTAAAAATGTAAACCTCTTTGATTCGGAAAACGGAAAACTTTTGCCGCATCGAAATATCCTGATCAAAAATGGAATAATAAGCAGTATCGGTACCGGTGAAAATTTAACTGTAAAAGCAGATAGGGTAATTGATGGTTCCGGGAAAACGGTGTTGCCTGGTTTATGGGATATGCATGTTCACTATGCCGATGAAACGGATGGCATTTTGCATATGGCCGCCGGCGTTATACATGTACGCGACATGGGCAATGGCCCCGGGCTTCTTACACGAATTGAAAAAATAAAGAAGGGTGAATTAATTGGTCCGAATGTAGAAATTATGAGTGGCTTTATTGATGGAGCTGGTCCGCTGGCTGCTCCAACCGGCGCATTGATTAATTCTGTGGATGAAGGAAAAAAGGCAATTGCTGATTATGCTGCAAAAGGATATCAGCAAATAAAACTGTACAGTTCTATAAAGCCGGAATGGGTAAAGCCATTGGTAGACGAGGCACATAAATATAAGATGCGTGTGTGTGGCCACATACCGGCATTCATGACTGCATCGCAGGCAGTCAATGCAGGATACAACGAAGTAACACACCTGAATATGCTGGCACTGAATTTTTTTGGTGATACGGTGGATACGCGTTCTCCTTTGCGGTTTTCTTTGCCGGCGCAGAAAGCTGCGACGCTGGACATCAACGGCAAAGCAATGAAAGATTTTATCCAATTATTGAAAAATAAAAACACTGTTGTTGATCCCACGATCGGCGTCTTCGAAGGTTTGTTTACCGCAAGAGATGGAGTGATTGCCGAATCGTTTAAGACGATCGTGAACAGATTTCCCGTCACTTTTCAAAGACAGATCCGTGCAGGTGGCGGCGGATTGCCTGTTCCCGGTGGTATGAATGATACGTACATCGCATCATTCAATACTTTTTTGAAAATAACAAAGCTGCTTTATGATAATAATATCCGGATTGTGTCGGGCACCGATGGTTTTGCAGGTTTTGATCTGCATCGCGAACTCGAGTTGTATGTAAAGGCGGGAATACCGGCTGCAAAAGTTTTACAGATCGCCACATCCGGCTGCGCATCAGTTGCCGGTAAATCGAATGAATGGGGAATAATAAAACCGGGGCGCAAAGCAGATTTGGTATTGATTGAAGGTAACCCGCTAGACAATATCAGTGATATCCGCAATACGGTTTTAGTGATCCGTAAAAATGATTTGTATGATGTTGCAAAACTTTATGGCGCACTATCTATAAAGCCCTATACAGACAAATAACTAAATCGTGCTTTATTTATTCGCAAAGTTTTAAAGTCTGTGCGTTTTTGGTAGTCATTCGTATCATATTCACCTTACCGGCCTTGTTATAATAAAGGATTACCAAACCATACGCAGTTTCAAATGCTTCCCATGTGTCGTCTTTCATCATAGGGCGGCCAAGATATTTGAAAACACCTTTGCGCAGAGTAGTAAATAAAGGCATACTCATACGACCCTTAAACTTGTCTTTTATTTCAATGTAATCCCTGTCTGTATAAAAACATACATCACGGTCTTTAAAGAAAACAGTACCACCGCAACCAGAAGCGCCTTCAGCATCACTGCTGGTAAAGCAGGGCATCTTTTCCTTGATCATGCCCATCGTATAATCCGGGCGCATTGTATTTACAGTACCGCTTAATATATCTGCATAAAACTCGTCGCACTTGGGTTTTACTTTCAATTGCGCATTTAATAATAGGGTGCTGCCAAGTAAGAGGATAGATAAAGCAAGGTTTTTCATGTGTAATAATTTAATAAAAGATGCAATTTTCATTCTTATATATGCAAATTCCTTGCTAGAAGGCAGTTCAATGGAATAATCCTTGTTCAACGCCCGCCCGGAACGGAGATTCCGCAATTAATTGCCGGGGTTATTCTGGAAAACTGCGGTATTCTAAAACTTGCAAAAGTCATAAAAGAGATAAGAGATCTTGAATATCGAAGCGGTGAAGGGACGACCCTATTTTGCTGGCAATACAATAAGCTACCACCTACCTATACTGTATAAGCGAAAAACAAGTTCGTTGCCGCCGGCCAAAAGCTATTTTAATAAAAAGTTAAAGCAGGCACAGGAATTTGAATTATACAATAAAAGAGAAGCTTCGTACATTATTTATACAATCCCCCCTCAATTAAAGTAAACCAGCCAGAATGCGAAAAACAATTGTCTGGGTAGCCATTGTCGCTATCCTGCTTATCTGTATTCATTATCTTTTTCTCAGCCGCAAGGCGCCAAAAGAAACTTACCCCGACGATACTTTTCTCGATACGCTAAAAGAAAAAAGAGCGGTGGTCATTGTTGCTCATGATGATGATGCCATTGGTATCGCCGGCACGGTAAGCCAGCTTTGTACATCGGGTTGGAATGTGAAGGAGCTATGTTTTTATAATACGGATACAGACGCTGCAAAAATTGCACGCATTCAGCAAAGGCAGGAAGATGTATCCACGGTAAAACAAATTGAGGGCCTGGCTGATTTTGTATATTTCAATATTCCGTTCAGAAAAGTGACGAATCTATCCGGACCGGAATATATGCCGCTTACAAAAGAGGAGTTCGAAAAGCAATATGATACGGATACGCTGCGGTATTATATCCGCAGGTTTATCGATGACAACAAACCTGCCGTCATTTTTTCGATGGATAACAATATTGGTGGCTGTGGTCATCCGGATCATGTGATAGTGAGCAAACTTGTTTTGGATGAATGTTCTAGGCGGTACAGGGACAGCACCTTTCCTGTTCAATATATTTATCAATTCCTGTACTCACCGTCAATGGCTGATCATATTCTGGGTGATTTACCGGTTTATAAAGCAGCGCTGTCGGTATATGGAAAAACAATGCCCTTACCGGATGTGCAGGTAAACATCGCGTCCGCAGCGGTACAAAAGAAATCTGTAATGAAAGCGTATACAACCGAACAGAATTGCATCCGAAAAATGTGGCCATACTATAATTATTACCCGGCCTTCGTTTATTTCGATTTATTCAACCGGGAGTTTTTTAAAATCATTAAACTAAAATAACAGGACGGTTTCCTTCATACAAAAACGGGACGATTATTTACGGAGAAGAACATGCGGGGCAACTGCATGTTTTTTGTTTTTAAAATGTTTACAGATCGATAAATGTATATTTTAAAAATTCCCGCATTAGTTTTGATTTCTGTAAGCAAATCATTTTTCCATGAGAAAGAAGATCGTCTTTCGCATTGTTCTGGCCGTTATGCTGTTCACCGCGATTTTTATGATATGGCTTATCCTTAATGTTTTTCCTGTCATCAGTGGGTATGGAGCGAAAAATTTATGTTCGGCAGTTTATCTGCAGCATCGAACCGTGGATGATGTCGTAAAAGAAGATCTCGGCGATTTTCCTATTTCACTGGGATCATACACGGTGAACAGGAAAGATTCTTCGGTGACGGCTTCTGTATGGGGATTTGCAAAACGAAAGGCAATCTATCGTAAAGGGGCAGGTGCAACATTAGTCAACGATTACCCGGAAGAAAAAATCAGATCCCGGCAATTTATCTTGCCGGCATTACCACAAATAAACCTGGATACTGTTCCCTGGCCATTTGGTAATAAGTTGCCGGATACAATTCCGGCTGGTATAGATATTAATAAACTCAATGCGGCGGTTGACAGCGGTTTTGCCCAAACAAGTCATGGCAAACCCGCTTATACAAGAGCTGTCCTGGTTGTTTATAACGGGCAATTAATTGCCGAACGCTATGCTGACGGGTTTGATCAAAATACAATGCAGCTGGGATGGTCCATGGCAAAAAGTTTTGCCGGAGCATTGACAGGTGTTTTGGTAAATCAGGGAAAACTAAATCCGGATGCAATTGCGCCTGTTCCCGAATGGAAGAATACAGATAAAGAAAAAATAACAGTAAAGCAATTGCTGCAGCAAACTACCGGTCTTGACTATACTGAAATTTATTCCAAACCAAGCGAAGCGACGACAATGCTGTTTGAAAAAGGGGATATGGCGGCTTATGCGGCGAGTCTGCCTTTAAAATATGAACCGGGTACCGTTTGGAATTATTCAGGGGGCAACAGTAATATACTCAGCCGCATTATCCGGCAAACAGTTGGTGAAGCTGAATACAAAACATTCCCCTATTCTTCCCTGTTTTACAAAATTGGTATGTTTCATACTATCCTGGAACCTGATGCTTCGGGTACATTTGTAGGATCTTCTTATGTGTATGCGACGCCAAGAGATTTTGCAAGATTCGGGCTTTTGTTTTACAACAATGGAAGTTGTAATGGTGAACAAATACTACCCGGCAATTGGGTGAGCGAGACAACAAAGCCTTCTTCTGCTGATAAAAAGAAACATTATGGGTACCAGTTTTGGCTGAATGGATTGAATAAAGATGGTACAGCAAAACTTCAATACCCGGATGCGCCAACTGATACCTATTATGCGGATGGATACGGGGGACAGGATATTTATATCATACCGTCAAAGAAATTAGTGATCGTGCGTTTGGGACTGCATGTTATTGATGAAAATAAACTTCTCCGCGAAATTATAGCGGCAATTAAATAGCGTTGTGGTTTTACATTTGTAAAAAATGTAAAAGCGATTATGATGAACCTTGAATTAATAGCTGATAAAATTGAGCTCACTGAACTTGCCAATAAGCTGTACATGTACTGCGATTTACAACAATGGCAGAAGATGCTCGACGAAGTATTTACCGAAAAAATAAATTTTGATGTGAGCAATGCCGGCGGTGGCGCAGCTTCGGTTATGTATGCAAAAGATGTGTGTGAATTATGGCGGCAGGGATTTACCGGCCTCGATGCAGTACATCACCAGGCGGGACATTATTTGATAACCGTAAAGAATGACGATGCTGATATTTATGCCTACGCAGTGGCGACGCATTTCAAAAAGCAGGCAAAAAAAGGAAATACCAGGACTTTTGTTGGCAGTTACGATTTAAAAGCAATAAGAACCGGTAGTGGCTGGCGCCTTACACAATTTAAATACAACCTGAAATATCTTGAAGGTAATGCCACCATGGAATAGGCAAGGCAATTCGGGTTTGACACATTTGACTTGCCTGGCTGATCTGCCTTTTCACATCCGGCTGCGCACACGGCTCAGCGTTTCCAATGTCATGCCAAGGTAAGAAGCAATATATTTCAGCGATACACGATTAACTAGCTGGGCCCTTGTTTCAATAAAGCGTCTGTATTTTTTTTCGGCGGAGGGGATGCGGCTGATATACGCTCTTTCCTCAGCCTCGCGATAATTCTTTTCAAGAATTTTTCTGCCAATAATATTGGCTTCCACGTATGTATCGTAAAGATGTTCAACCAGTTTATAGGGTATACTGATAAGATGACAATCTTCAATGGCCTGCAGGTATTCATCAGAGGGGACATGAAGGCCAAGACTGCGTATTGAGCCAACTATTTCATTCTCTTCATTAATCCAGGTTGTTATTTCTTTTCCGCTTTCCTTGATAAAGGCCCTCATCACACCTTTCATGATCAGGTAGATAACGTCGCCGGTATGCCCCGGTTTCAGCAGGAATTTCCCTTTTTGTATAAAAGCCGGAAAGGTTTCCTTATCAATCAGCTCAACCGCCTCCTGCGGAATAGGGTGTATTGCATTGAAAAAGATGGAAACTGGTGAATGTCCATTTGTTGTGGTCCATTTATCAGTTTTTCCTGGCGTGATACTGGTCATGTTGGTGATAAAAGTCGTTATTCTTCCGAAATTATTGTATTTGTGATAAAATCGGAAGCGGTTTGAGGTTAATGTGTGAAAAAATCCGGGTAAACTTTATTGCATTGATTTAAATTTAATTTTCAATCGCCTATGTATGAAAAGAAGAACCTTTGTTGCCAACTCGCTCGCGGCTATGGCAGCGGTTAGCCTGCACCGTGTGCCCTTCATCGACAGCAGGAAAGGTACAGTTAATAAGTTACCTTACTGGAAAGGATTCAACCTGCTGGACTATTTCAGCCCAAACCCATCTGATAGCTACAACAAAACGACAGAAGATCATTTTAAATGGATGAGTGACTGGGGCTTTAATTTTGTTCGTTTGCCCATTGCATATCCCAGCTATCTTAAAATTGATCGAACAAAAGATATTACACCGGATCAGGTCTATAGTATTGACGAAAGCCAGGTGGACAAAATAGCGAACATCGTTGCTCTTGCCAATAAATATAAAATTCATGCAAGTGTCAACCTGCATCGTGCGCCGGGCTATTGCATTAATGCCGGGTTCCACGAACCATTCAATTTATGGAAAGATGATGCCGCACAACAGGCCTTTTATTTTCACTGGAACATGTGGGCAAAGCGATTTAAAAGCTTGTCCGCAGAACAGGTAAGCTTCGATCTTGTGAATGAGCCCAGCATGCGGGAAGATATGAACGATCAGCATTCAAAGTCCGGACCTGTTCCCGGTGAAGTATATCGCAAAGTAGCAAAGGCAGCAGCTGAAGCTATCCGTAAAGAAAACCCTTCGCATCTGGTTATTGCAGATGGTAATAATGTTGGTAATACAGTGATACAGGAAATTACCGACCTCGATATTGCGCAAAGTTGCCGGGGTTATAACCCGGGAGCGATTTCACATTATAAAGCGCCATGGGCCAATAAAGATCCCGAACACATGCCCGTACCGAAATGGCCCGGGCAGATCGGCGAAAGAAATTACAGCAGGCAGCTACTGGAAGATTATTATAAACCCTGGGGTGAGTTAGTGAATAAAGGTGTTGGCGTGCATTGTGGTGAATGCGGCTGCTGGAATAAAACACCACATGCTGTTTTTCTTGCCTGGTTCGGCGATGTGATTGATATCCTTTCTAAATATAAAATTGGTTTTGCGCTTTGGAATTTTATTGGCGATTTTGGTATCATTAATTCCGGGCGTACGGATGTTGCATACGAAGATTGGCATGGTTATAAGCTCGACAAAAAACTACTCCAGCTTATCCAAAAATATTAACCATAGGAGGCAACAGCATTTTCTCTTTTTCTTCTTTCGCTTTGCGTTATATAAACATCTGTTGTAGTTATTAAATCATGCTGTTATTTCCCGGCATAGTATTTATATAATTTTGCATTACCCATATGCAACTCATTGAATTTACAGACCGGGGATTATACTGCAGGACCGGGAACTTCTACATTGATCCCTGGAAGCCTGTCGATAAGGCTATTATAACGCATGCTCACAGCGATCATGCACGCTTTGGCAGCACTTCTTATTTGTGTCATACGCATACAGGTCCGTTACTTAAACTTCGATTGGGCGATATCACTGTTCAATCTGTAGAATGGAACGAAAAGGTTTCAATGAATAATGTAACTGTATCTCTTCATCCTGCGGGTCATATTATCGGTTCATCGCAGGTGCGTGTGGAGTATAACGGTGAAGTATGGGTGATAAGCGGCGACTATAAAACAGAGAATGATGGCATCAGCGGAATGTTTGAACCTGTTCGTTGTAATACATTTATTTCCGAATCTACATTTGGTTTGCCGATCTACAACTGGAAACCGCAAACCGAAATCTTTGAAAACATGCAGCAATGGATAAAAGCCAACCAGCAATCAGGCAAAGCATCCGTTATCATTGCCTATAGTCTTGGCAAGGCGCAACGTGTGTTGAAATGCGCAGCAGCCGTAACAGACAAACTATTTGCACACGGCGCTATCTGGAATGTGCACCAGGCTTTAGTCAATGCAGGATGGGATTTACCAAAGATAGAAAGAGTAACACCGGAAATGCCAAAGGATAAATTCAAACAGGCAGTAATTATTGCGCCACCAAGCGCTGATGGTACATCGTGGATGAAAAAATTTTCACCGTACAGTACAGGTATATGCAGCGGCTGGATGCAGGTAAGAGGAAATGTTCGCCGGCGTAATGCAGATGCCGGCTTTGCATTAAGTGATCATGCAGACTGGAACGGCTTATTATCTGCTGTTAAAGCGACCGGTGCAGAAAAAGTTTTTGTAACACATGGATTCCAGGCGGCGTTCAGCCGTTACCTCAATGAAATTGGAATAGAAGCAGCAGAAGTAAAAACAGAATTCGGTGGTGAAGAAGAGGAACAGGAAAAACCTTCAACGAACGAAGAACAGGATAAAGAAATAAATACAGCCGGCGATAACGAATGAAAGCATTTGCAGAATTGATAGTGGAACTGGGCACCAGTACAAAGACCAACGAAAAGCTGGATGCATTATCGCATTACTTTGACAGTGCCGACGATGCCGATAAGGTTTGGGTGATTGCGTTGTTCAGTGGCCGCCGGCCGAAACGTGTGATCAGTTCTTCATTTTTGCAGCTATGGTGTATGGAAACAGCTAACTTACCGGCATGGTTATTCGAAGAGTGTTATCATACGGTAGGCGACCTTGGGGAGACGATAGCATTGCTTTTGCCTCCGCCACAGCAGCAATTATCCAATACATCTCTTTCGCTCATTATTAATAAACTGGTTGAAATTGAAAAACAGGAAGAAGCTGCAAAAAAAGAATTTATTGTAAACACGTGGATGCAGATGGATAAAGATGAACGCTTTGTCTTTAATAAACTGCTGACCGGAAACTTCAGGATCGGCGTATCGCAAAAAACAATCGTGAATGCGTTGTCGAAAACGGTGAAGCTTGAACCCAGCGTTATTGCTCACCGCATCAGTGGTAACTGGGACCCGGCAGCAACTTCTTTTGCAGATTTATTGGGTGAGCAAACGCAAAGCATTGATTATTCAAAGCCTTACCCGTTTTATCTCGCTTATGCATTGCAGGAAGATGTGAGTTTGCTGGGTGATGAAGCAGACTGGCAGGCCGAATGGAAATGGGATGGTATCCGCGGGCAACTGATAAAGCGTAACGGTGAAATATTTGTATGGAGCAGGGGAGAAGAATTGATGACAGAAAAATTTCCGGAGTACCATGCCATGAAAGAATTATTACCGGAAGGTTTGGTGCTTGATGGTGAAATAATTCCGAGTATAGAAAGCAAGCCCT
>Ga0207683_10001444_pt1 | contig 21487 bp, 15 predicted proteins | sample KBSM73metaG_FD_184333 | JGI IMG/M metagenome (GOLD analysis project Ga0207683, IMG submission 184333) | Miscanthus rhizosphere microbial communities from Kellogg Biological Station, Michigan, USA - KBS M7-3 metaG (SPAdes) (version 2) | ecosystem: Host-associated > Plants > Roots > Rhizosphere >... | reverse complement strand
CGGCGCGTACAGGCTGTGGTACCGGCCCGCGGTGAACTCGGCGGGCAGCCCGGCCAGCAGCGAACCCCCGGTCACCTGGACCAGGCCGGGCTTGCCGTGCGCGGGCTCGGGCAGCAGGGACAGCGCGCCCCCCGCGTGCTCCACCATCGCCTGCAGGCCCAGGCAGACGCCGAAGACCGGCAGGTGCCGCGCGTACACCTCGTCGAGCAGCGCGGCGCAGCCGAAGTCGGCCGGCCGCCCCGGTCCGGGTGACATCACCACCAGGTCCGGCGCGTAGGAGTCAAGCAGGTCCGGGGAGAAACCGAAGCGCAGCGTGGTCACCTCGGCGCCCTGCTGGCGGAAGTAGTCGCCCAGCGTGTGCACGAACGAGTCCTGGTGGTCAACCAGCAGGATCCGGGGCGCGTAGTCACCCGACGCCGAGCCCGGGGCCTGCCCGCGGGCGGCCTCGGACGCGGCCCGCGTCCCCCGGCTGGCCTCGGCCAGCGTCTCCAGCAAGGCGCGCGCCTTGATGTGCGTCTCCTTCTCCTCGGCCTCCGGCACCGAGTCGTACAGCAGCGTCGCCCCGGCCCGGATCGCGGCGATCCCGCCGGTGATGTGCGCGGTGCGCAGGGTGAGCCCCGTGTTCATCGACCCGTCGAAGCCGATCTTGCCGACGGCCCCGCCGTACCAGCGGCGCGGCGTGTCCTCGTGGTCCTCGATGAACTGCATGGCCCAGGTCTTGGGGGCGCCGGTCACGGTGACCGCCCACATGTGGGTGAGGAACGCGTCGAACGCGTCGAACCCGGGCCTGAGCCGGCCTTCGATGTGGTCGACGGTGTGGATGAGGCGGCTGTACATCTCGATCTGCCGCCGGCCGATCACCCGGACCGAGCCCGGCACGCAGACCCGCGCCTTGTCGTTGCGGTCCACGTCGGTGCACATGGTCAGCTCGGATTCCTCCTTGGCCGAGCCGAGCAGGGTGGCGATGTTGGCCGCGTCCTCCAGGGTGTCCTCGCCGCGCGCGATCGTGCCGGCGATCGGGCAGGTCTCCACCCGGTCCCCGGTGACCCGCACGTACATCTCGGGCGAGGCGCCGACCAGGTACTCCCCCTCGCCCAGGTTGAACAGGAACTCGTACGGGGCCGGGTTGCGCTGGCGCAGCAGCTCGTAGAACGCAGCCGGCGACGCGCACCGGCCGTAGAACACGTGGCTGGGCACCACCTCGAACAGGTCCCCGCGGGCGAACCGCTCCCTGGCGTCCTCCACCACCTGCGCATAACGTCCCGGCCTCGGCTGGGCAGGCAGATCTTGATCCCGAACGGGCTGGGTATCCCGTCCCCCGCCGGTGCCAGCGGTTTCCCGGCTGAGCCCGGCCGTGGACACCCCGTCCACCTCGAAGTCGTAGGAGTACCTGACCGCCTCCTCGCGTTTGCGGTCCAGGATCCAGATCTCGTCCGGCAGGTGCAGCACCAGGTCACGCTGGGTGGCCGGGCGGTCGAGCCTGCGCCGCACCGGCTCGAACTGGAACGCCAGGTCATAGCCGAACGCCCCGTACAGGCCCAGGTGCGGGTCGTCGCAGCCGAGCGCCGCGATGATCTCCCGCAGCGCGGTGAACACGGTCGGCCTGCGGCTGCGCTCCTCCTCGGTGAACTCCCTGTCGTCCTCGGCGACGACGACGCTGTCCTCGCCGGCGGGCTGGATCGAGGGTCCGGCCCGGCGCAGGGCGGCGCGGATCACCGGCAGGAGCACCCGGCCGCGGTCGTTCAGCGCCCGGACCGTCACCCGCCTGCCGGTCGCGACGATCTCCAGGCACGGGTCGGCGTACGCCATGTGCCACCGGCTGTACCGTCCCGGGTACTCCATGCCGGAGCTCATCACGCCGCCGCGGCGCTCGTCGGCGAGAGCCGCGATCCGGCCCAGCTCGGCGGGGTCGAATGGCGCGGCGGTGCGGATGACCCGCACCCCGTCGCGGGTCGTCATGTCCAAACGCTGGGCGTCCACAGTGGCCCCTCGGGTCTCAGGCCCCGGAGGCGGCCGGGCAAACAAAAAAGCGGCCGCCGTTCCTGGGCGGTCGCTTGTGTCAAAACGCGAATCAGCACGCCGCCTAGGGGCGGCGCCACCACTGCAGGCGGGCTGTTCTCGTCACGGGGCATAGCGTAGCGGACGGCGCCCCGGTCCCGCCACTGCAGGGTGCTCAGGAGCCGACGCATTCCGCGTGCAGGTCCGGCATCCGCCAGGCGGCGGCCGCGGCCGCGATGAGCGAAGCCGCGCTGCGCAGGTCCCGCTGGGATCCGCCCGCCATCGCGTCCAAGTCCCGGTCCGAGGGTGTGTCACCGGCTAGGAACGCGGCCACGATCCGCCGCACCGAGGGGTCGCCGAGCAGGCCGCCGTGGAAAGCGTCGACGAAGATCACGTTCTGCGGCATCGGGCAGGCGGGCAGCGTGACCGCGTCGGCGAGCGGCACCACCGCCAGCCAGGACAGGCCGCGGTCTCGGCTGACCCGCTGGAAGTAGCGGCCGCCCACCTCGCTCACCGAGTTGATCAGCTCCTGGGCCCCGGACGACCCGTAGGGCGACATGCCGCCGACCAGGTTGTTGAGCGTGGTCAGCGCGGCGCCCGGCACGGTGCCTCCGGCCTGGCCGAGCTGGCCGGGCTGGACGATGGGGCTGAGCAGCACCACCGACCTGACCGGCAGGTGCGGGTGCCGGGCCAGCATCGCGTACAGGCCAAGGGTGCCCTCGCTCTCGGCCACGATGTCCACGGGCGCGCCGGCCAGCCGGTTGAGCTTCTCGACCTGGGTGGCCATCCGGTCGCCGAGCACCTGGATCGACATGTTCCCGGCCAGGTCGTACGGGATTGGCAGCCCGGCGGCATCCAGGCCCTGGTAGGAGAACTGGCGAACCAGCATGTGCGGTTCGGCGGCGCGCAGCGAGTTCGCGCTGTGGCAGCAGGTCGATCCGAAGCCCTCGACCACGAGTACGGCGCCGCTGACCTGGGCCGGCCCGCTGGCGGCCTTGGCGCCGGCGATGCTGGCTCCGTTGCCAGGGGCAGTCAGGTCGTCCCTGGCGGCTACGCCGACCGCCGCGCCGCCCGGTCCCGGCGCGAACCGCACGGTGCCGGTGAAGGCGAGCCGGGCCATCCCCACGACCAGGGCGAGCACCATCACCGCCGCCAGCGGCGCCATCGGCACCCAGGTGGTCCGGTGCCGGAGTGCCCGCCTGATCCGCCACAGCGCGGCGCGCCATTGCCACTGATGGGGCGGTCTCTCGGCCGCGGCTCGCACGGCCGCCGTAGTCAGCCCGTACCAGGCCCGCGCGTCCACCACCCCGGCCAGCCCGGCCACGGCCACCACGCCGGGCGTATCGAGGCGCGCCATCAGGGCCGAGGACAGCGACAGCACGCCGAAGCTGGCGACGACCCACGCGGCGGTCCCGGCCGGGGGAAGCCGCCGCCACCAGGCCTGGCCGACACCGCCCTGGCTGAGCGCCACGGCCGTGCCGAACAGAATGGGCACCGCGGCCAGGAAGGGCCAGGAGAACGGCAGCAGCGCCACCCCGAACATCAGCGTGACCACCGGGGACATCACCAGCCCGACCAGCACGGTCAGCACCGCGCAGGACACCAGCGAGGCCATGAACCGGGGCCGCGGCAGGCTGTGCTCGCCACCTTTCGGCCAGGCCAGCATGACCAGCACGGCGTCCACCGCCGAGCGGGCGACGACGAGGAGCAGGAGCACGCCGGTGAAGCCAAGCCACGGCTGGTTGAACGCGAACAGCCAGCGCAGGTCGTGGTAGGCCGCAAGCGGCGGGAGCGCGGTGACCTGAGGGGCGAGCGGGCGCGCGCTGGGCGCAAGGAAGGTGAGCAGCATCGCCTCGGCCATCGCGCCCCCGGCCGCAAACGCGATAAGCCCCCGGTGCCGGACGAAACCCCCGGCCAAACCCGTGCCTCCCGTACGCCAGCGCCCCCGCTTGGCTGCGTCCAGCTCAACGTGCCGGGACGGCGCGTACGGCTGCCGCAGGGTCTAGGCGGCGGCGAATGCTTTGCCCGCTATTTCGTGTAACCGGGCCAAGCAGGTATGTATGCCCGAGAGGGGCGGCCGGGTCAGAAGTCGAACCCGCCGGGGCGGCCGTTCCGGTCGGCGAGCAGGCCGGCCAGGGTGGAGACGGCGATCTCCGGGGGAATCCGGGAGCCGATGTTGAGCCCGATCGGCCGGTGCACGCGGGCGATTTCCTCCGGTGGGACGCCGAGTCCGGTCAGCGCGGCCACGTGCGGCCCGGCGTGATGCGGATTGCCCATGATGCCGATCCAGCGCGCCTTGGTCGCCAGCGCGTCGCGGAGGATGACGCCGAGCTCGGACCGGTGGTGGTCGGTGAGGACCACGTCCGTGCTGTCGTCGAGGTCGTCGGGGATCGCGGTGATCAGCGGGAACCCGAGGGCGGCGGCGCCGGCCGCGCGCGCCTCGTCCGGCTCGAGCAGCAGGCCACGGAACCCCATGTCGGCGCCGTACCTGAGCAGATAGCCGGCGACCGGCGAGGCGAAGACGGCGACCAACGTCCGTTCGGCCGGGACCGGACTACTCGCGGGGGCGACGGGATTGTGGGCTACCGCGCAGGCCGAGTCATCGTCGTGGTGGTGCGTGTGCTCAGTCATACAGCTAGTCTGCCCTCGTGATCTCCCGTGACGAAATCCGCGGCACCTACGACATCATCAGGCCGTATATCCGGCGTACGCCGGTGGTCCAGCTCGACCTGGCCGACCTCGACCCGGCGTCCGGCGAACTGCCGGACGTTACCCTCAAGCTGGAGCAGCTGCAGTGCGCCGGGTCGTTCAAGGCCCGCGGCGCGTTCGCGAACCTCCTGCTGCGGAATGTGCCGCCCGCGGGCGTGGTGGCGGCCTCCGGCGGCAACCACGGCGTGGCCGTTGCGTATGCTGCGCACCGGCGCGGCGTGCCGGCCAGGATCTTCGTGCCCACCGTGTCGGCCCCGGCCAAGGTGGAGCGGATCCGGCAGCTCGGCGCGGAGCTCGTGGTGACCGGCGACAGGTACGCCGACGCGCTGGCCGCCGCGCAGGCCTGGGTGCAGAGTTCAGGCGCGATGAGCGTGCACGCCTTCGACCAGCGGGAAACCCTGCTCGGCCAGGGCACCCTCGGGCTGGAGCTGACCGGGCAAGCGGATCAGCTGGACACCGTCCTCGTCCCGGTCGGCGGCGGCGGGCTGATCGGCGGCATCGCGGCCTGGTTCGCCGGCTCCGACCCCAAGACCCGGGTGATCGGGGTCGAACCGGACGGTGCCCCGACCCTGACCCGCGCCCGGGCCGAGGGCAGGCCTGCCGACGCGCCGGCCGAAGGCGTCGCCGCCGACGCCCTGGCCCCCCGGCGGGTGGGTGAGCTGGTGTTCCCGATCACGCAGGCCCATGTCGAGGACGTCGTGCTGGTCGGCGACGCCGCGATCCTGGCGGCCCAGCGGGCGCTGTGGCAGGCGGCCAGGATCGCCGCCGAACCGGCCGCCTCGGTCGGGATCGCGGCCCTGCTCACCGGCGCCTACAAGCCCGCGCCCGGGGAGCGGGTGGCCGTCGTGATCAGCGGGGCTAACATGGCTCCGGGCCAGCTCGAACGGTAGCGTGACCCGGCCCTGCGCCTGGTCACGGACCTAGCTCGGGGCCGGGTAGAGATCGGCTTCCGGGTCCTCGCCGGCGAACTGGCCTGCGCCCTCCGTGTCCTCCTGGACGCCCCGCTTGAGACCGCGCAGGGCCACGAACCCGGCGACCGCCATGATCACGCACATCCCGTAGAGCACCTCGCGGGTGGCGGCGGCGAAGTCGGCGCGGATGAACTGCGGGATGCTGGCGATGTTGCCGCTCCCGCCCTGCAGCTGGGCGATCTTGGCGGCTTGCGCCGAGGCGGCCGGGCCCGGCAGGCCCTGCGCGGTGAGCGAGGAGGTGATCCTGGACCGGAATTCGGTGATCAGGATCGTGCCGAGGATGGCGAACCCCAGGCTGGCGCCGTAGTTGCGGACGGTCTGGGTGATGCCGGTGGCCTCGCCGTAGGAGTACCTGGAGGCCCGGTTGATCGCGTCGGTGTTGGCCTGGCCGAGCATCAGGCCCATGCCCGCCCCGGCTATGACGATGTAGATGATCTGCGCGCCGGCGTGCAGGTCGGTCACCTTCCCGGCCCATAGCCCGAAGCCGACGGCGGCCAGCGCGCAGCCGAGCACCACCGGCCGCTTGGCCCCGATCCGGTCCAGCATCCGGCCGCCGATCTGCGCGCACACCACGAAGCCGAGGAAGAAGTACAAGATCAGCAGGCTGGACTGGGTGGCCTTCTCGGCCAGGGCGATCTGCCCGTAGATCGCGGCGAAGAAGAACACCGGGATGAACGCCATCATCGCGATCCCCAGGATGATGTTCTCGACCAGGAACGTCCGGTTCTCGAAGATGCGCACGTTGATCAGCGGCGATTCGGTCCGCCGCTCGACGAAGTAGAACACGACCAGCAAGACCACGCCCGCCACGATGCTTGCCTCGATGGCCGGGTTGCCCCAGCCCCATAGGGCCGACTGCTGGAAGCCGAAGACGCTCAGCCCGACCCCGCCGACGATCAAGGCCAGGCCCCGGTAGTCGGTCGGCGCGGGCCGGGCCTCGTTCGGCGGCCTGGAGATGGCGATCAGCGCCAGCGCGATCAGGGCGACCGGTATGTTGATCCAGAAAATCGCCCGCCAGGTCCACTCGATCAGGAACCCGCCGGCGATCGGGCCGATCGCGGTCAGCCCTCCGGCTATGCCGAAGAACAGGGCCAGGGCCCGGCCACGCGAGCGCAGGTCGAAGGTAACGACCACGATGGCGATGGCGGCCGGGAACATGATCGCCCCGCCGAGGCCCTGCAGCGCGCGGAACGCCACCAGCCACGCCTCCGCGGCGCTGCCGCGCGGCGTGGCGCCGCACAACGCCGACGCGCCCGCGAAGATGATCACCCCGAGCACCACCATCTTGCGATGGCCCTGCGTGTCGGCCAGGCGGCCGCCGAAGGCGAAGAAGGCGGCCAGCGTCAGCAGGTAGGCGTTGATCGCCCATTGCATGCCGCTGGAGGACAGGCCCAGGTCATGCTGGATCGTGGGCGCGGCGATCGAGACGATCGTCTGGTCGATAAAGGTCATGGCGACCGCGAAGATCATCGCGGTCAGGATCAGGCTGCGCGACTGGCCGCCGCCAGTGCTGCTGCTCATCGTGCCCTCCCTAGTGGTGGCTCCTCTTAGCTGATTCTCAGCCTGTAGGTGCCCGGCGGCTAGTCGTCGGCTCAATGACCGTCGTTCCGCTGGGCCCGGCCAGCTAAGGGGCGATGAGCGCGTCGGTGAGGACGTTGACGGCGGCCAGGTTCCCGGCCAGGCCGGCGCCGAGGTGATGCCGGGCGGCGAGCGCGTCCGGTGAGTAGTACGACACCTTGGTCTGTCCGTCGTCGTCCCACACCACCACCTTGAGCGGCAGGTCCAGGGCGGCCAGCGGCGCCGCCACCATCACCGGCGTGCCCGCCGCCGGGTTGCCGAAGATCACCAGCGTGGTATCGCGGAGCGAGAGACCGGCCTGGCGCGCCTCGGCGCTCTGATCGATCACGGCGAAGAGCCTGATGCCCTTGGCGCTGAGTATGCCGGTGAGTTTCGACACGGTGTCGGCCACCGGGTGCGGGCTGAGCTTGGTGACGACGTCCGCCTCGTCCTGGGTCATCGTTTATCTCCTCAGTTAGGTAACGTGAGCCCCGCCTCGCGCGCGGCCCGGGCGTAGATCGGCTTGGCACCCGGTTCGGTCCACAGGTACCTGGCCAGCTCGGACGCTGGCACCGTCCGGCGGAACGGGATCTCGTGTTCGGGCCGCCAGGGCAGCAGGGTTACGTCGGCGCGCCAGATCGACCGGACCAGGACGAGCCCCTTCTCGCGGCCGTCGGCGCACCGTCCCCTGACGAAGCCGAGCAGCCGCGCACCGGTCACCCTGGCGCACGCCTCCTCCAGGATCTCCCGCTCGAGGGTCTGCTGCCACGACTCGCCGGGCTCGGGACGGCCGCCCGGCCACCCCCACCGGGCTCCGTCGGAGCTGATCAGGACCACGTCATCGTCAGCCGTGACGCAGAACGCATTGGCCCCGTGCGGCTCGCCGGGCGGCGCGGCCGGCGGCGGATGCCACGCCAGCCTCCAGTCGTCGCCGTTGCTGGGGGCCGGCACCTCCTCACCGTCCAGCGCGACCCGGCCGAACGCGGTCATGCCGGATGAGCGCGCACGAACTCGGCGATCACGGCGCCGAGTCGTTCCCCCGCGTCTTCCTGCAGGAAGTGGCCTGCTCCCTCGATCACCGGATGCTCCAGGCCGGCCGCGCCGGGCACGGTGTCCTTCAGCACGGGCGCCATCGCGCCGGTGATCGGGTCGCGGTCGCTGAACGCCACCAGGAACGGCTTGTCCCAGGCCGCCAGCTGACGCCAGGCGGCCCGGTTGGCCTCGGAGGCGGGGTCATCGGGTGTCGTGGGGACCAGTTCCGGCATCGCGCGGACCGCGGCGGCGTAGGAAGGGTCGGGGAACGGCGCCTCGTAGGCGGCCAGCACCTCCGGCGTCAGCGTGGTCCGGCAACCGGACTGCACCAGCCGGGACACGCTCAGCGCAGGCGCGGTGCGGACGACCTCGCGGAACCGGTGCCAGACGTCGGGCATCGGCACGTCACCGGTGGGCAGCCCGGTGTTGGCCGCGACCACCCGGGCGAACCGGCCGGGGTGCTCCGCGACCAGCCGTAGCCCGATCAGGCCGCCCCAGTCCTGCCCCACGACGGTGAGCCCGCGCAGGTCGAGATGGTCGAACGCGAGTCCCCGGATCCACTCCACGTGCCGCGCGAAGCTGTGGTCCCCGACCTCGGCCGGCTTGTCCGAGCGGCCGAACCCCACCAGGTCCGCCGCGATCGCGCGCAGGCCCGCCCCGGCCAGCACCGGCATGACCTTGCGGTACAGGAACGACCAGCTCGGCTCCCCGTGCAGGAGCAGGACGGGTTCGCCGTCGGCCGGACCGGCCTCCACGTAGGCCACCCGGACCCCGTCCACCTCGCCGTACCCGGGCCGGTAACCGAAGTCGGGCAGATCCGCGAAACGGTCCTCGGGCGTCCTCAGCACCTTCATGCCGACATGCTGTCATGAGTCCGCCTCGTCCCGGCGCCCGGGCCGGGCCAGCCGGTACGTCATGAAACCCCGGATCCAATAGCCCTAGTGAGCCAATTCGGCATAAAGGTCAGCCGTCTGGGCGGCAATGGCGGGCCAGCCGAATTCCGCCACCGCGCGCTTGCGGCCCGCCTGTCCCATCGCCGCGGCGCGGTCGGGGTCACTCAGCAGCGTGTTCAGGGCCGCTGCGAGCGGCTCCGGCTCCCCCGCCGGCACCAGCAGGCCCGTCTCGCCGTCGGCCACCACCTCGGGAATCCCGCCGGTACGGGAACCGACCACCGCGGTCCCGCACGCCATGGCCTCCAGGTTCACGATGCCGAGCGGCTCGTAGATCGACGGGATGGCGAACACCGTGGCGTGCGTGAGGAGCTGGATGACGTCATGCTTGGGCAGCATCTCCGGGATCCAGAACACGCCGGACCTGGTGGCGCGCAGGCCGTCGACCAGCTCGGTCACCTCGGCCAGCTGCTCTTGGGTGTCCGCCGCCCCGGCCAGCAGCACCAGCTGCGCCTCGGGGATCAGCCCGGAAGCCGCGCGAAGCAGGACGGGCACGCCCTTCTGCCGGGTGATGCGGCCGACGAATATGACGTAGGGACGCGCCAGGTCGATGCCGTAGCGCTCGAGCACGTCGGTGTTCGGGTCGGGACGGTACTCGGTGGTGTCTATGCCGTTGCGTATCACCCGGATCCGTTCGGCCGGAATTTCGGGGTAAGCGGCCATGATGTCGGCGCGCATGCCGTCCGAGACGGCCACCACCGCGGCGGCCGAGGCCGCCGCCACCCGCTCGCACCAGGAGGAGACCGTGTACCCGCCGCCGAGCTGCTCCGCCTTCCACGGACGCAGGGCCTCCAGCGAGTGCATCGTCATCACGTGCGGGATGTCGTAGAGCATGGCGCCCAGGTGACCGGCCAGGTTGGCGTACCAGGTGTGCGAGTGGAGCAGCTGCGCGCTGTTCGTTCCCGGCCCGACGGCAGCGGCCATGGACAGGTCGGTGGAGATCACCTGCAACGCCTGGTTCGCGTCGGCCAGCAAGTCCCAGGGCCGGTGCGCGACCGCGTCCGGGCGGTCCGCCCCCTGGCAGTGCACGGTGAGATCGACCAGCGGCGCGAGCTCGCGGGCCAGGTACGTGACGTGCACGCCGGCGCCGCCGTACACCTCGGGCGGGTACTCGCGGGTCAGCAGCGCGACACGGAGCTTGCCCGTGGCCGACGGTCGAAGGATCTCAGTCACGGTACGACCTCCTGGCCCTTGCCCACCACGGTGATGCCGCCGGCCGAGACCGCGAAGCCGCGCGCCCTGTCGTGATCCTTGTCCACGCCGACCCGCGCCCCCTCCGGCACCGTGACGTTCTTGTCGATGATCGCGTCCCGGACCACCGCGTGCCGGCCGATCTTGGTGTTGTGCAGCAGCACCGACCGCTCCACGGTGGCCCAGCTGTTCACCCGCACCCCGGGCGAGAGCACGGACTGCCGCACCAGGCCGCCGGAGATCACCACGCCGGGGCTGACCAGGCTGTCGATCGCCCGCCCGATCCGGTCCCCCGCCTCGTGCACGAACTTGGCCGGCGGCAGCGACGGCACGGAGGTCAGGATCGGCCACTGGTCGTTGTACAGGTTGAAGATCGGCTCGACCGCACACAGGTCCATGTGGGCGTCGAAGTAGGATTCGAGCGAGCCGACGTCGCGCCAGTAGCCCGCGTCCCGCGAGGTGGCGCCGGGCACCTCGTTGAAGCTGAAGTCGTACGCGTGCGCGATGCCGTTCCGCACCAGGTTCGGGATGATGTTGCCGCCGATGTCGTGCCGGCTGGAGTCGTCGTCGGCGTCCTTGCGGAGCGCGTCGACCAGCACGTCGGTGTCGAACACGTAGTTGCCCATGGACGAGTAGCTCATGTCCGCGTTGCCCGGCATGGGCGGCGGGTCGGCGGGCTTCTCCAGGAACGCGTCGATCGTCCTGCCGTCCGGCCCGACGCTGACGATGCCGAAGGCAGACGCCTCGCTGCGCGGCACCGGGATGGCCGCCACGGTCACGCCCGCCCCGTGCCGCACGTGGTGGTCGATCATCTGCATCGGGTCCATCCGGTACACGTGGTCGGCGCCGAAGACGATCACGATGTCCGGCTGCTCGTCGTTGATCAGGTTCATCGACTGGAAGATGGCGTCGGCCGAGCCGGTGTACCAGTGCGGGCCGAGACGCTGCTGGGCCGGGACGGGGGTCACGTAGTTGCCGAGCAGGGAGCTCATCCGCCACGTGGTGGATATGTGCCGGTCCAGGCTGTGGCTCTTGTACTGGGTGAGCACGCAGATCTTGCGGATGCCGCCGTTGGCCAGGTTGGACAGCGCGAAGTCGATCAGCCGGTACAGGCCGCCGAACGGGACGGCCGGTTTCGCCCGGTCCGCCGTCAGCGGGCTGAGGCGGGTTCCCGCACCCCCGGCGAGCACGATGCCCAGGACTGACTTGCTTGCCATGTCCGGTCCTCCTCAGACGCGTCCTGCGGCTTAGGGTGCGGCGGCCTCAGGGCCATGCTCCCCCTTATCGGTCGGGACTGGGAAGAGTTCTCCCGGGGCGTTCACCGGATCTTCCAGCTCAGCCTGCCCGGGCGGCGGTTCCGGGGGTTCCCGGGGCGGGGCGGAGGCATTCCACACTTCCCTGACGAGAACCTGCAGCGCCCCGGCGACCGGGATGGCCAGCAGGGCGGCCACGAAGCCGCCGAACAGCCCGCCGACCAGGCTGCCCAGGGACGCGCCGACCAGGACCGCGACCAGCACGAGCAGCGGGCTGATCTTCACCGTCTTGGACATGATGACCGGGTTCAGGATGTGGTTCTCGACCTGCTGATAGGTGAGGAAGACGATCGCGGTCACGATGCCGGCGATGAGGGAATGGGTGAAGGCGAACAGCGCGGTGGGGATGCCGGCCAGCGCCCCGCCGATCATCGGGAGGAAGTCCACCAGGGCCACCCACAGTCCCCACAGCAGCGGGTACGGGACGCCGAGGACCATCAGCGTCACGAACACGACGATGCCGGCGATGAGCGAGGTCAGGAAGTTCCCCAGCATGTACCCGGCCACGGCTTGGTTCACCTCGGCCGCCACCGAGGTGGCCTTGGCCGCTCGCTGCGGCCGCATCTGGCTCAGGATCCAGACCCGCATCTTCGGCGCTTCGATCAGGAGCAGCAGGACCAGGAAGAAGATCGTCAGCAGCTCGATGACCAGGGAGAAGGCGCCCGCGCCGATGCTCAGGGCCGGTTTGCTGAGCGACTGGGCGTAGCTGACCAGCTTGGGTGTGTTGCGCTGCACCCAGTCCTGGATGTGATACCTGGTCACCAGGTGGCCGATCCAGCCCCGGCCGTGCTGCGCGTTGGCGATGTAGCCGGGCAGCGCGTCGGCCAGGTGGGTGATCCCGTTCACCAGCGGGTAGCCGAACGCCACGGCCAGGCCGATGAACACCAGCGTGGCCCAGACGGTGACGATCGCGACGGCGGCGCCCCGGCGCGGGACCAGCTTGCGCTGCACCAGGACCACGATCGGGTTGAGCAGCAGCGCAATGAACCCGGCCACCACGATCAGCAGCAGGATGTCCTTGAGCCGGTAGAGCAGCTTGCCGGTCAGGTAGGTGGCGGCGACCACGCCGACCGTGACGAGGATGGTCAGCAGCGGGACATGACGACGTTCGGCCGCCCGGAGCATGCGCCCGAACCGGCCTGTGGGTGGTGACTCTTCCTTCACGTGACCAGCATGCCAGGTCCCGGCGCGAAGGTCAGGTCGCCAGCCGGCGCGCGGCGGCGGTCATCATCGAGCGGGTCACCGCGTCGTGCAGCAGGCGCACCGGGGCGAAGTAGACCCTCCCCCGCCATCCCTTCAGCGTGACGGCGGTGGTGACGTGCACCAGGTGAGGTTCGGCGGTCACGCCCGCGACGAACCGCAGGTGCCGGTCGTCGGTGTCGATGATCGCCTCGTCGCTGGTCACCCGGCTCACGGCCAGCATCCAGCGCCCGCCCCTGGGAATGCCGAGCGCCTTGACGGCCGTCTGGCGGACCGCGAACAGGGCCCCGACCCAGGACGGCACCGTCCGCGGGTCGAAGATCGCGCGGGCCCACTCCTCGGGCGTGTGCCCGGCGGCGTTCTCGGTCGCGATCGTGGTGGTCGCCGCCCAGTCCGGGGCGGGCATCAAGTCGAAGACACCGGGCACGGGATCCTCCGTACGCTAGGGTATGGTCCCTACCATACGCTACCGTATGGGGCGTGGCAGAGGTGAGGAAGAGCCGGGAGGACTGGATCCGCGCGGCCGTGATCGCGCTGCTGGCCGAGGGGCCTGACGGGGTGGCGGTGCAGCCGCTCGCCCGCCGTCTGGGCGCCACCAAGGGCTCGTTCTACTGGCACTTCTCTTCCCGTGACGAGCTGCTGCGGGCCGCGCTCCAGCGCTGGGAGACGGTGACGACCGACGACATGATCGCCAGGATCGAGGCGGCCGGGGGTTCGGCCGAGCAGAAGGCGCGTAACCTGCTGGCCCAGGTCACCGCCTCAAACGAGCGCCATCCGGGGCAGCTTCTACTGATGGCCAGCGCGGTCCACCCGGACGTGGCCGCCGCGGTCGAGCGGGTGACCAGCCGCCGGATCGGCTACGTCGCCCGGCTGCTGCGCGAGGCGGGCCTGACCCCGGTCAGGGCCAGGCGGCGGGCCGTCCTGGCCTACGCCGCCTACCTCGGCCACGCCCAGCTCCTGCTGACCACACCCGGCGTCCTGCCCCGGTCGGACCGGGCGCGGCGTGCGTACGTCGACGAGATCGCCGACGTGCTGCTGACCCAGGTCTTACGGGTTCGCGCCGGCGTAGTGCCCGGCGTGCTCGGATCGCAGCCGGTACTTGAGCACCTTGCCGCCCACGGTCTCGGGCAGGTCGGCGGCGAACACCACCGACTTGGGCGTCTCGTAGCCGGCCAGGCTGGCCCGGCAGTGCTTGATCAGGTCCTCCTCGCTGGCCTCGGCCCCGTCCCTGAGCACCACCACCGCGGTCACGGCCTCGCTCCAGCGCGGGTGCGGCAGTCCGACGACCGCCGCCTTGGCCACGTCCGGGTGCTGGGCCAGCACGGCCTCGACCCGCAGGCTGGACACGTTCTCGCCGCCCGTCTTCACGATGTCCTTGTACCGGTCGAGCATGACGCGCAGGCCGGCGTCGTCGTAGGCGCAGCTGTCCCCGGAGTGGAACCAGCCGAACCGGAACGCGTGCCGGGTGGCCGCCTCGTCCCGGTAGTAGCCGGCCATGACGGCCGGGGACCGGTACACCGCCTCGCCGGCCACGCCGGGCTGACCGGCGAGGTCACGGCCGTCCGGGTCGAGGACCGTCGAGGCCAGGATCGGGCTCGGCACGCCCACGTAGTTCTGCTGCGGCGCCGTGGCCGCGTACAGTTCCGGCCACTCGCCCGGCCAGAACCGGTGACACGAGATCGACTCGGTCTGGCCGAAGATCTCGAATACGCACAGGTCATCGCCGCAGTGCCGCTTCATCGAGGCCAGCGTGGCCGGGGGCAGCGCGGCCCAGCCGTACACGATCACGGTCAGGCTGCGCGCGTCCAGGTCTGGGCGCGCGGTCAGCACCGCGTCCAGCGCCCGCACCATGGCCGGCGAGCCGGCCCACAGCGCGGTCACCCCCTCCGCGTCGATCATCTCGGCGATGTGATCGGGGTTCGGGCGGCGGCCCAGTACCAGCGTGCCAGCACACAGGAACACCGAGTAGGTGAATGGCTGATCACCCACGTGGTAGATCATCGGCAGGTACGTCCCGACCTTGAGGTCGGATTCGAGCCGCAGCCCGCGGGTCAGCGAGAGCGCGAAGCCGAACCCGGCCGCGTAGCTGCACGCGTGCGAGATCATGACGCCCTTCGGCAGCGCGGTCGTGCCCGAGGTGAACAGGATCTCCCAGATGTCGTCCGAGTGGATCTCCACGTCCGGCTCGGAGCCGGCCTGACCCGCGATGAACTCGGTAAACGACACGCTGCCCGGCACCGGCGCACCGCCGATGGCGATGGTCACCCCGGCTCGCAGGCCCTTCGCGGCGAACGGCTCCTGAGCCCTGGGCCACAGTTCGGCGTCCACGATGGCCAGCTTCGGCTGGACCAGGTCGATCATGGCCTGTATGAGGTCCGGCGCCATCATCGGGTTCAGCGGCGCGGCGACGAGGCCGGCCTTGGCGATGCCGATCTTGGCCAGGTAGGCCTCGACCGAGTTCTCGCAGAACAGCAGGACTACGTCGCCGCGTTCCAGGCCGCTGGCCAGCAGCGCGTTCGCCACCTGGTTGGCGACCGTATCGGCCTGCCGGTAGGTCAGCGCGTGCATCTGCTCGTCGGCGTAAGCGCCCGGGCGGCCGACGATGGCCACTTTGTCGGGCCGGCTCCAGGTCACCCGCTCGATGAGGTCGCCGACGCTCATCCGCTCCCACCGGTGCACGGCTCGCCGGTGATGCAGGCTCGTCACATCCAGATCCACGGCGTCCTCCCGGAGCGACTTTAGTGATTCACAGTTCACTAATGCAATAATCTACGAGTTCAGTCCGCTGCTGTGAAGCCATGGACCGTTACGCCCAAGACACAGGGAGTGGTGCGATGACGGATGCTGTCAGCTACCGGGTCGAGGGCGGCGTCGCCTGGCTCACCATCGAGCGGCCTGAAGCCCGCAACGCGCTCAACGCGGCCGTGCGGGAGGGCCTGTGGGCCGGGGTCCGGCGCTTCAACGAGGACGACACCGCGAAGGTCCTGGTGCTCACCGGGGCCGGCGAGAAGGCGTTCTGCGCCGGCGGCGACCTGAAGGAGATGGCCGAGACCGCGCTCACCGTGCCGCCGCCGGACTTCGTGCCCCAGTTCGGCCGCAACATCGAGGTGGCCAAGCCGACCATCGCCGCGGTAAACGGTGTCGCGTGGGCCGGCGGGTTCCTGCTCGCCCAGTGCTGTGACCTGTGCATCGCCGCGGACACCGCGACGTTCGCCATCAGCGAGGTGAAGGTGGGGCGCGGCGCGCCGTGGGCCGCGCCGCTGTCCTGGCTGATCCCGCCCCGGATCGCCCTGCAGATCCTGCTCACCGGCGACCCGCTCACTGCCCGGCGGGCGTATGAGATCGGCCTGGTCAACGACGTCGTGCCGCTCGCGGACCTGCGGGCACGGACCCAGCAGGTAGCGATGCGGATCGCGGCAAACGCCCCGCTGTCCGTGCTGGCCGCCAAGCGCACCGCGTACCTGTCCAGGCCGGACCTTTTCGACGAGGCCGAACGGATCTGGGCGCCGGTCTACCACAGCGCCGACGCGCAGGAAGGGCCCGCCGCGTTCCGCGACAAGCGGCCCCCGGCGTGGACCGGCCGCTGAGCCTGGCGTGGCTCAGCGGCCGGTCTTAGGTGGCGGATCTCCCCGGCTCTCCCCCGGCGGGCGTCTTACCGCGTCGCGTCGAGCACGGCGGAGCAGGCCGGCTGCCGGTCCTGGCCCCGGAACAGGGTGATGCGCCGGATGGCGTGCTGCCACAGCCACGACACGTTCTCGGCCATCTGGCCGAGCTGCTCGTCGGCGCGCCGGATCTCGGCGGCGCTCTTCGGCCGTTCGGCCTGGTAGATCTGGTAGGACTGGTACGGCATCATGATGAAACTCCTCGCGAACCCCGTGGTTTGGGTGCCCGCTCGCGCCGGTCAGCCGGCATCAGGCACCCACAATCGAAATTACGGTTAAGGCCTGCGCGGGCGCATCGGACAAATGCCCTACTTCTGGGGCTGTTCCAGGGCCTAGGCCAGCCGGCCGAGGGCTTAGGGCGCGAGGATGGTGACGGGGAGCGTGCGCGGGCCGCGGACCTGGCCGCCGGACCAGGTGACGGCCGCGGGATCAGATAGCTCGAAGTCCGGGTAGCGGGCCATCCACTCCTGCAGGGCCACCCGGAGTTCCATCCGGGCCAGGCTGGATCCGAGGCAGCGATGCCGCCCCAGGCCGAACGCTGCGTGCCGGTTCTTTTCCCGGTCCAGCTGGACCGCTTCGGGGTTCTCGAAGACGCTGGGGTCCCGGTTGGCGGCCGGGAACGGGAGCAGCAGCCAGTCGCCCTCCTTCAGCTGGTGCCCGTGGAAGTCGAACTCCTTGGCCACCAGGCGCGCCATCGTAACCGGCGCGTAGGCGCGCAGGAACTCCTCGACGGCGGTGCCCATCAGACCCGGGTCGCCGGCCAGCCTGCGCCGGTCGGCGGGATGCCGGGCCAGGTGCCAGAGGGCCGCGCCAATCGCCGACCAGGTGGTGTCGATCCCGGCGATCATCAGCAGGATCATGGTGCCGCGGACGTGCTCCCGGCTCAGCTTGCTGCCGCCGATCTCCGCCCCGATGAGGAACGAGGTGAGGTCGTCCCTGGGGTGTGCGATGTGATCGTCGATCTGGGCGTCCATGTACGCGTCGAGTTCGCCGAACATCGCCTCCCGCTCCTCGTCCTCGGCGGGCATGTTGACCTCCTCGAGCACCAGCCGGATGAAGCGCCGGAAGCGGTCGGCGTCTTCCTGGGGGAACCCCAGGAACCTGACGATGACCCGGACCGGGATGTGCCGGGCGTACTCGATGGCCGCGTCGAAGCTCGCCCGGCCCTCGGTCTCCGCGAGCAGTTCGCGGCACAGGTCCCGGGTGAAGGGCTCGAGGGCGGCGGTCGCCCTGGGGCCGAAGGCGGGCAGCAGCATCCCGCGGGCCATGGCGTGGAAGGGCGGGTCCGACGTGATCGGCGGGGACAGCCCGATCGGCGCGGGCAGGTCGTCGGGACCTGGCCGCTCCTCGCTGACCACGACCGAGCGGGAGGTGAAGTGCTCGGTGTCGTAGGCCACTTCGGAGACCAGTTCGTGGGTAACCGGCAGCCACGTCCCGCCGTACCGGTCGCTGTGCGCGACGGGGCACCGTTGACGCAGCTCCTCCCAGATCGGATACGGATCGGTCACCCAGGCGGGGTCGGTGTGATCGAAGTCGGTGGCCCAGTCCTCGACCGGGGGGTGGCGGCTGGTCACGGCTATTCCTCCGTCAGGGAGATGGCTGATTCTCAGCGTACGGCGGTTAGCTGTCGTCCAGAAGGTGCTGCTGGTACGCCATCGCGGCGGCCTCACCGCGCGAGCTGACGCCGAGCTTGCCCAGGATGTTGGAAACGTGCACGCTGGCCGTCTTGGGCGAGATGAAGAGCTCGGCGGCGATGTCGCGGTTGCCGCGGCCGGCGGCCACCAGGCGCAGTACTTCGAGTTCGCGCTCGGTGAGCCCGAACGGCGCGGCTCCGCCGGGCTCGACGTGCCCGCGCGGCCCGGGCAGGGCGGGCACGTCGACGCGGGCCCGCCGGGCCAGCGAGCCGATCTGCTCGAGCAGAGGGCGCGCGCCGAGACGGCCGGCCAGATCGGCCGCGCGGCCGAGCCGGGCGGCCGCGCCTTCCCGGTTACCGGCTGCTGACGCGGCCCTCGCGGCCAGGAGGAGCGCGTACGCCTCCTGCTGGGGCTGAGCCAGGGCGGCCCAGGCCGAGGCGGCGGCGTCCCAGGCGGCCAGGTCGGGCCGGTCGTCGGCACGGCCGTCGGCTCGGGCCGCTTCAGCGGCGAACGTCGCGGCCCAGGCGTCGTGCACCGGCCCGGCCCGGTCCGTGCGCCCGGCCCGCAGCTCCAGGTCTTTGCGTAGCCGTTCCGGGTCGCAGGCTTCCGGCGACAGGCTCACCGCGCTCGTCTCGGCGCAGGCGCGCATGGCCGTGGCGAGCAGCGGCCATAGGTACCGCGGATCGGCAGGCCAGTCGCGGATCAGGGCCGTTCGCCCCGCGTCCAGGGCACCCGCGAGGTCGCCCCTGGCCAGCCGGGCGTCGATCTCGATCCGGGCGAGCGAGAGCAGGCGCTGGCTCTCCGCCTGCACGCCGGCCGGCAGCGAACGCAGTTCGGCCAGCATCCGTTCGGCCGTTTCCTGGTCTCCCCGGGCCACGGCGATCTGGGCGCGGATCACGAGCGGCCCGAAGCGTCCCAGCGGCGATAGGTCCAGGCCGAGCACCTCGTCCAGGATCTCAAGTGCCTCGTCCCAGCGCCCGGCCGAGGTCAGGGACTCGGCCAGGTTCCCGGCGATCGGCGCCGCGATCTGCCGGCCCAGGCCGAGCTGCCTGGCCCGGGCCAGGCCCTCCCGGCCGGCCGGAATGGCGAGCTCGTGACGGCCGCTGCCCTCGAGCGCGTTGGTGATGGTGAGGTATGCCCACGCCTCGAGCAGCCCGAAACCGGCCCGCTCAGCCGCCTCCTGCGCCCCGCGCAAGGCGGCCATGGTGTCCTCGCCGCGGAGCGCTCCGAGTGATGCCAGCGCCATGTCGGCTTCGACCCGGTGCTCCTCGTCGCCGAGCTGCTCGGCGAGGGCGCGCAGGTCCAGGGCCATGCCCTCGGATTCCGCAAAGCGGTCCTCCCGCTTCAGCGCCCAGCAGAGCCGGGCGAGGATCTGGGCCCGCACCAGGCTCGGCGCACTGGCCAGGCCCAGCGCCGCGTGCAGGTCATCGAGCTGCCCGGGGAGCAGCAGATCCTGGCGGAGCCCGGCGCGGTGGCGAAGCATCGAGGCCATCCGTTCGGCATCATCGACGGCACCGAGCTCGGCGATGGCCGCCTCCGCCAGGGCCAGGCCGCGTTCCGGCTCGCCGGCCCAGCGGGCTGCGTCGGCGGCGAGCTCGAGCACGCCGACGTGATCCAGCCCGAACGGACGGGCGGGTTCGGGCACCCGATCCCAGAGCTCGAGCACCTGCTCGAGCATCCGCAGCCGCTGCGCGTACGCCAGGGCCGTCCCGGCGGCGCCCGCCGCCCGCCACGCCGCCGCCAGCGCGCGCTCGTCATCCTGCGCGCCGCGCCAGTGCAGCGCGGCCAGAACCGTGAGGGTGCTTTCTGGCCCGGCCCGCGAACCGGTCTCCAGGCCGGCCTCCAGCGCGGTGGCGAAGGCGCGGTGCGCCTGAGCCCGCTCCCCGGGCAGCATCTCCTCCAGCACCGCCTCGCGGATCAGCTGATGCCGGAAGGCGTACCCGTCGGCGTCGCTGACCAGCACGTTGGCGTCGACAGCCGGACGCAGGACGGCCGTCAGGGTCGCGTCATCGAGGCCGGTCACGGCCGCGAGCAGCAGATGACTGAGCCGCGCGCCGCCGGCGGCGGCGACCCGCAGCGCCTGCTGCGTCCGTTCCGGCAGCACCGCGACCGCGGCCAGCAGCAGATCCCGCAGGGACACCGGCAGCTCGGCGCCGACCGTGCCGTCGGAGTTCACCAGGGCCTCGGTGAGCAGCGGGATACCGCCGCCGCGCTGGTACACCTCGTCGATCAGCGCGGTGGCCGGCGGCCGTCCCAGGATGCCCTCGAGCTGCACCGCGGCCTGGGCGCGGGACAGCCGGGCCAGCTGCAGGCGTGATACCCCCTCCGCCCGGGCCAGCCCGGCGAGCAGCGGCCGGAGCAGGTCGTTGCGGTTCATCTCATCGGACCTGAACGTGGCCACCAGCAGCACGCGCGCCTGCCGGATGTTTCGGACCAGGAAGCTCAGCAGGTCACAGGTCGAACGGTCGGCCCAGTGCACGTCCTCGACGACCAGGACGACCGGCTGTTGTTCCGCCAGGGTCTCGAGCAGGGTGAGGAGGACCTCGAAGAGGCGGGCACGCGCTGTCCCGGGGTCGGCGCCCGCTGGCGGGGTACCGAAATCGGGCAGCAGCACGCCGAGTTCGCCCGCGGTCTGGCCAGGCAGCAGTCCGGCGACCTCCGCGGCGCCGCGCGCCCGGACCAGCCGGCGCAAGGCCGCGGTGAACGGCGCGTAGGGCAGGCCGCCCGCGCCCAGCTCGACACAGCCCCCGGCGAGAACCATGGCGCGGTCCGCCACCGTCGCGGTGAACTCTGTGACCAGCCTCGACTTGCCGCCTCCGGCTTCCGCGCCGGTCAGCACCGTGTGCGGCGTACCGCCCGCCGCATCTTCGAACGCGCCAGCCAGCAGCATGAGCTCAGCCTCTCGGCCCGCGAAAACCGGGCTCACCAAGCCAGCGGCCATGTCCCTCATGATGCCAGTCCGGGTTCCCGGGCGCCGCCGCGGTGCGACCCGGTCAGGACGGCAGGTCCCTGACGAAGCGCACCCGGTCCTGCCCGGGACCGTCGTAGCCGGTGGCTACGGGAATGTCGCCCACGTGGGCGTCGCCGGGCTCGAGCCGGAACCCCATCCGCCTGTGGAAGGCGACCGAGCCGGTGTTCACCGGCGAGGTTACGGCGCGCACGCGCGTGCAGTTCCGGGCCCGCGCCGCGTCGAAGAACGTGCTGTACAGCCGCCGGCCGAGTCCCTGGCTCCGCTCCCCCGGGTCGACGCCGACGAAATGGATATAGGCC
>Ga0207683_10001443_pt1 | contig 21514 bp, 17 predicted proteins | sample KBSM73metaG_FD_184333 | JGI IMG/M metagenome (GOLD analysis project Ga0207683, IMG submission 184333) | Miscanthus rhizosphere microbial communities from Kellogg Biological Station, Michigan, USA - KBS M7-3 metaG (SPAdes) (version 2) | ecosystem: Host-associated > Plants > Roots > Rhizosphere >... | reverse complement strand
GAGGACGTCGTCGCCGTCGCCCGCCACGACGCCCACGTCACCATCGCCCAGGACGCCCTGGACGCCGTCGCCAAGGTCCGCGCCCACATCGACGACCTCGCCCACAGCGAGGTCCCGGCCTACGGGATCTCCACCGGCTTCGGGGCGCTGGCCAACCGGCACATCCCCAACGAGCTGCGCACCCAGCTGCAGAAATCCCTGATCCGCAGCCACGCCGCCGGCATGGGCCCGGCCGTGGAACGCGAAGTGGTCCGCGGCATCATGTTCCTGCGCGCCAAGACCCTGGCCTCCGGCCGCACCGGCGTCCGCCCGGTGGTGCTGCAGACCATGGTGGACGTGCTCAACGCCGGCATCACCCCGGTGGTCCGCGAATTCGGCTCCCTCGGCTGCTCGGGCGACCTCGCGCCGCTGTCCCACTGCGCCCTGGTCCTGATGGGCGAAGGCGAGGCGACCGGCCCCGACGGCACACTGTACGGGAGCAAGGATGCCCGCCCGGTCGCCGAGCTCCTCGCCGCGCACGGCATCGAACCCGTCACGCTGGCCGAAAAGGAGGGCCTGGCCCTCGTCAACGGCACCGAGGGCATGCTCGGCATGCTGCTGATGGCCATCGCGGACATCCGCCAGCTGCTCACGACGGCGGACATCACCGCCGCGCTCAGCGTCGAGGCGCTGCTCGGCACCGACCAGGTGTTCCTGCCCGAGCTGCACGCAGCGCTGCGCCCGCACCCGGGCCAGGCCGCCTCCGCCGACAACATGCTCCGCGTGCTGTCCGACTCGCCGATCGTGGCCTCGCACCGGATCAACGACACCAAGGTCCAGGACGCCTACTCGCTGCGCTGCGCACCCCAGGTGGCCGGCGCCGTCCGCGACACCGTGGACCATGCCGCCCTGGTCGCCTCCCGCGAACTGGCCGCCGCGATCGACAACCCGGTGGTCCTGCCCGACGGCCGGGTCAGCTCCAACGGCAACTTCCACGGCGCCCCGGTGGCCTACGTGCTGGACTTCCTGGCGATCGCCGTCGCGGACCTGAGCTCCATCGCCGAGCGCCGGACCGACCGGATGCTGGACCCGGCCCGCTCGCACGGGCTGCCCGCCTTCCTGGCCTCGGACCCCGGCGTCGACTCCGGCCTCATGATCGCCCAGTACACGCAGGCCGGCCTGGTCTCGGACAACAAGCGGCTGGCCGTCCCGGCGTCGGTGGACTCGATCCCGAGCTCGGCGATGCAGGAGGACCACGTCTCCATGGGCTGGCACGCGGCCCGCAAGCTCCGCCGCGCGGTGGAGAACCTGCGCCGGGTCCTGGCGATCGAACTGGTGACCTCGGCCCGGGCGCTGGACATCCGCACCCAGCTCTCCGGCGGCGAACTCACGCCGGGACCTGCGGGCGCGGCCGTGATCGCCGCGCTGCGCGACGTCGTCGACGGTCCGGGCACCGACAGGTTCCTGTCACCGGAGCTCGAAGCGGCGGATGCCCTCGTGGCCTCGGGCAAGGTCCGGGCGGCGGCCGAATCCGCCGTCGGAAATCTCGCCTGAGAAGAAACAAAATGCAGGGCAGCTGAACAATTCCCGGCGCCCCCGAAATCTTTGGCGACACGGACGGCGGGGGCCCGGGAACTGTAGTACAAATGGAGAGTCCACACCAACGAAGTTGTGGCAAAGAACACATACAAAGGGGTAAGAGTTCTATGAAAGCACGCGGCACGGTACTGTCCAGGCGCCTAGCATCCGCAGCTACGGTTTCCGACTGGAGCGGCCTCCGGGTCGGCGAACGCGTCGAAATTGTCAAGCACGCACAGGTCATTGCGGCCGGTCAGGTCGAAGAGGTCTCGGTAAGCGGGAATGTGCTCTGGCTGGTCCCCGCGGGGCCGTCCGAAACGCAGCTTTTCCTGCAGTCCGACGGCGTGCAGGTCCGCCGCAGCTAGGCTGGCCGGGTTTTACGCGTTCACGCGTATCGTTGGGTGAGGGGCGCCGTTCCACAGGGACGGGGCCCCGACTCATCCCCCGGGCATCCGGGCCCGGGCAGGAGGACCACGCAGTGTTTGAGGCTCCCAGCATCGTTTTTGCCGCGGCAGGCATGGCCGTTTTCGCCGCCGCACTCCTGCCCAAGCTGCTGCGAAACGCGCCGCTGTCCATGCCGATGGTCTTCCTGGCCGCCGGCATACTCGCCTTCACATTCATCCCCGGCCTGCCGGCCCCGGATCCCCTGCAATATGGGGAGTTCACCACCCACGTGACGGAAGTCTGCGTCATCATTTCCCTGATGGGCGCGGGCCTCGCACTCGACCGTCCCGTGGGACGACGCGAATGGTCCACCACCTGGCGGATGCTGGGGATCGCCATGCCGGTCTGCATTGTTGCACTGACCCTGCTGGGGCTCTGGGCGCTGGGGCTGGGGCTCGGAGCGGCACTGCTGGTCGCAGCCGCGCTCGCCCCAACCGACCCGGTGCTGGCCTCTGAAGTGCAGGTGGGCGAGCCCGCCGACGACGAGCACGAAACCGAGCGTGGCGAAGACGAGATCCGTTTCTGCCTCACCTCCGAGGCAGGCCTGAATGACGGGCTGGCCTTTCCGTTTGTCTATCTGGCCATCGCCATCAGCCTGTCCGGGTCGGCGCCGTCCGAGTGGTTTTGGCCCTGGTTCCTCACCGATGTCCTGTGGCGGATCGGCATGGGGCTACTCGTCGGCTGGCTGGCCGGGAAAGCGTTGAGCCAGCTGTTCTTCTCCGCCCGCGACAGCATCCGGCTGTCCAACCACTCGGAGGGCTTCGTGGCGCTGGCGGCGACGTTCCTCGCGTACGGGGTGACGGAAATGCTGGAAGGCTACGGGTTCATCGCCGTCTTTGTATGCGCCGTGACCATTCGGGCCGCTGAACGCACGCATGGGTTTCACCGTGTCATGCACGCCTATGTGGAGCAGCTCGAACGTCTCATGACGGTGGTCATCCTGGTGCTGCTGGGCGGCGCGATTGCACGAGGTCTGCTGGCCGGCATTGGCTGGGCGGAGGTTCTGGTGGCGCTGGCGTTCCTGCTGCTCGTCCGTCCGCTGGCCGGCTGGACCGGCCTCGCCCGGGGTAAGACCGGCCCGCGGGAACGGATCGCCATCGCCTTTTTCGGCATCCGCGGCATCGGCTCGCTCTACTATCTCGCATACGCGCTCAGCAAGGGCGACTTTGGAGCCCAGGCCGAGGAATTGTGGGCGTTCATCGGCCTGGTGGTGGGGATGTCCATCGTGCTGCATGGGGCGACAACGGCTCCCGTCATGAACCGGCTGGACCGGCTACGCGAACGGAAGGCTGTGCAGCAACATGGCGACGAGGGCAAGGCGCCGAAAACGCCTATCTGAGGCGGCGGCTGACCGTTCCCGCCGCCCCGCCTATCCCAGCAGCGTATTGACCAGCCGGGCGGCCACTTTGGCGGTGCGGCCGTCGATGTCGAACTCCGGGTTCAGCTCGGCGATATCCAGATGCAGGAGCTTCCCGCTCGCGGCCACCTGGCGGCACACGGCGCTGATCACCGGCAGCGGCACACCAAAGGCCGCGGGAGCGCTCACCCCGGGGGCCGCGGAGGCCGGCAGCACGTCCAGGTCGATGGTCAGGTACACCGCGTCCACCTGTGCCAGGAAGGCTGCCACAAACGCGTGCGCGGCGTCCGCCGAGCAGTCCTCGTCCAGCAGGTAGTCCACGCCGAGCTCGTCTGCCGTCCGGAACAGCGTACGGGTGTTGTTCGGCTCGGAAATCCCGACGACGGCGTAGCGCAGTTCGCGGCCGGCGGCTGCTTCGGCGCGGGCCATCTGGAGGAACGGCGTGCCGGAGCTGGGCACCGGCTCATCGCGGAGGTCGAAGTGGGCATCGAGGTTCAGCACGCCGACGCTCAGGCCCTCGCGCACGGCCGCCGACCCGGCCACGCCGAGATAGCTGGCAAAGGCGGTCTCGTGCCCGCCGCCGAGCACCACGGGAAGCCCGCCGGCGTCGAGCAGACTGGTGATCGCGAGCCCGGCGCGGGCCTGTCCTGCCTCGAGCGCGTCCCCGGCCACGGTGACGTCGCCGGCGTCGTGCACGGCGCGCGTCAGGTGGAACGCGAGCGGGCCGAGCGCGGCCCGGATGGCCGCGGGGGCGGCCGCGGCGCCGGTCCGTCCCTTGTTGCGACGCACCCCGGCGTCGCTGCCGAAGCCGAGGATGACGGCGGGGCGCCCAGCAGGGACACCCGCCGGAACCGTGCCGGGAGCGTAGGGGGTCACCGCCTGCCACCAGCGCCGGTGTTCGTCGCCGTCGCCGTCGAACCTGCCGGTCCAGGGCTGGGGCGGGACATCAACGGGGAGCGCGGGAGAAACCATGCCCCTAGCTCACCGCAGCCCGGGCCGGAAAACCAGCCGGGCCGCCGTCGGACTGTCCGGAATCCCGGAAACTGAGCTTAAACGCCGCCGGGTGGGCCACGCCGGGTGGGCGTGGCCCACCCGGCGGGCGTGACCGCGGGCGGGGCTGCGTTAGTGGATCCCCAGGGCGGCCTCGATCGGGCCGATCGCGAAGAAGAGCAGGAACGCGGACGCCACGGCCCACATGAGCGGGTGCACCTCGCGGGCCCGGCCCTCGAACAGTCGGATCAGCACGAAGCTGATGAAGCCAGCGCCCAGGCCGTTGGCGATCGAGTACGTGAACGGCATGAGGGTGAAGGTCAGGAAGGCCGGAATCGCGATGCCCCAGTCCTGCCAGTCGATCTTGCCCACCTGGGAGACCATCATGAAGCCGACGACCACGAGGGCGGGGGCCACGGCCTCGAACGGCACGAGGTTGATCAGCGGGGTGAAGAACATCGCCACGAGGAACAGCAGGCCGGTGACGACGGAGGCCAGGCCGGTGCGTGCGCCTTCGCCGATGCCGGCACCGGACTCGACGTAGATCTGGTTCGAGGAGACGGAGGCGCCGCCGCCGATGATCGCGCCCAGGGCGTCCACCTGCAGCACGCGGTCGACGTCGGGGATGTTGCCGTCCTTGTCGATGGTGCCGGCCTCGGTGGCCAGTCCCACCATCGTGCCCATGGCGTCGAAGAAGATGCTGAGCAGGATCACGAACGCCAGCAGGGTCGCCGCGACGAAGCCGAGGTGTTCAAAGGCGCCGAAGGGGTTGGCCTTGCCGATCAGGGACAGGTCCGGGGCCGTCCACTCGGAGAACTGCGGTGCCACGAGGGACCAGCCCTGCGGGTTGTGGGTCTTGCCGTCAAAGCTGGGCCCGATGTGCAGGATGGATTCCAGGATCACGGACAGGATGGTCGAGGCCACGATGCCGATCAGGATGGCGCCCTTGACCTTGCGGACCACCAGCGCGATGGTCAGGATCAGGCCGAAGACGAACACGAAGGTCGGCCAGCCCAGGAGCTTGCCGTCGAAGCCCAGGCCGACCGGGACGGTGGTGCCGGCGACATCGGGGACGCGGCGCACGAAGCCCGCATTGACGAGACCGATCAGGGCGATGAACAGGCCGATGCCCACCACGATCGCGGTCTTCAGCCCCTCGGGTACGGCCTTGAACACGGCCGTCCGGAAGCCCGTGAGGACCAGGATCAGCATGGTGATGCCCGAGAGCATCACCAGGCCCATCATGTCCGGCCAGGTCAGGCCGGGGTTCGTGGCCACCGTGACGGCGACGAACGCGTTGACGCCGAGCCCGGTGGCCAGGGCGAAGGGATGCTTGGCCCACGCGCCCATGAGGATGGTCAGGATGCCGGCCACGAACGCGGTGACGGCGGCGACGGCGGGGAAGCCCAGCGTGGCGCCCGAGGAGTCCGGCCCGGAGAGGATCAGCGGATTCAGCACCACGATGTAGCTCATGGCGAAGAACGTGGCGAACCCTCCGCGGATCTCGCGCGAGACGTTCGACCCCCGCTCGGATATCTTGAAATACCGGTCGAGTGCCGAGCCCTGCTTGAGCATTAGGTCTTGCATTAGTCCTCCGGGAGTGATGGGTGTTGCATATATCTTATTTGGCGCCCGAGGGCCAACCCTGCGTTTTCGCCTAGTCTGTAAGGAAGCCAACACTAGGAGTAGCCTGCCCATGCGCCGTATCCGCCAGCTTCGCAGTGCCCTGCTGGGCGCCGTCGTCCTTGTGGCCGTCCTGCTGGGAGCAGTGAGCCCGGCGTCGGCGCACGATACCGCGGAGTCCACCAGCCCGGCTGCCGGAGCAACCGTCGCGGCACCGCCGGAGCAGGTCTCGGTCACGTTCAACCACAATCCGCTTGCCCTGGGGTCGCAGATCGTGGTCAACGACGCCGCCGGCGCCAACTGGTCGGACGGTCCCGTGGAAATCGTGGACAACGTCGCTGCGCAGAAGCTGAAGTCCGGCGCCCCCGCGGGGCCGTACACCGTGCACTGGCGGGTGGCCAGTTCCGACGGCCACCCGATCGAGGGCAGCTTCACCTTCACAGCAACGGCGGCTGCGGCAGGCACGACGGCGGCTGCCGGCGTCCCCACGATGGGCACCGCCCAGCCGGGGACCACGCCCGCGCCAGCCCCTGCACCGGCCGGGTCGCAGCAGTTTCCCTGGAGCGTCATGGTCTTCGTCGCCGTCGGGGTCGGCATCCTGGTGGCCCTGGGCCTGATGGCGAAACGCCGCCTCACCCCGGACGAGGGCGGCGACACCGAAGGCTGAAACAAGCCAACCTGACTCCGGCAACGCGGCCAAAGCGCTGCTAGGCGGGGGCGGCCAGGGCAAATCCGCCGGGCAGCAGCGCGGGGATCCCGTTCGGGTGGACCTTGGCCGAGATTGCCTGTCCCACCACCTTGGCCTGGCGCAGGACTTCCTTGGGCGTCGGGGTAATGAGCTCGCCCACCCCCACGAGGTACATTCCCAGAGCATGCATTGCCGCCATGAGGTTCTGCCCGGCTGCCATGCCAAGTTCCGAGAGCATGCGGCGCAGCTGGCTGTGGGCGCAGCGGGTCAGGACAAGGTGGTCGGCCAGCAGGACGCCGCCAGGGGTCTGGACGGCCCACTTCTCGGTGGGTGAGCCGTCCGTGCCGGCCTCCAGGAGGTCCAGCTGCAGGGCCCGGATGTTGTTCCGCACGTCGAGCTTGTGGCTTGCGGCGTAGTTGCGCAGGTGCCGCAGGATTTCGTTGCGCTCCCTCAGGCTTGCGGCGTCCGCCGCGTCGCAGCGCTGAAGCGAGGAGGTGTTGGCCGGATGGCCGGCACCCAGGAGGTCGAGCCCGTCCACAATGATGGACGCAACGCCCCGGCGCTGGAGCTCGCTGGCCACAGCCAGGCCGGAGAGCCCCGTCCCGATGACTACGGCGGTGGTCCGCTCAATCCCGCCGTACAAAGGCATGCTCGACACTGCAGGGTACCTCCTTGAAATGGTGCGAGTCGCGGGGGAAACCCCGGACGCCAACCCGTGCCTGGTTCCACAGCCCCAGCGGCTGCTTTCTGGAACACCAGTCTCGGTTCAGCAATGCCTCGAAGGATACCTAAGATTCCCGCCCGTGGATAGGGGAGGTAGGACATTGGCTGTGGTGCCGGATTCCGGCGGTTTCCGTGCCCCCGCTCCAGCGGAAACCGGCTCAAAAGCCTGAATTTCCGGGCCGGGAAACGGCGTGTTAACTCTGCGTAAATCCTTCCGCCGCGGGCGGCCGGGGACGCCTTGCCGCCGTCTTGAATGTTCGCAATTAACCGAGAATAGTGAGGAAAATCAGGGGTTCCTGCACGCAGATTCCGGGTCGCCTCGCCGGTGGACGCCGGGCGGCAGTACTTCTGGCAGAATAGCCGCAACATCAGGCAAGAATCGCGAGGAGGCGGACCCTATGGGCCGTGAACAGGTGCATCCGGACCCGGCATGGGAGACCGGTGGCGAGCCGGCGCCGCCCCGCGGAATCGTCGTGGGAGTGGACGGCTCGGACCACAGCCACTGCGCCCTGGTGTGGGCGGCCCGTGAGGCGGAACGCCGTCGCCGCCCGCTGCACATCGTGACCGCCTATTCCGTTCCGATCTTCGCCGCTTCCGGGCTCGACGGCGGCTACGCCACGGTGGACGACTCCGTGATCCGCGAGGGCGCCGAAGCCATCCTCAAGCACGCCATGGACAAGATCGCCTTCTACAACATCGACGTCGACGCGTCCGTCGAAAACGGGGACGCGTCCGGCGTGCTGCTGGAAATCAGCGAAACCGCGGAGCTTCTGGTCTTCGGCACCCGCGGCCGCGGAGGCTTCGTGGGCCGGCTGCTCGGCTCCGTCAGCAGCGCGCTGCCCGCCCACTCGAAGTGCCCCACCGTGACCGTGCCACTGATCTGCGCGGACCGCCTGGGCGAAACCACAGACGACAAGCACGTCCTCGCCGAACGTGCCAAGTCGGGCAGCCAGCCGGTGGAGAACGTCGTGGTCGTCGGCGTCGACGGTTCCGAGCAGGCCCGCGTCGCCGTGCTGGAGGCCGCAGCGCAGGCCGAGCGGCTCTCCGCCCGGCTCCGCGTGGTGTGCGCGGTGCCGCAGTACACCGGCTCGCTGGCATGGGTGCCCACCCCGATGGACCGCGACGCCCTGTTCGCCGACATCAAGGTCCAGCTCGACGCCGGCGTCGCCTGGTTGCGGAGCCACTTCCCGGCCCTGCAGGTGGAGACGCAGCTCGTGGACGGCTCGCCCGTCGACATCCTCGTCGACGCCAGCCGGCACGTGGAGCTCGTGGTGGTCGGCACCCGAGGGCGCGGCGGATTCACCGGGATGCTGCTGGGCTCCACGTCCGACGGCGTCCTCCACCACGCCAAGGGCCCGGTCATGGTGGTGCCGGACCGCGACGACCCGCGGCTGGCGGACAGAGCCAGCTTCGGCCCGATGCTCGGCGACTCCTAGAAGGCGACGGGCCCGGCGTCGGAAGGACGGTTAACGGATGGAGCACCCCGGGACGCCGGACCCTGCCGAGGGCGGGCCGGTCCTGGCCCTTGAACGCCTTGGCCCGGACATGCTGGCCACCGTCGGCGGGAAGGCGGCGAACCTGGGCGAACTGGCACGCGCCGGCCTACCGGTGCCCGCCGGCTTCTGCCTGACCACCAGTGCGTATCTGGACGCCACGGCATCCCCGGCGCTGGCGGACGTGCACCGCGCCCTCGCCGCAACAGCCCCCGACGACCTGGCGGGGCTGGCTGCGCTTGCGGCGAAGGCCCGCGCGCTGGTGCTCGACGCCGATGTCCCCGCCGGCATCGACGCCGCCGTGCGCGCCGCCTATGCGGCGCTGGGCACCGACACGGCGGTCGCCGTGCGGTCCTCCGCGACCGCCGAAGACCTGCCGTTTGCCAGCTTCGCCGGCCAGCAGGACACTTTCCTGAACGTGGTGGGTGCGGATGCCGTGCTGGCTGCCGTCCGCCGGTGCTGGGCCTCGCTGTGGACAGACCGCGCGGTGACCTACCGCGCGGTGCAGGGGATTGAGCCCTCGGCGGTGTCCCTCGCCGTGGTGGTCCAGCGCATGGTGGACGCGGCCGTGGCCGGGGTGCTGTTCACAGCCAATCCCGTGACCGGCCGGCGGCACGAGGCCGTCATCGACGCCAGCCCGGGGCTGGGGGAGGCCGTGGTGTCCGGGGCGGTCAACCCTGACCACTTCGTGCTCGACGGCACCACGGGACGGATCCTTGAGCGGCGAATTGGGGACAAGGGCATCATCATTCGTCCCCTGCCCGGCGGCGGCACCGAGCGGGTGGCGCAACCTGACGCCGGGCTGGCGCCCAGCCTGGACGACGCCCAACTGGCGGCACTGGAGCTCCTGGGCCGCCGCGCGGAGGTGCACTTCGGCTCGCCGCAGGACCTCGAATGGGCCATCGGCCGGGACGGTGCCGTGTGGCTGACGCAGTCCAGGCCCATCACCACTCTCTATCCGATGCCGGACCGGCCTCCCTCCGGGCCGACGCCGCGCGTGTATTTGTGTTTCAGCCTGGCCCAGGGGCTGACCCGGCCCCTCACCCCGATGGGACTCGCCGGCATCCGGCTGATTGCGTCTTCGGTTGCGGGGGCGGCGCATTTCCCGGTGCCGGTGCCCCGTGACGGGCCCGCGCCGTACGCGGAGGCAGGCCAGCGGATTTTCTTCGATCTCACGCCGGTTCTCCGGAGCCAGACCGGGCGCGCCATTGTCCCCCGCGTGTTTGACGTCATGGAGGCGCGTTCGGCCACCGTGCTGCGCAACCTTTTCACCGATCCGCGGTTCTCCGTGACCACAACAATGCCGTGGCGGCTCCTGCGCCACGTCGCCCCGGTGGCGGCGCGGGCGAAGGTCCCGGAGACCTTGATCCGCGGCCTCATCCGGCCCGAGGCGGCACTGCGCCGGGCAGACCGTGTGGGCGAACAGCTCCGCGCGGCACTCGCGGTGCCCGCCGGCGCCACCGCCACGGAGCGCCTGGACCACGTCGAGCGGATCCTTGGCCAGCATGTCTTTCCCGTGGTTCCCGCGATCCTGCCGCTGCCCGCCCTGGGGTTCGCCTTGCTGGCCGTGGCCGGAAAACTCGCCGGGAAACCGGGGAACGGGGCGCTGCAGGAAGTCCTGCGGGGGCTGCCCAACAACGTGACCACCGAAATGGACCTGGACCTGTGGTCGCTGGCTACTGCCATCCGCAACGACCCGGCGTCGGCGGCGGTGTTCGGGGAAGCCGCGTTGCCCGAGATAGCCCGGCGTTACCGGGCGGCGGACCTGCCCGGCGTCGTGCAATCCGGGCTGCGGGACTTCCTGGGCCGGTACGGCCACCGCGCCGTGGCGGAGATCGACGTCGGCATGCCCCGCTGGTCTGATGACCCGACCCACATCCTCGGGGTCCTGGCCAACTATCTGCGCATGGATGATCCTGCGCTCGCCCCGGACCGGCAGTTCGGCAAGGCGGCCCGCGAGGCGGAGGCACAGGTGGCCCGGCTGGTGGCAGCGGCGGCGCAGCGCAGCCGCCTTCGCGGTGCACTCGCGCGGGCCGCGCTGCGGCGGACCCGGATGTTCGCCGGGCTGCGGGAGCTGCCCAAGTACCACCTCGTGGAAGCGCTCGGCGCCGTCCGGGAGCAGCTCGCAGCCGTCGGGGCCGAACTCGCCGCGGCCGGGGCCCTCGATGCGGCCGACGATATCTTCTTCCTCGACCTGGCTGACGCGCACCGGGGGCTCGGCGGCGCCGCGCTGCAGGGGCTCGTGGCACGGCGCCGGGAGGCGTACGCGGCCGAACTGGGCCGCCGGCACATTCCCCGCGTGCTGCTCTCGGACGGCACCGAGCCCGAGGCCGTGCAGACCACCGCGGCGCAGACCTCAGCCGGCGGACGGGGACCGGCGGGATCGGACGGCGGCGCGGGGCGGCTCTCCGGCACGCCGGCCTCGGCCGGCACCATCACGGCCCGGGCCCGCGTGATCCTGGACCCCCAGGGCGCGCACCTGGAACCCGGCGAGATCCTCGTGGCGCCGTCCACCGATCCGGGCTGGACGCCGTTGTTCCTGACGGCCGGCGGCCTCGTGATGGAAATGGGCGGGCCCAACTCCCACGGCGCCGTCGTCGCCCGGGAATACGGGATCCCCGCAGTGGTGGGGGTCCCCGACGCGACGTCGAGGATCGCCACGGGCCACAGCATTACGGTCGACGGCGCCGCCGGCACCGTGACGCCGTCAACGCCGCCGGCACCCTGACGCCGTCACCCTGACGCCGGCCACTTCGCGCCGGGCCGCCGGCGGCGGCGGGCTCCGCACCATGGTGTCGGCCGGCTCGCTACAGTGGGGCCATGAGCGAAGTGCGCGGCTCCGAGGGCCGGGAGCCCGGGAGCGCCGGAGTTCCCGCGGCGGGCACCCCGGCGCCTGACACCCGGCCGCCCGCAAGCCCCGCGCCCGCGACTGGCGCGCCCCCCGCGCCCGCGCCTGCGACTGACGCGACCCCCGCGCCCGCGGACCCGGACGCGTGGCTGCCGGAGTGGTTCGTGGGGCGTCCGCTCACCGCCGGCTGGGCGTGGGCCGGGTTCTGGGCGGTGCTGATCGTGGCCGACGAGTTCCTGGATCTGGCCGGCTGGTCCTGGTATGTGCTGGTTGGCCTCGCCGCCCTGCCGACGCTGCTGGCAAGCATCGCCCTTCTGCACGCCACCCCGCGCCGCTACCTGAAGCCGCGCCGGGACACGGTCCTGGGCCACTTCTTCGTCCGCTTCCTGGCCCTGATCGCCGCCTTCCTCGTGTGGGGCGTGTCCGTGGTCATGAGCGCCTCGATCTCAACCACCCTTCAGTCACTCGTCGGGGCGTCCGAACGCGAGGTCACCGCGGTGGGCTTCAACCTCCTGCTGGCCGCGATCCCGCTGGTGGTCTCCGTACTGTGGCTGGCCTTCATCATTCGCTGCGCCTGGTTCCTGCGGCGGCTCCGGGGCTGGAAACAAACGCCGGAACCGGGCGCCGTGCCCAAGAAGTTCCTGCGGGACAGGCCGCGGCTGAGGCGGGTGGTGGTGGGCCTGGCCCACCCCGGCCTGCTGCTCGTGGCGGGCCTGGGCACCTCCGTGCTCGCGTTCCTGCTGGGCGCCGTGGAACTGACCATTAATGTGCTGAAGTAGGATAACCGGGCCGCCGGGGCCAGGCGTACTGTTGACCTATGAGCTGCACTGAAGCGCGCATTCCCCAGGCGCGGATAGTTGGAACATCTCTTTCCGGAGCGCGGTCGCGATGACGCGCACGTGGCTGCGCTGGCTGCCTGCTGCCGCCGTTCCTGCCGTTATTGCCGCCGGCGCGCTGGCCGGATCCCTGCCCGCCAGCGCCGGGGATCCCCTGCCGCCCAAGACGCCGGAGCAGGTGCTGCAGTTGATTGCCCAGCACCGCGAGCCCGCCCTCTCCGGAACCCTGGAACAGTCTTCTGCGCTCGGGCTTCCCGAGCTGCCCAAGACCGGTGCCGGCTCGGCCCCGTCAGGTACGGCATGGCTCGAACTGCTGACGGGGCCGCACACCGCGCGGGTTTATCGCGACGGCCCGGACAACGCCCGCGTCCAGGTGATGGACCGGCTGGCCGAACGCAACGCTATCCGCCACGGCAACGACGTGTGGTTCTACAACTCCAAGGACAACACGGCCGCCCATGCCCAGCTCCCGGCCAACGACGCCGGTGACACAGGCCGTCACAGCGCCGGCAGCGACGTCACCGCCACCCCCGACCAGCTCGCCGCGATGCTACTGGCCAAGATCGAACCGGGCACCGACGTGGCGGTGGGAGCCGATGTCCAGGTAGCCGGCCGGCCCGCCTACAACCTGGTGCTGACACCAAAGTCCGATGCGACGCTGGTCGGGTCCATCGCAGTAGCCGTTGACGGCCAGACCGGTCTGCCGCTGGGCGTCGAGATCAAGGCTCGCGGACAGTCGGATCCCGCCTTCCGCGTCGCCTACACCAGCCTGACCCTCGGGGCCCCCGACGCGTCGGTCTTCACATTCACCCCGCCGCCGGGTGCCACGGTCGAGGAGATTCCGGTAAAGGAGCACAAGCACGGAAACGACGCCGGGAACGCGACGGCGCCGGCGGCCAAGGACCGCGCCGGCAAGCCGGCCGTCACTGGCTCCGGCTGGGACTCGGTTGTTGAGTTCCCGGCGGGAACGGCCGGCCCGGCGTCGGACGCCACGGCCCTGCTCGAACAGGCCACCGTCCCGGTCCAGGGCGGCCGGCTTTTGTCCACCGCGCTGGTGAACGTGTTGGTGCTCGACGACGGCCGGGTCGTCGCCGGCTCCGTGCCACCGGAGCGGCTCCAGGCCGCTGCCGCACAGAAGTGATGTCCGGCGCGGTATCCGGTGGCCGACGGTTGCTCCCTGACCATCCGGTGACGGCCGCGTGAGCGCCGCCGGGCCGGCGGCCGAGCTGAGCATTGAGACCACGGGCCTGACCAAACGGTTCGGCCAGCAGATGGCTGTCGACGGCGTCGACCTGGCCGTGCCGAAAGGCGCGGTCTTTGGTTTCCTGGGCCCGAACGGTTCGGGGAAGACCACCACCATCAGGCTCCTGCTCGGCCTGGCCACGGCCACCGGAGGCTCCATGCGCGTGCTGGGCGAGGAGATGCCCGGCAAACTCAATGACGTGCTGCCCCGGGTCGGGGCGCTGGTGGAAGGACCGGCGTTCTACCCGTTCCTCTCCGGCGCCGCCAATCTGCGCCGCATGGACGCCGCGGACCCCTATGGTGCGGGCGCGACGCGGCGTGCCCGCGTCCACTCGGCCCTGGAACGGGTGGGTTTGACGCACGCCGCGGACAAGCTGGTCCGGGCCTACTCGCTGGGGATGAAGCAGCGGCTGGGGATCGCCAACGCCCTGCTCGCCCCGCGGGAACTGCTGGTGCTGGACGAGCCCACCAACGGGCTGGATCCGCAGGGCACCCGTGAGGTGCGGAGCCTGGTGCGATCGCTCGCGGCCGACGGCGCCACGGTGTTCGTCTCCAGCCACCTGCTGGCCGAGGTCGAGCAGATCTGCACCCATGCGGCCATCATGAGCGCTGGCCGGCTTGTGGCGCAGGGAACCCTGGCGGAACTGCGCGGGGCCGGCCAGGCAAGGATCCGCGTGTTGACCCCGGATCCGGGTACCGCGGCGCAGGTGCTGGCCGGCCTCGGCCTGACCGCGACCCTGGGCACCGACGGCCGTACTCCCGGTGGCGCTGGTTCCGGTGCCGCCGGCTCCGGGACCGACGCGGCCCTGTTCGCGTCACTGCCTGGGGCTCCGGCTCCGGCTGGGGCTCCGGCAGCCCGGGAAGACGGAGGATCATCCCGGTCCGTGGAGCGGGCGGCCGTGCAGCCGGAAGCCGTGGTGGCGGCCCTCGTGGCGGCGGGGGTCCGGGTCCGCGGCTTCGCGACCGAACAGGCCAGCCTTGAGGACCGGTTTGTGGCATTGACGGGGGAGGGGTTCGACGTTGTCCAGTAACAGCTCATCCGCGGGCGATCCGGCAGCCGGCCCGTCAGTTGCCCCGGCGCCGGGACACAGCGAAGCGGCCGCAGGCGCTGGCGGGGACAGCGGGGCCGGCGCTGCGCCGGTCCGGCGCGGGTCCCTGACCGGTGACCTGCTGGCGTCCGAGCTCGGGGTGCTGTTCCGCCGCCGCAGGACGTGGGCCATGTTGTGCGCGCTGGCGGCCATCCCGATTCTGATCGCGGTGGCGGTGCGGGTCTCCTCGGCCGTGCCGGCAGGCCGCGGGCCGGCCTTCCTGGACCGGATCGCCCAGAACGGCCTGTTCGTGGGCGTCACGGCAATGGTGGTCTCCGTTCCGCTGTTCCTGCCCCTTACCGTCGGCGTCGTGGCCGGAGACACGATCGCCGGGGAGGCCGGACAGGGGACCCTGAGGTACCTGCTGGTGGCTCCCGCCGGGCGGATCCGCCTGCTGATCGTCAAATATGCCGGGGCGGCCGTGTTCGTGATCGTTGCCCCGCTCGTGGTGGCCCTGACCGGGGCCGGAATCGGCGCGGCGCTCTTTCCCGTGGGGCCGGTGACCCTGCTCTCCGGCGACACGATCGGCACCGGCGAGGCCATGGTCCGGCTCTTGCTGATCGCCGCGTATCTGGCGGTTTCACTGCTGGGGTTGTCGGCGATCGGGCTGTTCATCTCCACCCTGACCGATGTTCCGGTGGGGGCCATGGCGGCCACCGTGGTGCTCTCGGTCGTCGCGCAGGTCCTGGACGCGCTGCCGCAACTCGAGTGGCTGCATCCCTGGCTTTTCAGCCACTACTGGCTGGACTTTGGCGATCTGCTCCGGCAGCCGGTTTCCTGGGATTCCTTGGCCGCCAATGCCCTCCTCCAGGGCGGCTACGTCGCCGTCTTCAGCGCGCTGGCCTACGGCAGGTTCATCACCAAGGACGTGCTCTCCTAGCCGCCAGACAGGCCGGAACGGAACCCCGGAACGGGTCTCAGCAGTCGGACCCGGGAGCGGGTCAGTAACGGGCCGCGTAGCCGTACAGCTGCATCCCGGACATGGCGGCAACATCGGTCACGGTAATGCCGGCGTCGGGGTTCAGCGCCTGGACCACGCGGCCGCCGCCGAGGTAGATGGCCACGTGGTAGAAGCCCGGGGCCGAACCCCAGACGAACAGATCGCCCGGACGCGCCTGGGAGAGCGGGACATGGACCGGGGCCTGGGCGAACTGCTGGGAGGCAGTGCGGGGCAGGTACTTCCCTGCCGCGGCGAACGCATTCTGCACCAGGCCCGAGCAGTCAAACCCATAGCTCCCGGTTCCGCCGTACTGGTAGAAGAATGGCGATCCGGTCTTGCCGAGCGCCACCGAAATCGCGGTCTGGTTTGACCCGCCAGAAATCGGCGCCGGAACCGGAACAGGTACTGGCGCCGGAACCGGGGCAGGAATCGGTGCGGGGACCGGAGCAGGTACTGGCGCGGGATCCGGCCCGGATGCCGGAGCCGGCGCGGGTGCGGGCGCTGGTGCTGGTGCCGGTGCCGGTGCGGGCGCTGCAGCGGGGGCCGGCACGTCGGCGGGAGCCGGAGCGGCTGGCTGTCCTGCGGCCGAATCGTCCCGTCCCGGAGCTGTTGGTGCCGGCTGTGAACCCGTGCCAGGCTGCGGCGCGGGGCCCGCCGCCGCGGTCAGTGCTGCGAGCCGAGCCTGCTGGCGCTGGCGGTCGAGGGCGTCCACCCGGGCCGATTCCAGCGCCGCGGTGGTGTTTCTCAGGCTTGCCAGCTGGTCCACGAGCGCGCTGCGCTGCGCTTTGGCATCGGCCACGACCTGGCGCTGGGCTGCGGCGGCGCGGTCGGCGTCGGCCTTGCGGTCCGCGGCAGTCGCGGCGGCCTCGTCGGCGGCGCGGTTGGCGTCCGCTGCGGCTTCGGTCAGGGACTGCGCGGCCGTGGCCGCGTTTTCCGCGGACTCGAAGGCCCGCGCGCGTCCGGCCGTTACAGCCTCCAGCGTGGCGGCATCCTCCAGGGCCCGCCCGGAGCCGCTGACAAAGCTGCTGAGGGCCGGGTTCAGGCCGCCGTTGCGGTACAGGTCACCGGCCAGCTGGCCGAGCTGTTTGCGGGTTTTGGCCTGTTCTGCCCCGGCGGCGGCAGCCCTGGCGGCCGCCACAGCCGCCGCGTCACGGCGTGTGGCCAGCTCCACGAGGGCCTCGCCGTACGCGTTGTTTGCTTGCAGGGATGCGGCGAGGCTGGTTTCCTGGCCGGCTGACGCGTCGGCCAGAAGCCCGTCGATCCTGGTGACCTCTGCCGCCGTCGAGCTCGCACTGGACTTGGCGGCAGCGATCTCTTCCGGTGAGGGAATCTCCGGCGACGCCGGAACCCGGCCGGCAGTCTCCAGCGGCGGGCGCCCGTGCGCAGAAATCTGCGAAGAAATCAGCGGCGCGGCCTGGGCCGGGAGCGCGAGGGTTCCGAGGAGGACGACGGCGGTGCAGAGCACAGCCGTCTTGCGGCCGGATCGGATCCAACTCATGGGCAACCTCGCTGAAGTCTCAGGCTGGAGTGAGCGAGGTCGGATTTGGCGCGTGAAAGCCCTCTGCGGATCACCCAGCAGGCATGAGGCTACGTGCCAAAGGCTACTTTGGCAACACGAGTCACATGAATAACATAAACAACACGAGTGTCATTTGGCCACGTCCGTGACGGGTGTGTCCTGCCGACGGTCAGGCGTGCTGGTGGGCCTCGTGCTCTGAATGCGTGGTGGGCTCGAGCTGGAACGTGCAGTGTTCGGTGTCGAAATGGGAGCCAAGGCAGCTGGTGAGTTTGTCCAGGACCCGGTCGGCGCCCTTGGCGCCGAGCGCTGCGTCCTCCACCACCACATGGGCGGAGAAGACGGGGACACCAGAGGTAATGGTCCAGATGTGGATGTCGTGGACGGATACCACGCCGTCCACCGCCAGGATGTGGTCGCGGATCATCTGAACGTCCACGCCCTTGGGCGTGGCCTCGAGGAGCACGTCCACGACGTCGCGCAGCAGGTGCCAGGCACGGGGCAGGATCATGAGGGCGATGAGGATAGAGGCAATGGTGTCGGCCGCCTGGAACCCGGTGACCATGATGACCACCGCCGCCGCGATGACGGCAAAGGACCCCAGCAGATCCCCCAGGACTTCGAGGTAGGCGCCGCGGACGTTCAGGCTTTCCTTCTGGGCGCCGCGCAGGATCAGCAGGGAGACCAGGTTGGCGACGGCGCCGAGGACCGCCGCGGCGAGCATGACATCGGTGTGGACCTCGGGGGTGGTGCCGAGCCTGCGGATGGCCTCGGTGAAGATGACCACCGAGATGACGATCAGGACCAGTGCGTTGGCCAGCGCCGCCAGAACTTCGGCGCGCTGGTAACCGTAGGTGCGCAGATCGCTGGCGGGCCGGGTGGCGATCCATGCGGCCAGCAGGGCGATGAAGACGCCGGCTGCGTCCGAGAGCATGTGTCCGGCATCGGCGAGCAGGGCCAGGGAGCCGGAGACCACCGCACCGATCGTCTGCACGAGCACCACGGCGAGCGTGATGGCCAGGACGGCGACCAGGCGCTTGCGGTGCTTGCCGGTGGCGGTCAGGCCGTGCGAGTGGCTGTGGTCGTGTCCCATGCCTACAAGGCTATCCCCAGCCGAGCTCGTGCAGGCGCGCGTCGCTGATGCCGAAGTGGTGGGCGATCTCGTGCACCACGGTGACGGTGACTTCCTCGATCACGTCCTCCCGGGAGGTGCAGATGTCCAGGATGGGTTGGCGGAAAATGGTGATCCGGTCCGGCAGCGAGCCGGCGTCCCACCAGGAGTCCCGCTCGGTCAGGGGCACCCCCTCATAGAGCCCCAGCAGCACGGTGTCCGGATCCTCCCCGGGCTGCGGGGTGTAGTCGTCCTCGATGAAGATCGCGACATTGCTCATGGTCTTTGCCAGATCCGGCGGGATCCGGTCGAGGGCATCACTCACGGCAGCCTCGAAATCGGCCTCGGACATCGGGAAGGGGCCGCCGTCCGGGCCGTCACCACCGTCCCCGCCGTTCGGAACGATCGGCAGGCCGGGCGGGAGGGAGGAGGGCATAGGCAAACTCTAGCGGGACCGGCGCCGGGTCAGCCCCACGCCCACAAGGCAGATCACGCCGCCCACCAGGCCCCAGATGGTCGGAATCTCGCCCAGAACCAGCCAGGAGATCAGGATTGTGGTGCCCGGGACCAGGTAGGTGGTGGCCGCGAGGCGTCCCGCATCAATCATCGAGAGCGCATAGGCCCAGGTGGTGAATGCGATCGCAGTGGGGAAGATGCCCAGATAGACCAGGCCCAGGGTGGCCGGCAGGGGAGCGGCCTGCAGCTCGGTGACCAACTGGCCGCTGAAGGGCAGGCAGCACAGGGCGCCCACCATGATGCCGAACCAGGTGGCCTGGGCGGCCGGGAACTTGCGGAGCACCGGTTTTTGCACGATCACGCTCACGGCCGCCAGCGCGGCCGCAAGCAGGCAAAGCAGGACGCCGGCCACGTCCGCCGTCGACCGCTGGCCGGAACCAAGCGCAATCACGGCCACGCCGCCGAACGCGATCAGGCTGCCGATGATGAGCCAGCGCGGGAACCCTTCCTTCAGGATCACACCGGCCATGACGGCGACCAGGATGGGGTTGACGTTGATCAGCAGGGCGGCCGTGCCGGCGTCGAGCATGTGTTCGGCGGCGTTCAGGGCCACGTTGTAGCCTCCGAACCACATGACGCCATAGGCCAGGATGGGCCACCACTCGCGGCCGCGGGGCAGGCCCCTGAGCTTGGGCACCACCAGCAGGCCCAGCACGACGGCGGCAACGGCCAGCCGGCCGAGCGTCAGGGAGCCAGGGGAGAAGCTCGGGCCTACAGCGCGGATGCCCACGAAGGCGGAGGCCCACAGGACGACGGTGACGACGACGGCGGCGATGCCGAGCCTGCTGATCGTGGCCGGCTGTGCGGGAGGGGGCGGCGCGGGTTGCGGGGCGGGTGCGGGGGCAGCGTGCGGAGACCCTTCGTGGGGGCCTGCGGACGGAGTGGGGCCGGATGCGGCGGTTGTTGCCATGCTGCCAATGTAGCCGTTCCCGCCTCCTCCCGGCTGGCGGGAATCGGTCACGTCTAGTCGAGATCCTGCCAACATCCCGTATGGCCTCAGCGCAGGACGCGCGCCGCCGTCCGGACAGCGGCCGCGACGTCGTTCAGCGCCGCCGAGCCGCGCCGCCACTGCTGCCAGTAGAGGGCAACGTCCACGTGCGCCCGCGGGGCGAGGGCCTCGAGCCTGCCGGCCAACAGGTCCTCGCCGATTTCGATCTCGGGCATCATGCCCCAGCCCATGCCCCAGCGGATGGCATCGCCAAACTCCTGGGCGGCCGGCACATAGTGGCGCGGCGGCTGCAGGGAGGCCCGGCTGACCCGGCGCAGCCAGCGGTCCTGCAGGTCGTCCTTGCGGTCGAAGACCACAACGGGAGCCGCGGCGAGCGTCGCGCCGGTCGCACCCGCCCCAAACCAGCGGCGGGCGAAGTCCGGAGCGCACACCGGCAAATAGCGCATCGTGCCCAGCTTGCTCGATGAGCAGCCGGGCACGGGCTGGGCTGTTTCCGTGATGGCGGCCGCGGCGGCTCCGGCGCGCAGCAGGTCCAATGAGTGCTCCTGGTCCTCACGCAGGATCTCGAGCTGGACGTTGTCACTGGCCGCCGCGAGGCCGGCCAACGCCCAGGTGTGCAAGGAATCGCTGTTGATCACCAGCGTCAGGCGCGTCCCTCCGCGGGGGTGCTCCGGCTGCAGCTCCTCGGCCAGGTCCGCGGAGAGCATTTCCAGCTGCCGGGCGAAGCGCACCACGGCCTCGCCGGACTCCGTGAGTCCGGGCGGCCGCGCCCGGGTCAGGACCGGCCGGCCGACGGCGGTCTCGAGGGCCCGGACCCGCTGGCTGATCGCCGACGGCGTCACGGACAGGTGCGCGGCCGCGGCGTCGAAGCTCCCGTGCGTCAGAATCGCGGCCAGCGTCCGGGCCTGTTCGGGGGTGATCTCCATCATTAGCCCATCTTACGTATCAGCAGAATCTTTAACTGGTTTCATCTCTGGCGGGCGCCTACCGTGGAGTGGTGATCCTTCCCCTGTTTTCCGGTCTTTCCGCCGGACTGTCCCTCATCGTTGCTATCGGCGCGCAGAACGCTTTTGTCCTCCGGCAGGGCATCCAGCGCTCGCACGTCGTCATGGTGGTGGCAGTCTGCGCGGTCTCGGACCTCGTGCTGATCCTGCTGGGCGTCGCGGGCATCGGCATCCTCCTGGACCGGGCGCCCGCTGCCCTCGTCGTGATCCGGTGGGCCGGGGCGGCGTTCCTCCTTGCCTACGGGGCGCTCGCGGCCCGGCGTGCGGTCCGCGGGGAGCAGATGGAGAATCCCGGCAACAAGCCCGCCGCCGGCCGGGCCGCCGTCCTTGGCACCTGCCTGGCCTTCACCTGGCTGAACCCGCACGTCTACCTGGACACGGTGCTGCTGCTCGGGTCCCTCGCTGCCGCCCAGGGCGAAGCCGGACGCTGGTGGTTCGCCGCCGGGGCCGGCCTGGGAAGCATTGCCTGGTTCACCGCCCTCGGCGCGGGGGCACGGTTCCTGACGTCCCTGTTCCGGCGCCGGACGGCCTGGCGCGTGCTCGACGCCGGAATCGCCGTCGTGATGGTCACCCTTGCCGTGCTGCTGCT
>Ga0207683_10001442_pt1 | contig 21517 bp, 19 predicted proteins | sample KBSM73metaG_FD_184333 | JGI IMG/M metagenome (GOLD analysis project Ga0207683, IMG submission 184333) | Miscanthus rhizosphere microbial communities from Kellogg Biological Station, Michigan, USA - KBS M7-3 metaG (SPAdes) (version 2) | ecosystem: Host-associated > Plants > Roots > Rhizosphere >... | reverse complement strand
ACGTACGAAGACCGCGCCGCGGCGCTGTGCTAGCGTCGAGCGCGGCTTGGGGAAGATCGCCTGGATCCTCGCGATCGTGCTCGCGGCGTGCACGCAGACGCGCGTGCCGGACGCGCCACTACCGCCGCAGGATCCGTCGCGCCTCTCGCACAGCCAGCATGCGGCGGTCGGCTGTATCGAGTGCCATCAGATGGGCACGCGGCCGGGCAGCCAGGATCACGCGCCGTGCGACCGCTGCCACCGCGACGCATTCCTGACCAAGCCGAAGACGCTCTGCCAGACCTGCCACACCGAGGTCACGACCGCGCGCGATGGGATGAGCGCGCCGCTGAAACCGTATCCATCCGAGGACGTCTGGCAGGCCGAGCCGAGCCGGTTCTCGCACCGCTCGCACATGGATGCCGCGCACATGGAGAGCAAGGTCGGCTTCCACGTCACGTGCGTCGACTGCCACGTGCGCGACGGCAAGCTCGTCCATCCCGACCACGCGACGTGCACGCGCTGTCACGCGCCCGAGGCCGGCAGCCCGCCCGCGATGACCGCGTGCCCGATCTGCCACCAGAACGGCGTGCAGCAGCGGACCCGCGCGCGGCTCATCAAGGGCGACCTGCGCTTCGACCACGCGTCCCATCGCATCGACCGCCGCGGCGCGCCGATCAAGTGCGAGCAGTGTCACGCCGCGAGCGCGACGGCGATCAGCTACGGCGATCACGCGGCACCGCGCGTCGAGAGCTGCGTCACGTGTCACGACGACACCGATCGCACGCCGGCCTCGATGCGCATGCGGATCTGCCAGACGTGCCACTCCGGGCGCACCGAGGCGCTCACGCAGCTCGCGCCGCGCAGCCACCTGCCCGCGACCGAAAAGCCGATCGATCACACGCTGGCGTTCCGCCGCGATCACACCGAGGCCGCCGAGCGCGACGGCGGGCGCTGCGCCGCGTGCCACACGCAGATGTCGGGCAACTCGAAGGACATCTGCGACGAGTGCCACCAGACGATGCGCCCCGCCGACCACCGCATCACGTGGCGCGAGCTCGACCACGGCACCGAGGCGGCGGCCGATCGCGATCGCTGCGCGCGCTGTCACGTCATCGAGTTCTGCACGTCGTGTCACTCGCAGCGCCCGCGCTCGCACGGGTTCCCGGGCTCGTTCCTCACCGAGCACGGCGCGCTCGCTCGCATCAATGTCCGCTCCTGCCTGACCTGTCACGAGGAGCAAGGCAACCTGCCCGGCGCGTGCGGGCAGTGCCACACCGTGCCCGCGGCGCGAGGTGCGCGGTGAGAGCGCTCGCGATCGTCGCGGCCCTGTGCGCGACCGCCGGTGCGGAGCCGGCGAAGAAGCTGAAGCTGCGGCTCGAGCGCCAGCCGCCGAAGCTGCACATGCGTCCGCGTGCGGCCGCCGTGACGCCCAGCGCCAGCCCTGCACCGAAGGCCGTGCCCGCCGCGACGACCAGGCCGATCGACGTCGGCGCCGATGCCGCGCTGGTACGCGATATCTCGCGGCCGATCTCTGCGCGCTTCAATCTCGGCTACGTCGTCGACGGCACCGCCTTCAATCCGAACGATCGGCGCTACTCGGCGCCCGACACCCAGAGCATCAACCAGCTTCGCGCGTACGCGCTCGGCGAAGGCGAGGTCAGCACGCGCGGCGTCGGGGTCGAGAGCCTGTCGACGTACCTCGCCGCGCGCTTCCAGCTCGTCCCGCAGCATCACGTACGCGCGCCCGACGGGACCGAGGTGCCGGCGCTACCGCCGATCGCGACGTGGTTCGATCGCAGCGGCATCGAGCCGCGCAACCTGTGGGCCGAGGTGAAGGACTTCCTTCCGGACCCGCGCTTCGCGCCGCTACGCGTGCGAGCCGGCGAGCTCTACGTCTACGGCCCGTGGGTCACGCACATCTACGGCACGAACGCGGCGTGGGAGGCCAAGCTCGTGCACGCGAGCGTCTACCTCGGCACGCGCGTGCCCGACTACACGCTCGGTGCGGTGCCGGTGGCCGACCGTGCGCTGATCGCCGGAGCGTCGTTGCGGATCGATCTGCGCGACCTCGCGAAGCCGATCCCGTTCGCGATCGCCGGCGAGGTGCTCGGGCTTGCGGCAGCCGGCTCGGCGACCGGCCAGGCATCGCGCAACACGCAGCTCGAGATCGACTGGCGGCCGCGCAAGGACGTCGCGCTGATCGCGCAGGCCCGTACGCGCGACGACGCGCTCGCGAACGAGCACGTCCAGCTCCGCAGCCAGTACGGCCAGGTCACGAACCTCGTGTTCGATCTGACGCATCGCCACGACACCGACTGGCGCTGGGATCCGAGCGTCGCCGACCCCGACCCGCTCGCCGCGAAGCGCTACCTCGATCTCGGGCCGGTGCTGCCGCAGCTGCTCGCGTCGGTGCGCGCCGGCACGCTGATCAAGGACAACATCGACGTCTACGTGCGCGGCGCGGCGGCGAGCGACCTCGCGCGGCCCGGCGATCAGCAGAGCACGTTCGCGGCGAGCTACCTCGAGCTCGGCGGCGCGGTCGAGCTGCGGCTGCGGCGCACGATCGCACTCGGCGCGAGCGGCATGACGCGCGAGACGACGCGCTTCACGAAGGTCAGCACGCAGATCAACGACGTGCCCGGCACGCCACAGATGCTGCCCGCGCAGTCGAGCTCCGACATCGGCGAGAAGGGCATCGCCGAGGGCGGCGCGACCCTGCGGATGTCACTCGGCGCCCGCAAGTTCTCCGCGCTCGCGGAGGTCTTCACGCGCCGCACCGAGTACGCGCCGGTGTACTGCGCCGCGAGCAGCGCGGGCATGCCGTGCAACTCGGCGACGGACACCGGCATCCACACGACCGACTACCGCTGGGGCGGCCGCGTCACGGTCGACGCATGGATCGGCCCTCGGCTGCGCGTGTTCGCGAGCTACGAGCTGTCGAGCGCGCTCAAGTACCAGCCGGAGATCAGCGGCTACAAGAGTCTGCAGCTCGTGATGGAGGCGATCTTCTAGTGCGCGCCCTCCTCGTCTTGATGATGATCGCAGGCGTCGGGGCCGTGGCGGCCGCCGACCCGCGCACGGTCGCGTTCGGCTTCGATCATCACGTGCACGATCGCGATCTCGTCGTCTCCGGCGGCGAGGAGCTGGCGTGCTCGCGCTGCCACGTGCTCCGGGCCGGGATGCTCGTCGGCAAGCCCGATCACGCAGCGTGCTTCGGTGCGTGCCATGGTGCGCCGCCGGTGGCGCCCGCGCGCGGTGCAAAGATCGCGACCGGCGATCGCGACAAGGTGTGCACGGCGTGTCACTCCGAAGCGCAGCTCGCGGCGCCGTACACCGGCAAGCTCTCGGTGCCCTACCCGCCCTACAAGATCGACGCGGACTTCGGCATCTCGCTGGGCCACAAGGACCACGCGGCGGTCGCGTGCACGCAGTGCCACACGCCGGAGTCGACCAAGAAGCCTGCGCCGCACGCGCGCTGCGCCAGCTGTCACGACGGCAAGCAGGCGAGCCCGATGACGACATGCGGCGGCTGTCACCCCGCGGCGATCGGCAGGCCGCAGCCGCCCGAGCTCGCCGCCGTGCACGACACCGTGACGAGCGTGTTCTCGCATCGCACGCACGGCAAGCGCGGCGCGAAGGACTGCATGCTGTGCCACGCCGCGATCAAGACGACAAACGACACCGAGCTGCCACGCCCGACCGTCAAGGACTGCGCGGGCTGCCACGACGGCAAGCAGGCGTTCTCGACGCTCGTCGCGTGCCGTCGCTGCCACGATCGCGAGCCCGAGCGCTTCGAGGTCGCGCGCCCCGACAAGCGCTTCCGTCACGACGGCCCGCACGCCGACGCCGTGAAGGCGCAGCCGTGCAGCGCGTGCCATCCGCTGTCGCCGCAGGGCGAGGTCATGGTCGCCGGCCACACCGCGTGCACCGGCTGTCACGCCGATGATTTCGGCGCGCGGTGGCCGAAGCGTTGCGGCGCCTGTCACAACGCGACCGAGCCGTGGCGCGCGCTGACTGCCGACCGGCCGCTTCCCGAGCGCACCGAGTTCGGCGCGACGCTCGATCACAGCAAACACCCCGGCGACTGCACCGCGTGCCACGTGCTGCGCACGGAGACTACGCAACTGCGACCGCCGCGCGGACACGCCGCGTGCATGAAGTGCCACCGCACCGCCGGCGGACCCGCGCCGCAGCTCACGCAGTGCGAGGCGTGTCACCGCGCCGGCCGTGCCACCGCGCGCGAAGACGAGCGTGGGGCCGATCCATGGTCGGTGCGCAAGGCCTTCGATCACCGCGCACATCCCGGTGCGTGCGCCGCGTGTCACACCGATCTCGCGGGAGCCGATGTCGTCGCGCTACCGGTGCCGCAGAAGCCGACGTGCGCGAGCTGTCACGACGGCTCGGTGGCGTTCAAGCTCACCGGCACGACGTGCACGCGCTGTCACGAGGGCAAGCCGCGGTGATGCCGCGTTGGCAGCGTGCGTACGTGCTCGCAACGTGCGCGCTGATCGGCGCCGCGTTCGCGTACGCCGCGTGCGACTGGGGCCAGTGGCCGCGCATCACGTACCTGCCGCTCTCGGGCACGCTCACGCTGCATCCGCCCCCGGGCGCGCTGACGATCACGTATCCCGGCGAGGTCGCGTGGGGCGCCGGCGGTGGCGCGTGCGGCGTGATCGTCGGTGCGCTGCTGTGTGCGGTCGCGAAGAAGCCGTGGCCAGACCGCGTGCTACGGCTGTTCGGCGCGTGGGCGATCACCGCGATCTTGCTGGCCGGCTCGTACATGACCTGGAACCTGTGGCCATGGTGATGTAAGGCGCAGCCGCGGCGCGCGTTGACTGCGCGTATGACGAAGCTCCTCGCCGGTGCGCTCCTGACGGTGTCCTCGGTTGCTTCCGCGCAGACGCTCGTCGCGATGGACGCGCCTCCAGAGAAGCCACTGCCGCGCGCGTTCGATGCGCGGCTCGGCATGCTCGTCGGCTCGGCGGCGGCAGGCGATGTCGACGGCATCTCGACCGGTCTCTCGGGCGGCATCGGCTTTCGCATCGGCGACCTCACGATCCGTGGGCTCGCGGATGTCTACTCCGTCGGCGACAACTCCAACGAGCTGATGCACCGCCACGGCCGCGCCGAGCGATTCGGCGCCGCGGCGCGCTACTCGTTCCGCAACACCGGCCCCGACGCGACGCTGATCGCCGACTTCTGGGGCGAGGCCGGCGGCGGCTTCGAGCACATCGCGTGGCTGCACGGCGGCGTGCTCGATCGCCCGGATGCCGAGCTCGCGTTCGGTGTCGATCTCGGTCACCGCGGCGATCGCTCGCACGGCCGCCACACGGTCGGCTACTTCATGGACTTCCGCACGTTCGTCGGAGAGGCGCCCGCGGTTGCCGGCGAGATGGCGACCTGTAGCGGCCCGTGTACCTCGGCGACGACGCCTCCGCGCGCGGACCTGACGATGTTCTTCGAGCTCGGCGTGAACTGGGGCCACTGAGCTCCCACAGAAAGGATCGACATGTTGGTCTCGAGAGGGGTGCTGCGGCACTCGATGGTCTCCTCATGCCTTGTGCTCGCCGCCTGCGGCGGGTTTGGCGATTCCAAGCCGACGACGACGCCGTCGACGGTTGCAACCGGCGGTGGGCCGGCACCGAGCTACTACGCGCCCGCGTCGTCCACCGTGGCGAGCAACTACGCACCCGCGCACGCATCGGCCCAGGTCGAGCCGGCGCGGCCCTACGAGGCGCCGCCGTCATCGACGATCGCCGAGCCGGTGCCCGATCGCCCGGGCCTCGGTACGACGTTCGGCGAGTCGGTGTACGCGCCGATCTCGTACACGCCGTTCCAGCGATCGTCGTCGGCCCCGTGGGCCGAGGTGCTGCTGCACTACAACGATGCCGAGGGAGTCACCGCACACGCGGCGTATCTCGGCGCGCGTCCCGAGCCGCTCGAGGTCTACGCGGGCGACGGCTCGCTCGCGGTCGCGCTCGTCGACGATTCCGGCCGCACCCTGCCCGGCCTCTCCGCCGGCGGCCGCACGCTGATCGTCGGCGAGGATGGCGAGCGCTACCGCATCATCGTCCGCAACGGCACGACCGCGCGGTTCGAGGTCGTCGCGTCGGTCGACGGGCTCGATGTCGTCGACGGCAAGCCCGCCGATCCGAACCGCCGCGGCTACATCGTCGACCCGCACGACACGCTCGTCATCGACGGCTTCCGCACGTCGGACTCCGATGTCGCGGCGTTCCGGTTCGGCAAGGTGGCCGACTCGTACGCCGCGCAGACCTCGGGCGACCGCAACGTCGGCGTTGTCGGCCTCGCGATCTTCAGCGAGCGCGGTGCGGTGTGGTCACCGGCCGAGCTCGGCCGCCGCGATTCGGCCGATCCGTTCCCGGCCCGCGGCTACGCGGTCCCCCCGCCTCACTGAGCGGCAGGCGCAACGGGCGCCGGCGGAGGCGCGACGTCCTTCGTCAGCTGCACCGTCTCGGGATAGGCGTTGCCATCGGTGCGATAGAACGTCAGCTGCTCACCCTCGAGCTTCACCGCGACGATGCGGTCGGCCTTGTGGCTCGGCTTGCAGTACGCGGAGTCGGCGCCCATCGGCTCGGCTTCCTTGTCGGGGAACGCGAGGATCACGCCGTTATCGAGCGTGCCGGTGAAGCTCTGCAGAAGGCCGGTGTCGATCGTGCGCTTCTCGCTGCAGCGGAACGCCTGGCCCTTGTTGCCGGCGCCGAAGTACTTCTCGGTGACGACGTTGCGGATCGACACCTTGCGGTCGTCCGCGATCGAGATCGACACCGTCTCGGTCGACTCGATCTCGGCGTCCTTGTTGACGGCGTCGGTCACGCGCGGCCGCTTGAGCGACCACGTGCCCTGGAACGCGCTCGGCGAGACCGTGCGCGGCGACTTGATCGCGTAGAGGTTACCGCCCGCATCGAACAGCTTCAGGCGGACCTGGTGCTGATCGACGCCGAGCCACAGCTCGACAAGGTTCGACGCGCCGGAGATCCGCAGCGACGCGCGGTAGACCTTGCCCTCGTCGTCCATCTTGTCGAGCTTGGTCACCGTGTACTTCTTCTCCTTGCCGTCCCACTGCATCGTCGCGGCGACGAGGTCCCACGCGAGCGGACGCACGGCGAGCTCGTCGCAGGTGTCGAGGCCGGCCTTCGGCGCATCCGTCGTCGACAGATCGCCGAGGAAGCTCGTGAGCCGCTGGTTCGTCAGCTCGCACGCGATCAGCGGCGTCACCGTCGTCGGCGCGCGATACGTCTCGAGCAGCTTGCCGGGCATCCGCGCGAAGAACATGCCGAGCGCGGCCTGGCCCGAGAGCTGATACTTCGCGATGAACGTCGTGTCGGTGTTGCGCTCCTCGCGGCGAACCTCGCCGACCAGCTCGCGCAGCTGCGGCAGATCGCCGGCGTGCACGAAGTCGGTCTCGCGGACGCGGCTGCGCTCCTCGATCGGCAGCAGCAGATACTCGCTCTGGATCTTGTCGAGCAGCGCCGCGACGTCGTCGGGCTTGAGCTCGGTCTTCGCGTCGGCCGGCTGGACCTTGCCGAGCAGCGAGCGCAGCGCGACGACACTCACGGCGCCGTTCTGGCCGACGTGCGCGCGATCCTTCGTCACGTTGATGCCGACGACCTCGCCGGAGTCATTGAGCGTCGGACCGCCCGACATGCCGGGCTCGATCTCCGACGAGATCAGCAGGCCATCGACCGCGTTGTCCCGCAGCACGCGCGCGTAACGCTCGTCGTACGCGGGGAACGACACGAGCGAGAGTACCTTGCCGTCCTTGCTGACGAGGCCGGCGTGCGAGACCAGGCTCGAGCCCGGATAGCCGTACGACAGGATCTTCTCGTCCTGCGCCGGCTTCTTCGCGAGCGCGAGGTGCGAGAACCGCGAGGCGTCGACATTCTTGATGCGGATGATGGCGAGGTCGGCGTCCGGATCGGTCGCCACGATCTCGGTCTCCGGATACGCCTCGACGAACGCGTCCTTGTCGTTGCCGACATCGCGCTCGACGAGCACGCGCTCGCCGCGATCGACGACGTGGTTCGCGGTCGCGACGTACGCGTAGCGATCCGGGCCCTCGACGAAGAACCCGGCGCCCATCCCGCTCGAGGTGGTGACGCGCACGATCGCGTCCTTGGCAGTGACATCGTGACCGCGCGTGGCGGCGATCGCGGCGCCGAGGCCGACCACGCCGAGCGTGCCGGCGGCGATCGCCCAGGCCTTCTTGCGCGAGCGCGGCGCGGCGGCGGGTGCCGGCGGCTGCGGGGCGTGATAGCCCGGCGGCGGCGGCAGCTGCGGCATCGGGCGCACCGCGAGCGGCGCGGTCGACTCGACGTACGGCTGATAGCCGGGCGGCGGCGGCACGTAGGCCGGCTCGCTGCGCGGCGCGACCGGCGGCACGAAGCCGACGGGCATCGTCGCGACGGCGGGCGGCGCCGGCGGGGGCGCCATCGGGGCATGCATGACCGGCATCGTCGGTGCGACCGGAGCCGGCGGCTGCACCATCGGGGGCTGCATCACCGTCGGTGCGGCGCTCGCGCCGGATGGCGTCAGCGCGGACGGCGTCTGTGCAGACGGCGTCTGCGCGGGCGGTGCCTGCACCGGCGGTGCGGTGTGCACGGGGCGCGGCGGCGTGACGGGCATCGGCTGATCCGCCGGCTTGGCCGCCTTGACGACCGACGGGATCGGCATCGGCGCCGCGACATGAATGATCTCGGGCGTGATCGGCTGCGGGGCCGTTCCGCTCGCGGCGCGCTTCGGCGGCTCGAGCAGCTCGGCAAACCGCGGATCCATCAGCGGCACATACGCGGTCTCGCCGACGCGGCACAGACTCGCTCCCCGCGAGATCAGCCCCACATCGATCCGCTTCTGGATCTCCGGCAAACGGTACGGGCCGTCATCGACCCCATCTTGCTCGAGCACGAAGTAATAGCTGGTATCCACGTTGACCTTCCCGAAGTGTCGGAGCGCTCATCCGCGCCCCGGTCGCACAAAATCGTCAACGCGCACACAGCACCCCCTGTGCCACTCGCAAGTGCGCGCAACGGCTAGCCCTGCCGGGCACCCGCACCGGGTGCACCGCGGTGCATGGCGAGGTGCACGTGAACGGATCTCGGGCGCCGCCGTCCTTGGCCTGTGAATGATCCGGGTGGTCCTCGCGATCGTCGTGCTCGCCGGCACTGCACGAGCCGACGCTCCCGCCCCGAAAGTCCCCGCTCCGAAGCCGGTCCCCGCCGTCGCTCCGAAGCCGGTCCCCGCCGTCGCGACCCAGGCACCGGCGGCACCGACCGCGATGCCCCCCGCGGCGATCCCGCCCGCGATCGAGCACGCGGTGTTCCTCGCCGATGACGGCGCGCTCGAGCTGCACGGCCACCACCTCGCCCGCGCGCACGTCCGCTGGCAGCACGCCGGCAAGAGCGGCGACGCCCTTTGCGATCCCGAGACCGACGATCTCTGCCGCGTGCCCGCCGAGGCCGGCGCGGTCTGGACGCTCGACATGGCCGGCTATCCCGCGCCGGTGTCGATCGAGCGCACCGAGCTCGCGATGCTCGTGCGCCCCGACGCGGTGATCGACACGTTCTCGCTGTCCGGAACGGTCCCGCTGCGCCACCCCGACCTGATCGCGTCGGTCGACTGCGCGCCGGCCTCGTGCGTGCTCGACGGCGACGGCCTCCTCGTCAGCAACATCCCGGCCGGCAGCGCGAGCCTCGCGGTCCACATGCGGCTCGCGCCGCACGTCGTGCTCCGCCGCGGCGACGTCACCGAATCATCGCCGGTGATCCGCATCCCGATCGTGCGCTGCCCGCTCGCGGTCGTCTCGGGCTCGCCGCTGCGGGGGATCGATGCACAGACCGTCGTCGTGCAGGTCGGCGGCCGCTGCTCGCGCGAGCTGTCGCGGCTGCGCTTCCAGATCGGCGGCGCACCGGTCGAGCGTCGCGACCTCGGCGAAGGCTACGTCGCGCTGCGCATCCACCGCACCGACGCCGACGAGCTCGCGCTCGCCGCGCTCTCCGACACCGGCGACGACGTCATCGCACAGGTTCGCGCCGCCACGCGCGCCGCGCCGCCGGTCCACGTCGCACTCGAGCTCGCGCAGCGTCCGATCGACTTCATCCCGACGAACGTCGCAGCCGCCGCCACCGTCACGAGCTCGGACTGGGACGGCACGCTCCAGCTCGCGCCGATCGAGGGCGTCTACAGTGTCGAGCACGCTGCGGTCCGCGGCCTGCCCTCCGCCGGCGGCATCGTCGCGTTGCGCGTGGTGCTGCGTCGCAAGCTACCGACCGGCGATCTCGACATCGCGACGATCTCCGAGCCCCTGCAGCGCCCGCTCCACGAGGCCACGAGCTTCGCGCCGCTGTTCGGTGACAAGCCGCTCGTCGAGCTGCTCTGCGATGCCGGAGGCGGCCCGCACCGCCTCGAGCCCGGCGCCACCGCGCACATCCCGTTCGATCACCACGACTCGTGCCGGCTGGTGCTCCACCGCGAGCGCCTCGATCCATCGCTCGGCGCGCAGCACCTCATGCTCGAGGTCGACGTCACGCGCGTCGACGGCTCGCCGCGCAGCGAGGCCCGCATCGCCCGCCGGCTGCGCCTCACGCACGACGATGCGTCGCGCACGCTGTTCCTGCGCGGTGCCGAGTCCCGCTTCGATCGCTACACGGTCCGGCTCTCGCAGGACGACGACGAGCGCACGCACGAGGACGATCTCCCGTCCGCGCAGTGGTCGATCATCACGGGCCGCGGCCGCGCGCGCATCTACGCGACCTCCGCGATCCCGACCGGCCTCTACCGCGTCTCCGATCGCGATCACTCGGGCATCCTCACGCTCAACTTCGGCGTGCTCGCGCGCGCCACCTGGCTCGACTCGCTCGGCCACGAAGGCATCCTGTGCGCAGAGGCCGGGGCGCTCACGGTCGGCCTCGCCAACGACACCTCGTCCACGGGCAAGTCGCTGACACAGATCGCCACGGTCGCCGGCCTCGGACTCTCGGTGCCGATCGCCAACCGCTCGCTCGCCGCGGAGACCTCGGTGAACCTGCATGCATGGGTCGAGCTCGAACCGTCTCGCGCCCTGGGCTCCGGCGCGGGAAACGCCTGGGCGTTCGTGTTCGGGCCTTCGATCACGGTCGGTAACCTTGGCGCGGACCTCTGATTCGGACCTCTGATAGGCTGGTGCGATGAAGCGCCGATCGTTCGTGGTTTTCGTAGTGGTGGCGATCGTCGGGGTCGCGGTGTCGACCGGGTGCGGCAGCGTTGCCGTGAAGGCCGATGCGAACGGCAATGGCTCGGGCTCCGGCTCCGGCTCCGGGTCTGGATCGGGTTCGGGCGCGGCGTGCACGTCGAATGACCAGTGCATGGGCGCCACGCCCGTGTGCGATGTCCCGGACGGCTTTTGCGTCCAGTGCCTGCAGAACGCTCAGTGCTCGGGCGCGACGCCGACGTGCGATACGACGATGCACTCGTGTCGCGCGTGCGCGCTCGACGCGGACTGCGATAGCAACACGTGCGACGCGGCGACCGGCATGTGCGTCGCCGAGGCGAACGTGCTCTACGTGTCGCCGACCGGACCGGATTCCGGAACCTGCACGATGAGCGCTCCGTGCTCGATCGTGCAGGCGAACGCGGTCGCGGATCAGACGCGCAACAACATCAAGCTCGCGCCGGGCTCGTACTCGACCCACCTCGTGCTGACGAACAAGACGCTCGTCTTCTTCGGGGTCGGCGCGACGATCGCGGGGATCGGTACGAACCCCGTGTTCGAGGTCGACGACGGCGCGCGGCTTCGCATCAACGGCGCGTCACTGACCGCGAATACGGGCTCGACTGCGATCCGATGCGAGGGCAGCGCGACCGCGAGCCATACACTCGAGCTGTTCAGGGCCAATGTCGACAACACGAGCACCACGCTGCTCGCGAACCCGTGCACGCTGACGGTGGAGCAGAGTGTGCTGCACAACAGCAGCCCCACGGCGTACGCGCTGCTTCTCGTCGGACCGTCGGTCGGCACCTTCAACCGGACGAAGTTCGTCGGCAACGGGACCGGCCTCGCCGCGCTGAACACTCCCACGGTGACGATCACGAACAGCGAGCTCAAGACCATGGGCAGCGCGGCGAACCACGGCGCGTTCTCCGGTGCCGGCTACAACGTGTCGTTCTCGACGCTCGTCGATACGATGGTCGAGTGCAGCTCGTCGGGTGCCACCGGGCTGACGCTGGATAGCTCGATCGTCTTCTGGGCGTCCGGTGGAGCTCCGGTCGATTCGGTCGCCGGTCTGCCATCCTGCACGTCGGTGAAGAACTCCGTGATCACGCCGAATTCGCAGCCGGTCGGCGCGACGAACATCAACATGGACCCGGGGCTGAAGAACGTCGGCGCGGATGACTACCACCTGCTCGCGACGAGCCCGGCGATCGATCACGGCAACCCGACGTCGACGAACGCGATCGACTTCGACGGCATCTCGCGTCCGCAGGGCGCCCAGCGCGACAGCGGCGCGTTCGAGTTCAAGCCGTAGCGGCCTCACCGCCGGCAAGTCCGCGAACCCTGGCCGGCGTGATATCCGTCAACCTCCCGCCGGGACACCTCTGATAGGCTCCACGGCCATGAAGTGCCTCGCTCTCGCGCTCGCCCTCGCCGCCTGCGGCGGTAGCTCGTCCAGCAACCCCGATGGCAGCACCGGCGGCACCGCGGACGCACCGCCCGCGCCCGCGATGGTGACGTTTTCCGGAAATGTCAGCAGCAAGGGCCTGTCGTCGATGCCGCTGTCCGGCGTCACGCTCGGCGCGTACGGGGAAGGTTCCACGACCGCCGTGGCCACGGCGACGAGCGGTGCGTCGGGCAACTTCACGATGACGATTCCGACCGGGGGCACCGCGCTCCAGGGCTACGTCAAGGCAACGTTCAGCGGTTACCTCGACACGTACCTCTACCCGCCCACGGCGGTCGCCGCCGACACCACCGGTGTCACCGTCTTCATGGTCACGCAAAGCACGCTCGACACCCTCTCGTACAACCTCTGCAAGGATCAACAGGACGCGGCGAAGGGCGTGATCGGCGTCGAGGTGATGGACGCATCGAAGGCGACGGTCGCGGGCGCCGTCGTCTCGAGCAACCCGATGGCCATGAGCTACTGCTACAACTCGGGCGGCTTTCCGAGCTCCAGCGTGCACATGACCGACACGGACGGCATCGGGTACGTCATCAACGTGGCCGCCGGTAACGTGACGGTCTCCGCCACCAAATCGGGCGCGACGTTCGCGAGCCACCAGGTGAACGCGCGCGCCGGCGCGCTCACGCTGACGATCATCCAGCCGTGAAGCGCGCGCTGATCGTCGTCGCGCTCGCCGCCCCGGCGCTGGCGCACGCGGACGACGCCATCACCGGCACGTACGACGTGAAGTACGACGAGGCCGGCAGCACCTGCGATCCCAAGCCGCTCACGCTGACCAAGAGCAAGCTGACGATCGCGATCAAGAAGGGCGCGCTCAACGTGTCCTTCGATCCGGCGTTCCAGCTCGTCGGCAAGGCGACCACCGACGGCTCGATCAACGCGAAGACCGCGAAGCTGATCGGCACGCAGATCGGCGGGCTGTCCGCGCGTTACACGGTGGTCGGCCGCGCCGCGAGCGGCAGCGTCCAGCTCGCGCTGACCGCGCAGTACATCCGCCAGGACACCAACAAGCCCTACTGCGCGCAGACCTGGAACCTCACCGGCACGCGGGCCGCCGCCGCGAAGTAGCCCCGCGCGCCGACCCTGTTCCGGAGCCAGCGCAGGTGTGCTAAAAGCTTCGGCACTCGGAGCCATCGCCAAGTGGTAAGGCAACGGTCTGCAAAACCGTCATTCCCCAGTTCAAATCTGGGTGGCTCCTCGAACCGAAAGCCCCGCAACCGCGGGGTTTTCTGTTTTCACGAGCGCGGTCGCGAGCATCACGTCGTTGATGTCCTGGTGCTCGCGCCAGGTGCGGGCGGCGCGGCTCACCGGATCGCTCCAGAAGTCGAGCAGCTCGTTGCGGAGGGCGGCATCGAGCGGCTCGGCGCAGAGGCCGATCACCAGGCCGAGCTCGCGAAAGCCGAGGCGGCGGCTGGCCGGGATCGTGCGCTCGGGCGTGTACATCGCGAGGCCCGTGCGGGCGGCCTCGAGCATCGCGCGACGCAGGGCCGGATCGCGGTCGCCGAGCCGGTGTGCGTCCACGAGCAGGCCGCCGATGCCGAGCGGGTCTGCGGTCGCGAGCGCGCGCGGATCGATCATCGCGCGGTAGTCGCTGGCGGGGACGCCGAGCTCGAGCGCGGTGACGTAGCCTTCGAGCGGATCGTGGTGGCCCATCGTTGCGACCTGCGGCCGCGAGAGGTCGATGCTCATCTTCCAGACCATGCGGCCGTCGCGGACGAAGCGCGCCCGCGCCACCTCGGCGAGCTCGCGTGCCCAGGCCACGGCGCCGATTCCCTCGAGCGCGACCATCCACTTCGTCAGGTAGTGGAAGTACTGGCCGTCGCGCTCCCACTCGAGATGCTCGAGGAACGGCTCGCCGGGCGCGCGCTCGGGTAGCGGCTTGCCGATCCGCAGGCCGCCCGCGGTCGGGTGCGCCTCGCCCTCGGCTTCGGAGAGGCCGCTGATCCAGCCGCGGCGCGGGTCGTCGTCGCGGTGACGGCCGAGGACGTGGTGGACGCGGTCGACGAGCACGAGCGCGAAGTCGCGCTGGCCGAGCGCGAGGAAGTTTCCGACTGCAAACGCGTCGGTCCAGAGGTAGCGGCGCTGCGGCTCTCGCGAGGTCAGACCGGTGCGCTCGGCGAAGCGCTCCATCAGGTCGCGTGCGAGCTCGGTCGGGTTCACCCACCAGTGTGGGCAGAAAATCAGGTGAACAGTAGCGAGCCGGCGCCGTGGTCGTGGGCGACCGCGAACGTCGCGCCGTAGGCGACGAACAGCCACGGCTCGGTCGTGTAAAGGCCGAACGCGGTCTTCGCATCGAGCGAGAACGCATCCTTGTCGACGAGGTAGACGCCGCGCACCGCGTGCCACGGCTGCAGATCCTGCTGCGTGTACGTGCGGCCGCGCGACGTATCGAGCAGCGGCAGGACATCACGCCACGCGTGCTTGTCCAGCAGCGACATCGCGCGGGTCCGCTTGTCCTCGCGCACGAAGCGCTCGACGAGCGGCTTCAGCGTCATTCCGAGTGCGGCCTCGCTGGCCGGTTCCGGCATCGGGTCGAAGCGTTTGTGCACGACCCGATGGTAGCGCGAGCGCTCAGTGAAGTGACACCGAGCTGGCGACCCCTCGCGCGAGCGTGCTGCCGGGGTTGCCTTCGCGGACCACGGCAATTCCTGCATACACATCGCTCGGCAGCGTGAGGGTCACCGAGCCGACCGCGCTTCCCCAGCTCGAGCCGTCGACGGACACGTAGCCGTCGATGCGGGTGCCGGTGCGCACCAGCTTGACCCAGCGCGGCGGGCCGCTCCCGGTGCTGGGGCCCGCGCTGCAACAGCTGTTGATGTCGGCGCCCGCCGCCGTGCGATAGCGGAACTTCGCCTTGCCGCTCGAGAACACGAGCATCGCGGCCTCCGTGGGGCTCGCGCCGAGGTCGCCGCGGATCACCACGCCCGCGCCCGAATCCGTACCGCCGCCCGCCGTGAGCGAATCGATACGAGCGACGAGCGTGCCGTCGCCGCGCCACGGCTGATAGGTGAACCGGAACGAGTCGGCCGTGGACCAGATCCAGGAGCCGCCGGCATCGATGGTGTATGTACCGCTCGCGTACGCGGTCGCGCCGGCGACGTCGATCGCGCCGATGTCGCCCGTGCGCCAGGGACTCGGCAACCCGGGGCTCGCGAGCGAGACGTTGCTGAGGCTCATCTGCCCCGTCGAGCCCGTGAAGTTCCCCTCGCGGAAGCCGACGAGCCCGACCCACAACGTCGACGGCATCGCGACGTCCGCGGTGGCAATCGGAGAGCCCCACGTGGCGCCATCGGTCGACGTGAAGCCTTCGAAGTGGCTGCCGGTGCGCGTGAGCTTCACCCAGCGCGGCGGGCCCGAGCCGTTGGTGGGGCCGAAGCTGCAGCAGCTGCTGTTGATGTCGGCGCCCGGCGCGGTCCGGTCGCGGAACTTCGCCTTGCCGCTCGCGAACACCAGCATCGCGGCGAGCCGCGAATCGGCTGCGCTCACGCTCTCGCGGAACATCACGCCGGCGCCGGCATCGGTGCCACCGTTGGCGCTGATCGAGTCGACGCGCGCGATGATCGTGCCGTCGCCCGTCCACGGCTGATAGTCGTAGTGGAACGCGTCGGCCGTCGAGTACACCGACGTGCCACCGGCATCGATCGCGAACGTTCCGCCGCTGTATGTCGTCGAGCCTGCCTTGCCGACCGCGCCGACGTCGGCCGCCGTCCAGCCCGCCGGCAGCGGCGTCGACTGCGCCGCTTGCGAGATCGTGAAGCTCGCCTTGACCATGTTGTGGTCGGACGGACGCACACCGTAGTCATCGGAACAGCCGACCTTCTCGGTCACCGCGTTGTTCGGATTCGACAGCGGCGGAGCGCGCACGTCGGGCACGGTGGCATCGACGAGGCTCATGTCGGTCGCCTGCGCGGACAGCCAGACGTAGTCGATGAACGAGCAGCCGTGCGTGTGCCCGGTCGGGTTGTCGGGATACGCGACCGCGGTTCCCATCGCTTGGGCCTGACGGAACGAGTCGATGTAGCTGGCCTTCATCGTGTTGATGCTCGAAGCGCCGGGGCTGTCGTTGAAGTCGCCCGTGATCATGCGCGGCTCCCCGAAGCCCTGCGCCCACGCCACGAGGTCCTGGGCCTGCACCGCGCGCACCGAGCCGCCGCACGGCGAGCACAGCCGCGTGACGATGAGGTGGAGGATCTTGCCGTTGACGTTGACGTCGACCTCCCCTGCCGTCTTCGGTCCGGTGTCCATCGACGCCGGCTGCGAGTATTCGTGAACGACCGGCGTCGACGCGAACGGATACCGGCTCCACACACCGCTGTGGTTATGCGATCCGACGTCGAACTGCGTGATGTAGTGCCAGGTGACGCCGGTGTCCGAGGTCAGCCGGCTCGCAAAGCTGGTGATCGTCGACGCGTAGCACTCGTTGCACGTGATGATGTCGGCATCCGCGGCCTTCGCGCGGAGCATGGCGTACGTGCGATCGAGGTCGGTGCGGCCGTCCGTGCCCTCGCCGTTGACCTGGATGTTCCAGTGAGTGATGCGAAGCGTGGTCTCGGTCGCCGCGGACTCGGCCTTGCTCGAAGGATCGGCCGCGCCGAAACAGCCGGCGAGCGCAACTAGCGCGAAAACAGATGAACGCATGCCCGCGTTCTAAGCGAAGCGGGCGGACGCACGGCGTTACAATTCGGCGGCACGGGGCGGATTGGTTTGACCATCAAGTAATCGTTTCGTAACCACGCTAGTGTTTGATGCGCACTTCGCGAATGAAGGCGCTGTCCGTGATCGCTTCGATGTCCGGCATGCGCTCCGAGTCGAGCGCGGCGACGATGCCGACGGTGAGCTCGATCGTGTCGTCGTCGAGTGCGAAGAAGCTGCACGCACCCTCGGTGTTGCGTACCGAGTACGGCAGCAGGTCCCAGACATCGCCGCAGTGCTTGCCGACGTGTAGCGCGAGCTGCCCGACGAACACCTGGATCGAGCCACCCAGGAACTCTTCTCGCACGCGGCTGCCGGATCGCATCGCGAACAGCACGCTACTGACCTCGTGATCGCTCACCAGCGTCTTGGTGCAGAATCCGTCGCCTCTCCGGGCGACCTCCTGTTGCAGATCGTCGATCTCCTCGGCGAGATCGCGGGGGCCGAACCTGGGCACGTCGAGCGTGATCTGCGGCCACAGCCTGATGATGTGGATGTGCTGATCCGGGTGCATGCACCCAGGCGCTGCATGCGTCATTCCACACAGCGGCCGACGGCGCCAGCTACTGCTTCGGCGCTTCTTCGGCGGGGCCCTTCTTCACGGGGGCCGCGCTTCCAGATCCCGAGCCTGCGCCTGGAGGCGGAGCGACGGTCGCCGGCGTCGCCTCCTTGTATGCCCTCTGCGTCGCGTCGATGTCGTCGAACGACCGCTTGAGGCCGTCGCGATCGCGATCGCTCGTACTCGCCGGAGGCGGTTCAGTCGCGACGGGGCGCGTCTTCGCCGTTGGAGTCTCGGCGAGCTGCTGCTGGGTGGGTCCCCCGCACGCCGCCACGAGGAGCAGTGCCAGCAGAGTCTTCATGATCCAACCTACCGCGGGCGTATCCCTGCGCAAGGCGTGGCGCGTCACATGTTGAGGAAGCGCCGCGCACGAGCTGCTGGGGCAAAAGCAGTCCGTCGGCGCGGACGCAACGCTCGCGCAGATCTCGTGCGCCGACCTCGACGCCAGCAAGCCGCGGTCTGATGGAACGCGAGTTGCTCGAGGATCGGACATGCGTCCAATGTTTCGCTCGCTCGCGCTGGTTCTGCTGGCGGCGAGCTGCGCCGTGCCTCCGCACCCGGAGACGGTGGCCGAGCACGAGCGGCTGGCGCAGCACTACACCGACACCGCAGACTCGATCGAGACCGAGTGCTGGAAGGCTCGCCGCCACGAGCTCACGGTCAATGATCCGCAGCCGTGCTGGAAGGCCGAGGACATCCGGTTCCTCGAGGCCAACCGCAACGCGGCCGCCGAGCAGCGCACCGAGGCAGCGCGGCTACGTACGCTCGAGGCACGCCGTACGCTCGCGGCCAGTCGCTGAGCCCGTACGAAGTGCACCGCGAGGCATGGCGGCACCGCGCCCGCCGGTCCTGTGCTTGCACTCGCTCGCCGCATGTCGAGATACATCCTGCTCCTCGCCGGTCTCTTGCTCGTGACCAACGCCGCGATCGCGAAGCCGCCGAGCGGCGATCAGGTCTGGTCCGGCCTCGACGCCGGCAACCAGCGATTCATCGCCGGCAAACCGACGACGAAGAACCTCCCCGCGCGGCGCTCCTCGCTCGCCAGGACGCAGGCACCGACCGTCGCCGTGCTCGGCTGCTCGGATAGCCGCGTCCCGCCGGAGCTACTGTTCGACGAGGGCCTCGGCGATCTGTTCGTCGTGCGCAACGCCGGCAACACACCCGATCTGATCAGTATCGGCAGCCTCGAGTACGCCGTCGCGCACCTCCACACCACGGTGATCGTCGTGCTCGGTCACACGAGCTGCGGTGCGGTCGCGGCCGCGTGCTCCGGTGAGAAGGCCGAGTCGCCGAACCTCGCCGCCGTCGTCGGGCCGATCGCGCCTTCCTGCGCGGCCGCCAGGCAGGGCAGCGCGACCGACCTGACGCTCGCCGTGAAGGACCACGTGCATCGCAGCGCGCAGCAGCTGCTCGCGAGCAGCGAGATCATCAAGTCCGCCGTGTCGCGCGGCGAGGTCTCGATCATCGAGGCGTACTACGAGCTCGATACCGGCAAGGTCGTTCGCCTCGACCGCAGCGCGAATGCCAGCGCGCACCGCTAGCGGAGCGTGAACGTCGTGCTCGCGTGCCCTCAGGGCTGCACCGCATGCGGGTGGGAACTCACCGGCTCGAAGGTGTAGATTGCGATCGCAAAGCCCACCGTCGCGGCGAGCAGCACACCGAGCGGCACCAGCAGCGTGCCGTGCCCGCCGCCTTCTGCGCAGTTGATCGTCGCGCCGCACGATGCGACCGGTGTACCGCCCGTATCGACGAACGCCGGCTTGGGCGTGCAAGCAGCCGCACACATGACGAGGACGATCGCGAGGTCCTTCATGCGGCCGCATGGTTCATGGGCAATGCCATGAACGATGCTGGCGGCAGGCGCACGCCCCCGTGTGAGTGACGCGATCGTCGACTACAGCGGGTACTCGCCGTTGCACGCGTCGGGATCGGAGAACCGATCGACCCACGTACCGCCCGAGCACTGGTACCAGTTGTCGTCCGCGGCGCTCTGCACGCACGCGTTCTGCGGCATGTCGCGGCCCAGCGTCGACGAGTAGCACGTGGCATCGCTCGGCGGCGGCGGCGTGCTCGTGCTCGAGTTGCCCCATGCCGCGAGCACCTGGTTCGCGTACGAGATGCGGCGGCTCGAATCGCACGTGCCGCATACCTCGTACTTGTTCTGGAACGCGGTGACGGCCGACGTGATGGTCGTCGACGACCGCAGCGAGGACAGCCCGTAGCCGGAGAAGCTCGTGAGCTCGAACCAGATGAAGTCGAGCTGCGTGGTCAGCGCGCTGCGCGACACGCCATGCTGCGACGCGTACGACGTGATATTGTCGCCGCTGCTGTGATCCCAGCGCCCGCCGACCGACCACTGGGCGATGCCCCGGCCGGGGCCGCCGCCGTACTCGACCGCGGTCGGGATGACGCTCGACTCCTGCATGAGGTTGCCGACGATGCCCGCCGACTGGACGGGCGAGAGGCCCTTGTTGACGAAGTACGTGTAGGCCGTGTGCTCGTTGTTCGACAGGGCGTGTTGGGTTAGGTCGGGACCGCCCTGGGCTTCGGTGACGATGACGTCGACGTCGGCGTCCGTGGCACAGGCGGAAACGAGGGCGATGCAGGCGAACAGCACGCTGCGCATTGCCCACGACCATCAGCAACCAATGTGCCCGCGCAACTCGTGGAAGTTGCACAAATTGCCGGCATTTCGTGAGGGCTGGGCCCCCACTGCTCACCCATGTTTGCAGTCAGTCGGTGATGCGCCACACCGGAATTTCGCCCCCGAGCTCGGGCGCGGCGATGACGGCGTTCTCGATCGCGCTGTCGTCGCTCTCGGGCTCGCACAGGTAGACCGCGATCGCGCCGAGCCGGTGGTCGGTCCGCACCAGCCGCGAGCCCGCCGGCGCGCTGCGCGTGGCGCGCTTCCAGTCGACGTGCAGATCCCCGACGCTCGCGGACTCGAGGATCTTGCGACCGCCCTCGGTGCCGAACCCCGTGACCGTGCCGATCTCGGCCGCGAGCTCTCCGGTCGCCGGCTCGGTCGGCAGGCCGTGGCGCTCGAGGTGCGCGGCGAGCTCGGCCGGCACCAGATACGCCCGCGGGCGCGCGACGGTGGTGGAACCGACGAAGTTCGCGACGTGGCGGATGGCGACCTCGCTCGGCGCGCCGTCGGGCGTGCGCGGCGTACGCGTCGGGATCGTGATCGGCGCGTCGAACGCCTCGAGCCGGTAGCGGATCGCGATCTGATCGCGCGGCGCGGCGCTCTGCGCGACGACCTGGAGCACATCGTCGCGATGCCCGGCGACATGGCGCAGTGCTTCGAGCAGCGTCGCGTAGGTCGTGCGCACGCGCTCGGGGAACTCGAGATACGAGTAGCACTCGAGCAGCAGATCGAGGCGGCTGGTGAGGCCGCGGTAGTTGCTGCCGAACCGCGGGTGATGCGTGTACGTCATCCAGCCCTCGCGGACCGGCGCATCGGGATCGGCATCGGTGCGAGCGTCGAGCGCGCGCTCGTCCTCGACGAAGTTGCCGTACCAGCCGGCGAGCACCGCGTGATCGCGCCCGAGCGCGGCCCGCACGGCCGGCATCATCTGCTCGCGCATGTAGCGGATCGGCTCGGCGC
>Ga0207683_10001441_pt1 | contig 21521 bp, 23 predicted proteins | sample KBSM73metaG_FD_184333 | JGI IMG/M metagenome (GOLD analysis project Ga0207683, IMG submission 184333) | Miscanthus rhizosphere microbial communities from Kellogg Biological Station, Michigan, USA - KBS M7-3 metaG (SPAdes) (version 2) | ecosystem: Host-associated > Plants > Roots > Rhizosphere >... | reverse complement strand
TCAATCTGTTAGTCGCTGACTCCAAGCGTGCGCGAGATGGACGTTTCATCGAACGCATTGGTTTTTACAATCCGAAAGCAGCCGCCGGACAGGAGGCTTTTCGCTTCCAGGCCGAACGCTTGACGTACTGGCAGGGTAAGGGCGCGCAGATCAGCGATACGGCGGCGCGTCTGGTCAAACAATTTGGCGCGAAGCCCGCTGCCTGAACGTATGGTTGTAATGGGGCGGATCACCGCCCCGTTCGGGGTGAAGGGTTGGCTCAAGATTTACGCACTAACGTCGCACACCGGCAATTTGTGCGATTACCCGGTCTGGTGGTTGGGGCACGAAGGGAATTGGCGGGAAGTTAGAGTTCTCGATGCAAAAGTTCATGCCAACGCGTTGGTCGCGCAGATTGGCGGCGTAGAGAGTCGCGAGGCGGCTGCGGCGTTAAAGGGTGTGGAAATTGGTGTGCCCCGGCAACGGCTGCCCGACGCCAAGGCAAATGAGTTTTATTGGGCCGATTTGATTGGCCTGAGAGTCGTAAATACGCAGAACCATGAATTTGGTCGTGTTGTGCGCATGGTCGAGACAGGCGCAAACGATGTGCTGGTAGTCGCTGATCAAACTGGCAACGGTCGTGAAACGCTGATTCCTTTTATTGCGGATGCTGTAAAAAAAATAGATATCGCAGCAGGCATTGTTGAAGTCGACTGGGGCGAGGATTATTAGGTAGGCTGACGCGCACTCGGCAGCCAATCGCGCCTTCGTTATATCAGGGGCTCTGTGCTTCAGTTCGATGTAGTAACGCTGTTTCCGCGCATGTTCGATGCGGTCACGCAAGACGGAGTAATCGGCCGCGCGCGCGAAAAAGGAATCTATCAGCTGGTGGCGTGGAATCCGCGCGATTTTGCGCAAAACGCTTACCGGACGGTCGACGACCGGCCATATGGCGGCGGGCCCGGAATGGTAATGATGCCGGAGCCGCTGGGTAAAGCGATTGCAGCAGCGCGGCAGCGCCAAAGAAGTTCAGGGGTCAGGAACCCTCGCGTAATACACCTGACGCCGCAGGGAAAGTTGTTGAATCACAAGCTGGTGATGGAATTGGCGGCCGAACAGGGACTCGTGATGCTGGCCGGGCGATACGAAGGCGTCGATGAGCGTGTTGCGCTGCGCGAGATCGACGATGAGATCTCGATTGGCGACTACGTGTTGTCGGGTGGCGAGCTAGCGGCGATGGTCGTGGTTGACTGCGTCGTGCGCCAGTTGCCGGGCGTGCTGGGCGATGCGGACTCAGCACGGCAGGATTCGTTTGTGCGGGACCTGCTCGATTGTCCGCACTATACACGGCCGGAAGTATATGAAGGATTGGCGGTACCGCCGGTGTTGTTGTCAGGCAATCATGCGGACATCGGGCGCTGGCGGTTGAAACAGGCGTTGGGCAAAACGTGGCAGCGGCGGCCCGATTTGCTAGCGAAGCACGTGTGTTCGGATGACGAGAGCAGGTTGCTCGAAGAGTTCAAGCAGGAAACTAGCGGAGCATGATATGGACCTCATACAGAAAATCGAAAGCGAAGAAATCGCCCGTCTCGGAAAGAATATTCCGGACTTTAAAACCGGCGACACCGTAGTCGTCAACGTCAATGTGGTCGAAGGCGATCGCAAGCGCGTGCAGGCTTATGAAGGCGTTGTAATCGCGAAACGCAATCGCGGGCTCAATTCCGCTTTCATCGTGCGAAAGATCTCGTCGGGCGAAGGTGTCGAGCGCACATTCCAAACATATTCGCCGCTGATCGCCTCGATAGAAGTCAAGCGCAGAGGCGATGTCAGCCGCGCCAAGCTTTATTATCTGCGGGAACTCTCGGGCAAAGCGGCTCGCATCAAGGAGCGCCTTGACGTGCGCAGTGAAGATGTACTGCCGCCAATCGAAAAAGAGCCCGGGCCGCCGGCGGACGTGAAGTAACGAACCCATAGAAATGAAGAGGCGGCGCAGGCCGCCTTTTCATTGCCCGCGCCTAATTGTCAACGCACGTGGGAGCGGCTATCGCGCGTCGTTCTTTGACAACGCAGTGAAATATTCGTGGTCTGCAGTATTCACCCAGCTTGTGCGGAGCTCCACCGGCTGGTCATGGTAAGTGTAAGCGACACGCTTGATGACGAGAACCGGCGTGATTGTGCGTATACCGAGCACTTCAGCGATATTGGCGTCAGCCTGCCCCGCGGACAGCGATTCGCTTATACGCACGACATTTATTCCGTATCGCGCCTGATATAGCCCGTAGATAGTGCCGTCGCGTCCACCGAACGAGGCGCCGGTCAAGTCAGGGAAGCGCGCGACCGGCAACACGAGCTCGTCGAAGATCACCGGGTTTTGTGCCAGCTTCAAAATGTTTTGTATGCGGAATACGCGCTCGCCCGGCTTCAGCGCAAGACGTGATGCAGCATCGTCGTCGGCCTTCAGCGTGCGAAACGAATGCATTTCATGCACCGGCGGTTCCTTGCTGCCATCTTTGCCGACGATGTGGAAAAAGTAATAGAGCTGGCGGTCTTCCGTGTGAGTCGCGACGAAGGTGCCGCGTCCCTGTTGGCGCACCAGAATGTTTTCAGACACGAGCTCATCGATTGCTTTGCGGATCGTGCCGATAGACACATTAAAACGCTGCGATAACCGTGTCTCGCTCGGTATGACGCCGCCCGCCTTCCATTCCCCCGCAATAAGACTGCGCGTAAGTCGCATCTTCACTTCCTTGTACAGCGGATTGAAGGTGGGAGTGCCACCAGCCAACGCATCAGACATATTCATTCGGGCAGCACGCTAATGGGCGGGCGTGATTCTAACATGGCCGGACCCCATTCATATAGGTCATATAGTTGACTCCTGTTGGTTTCGGCGTGTAATATCGCCGATGAACAGCCGTATGATTGTCGTCCACGCACCGGACATCCTTATTTCCGCATGGAGCTCACATGATTCATTTTGTATTGCATGATCCGCGCGATACGGTCGCTGTCGTCGTGGTTGAAGGCGTGAAGGCCGGTCAGGATGTGACCGGCTGGATCATGGACGAAGACCGGACCATATCGCTCAAGGCGCAGCAGGACATTCCGATCGGTCACAAGCTTGCGCTGAAAGACGTCAAGAACGGCGACACGATCATCAAATACGGACATGACATCGGCAAAGCAATAGCGGATATCAAAGCAGGTGCGCATGCGCACGTGCACAACATCAAAACCAAGCGCTGGTAACCCGCGCGACTATTTGTGGAGCACTCATGATCTCAAGCAAAACGACATTCTGGGGCTATCGGCGCGAAAACAACCGCGTCGGCGTGCGCAACCATGTGCTGATCCTGCCGGTAGACGATCTGTCGAATGCCGCCGCCGAAGCGGTGGCGCACAACATTAAAGGCGCGATTGCCATACCGCACCCCTATGGACGGTTGCAATTCGGTGCTGACCTGGATCTCCATTTCCGCACACTCATCGGCGCCGGGTCCAATCCGAACGTAGCCGCAGTCGTCGTCATCTGTATCGAGGAAGGCTGGGCAAAGCGCGTGGTAGATGGCATCGCCAAGACCGGTAAGCCGGTGACCGGATTCGGCATCGAACTGCATGGCGATCACGACACTGTATTACGCGCTTCCAAGGTCGCGAAAGAATATGTGCAGTGGGCGTCAGAACTGCAGCGTGTCGAATGTCCGATTAACGATCTGTGGGTTTCGACCAAGTGCGGCGAGTCGGACACGACGTCCGGCTGCGGTGCAAATCCCACCGTCGGCAACGCATTCGATAAGCTGGATACACTCGGCGTCACTATGTGCTTCGGCGAGACTACTGAGATTACCGGCGGCGAAACGATTGTCGCCGACCGCTGCGCGACGCCTCAAGTGCGCGAGCAGTTTATGAAAATGTTCAATCGCTACCAGGAGGTCGTCGATCGGCACAAGGTGGATGATCTGTCTGATTCTCAGCCGACCAAGGGCAATATCGCCGGCGGCCTGACCACGATCGAAGAGAAGGCGCTTGGCAACATTCAGAAGATCGGCAAGAAGTGCAAGGTGATCGGCGTGCTTGATAAGGCAGAAACGCCGACGAAACCGGGCCTCTGGTTCATGGATTCATCATCGGCGGCGGCCGAGATGGTGACGCTGTGCGCTGCGTCGGGATACGTCGTGCATCTGTTTCCCACAGGCCAAGGCAACGTCATCGGCAATCCGGTGCTGCCCGTGATAAAGCTGACGGCAAATCCGCGCACCGTGCGTACGATGTCGGAGCATATTGATCATGATTGCTCCGGCCTTTTACAACGCGAGAAAAATCTCGACCAGACAGGGGACGAGCTCATCGAAGTGATGCTGCGCACGTGCAACGGCCGGCTGACCGCGGCTGAAGCGCTCGGGCATCGCGAGTTCGTCATGACGAGGCTGTACGAAAGCGCCTGATGCGCTAGGCGGACGGTAAAGCGTCCAATCAGAGGCCCGATGGCAGAACAAGTAACGGTGCCTGCGTCTCATACAACCGGCTCGCCGGCGAAGGCGCGCAGTTTGAACGTGCGCGTCTGGCGCGGCGGCGAAGCGGGCGGCTTTCATGTGTTCGAGGTGCCGCGTCTGGAAAGCCAGACCGTGCTCGACGTTGTCACGTATATACAGCGCAATCTCGATCCTACCCTCGCGTATCGATACGCATGTCGCGTCGGTATGTGCGGGTCGTGCGCCATGAATGTTAACGGCAAGGCGCGCTGGACCTGCCGCACGCACGTCGCGGAGGTTGAGCGCGGTGACGCAGTCGAGATTGCGCCGCTCTCCAACTTGCCGGTGATCAAAGACCTGGTGACTGACATGGCGCCGTTTTTCGATAAATGGGCGCGTGCGAAAGGGCAGTTTAAAGGCGCCTCGCAGCGCAGCGATGAATTCGCGCGCGTCATGCCCGATTCCCCGCAGCGCATGCGAGCGGATGCGGCCATTGAGTGTATCGGTTGCGGCGTGTGCTATAGCTCGTGCGACGTGGTCTCATGGAATCCGGACTACCTCGGGCCGGCGGCATTGAACCGCGCATGGACATTGGTCAATGATGCGCGCGACGTCTCAAACAGCGAACGGTTGAAGGCCGTCGCCGGCGACGCCGGCTGTCACGCCTGCCATACGCATACAAGCTGCAGTGAACGGTGTCCGAAACACATTTCACCGACCGCCGGCATTGCAGGTTTGAAGCGGGCCGTCGCCGCCGCCCTGAAAGGTGACCTGTGAAGACACGCGGCCAGATATTGCTGTGGCTCGCTCAGCGTTACAGTGCGATGGTGCTGGCGGTATGCGTCGTCGCGCATCTGATAACGATCATCTATGCAGTGCGCACGGGACTGTCAGCCGAGCAGATACTCGGTCGTACACGCGGCAATTTTGCCTGGCTGGTGTTTTACGCGACTTTTGTTGCTGCGGTAGCAGTGCATGCGCCGATCGGCATGCGCACTATATTGTCTGAAACGTTGCGCCTGCGCGGTGCGCACGTCGATATCGCCGTGCTATTGCTCGGCGTCGTGCTCGCTTTGTGGGGTTGGCGCGCCGTATTCGCAGTGTTCCAGTAACGGCGCATATGAAAAACGATTACCGCGCGCGCAGCCATCCCGCCTATTGGGCCTTCGTGGTTCATCGTGTCAGTGGCCTCATGCTGACGCTGTTTCTGCCGTTTCACTTCTGGGCGTTAGGCCAGGCGCTCGTAGGCGGCGCAGCGGTCGATAATTTTCTACATTGGACGCAACAACCGCTCGTGAAAGCAGGTGAGTTGGGGCTCGTTGTGTTGCTCGCTGCGCATATGGCGGGTGGCGTGCGCTTGCTGACCATCGAGTTTCTCGCCTGGCACGAGTGGCAGAAGAGTTTGTTGGCAGTTGCGGCCGGCGTAACCCTCGTGGTCGGTGTTGCCTTTGCGCTAAATCTTGCTTGATCTCGCGCTCATTGCGGCCGGCGGATTCCTGGGCGCGATGGTGGTCGGCAGCGCAGGCTTTGCGTTTGCGATTGTGGTCACGGGCGTATGGATCTATGTTTTGGCGCCCGCGCAGATTGTGCTTCTCGCCGCGGTTTGCGCAACGATCCTGCACATTGTGAGCATCTGGCAATTCCGGCGCGAAATAGAATTTTCGCTGTTGTGGCCGTTCCTGGTCGGCGGCGCCATGGGCGTTCCACTGGGAGTCGTCGCCCTGCAGCGGTTGGATACGCATCTCTTCCGGCACATTTTCGGTGGCTTCATGATTGCGTACAGCGCTTACATGCTCATGCGGCCATCATTTGCCGTGCTAAGAATGCGGGACGGTGCTGCGCGCGTAGCCGACGGGTTCGTCGGCTGGGTGAGCGGTATTCTCGGCGGGTTTGCACTCCTGCATGGCACGCTGCCGACGATCTGGTGCAGTCTGCGCGGCTGGGACAAGCGGCGCAGCCGCTGCGTCTACCAACCGTACATTCTCGTTACCGGCATACTCGTCATGCTGTGCGTCGGAGTTACGATCGATATCGACAAACGCGAACTGTTGCTGCCGATCGTGGTGGGATTGCCGGCGATGGGACTCGGGTTATGGGCGGGCTTGCGCGTGTTCGAAGTCATCTCCGAACAAAACTTCCGGCTCGTCGTGCTGTGGTTGATACTCGTGTCCGGAATTTCATTGCAGTTTTAAAAGGCAACGATGGCTAAGACCACGCTCACACGATCACGCGCGCCGTTTGCATTCGTCGAGTTGCCGCCGGCGCGGACTGCGCAAAAGCCGCGTAAAACCGGACTTACGATGGTGGCCGATTTCGGCTTGCCGTATCTTCACGTTGAAGACATGGTAGCGATGGCGGGTCGTTATATCGATCTTGCGAAAATTGCAGTGGGCACATCGCGCCTCTACGATCTTAACTATCTGCGCCGCAAGCTTGCACTGTATCGCCGCCACGTCATCCGGCCGTTCATCGGCGGACAGTTTCAGGAATACGTCTTTGCCACCTACGGCGAAAAAATGCTGCGTACCTTCCTGCTCGAGGCCCGGCGCGTAGGATTCGACGTCGCCGAGGTCTCCGACAACTGTGTTCCATTGACGCCAAGCCAGCGGCGCGCGCAGATCCGGCTTGCCATCGATTGCGGCCTCGCGGTTTTCGGCGAAGTCGGATCGAAAGATATGAAAAACGATGCCCGCCTGCTGGTTTCGCAAGCGGAGGATTGCTTCGCCGCCGGCGCCGAACTTGTACTTGTCGAAGCAGCCGAGCTTATCGTTAACGGGAAGCCGAAGATGAAGCTCATCCAAGGGCTCCGGAAGGGACTGGACATGTCGCGCGTATTGATCGAGCTGCCGGGTCCCTGGATCTCCGGCATCACGCTTTCGATCGTCGAAGACATGAAGAAGTTTCTCGTCGCGGAATTCGGTCCCGATGTGAATATCGCGAACGTGATGGCCGCCGATATCATGGAAACCGAGGCGCTGCGGGTGGGCCTTGGCGTGGTCGGTCCGCAAGTAAACACGCGTTAGGAGCACACGATGCCGCATTCCACTTATTTCGCGGAGCGTATGGGACACGCTGAGATTTCGCCGCAAGGGGAATTCGAAGCCGGCAGTTTTCAGTCTTTCGTGCTCACTTACACGGCGGGCTATTTCGGTATCGACGATACCGGATCGCTCAAGATCGTCCACCGTTTTGCTTCCGATATGGGGCGGCCGCAGTTCAACGACCCGAAGGGCTGGAACTATACAACCGTAGAAGCTTCGAACGGCGCGGTGCTCGAGGTCCAATATGATGGCAAGCGCAACATTCGCCCCTGGGACAAGACGCTATTCATTCGCGTGGTGCGTGGATTCCTGCGCGAGGGCGACCGCATTGTCGTGCGCTTCGGCGATACCCGTCAGGGTTCCCCCGGCATAAGGGTGCAAACTTTCAATGAGCCAACGTTCGAGTTTCGTGTGCTCGTCGATGCATGGGCAACGTATAACTACACTGAGTTGCCCGTGCAGCCGTTCATTTCGGTCGTGGCGGGACCAGCGGTGCTTTATAAGGCGGTCGTGCCGACGCTGCGCAAACGCGGCGAACCGTTCACGCTCGGCTTTAAGGGTGAGGACAAGTGGGGCAATCCGTCGCACAAAATAAGCGGCACATTTTCCCTGACCTCGAATCTGCCGGTCGAAAGACTGCCGCCGGCATTGACCATGCACGCCGGAGAGTGTGTGAAGACTATTGACGGACTGCGTTGCACATCAACGGGCGACTTGTTGATCGAGGTGCGCGATGCGTCCGGCACGCTTGTCTGCACGAGTAATCCGCTGCGCATCGTAGAAAATGCCGCTTTGTTGCCTTACTGGGCGGACCTGCACGGCCAGTCAGAGGAAACGATCGGTACGAATTCAGCACGTGAGCTGATCGAATTCGCGCGCGACCGTGCATTTCTCGATGCGATGAGCCATCAGGGCAACGACTTCCAGATCACGACGCCATTCTGGAATGAGTTGAACAAGCTTTCGGCCGAATTCAACGTGGACGGCAGGTTCATCATGTTTCCCGGCTACGAATGGTCCGGCAACACGGGACTGGGTGGCGACCGTAATGTCATGTTCATGCGTGAGGGCCGGCAGATACATCGTTCGCATCATGCGCTCGTTGATGATCTGACCGATGTCGAGACCGATGCCAACAGCGCTGACGACTTGTTCCAAATGTTAAAACAAGAAGAGTGTGTCGTGTTTGCGCATATCGGCGGCCGCTATGCAGACATCAAAATGGCACATGACGGGCGCATCGAGCGCAGCGTTGAAACGCATTCCGACTGGGGCACGTTTGAATGGCTGATTGAGGATGCGTTGCAGCAGGGCTATCGCGTCGGTATCGTCGCGAACTCGGACGGCCACAAAGGCCGGCATGGCGCGAGCCATCCGGGCGCATCCTTGTTCGGCGCTTACGGTGGCTTGACGTGTCTGCTCGCGACCGGGCTGACGCGCCAGGCGCTCTTCGATGCGTTGCGTAAGCGGCATCATTACGCGACTACCGGCTGCCGCATGCTGCTCGATACGCGCATTACATTCGACGCGGACGCCGATTTGTTCGACGATGATCCGAATCTCGGCAACGCACAGCGCGCGAAGGCCAAGACCGCCATGATGGGTGACATCCTGCGTTCGAATGCACGCGAGGTCACGTTCAGCATTGACGCGGTCGGCTCGGCTCCCATCGAACGCGTCGAGATACGCAACGGACTCCGCACGCTCGAGACCTTCCGGCCGTATGATCAAAAAGCGCTGGGCCGCCGCATACGCGTAATCTGGGAGGGCTCGGAGTACCGTGGACGCGGCCGCCAGACGGTGTGGGATGGCTCATGCACACTTGCTAGCAACACTTTCGAGAAGGTGCAACCGATCAACTTCTGGAATCTCGACAAGAAGCTCGAGCAGACGGCACCGGGCGCTCTTAAGTGGGCAGCACTGACAACCGGCGGATTTGGCGGCTTCGACGCGTGGCTTAGCGATGCATCGGCGGGCACGCTCAAGATCGACACGCCGCTCGTCAAGACGGAGATCCGCATTGCGGAGATTGGCATCAACGATTCCACATTTGCTAACGGCGGTATCAAGCGCCAGATCCGCATCTTTCGACTGCCGGATGAGAATACGCAGCGCACGGTCCGCCTCGATCGCAAAGTGACGCTCGTTGATGACAGCGATAATGCGCTCTATGTGTGTATTACGCAGGAAGACGGTCATCTCGTCTGGTCGAGTCCAATCTACGTGTGCAGGTGACGCGTGCGTTGAGCAAGCATGTAAACTACGCCAGCCTTTCCGGCCATAACAATCACGGAGAAATAATGCGCGCCAGCCAAGCTTTCACCTTGTGTGCGGCCATGACCCTGGCAACGCTGACATGGGCACAAGGTTATCCGGCCAAACCCGTGCGCATCATCGTGCCGTTTGCGCCGGGCGGTGCGACGGACATCGTTACACGCGTCGTCGCGCAGAAGCTGGGTGAGATCTGGGGTCAGCAGGTCGTCGTCGATAATCGTGCCGGTGCAGGGGGAAACATCGGCGGCGAGCTCGCGGCGAGAAGCGCGCCTGATGGCTACGTGATCTTTATGACTTCCGGTTCCATCGTCACGGCTAATCAGCATATCTACCGGAAAATGCCGTTCGATCCGGCGAAGGACCTGGTGCCGATCACGAATGTGGCGAGCGGACCGCAAGTACTCGTCGTCACGCCCAGCTTTCCGCCGAAAACCGTCAAGGAGTTCATCGAACTCGCGAAGGCGAGGCCGCGCCAGATTTCATACGGCTCGGCAGGTTTCGGCAGCCAGACACATCTCGCAGCGGAGAATTTTCTCTACACTGCGAAGATCGAAGTGGTGCATGTGCCCTATAAGGGCGAGGCGCCGGCGATCGTCGATACTATGGCGGGACAGGTTCCGTTTTCCACGCCCAACCTCGCAGCCGCCATCAATTACATTCAGCAGAAGAAGCTCCGCGCGCTGGGCGTGACGAGTAAGCAGCGCTCGCCGCAACTGCCGGAAGTACCCGCGGTCGCTGAGACGCTGCCGGGTTTCGAGAATCTTGGCTGGTTTGGTTTTATGGTGCCGACCGGCACTTCGAAGGAAGTGCTCGACAAGATTTATCGCGACACCGCTAAAGCGCTTCAGGCGGGTGATGTCAAATCCCGCTTCGAAGGGCTCGGCATGGCGCCGGTGGGCAACAGTCCATCCGATTTCGCAAAGTACGTACATGAAGAAACGGAGCGCTGGGCAAAGATTGTACGCGAGCGTAAGTTACAGGTTGATTGAACCCGCGCTAGTGTTTGCGTCGATGAGTTATCCGGAACGAAAACGATGACTGCAGCCAAGGCCCTTCTCGAAGTAGAAGGCGTCACCCTTCAATATAAGACGAAGGAACACCTGGTCACGGCGACCTACCGGATCGACTTCCAGGTTTACCAATCCGATCGTTTCGTAATTCTTGGGCCTTCCGGCTGCGGCAAATCGACGCTGCTGAAAGCAGTCGGCGGTTATATGACGCCGACCGAGGGCACGATGCGTCTGAACAACGAAGCGATACGCAAGCCCGGTCCCGACCGGGTATTCGTGTTCCAGGAATTCGATCAACTGCTGCCGTGGAAAACGGTCAAGCAGAACGTAATGTTTGCTCTCACCGCCAGCCGCCGCCTGAACGCCAACGCCGCGGCAGACAAGGCGATGCAGTACATCGAAAAGGTCAAGCTCACGCAGTTCGCCGACAGTTTTCCCCACACGCTATCCGGTGGCATGAAACAGCGCGTCGCGATCGCGCGCGGCATGGCGATGGAACCTGACATCCTGCTCATGGACGAGCCGTTTGCGGCGCTCGACGCGCTGACGCGGCGCAAGATGCAGGAGGAGCTGTTGCAGTTATGGGACGACACGCACTTTACCGTGCTGTTCGTAACGCACTCGATTCCGGAAGCGGTGCTGATCGGCAACCGCATTCTGTTACTGTCGCCGCATCCCGGACGCGTGAAGGCCGAACTCAACAGCAACGGCAATGACGATGTCGGACTGGACGGCAAAAAGCTGTCTGATCGCATACATGACATGCTGTTTGCGGACGACGTCGAACAGGAGGCAACGCCGCATGGATAACATCGTGGTGCAGCGACCGGAATTCGTGCGCGAAGTTGAAACGAGTGCCTATGGCGTAGTGGAAAAGCCCTTAACCACCGGAGAGAAAGTTTTCAACAATGCCGCCGTGCGCAAAGGCATCCTGCTTGTGCTTCTGGCAGTCATTTGGCAGGTCTATGCGACCATGCTCGCCAATCCGCTGCTGTTCCCGAAGTTCAGCGAGACATTTGCGGCGTTCTACGAAAATATCATGAACGGTGTGCTGCTGCAGCGCGGCTGGTTCTCCATCAAAGTATTGCTCATGGGCTACGTCGCCGGCATGCTGCTGGCATCGATACTGACCGCCCTGGCTATTACTTCCCGCATCGGCAACGATTTTCTGGAGACGCTGACTGCGATGTTCAATCCATTGCCGGCGATAGCGCTGCTGCCGCTCGCGCTGATATGGTTCGGTCTTGGCAACGGCAGTCTTGTTTTCGTGTTGATACACTCGGTGCTGTGGCCGGTCGCGCTTAATACGCATTCCGGATTTCTTTCGGTGTCACCGACGATGCGCATGGTCGGACGCAACTACGGTCTGAGCGGACCGCGTTACGTGTGCAAAATTCTGATACCCGCCGCGTTTCCGAACATTCTCACCGGCATGAAAATCGGCTGGGCGTTTGCCTGGCGTACTCTGATTGCAGCGGAGTTGGTATTCGGCGTTTCATCGGGATCCGGCGGACTCGGCTGGTTTATCTATGAAAACAAGAACCAGCTCGAAATTGCGAACGTCTTCGCAGGACTGTTCTCGGTGATCATCATCGGCCTGGTGGTGGAAAATTTCATCTTTCGCAACATCGAATTGAAGACAGTGCGTAAGTGGGGCATGCAGTCATGAGCAGGGGGCTGACCGGAAAAGTCGAAGTTGGAGCGAGTTCATGAGAGTCGATTTGAAGCAGGTCGAAGAAGCGTGCAAGGAACTTTATATACGCGCGGTAAAACTGTTGCCGCCGGATATTAAACAAGGTTTTTCGCGACTGGATAAAAGCGAGACGGATGCTACGGGTAAGTCGATACTCGCGACGATGATTCGCAATATCAAGGTCGCGGAGGACACAAATAACCTCTTATGCCAGGACACGGGTATCCCGATCTATAACGTCGTAATCGGCACCGGCTTGGATGTAAACGGGTTCGAGCTTAAGCGGGCGATCGCAGAAGGTTGCGCACGGGCAACGCGTGAACACCCGCTGCGCTCGAGCGTCGTACATCCGGTTACGCGCACGAACGAACATACGTCGTGCGGGCGTCTGGTGCCCGTGATCAACATCGATTTCAGCGACGAAAGCGATACACTGTCTATCGAGATGATTCCGAAAGGCAGCGGGTCGGAGAATAACTCCTGGCTCAAGATGGCGATTCCCGCCGATGGCATCGACGCGGTAAAGACCTTTGTCGTCGATTGCGTGCTCGATGCGGGCGGCAAGACGTGTCCGCCGACAATTGTCGGTGTCGGCGTTGGGGGCACGGCTGATCTATGTGTGCACTTATCGAAAGTCGCTGCCACGCGGCCACTGGGTTCTCACTGCGCGGATCCCGAGGGCGCCAAGCTCGAGAACGAGCTTTCGAGCGTCGTCAATCAGCTTGGGGTTGGTCCGCAGGGGCTCGGCGGCGATTCGACGTCGTTTGCGGTGCATGTCGAAACGGCCGCGACGCACATCACCATGAATCCGGTCGCCGTCAACATGCAGTGTCACTCGGCGCGCCGCGCACGAGCGACGTTTACGCCGCAAGGCGTCAGCTATGGCTTCTGAGTCAGGACCGGCGAATACCATGTCTCATTACGATTTCGATATGCCGGTCAGCGAGACCGACGTGCGCAAATTGCGCGTGAACGACACGGTTACGCTTAACCGCACGCTCTATGGCATTCGCGATGCGACGCTTATTCACATGTTCGATCGCGGCCGGACGACACGATTCGATCTGCACGGACATGCGGTCATACATACCGCGCCCAATGTCAGATGGGTTGGCGAGACGCAGGCGCATCCTTCCGGCTATGAGCCGATTTGTATTGGCACAACGACGAGCGCCCGCATGGAACGCTTCACGAGGCCGCTGATGGAACAGTACGGCGTGCGTATCGTGATCGGCAAGGGCGGACTTTTTGCTGCTTCGCAGTCGGCGTTCAGCGACTTGGGCGGGGTCTATCTCGCCATCATCGGCGGCGCCGCCGCGCTCGAAACGACGTGGATCGAACAGATCGAGGAAGTCGATCTCGACGACCTCAATCCCGAGTCGCTTTGGAAGTTTCGCGTCAAAGGCTTTGGCCCGCTGCTCGTCGCGATGGATAGTTATGGCGGCAATCTGTATACGAAGGTCAACGATGCCGCCCGCGGTAAACGCGCTGCCGCGCTCGCGGCGTTAGGCGTCAAGACGTAAAACCGCAGCGACCGGGATCACAGCATTGACAGAGAAGGAGATCGAGAACGCGAATGCATCGCTGCTCCTCTGTGTTCTTTTTTCCTCTGCGGCTCGCCTCTGACTCTATATGAGAAATATTAAAACGGACATTTTGATACTCGGTTCGGGTGGCGCCGGATTGTTTGCGGCGTTACACGCGCATCAGATAGCGCCCGAGCTGTCGATCACTGTCGCAGTCAAAGGGCTGCTCGGCAAATGCGGCTGCACGCGCATGGTACAGGGCGGCTACAACGTCGCGCTTGCGGAGGGCGATTCCATCGAGCGCCATTTCATGGATACGATCGAGGGTGGTAAATGGCTGCCCGACCAGGATCTCGCCTGGACGCTCGTGAACGTGGCGGTAGAACGGATACACGAGCTCGAAAATGAGCTCGGCTGCTTCTTCGATCGCAATCCCGACGGTACCATCCATCAGAAAGCTTTCGCCGGACAGACGTTCGATCGCACCGTGCATAAAGGCGATCTCACTGGCATCGAAATCATCAACCGGCTCGCGGAGCAAGTCTGGGCGCGCGGCATTAATCGGCTTGAAGAACATCGGGCCGTCGAATTCATCAGGAATAAAGCCGGTGACGCGCTCGCAGGCGTGCTCATGATCGATGTGCGCAGCGGTGAACTCGTATTTGTGCAGGCGCAGGCCATACTGCTCGGCACCGGCGGTGGACCGACGATGTACAAGTACCATACGCCGTCGGGCGACAAGACCTGCGACGGCATGGCGATGGCGTTGCGTGCCGGACTGACCTTGCGCGATATGGAAATGGTGCAGTTTCATCCCACCGGCCTGCTCGCCGGCGCAGGCACGCGCATGACCGGCACCGTGCTCGAAGAGGGACTGCGCGGCGCCGGTGGATATCTGCTCAATGGCGATTCCCAGCGGTTCATGGGCAATTACGACGCGAAGCTCGAGCGCGCCACGCGCGACATCGTGTCGCGTGGAATTTTTGCGGAGATGCGAGCGGGGCGCACTACTCCCAATGGCGGCGTCTACATCAGCATGGCGCATTTGGGTGCCGACAACAACCGCAGGAACTTCAAGGGCATGGTAGAGCGTTGCGCAGATTGCGGCTTCGATCTCGCCGGCGGCCTTGTCGAAGTGGTGCCCACGGCGCACTACATAATGGGCGGGGTCGCGTTCAAGACGGACTGCTCAACCGAGTTGCATGGGCTCTTTGTTGCCGGCGAAGATTCGGGCGGCGTGCACGGAGCAAATCGTCTCGGCGGCAACGGTGTTGCGAACTCAACGGTATTCGGCGGCATTGCGGGTGACTTGATGCCCGCCTGGGTGCGGGCGAACGGCGCGTTTCAAGCGGCGGATCAAGCAGCGATCGATGCAGCGGTCGCAGCGTGCCGAGCTCCGCTCGCACAACCGGCAGGCGACCTCAACGCGATCCGAGAAGCGCTGTATGAAGTGATGTGGGACGATGTCGGCATCGTGCGCGACGCAGCAAGCCTTAAGCGTGCGCAAGGGCGGCTTGACGAACTCGAGGCCCGTCTCATGGAAACCGGCGTGGCCTCGGCCGATCTTTGTTTTAATCTGACGTGGCATGACTGGCTAAATCTCAAGAGCCAGCTGCTGGTAAGCAAATCAATTTGTTTTGCCGCACTTGCGCGCGAAGACTCGCGCGGCGCGCACTTCCGGAGTGATTTTCCCGACGTGCACGACATCGACCATTCGACGTACACATGTGTCACATGGCGCGACGGCAGCTTCGGCGTTTCGACGAAGCCTGTCGTGTTCAGCCGTGTGCGGCCGGGACAGACGTTGATTGTCGATAAAGCCGCTGCGTAAGTGATACAACCGGAATGCAACCCAAGGCGCGCGGAGAAAAAATGTACGAGGTAACGATGGCGGCCGGTTGGCGATTGCAATCGCTGGCACTGACGCTTTGCTGTTTGACGTTTACCGGCGCTGCATGGTCACAGGAGTATCCGGCAAAACCGATCCGGATGATCGTGCCGTTTCCCGCAGGCGGCGGCAGTGACACGATCGCCCGCGTACTTGCACAGCGCCTGTCCACTAATCTCGGTCAATCGGTGCTCACCGACAATCGGGCGGGCGCGAGCGGCAACATCGCAGCGGAACTTGCCGCCAAAGCGCCGCCCGATGGCTATACGCTGCTGTTCGGTAACTCATCACTCGCCATCAGCCCTGCCGTTTTCGAGCAGCTTGCCTACGATCCCGTCAAAGATCTTATGCCCGTTTCGATGGTGTCGTCGTATCCGTTTGTGCTCGTGGTCCATCCTTCGCTGCCCGTGAAAACGGTGCGCGAGCTGGTGGCGCTTGCCAAGGCAAAGCCAGATTCGCTCAGTTACTCGTCCGCCGGCGCGGGCACGATGTCGCATCTCGCGATGGAGCTGCTGCGCTTGAAGACCGGCTTCAAAGTGACGCACCTGCCGTATAAAGGTGCGGCGCCCGCCGGTGTCGCGGTGATGGCCGGCGAAGCGCAATTAGCCTTCCTTGTAATGCCGATTGCTCAGGCGCAGATCAAGGCGGGCAGGCTGCGCGGTCTGGGCGTGGCGGCAAAGAACCGTGCACCGATTCTTCCGCAGCTGCCGACGATGCGTGAAGCGGGTGTCGAAGGCCACGAAGCATTGCAGTGGAATGGCTTGTTTGCGACCGCCGGAACCGCGCCTGCGATCGTGGACCGGCTTCATCGCGAAACGGTTAGGGCGCTGGCTGTGGCGGACGTGAGGCAGCGCTTTGAAGCCGAGGGTGCGGATCCGGTGGGCAGCAGTCCTGCGGACTTCGGCGCGTTCTTTCGTAACGAAGCTGCCAAGTGGGCCGACGTAGCGAAACGATCCGGGACGCGGCTCGATTAGCATGCCACGCCATTCACTGGAGCAAACGCGCGACTACGTGGTAGCGGCGCTCGAAAAATCCGGCGCTACGCATGCAATGGCACAAGCGACTGCCAAGGCGCTTGTATCGGCTGAGGCTGAAGGCTTGTCTGGTCATGGCCTGTCGCGCGTGCCTTTGTACGCGCAGCACCTGCGCGAAGGGCGCGCAAACGGCAAAGCAATCGTCACCATTCGTGCCGACAAGGGCGCAGCGTGTCTAATTGACGCCGGCGGTGGACTCGCGTTCGAAGCGAGTGCGCGCGCAGTCGGTGAGGCAATCCGCCGCGCCCGCGAATTCGGCGTTTCCTTCTGCGGCGTCACGCACAGTCACCACTTCGGCGCTGCCGGGTATCATCTGGAGCCGATTGCACAGGCAAGCATGATAGGCCTCGCATTCACGAAGTCACCGGCCGCAATCAATGCCTGGGCTGGCAAAAAGCCGCTTTTCGGTACCAACCCGATTGCCGCCATATTCCCGCGCAGAAATGCGGATCCGGTTGTCATCGATTTGTCGCTGACCGAAGTCGTGCGCGGCAAAATCATGCTCTTCGCAAAGGAAGGAAAACCGATCCCTCTCGGTTGGGCAGTCGACAAGAACGGGCAGCCGACGACGGATGCACAAGCGGCGCTGACGGGCAGTCTATTTGCGATCGGCGGCGCGAAGGGCGCGATGCTCGCCTTGATGGTTGAATTGTTGTGCGTCAGCCTGACCGGAGCGGCATTCGGCTATGAAAACGATTCGTACTTCGAGCCCGGCCGGCCGCCGTCCATCGGTCATGCCATTATCGCAATCGATCCGGCGGCACTTGCAGGCGCCGACGTCTATTACCAGCGGACAGAAACGCTCATCAACGCCATGCTGGCTGATGAAGGCGTTCGCCTGCCGGGCGCACGCCGCCGCAAAGCCGCCAAAGACGCAGAAGCCGATGGCATCGAGATTCCGGACGCGCTGTATCAGCAGTTACAGCAACTCGCGGCATGACTAATCGGCGCGTATGCGCGCCGCTTCGATGACTCGCTTCCAGCGTGCAAGGTCGGCGCGCATGAACGCGTCGAGCTCCGCAGGCGCGCTCGCGATAACTTCAATGCCATCCCGGCCGAGTTTGTCCCGCAGCGCCGGCGTGAACAAGTCGCGTCTGATTTCGCTACGTAGTTTCTCAATGATGGCTGATGGTGTTGCGGCTGGCGCGAGCAGCGCGTGCCACGTCACTATCTCGATGTTCTTGAGACCGCTCTCCTCGAGCGTCGGCAACTGCGGTGCGAGCACCGATCGATGCGGACCTGCCAATGCAAGCACTTTGATGCGCCCCGCTTCCTGGTACGGCAGAGCCGCGCGCAGCGTGTCGAACATCATATCGACATGACCGCCGAGCAGATCGATGCGTGCCGGAGCGGCGCCTTTGTACGGTATGTGGGTGATCGCCAGTTTGGCTGTCATCTTGAAGAGCTCCGTGCCGAGGTGGTTCGGACTGCCGTTGCCCGATGATGCGTAACTGAGTTTTCCGGGACGAGCGTGGGCGAGAGCGATCAACTCCCTGACGCTTCGCGCCGGTATGGATGGATGCACGGTCAGCGCATTGAACTGCTTCGCAATCAAGGTGACCGGCGAAAAATCGCGGATAGGGTCGTAAGGCACACGCTCATACAGGCTCGGATTCACGGTATGGGTCCCGTAACAAACGTATAACGTGTAGCCGTCGGGAGGCGACCTGGCGACAAGTTCGGCCGCAATATTGCCACTCGCGCCGGGACGCGGATCGACCACCACCGGCTGTCCCCATGCGTTCGTTAGCGGCTGGCCTATCTGCCGTGCCATCAGCTCACTGCCGCCGCCGGCGGGTGTTCCGATCACGATTCGTATGGGCTTGATCGGATAGTTACCCTGGGCGAATAAGAGACCCGACCACGAGGCCAATAAGATTGCCGCGGACGATGCCCGGAGTACGGACATCACGCGTGCTTGACGACGACGTTGAAAGAACCGGTGTACGCCGCGCCGTCCGGTTCAACCGGAAGAATAAGACCGCTGCCGCCGTCGTGAAAAGGACCGTCTTCACTGTTGCGCGTGCGGCGCGCTTTCCCGACATAGGGTGCATGCGCGTGGACGCGATCCGTGAGCCGGTCATCGAAGTAGAGTTGGGATATGAATTCATAGCTGCGATTGGCGGCGTTTCTGCCGCGAACCTTGAAGTGTATGTGTACGGAGCGGCCGGGATATGAGCCCGGATAAATAGTTGTGAAATTGACCAGACCGTTTGCGTCCGTCACCTGATACCCGCGTAGAAATTTGTGTCCCAGCGTATTGAAGGCGTGATCTTTGACGTCGGAGTAACGGCCGGTTGCATCGCACTGCCATACATCTACAGTTGCGCCTATCAACGGGGCGCATCGACCGCTGGCCGAGGTTAGAACGATCAGGCGTATCGAGAGTGGCACGCCATTGCTGATCGTGCCGTTGATCGGATCCTTGCGGATATCTGCACGATTGAGGCGCTCCTCAACGAAATACGGTCCCTCGTCCTGCTCGCGGCTTTCTACGCATTGCACTGCTGATGCCGCACCAAGGCTGCGTGATGCTGCGCTCATAAGCGATATCGCGCCCGCTGCTCCGAGCGTTCTCAACGTCAGGCGCCGGCCTTGGTTCGCATGTGCTGGCTGATCGTGGCTCATCGCGTTCGCAATAAGTATATAGACTTGGATAGACTACCCGCGTTGCGAAAATTCTGCAGAGAGGGCCGGTATGAAAGTGGGCGAGCGATGATTGAAAGGAAACCAGCATGAATGTAGGCACATCCGCCGCAGACTTCTCAGGCGTCAGCTATGAGGAAGCGATGCGACGTGCGCGCGACCTGATTCCATTTTTGCGCGAGCACGCAGCGGAATGCGAAGAAAGGCGAACACTAACGCCCGGAGTCATGCACGCCATCAAAAGCGCCGGACTGATGCGCTATCTGCAGCCCAAAGTGCGCGGCGGCATGGAACTGCCGTTTATCGCCTATTTCGATATTCCGGAGATGCTCTCGCGCGGTGACATATCCGCCGGTTGGGTCGTCGACAACCTCGCATCGCATCACCGCAACATCACGTGGTGGGATACGAAAGCGCAGGAAGAAGTGTGGGGACCGGACCCGGACGTCGGCATTGCGTCCGGTATCGCTTATGCGCAGGGCAGTGCCGTCCCCGCGACTGGCGGCATCTCGCTGAGCGGTGCATGGAATTTTTCTTCCGGCACCGACCACTCGGACTGGAGCGTGCTCGCCTGCATCCTGCGCGAAGGTGAGAAACCGGTTGACTACTTATTTTGCCTGCTGCACCGTTCGCAGTACGAGATTGTCGACGACTGGCGGACGCTCGGCATGCGCGCGACCGGCAGCAAGACCGTACGCTGCAAAGACTTGTTTGTTCCGGCATATCGAACCGTCTCGATGTATGTCGCACGCCCCGGTCATTCATGGCCGGGACTTGCCGTGCACCGCAATCCGCATTATCGAATCCCGGTTTCTGCGCTCGGTGGACACGGCATCGGCGCGTGTCTGGTCGGCAATGCACGGGCGGCGCTGCAAACGTCCATAGATCTGGTCAAGGCGCGAAGCACGAATTACACGGGCGCCCGCATGCGCGATTTTCAGACCGTGCAACTCAGAATTGCGGCCGCAGGTGCGCAGATCGATGCTGCGGCGCTGGTGTTGCGCAACGATTGTCTCGAAACGCAGAAGCTCTATACCGACGGCGGTAACCTCGATATCGAAACGCGGCTGCGCTACAAGCGCAATTGCGCGATGGCGGTAAAACTATGCGTAGAAGCGGTGGACTCGCTCTATGAAATGGCCGGCGCGAACGGGATTTTCGACGATGCGCCGCTGCAGCGCATGTTTCGCGATTCCCGCGCCGCTGCCGGGCATTTCAGTTTCAGTACCGACGCCCAGCTTCCGCCATGGGGACTGGTCATCCTCGGCGGTGAATTCAAAAGCCCGACGCTCTAAATTTCTCTCATCAGCGTTCTAGTTGCGCCTGAAGATGACGAGGTGCTGCCACGGCAAAGTGCTTAAGGTATTCACCCACTCGAGCGCGTGAACGCCGGCTTCCTTACGCACCTGTGCTTCGGTCATCGTATGCAAAGGCTTGATCGGCACGTTCCGATCGTTCGCTCGAAATTCAACGAACACCAGGCGTCCGCCCGGCTTCAAGGCTCGAACGATTGCAGCCAGCATTTCATGTGGATATTGGAACTCGTGGTAGACGTCGATCATTATCGCAAGATCGACACTCGCCGGCGCCAATCCCGGGTCCATAGCAACGCCAAGTATCGGCTTAACGTTCGTGATGCCGCGTTGGGCGGAACAGAATCCCCAATTTTCAAGTTCTACATTTACAACAGCGGCGGGTACAGCGGGACGCGGCGAATCTACGTCGGGCCGATTGATCTGGTATTGCGCAATGGTGTGGCTCTGGAGACACTTTGGTTCGGGTGGATTCCGCCGGGACAAACCGACGTCCAGCCGTACACCTGGCTGACAATGGACGCGCTCGACGACGAGGCCCACGCGCTGAATCCGCAGGCGTCCATGACCATTTGCTCATACGACGGCAACAGCATGGGCGGCTGGTGCGCCGCACAGTGGGCGCTGTTCACAAGGCGGGCCAAT
>Ga0207683_10001440_pt1 | contig 21522 bp, 24 predicted proteins | sample KBSM73metaG_FD_184333 | JGI IMG/M metagenome (GOLD analysis project Ga0207683, IMG submission 184333) | Miscanthus rhizosphere microbial communities from Kellogg Biological Station, Michigan, USA - KBS M7-3 metaG (SPAdes) (version 2) | ecosystem: Host-associated > Plants > Roots > Rhizosphere >... | reverse complement strand
GTCGAGACCTGCCCGCACCTGCACTACACGCTGGGGCTGATCCACGAGCTCGGCATGACCGCCGGCGCGACGCTCAACCCTGCGACGCCCACCGCGGCGCTGCGCGAGGCCGCCCGCGAGGCCGACGTGCTGCTCTGCATGTCCGTCAATCCCGGCTGGGGCGGCCAGAAGTTCATCGAGGCCTCGATCGATCGCCTGGGCGAGCTGCGAGCGCTGCTGCGGCCGGGCATGGGGCTCGAGGTGGACGGCGGCATCGCGCCGGCGACCATCGCCCGCTGCCACACGGCGGGCGCAAACCTGATGGTGGCAGGCTCGGCGATCTACGACCAGCCGTCGCCCGGCGAGGCCTGGCAGGGTCTCTCCGCGCTCGTCGCGGGCGCGTGAACGAGCGCGACGCGGAGCTGCTCGCGCACGCACTCGACCTGGCCGAGCGCGGACGCCGCAGCGCGAGCCCGAATCCGCTGGTCGGCTGCGTGATCGCGCGCGACGGCCGTGTGCTGGGCGAGGGCTGGCACGTGCGCCGGGGCGAGCCGCACGCCGAGCGCAACGCCCTGGACGACTGCCGCGAGCCGGTCGTCGGCGCAACGGCCTACGTCTCGCTCGAGCCCTGCAGCCACTACGGCCGCCAGCCGCCCTGCGCCGACGCGCTCATGGCCGCGGGCATTGCGCGCGTCGTGTGCGCCATCGCCGATCCCAATCCCGAGGTCGATGGCCGCGGCCTGGAGCGGCTGCGAGCCGCGGGCGTCCAGGTCGAGCTCGCGGGAGGCGCTCTCGAGGCGCGTGCCCGCCGTCAGAACGCCGCCTTCCGCACGCACGTGGTGCGCGGCCGCCCCTTCGTGCTGCTGAAGCTGGCCGCGACGCTCGACGGCCGCATCGCGACGAGCACGGGCGAGAGCCGCTGGATCTCCTCGCCCGAGAGCCGGGCGCTCGTGCACGAATGGCGGGCGGAGTTCGACGCCGTGGCCGTGGGCAGCGGGACGGCGCTGGCGGACGATCCCGAGCTCCTGCCGCGCGATGTCGATCCACCGCCCGAGCGGCTGCCGCTGCGCGTCGTGTTCGACCGCCGAGGCCGCCTCGGCGCCGCCGGCAAGCTTGCGCAGACCGCGGCGAGCTCGCCGGTGGTGCGTGTAGCGCCGGCCGAAGCGCCGCCCCCGCCCGCCGGAGTCGAGCCCCTCGCGGCCGCCACGCTGGATGGCGCGCTCCAGGCGCTCGGGGCACGCGAGGTGACATCGCTCCTCGTCGAGGGCGGTGCCGAGCTCGCCGGCGCCCTGCTCGCGGCGGGTCTCGTCGACGCGCTCGCTCTCTTCCTCGCCCCGAAGCTGATCGGCGGCGACGGGCGTCCGCTGCTCGGGCCGCTGGGCGTGACCGCGCTGGCCGACGCGCCGCAGTTGCTGGACACGAGCACGCGCGAGGTCGGCCCCGATCTGCTCGTCGAGGGCCTGCTGCAGCCGCTTCCCTAGCGCCCCTAGAGTGGAGCCGTGTTCACGGGCATCGTCGAGGAGCTCGGGACCGTCGCGTCGGTCGAGGGCGACGAGGGCGGCCTGCAGCTGCAGATCGAGGCGCCGGTGCTGGCGCCCCTGAGCCGCATCGGCGACTCCATCAACGTCTCCGGCTGCTGTCTCACGATCGTGGCCGTGCGCGGCAGCACGCTGGTCTTCGAGGTCGTGCCCGAGTCGCTCCGGCGCACGGCACTGGGAGGGCTCGCAATGGGCGCGCCGGTGAACCTGGAAGACGCGCTGCGCGCCGGCGAGCCCTACGGCGGCCACATCGTGCAGGGCCATGTGGACGGCGTGGGGGAGCTGGCCGAGCGCCGCGAGGAGGGCATCGGCCTCTGGCTGCGCTTCCTCGCGCCCGCCAACGTCCAGCGCTACCTGATCGAGAAGGGCAGCGTGACGGTCGCGGGCGTGAGCCTGACGGTCGCGGAACTGCACGACGACGGCTTCGCAGTCGCGATCGTGCCGCACACCTTGCAGGTGACGACGTTCGGGACGCTGGCCGTGGGCGATCCGGTGAACCTCGAGGCCGACATGATCGCGCGCTACGTGGAGCGCTTGCTGGCGGCGACGCCTGCACCCCGCTGATAGCCTCCCTGGAGCGCAGGCCCCCTGGGCTCCGGCCCCTGTCTGACCGAGGAACCCATGAGCGAAGAGGCGTCGCCCTTCTGCAGCATCGAGGAGGCGATCGAGGAGATCAGGGCGGGTCGCATGGTCGTAGTCGTGGATTCTCCCGACCGCGAGAACGAGGGCGACCTCTGCATGGCGGCCGAGTACGTCAACGCCGATGCGATCAACTTCATGGCCACGCATGGCCGTGGGCTGATCTGCCTCACCCTGACGCCCGAGCGCTGCGAGGAACTGGGCCTGCAGATGATGGTGCAGCACAACCAGACGCCCTATGAGACCGCGTTCACGGTCTCGATCGAGGCCCGCGAGGGCATCGAGACGGGCATCTCGGCCAAGGACCGCGCGCACACGATCGAGGTCGCGTGCGCGACGGCCACGGGCCCGCGCGACATCATCAAGCCCGGCCACGTCTTCCCGCTGCGCGCACGCCCGGGCGGCGTGCTCGAGCGCACCGGCCAGACCGAGGCCTCCGTCGACCTCGCGCGGCTCGCCGGTGTGCGCCCGGCAGGCGTGATCTGCGAGGTCATGAAGGCCGACGGGACGATGGCCCGCGTGCCCGATCTGGTCGCGTTCTGCGGCGAGCACGGTCTCAAGCTGTGCTCGGTCTCGGACCTGATCGAGTATCGCCGCCGCACCGAGCGGTTGATCGAGCGCCAGTCGTCCGTCCGCCTGCCCACGCCCTGGGGCGAGTTCACCGCGGTCGGCTACCGCGAGCTGGTCAGCGGCAAGCAGCATCTCGCGCTCGTGCACGGCGACATCACGGGCCGCGAGGACGTGCTCGTGCGCGTGCACTCCGAGTGCGTCACGGGCGATGTCTTCGGCTCGCTGCGCTGCGACTGCGGCGAGCAGCTGCACCACGCGCTGGAGCAGATCACGGCCGAGGAGGCCGGCGTCGTGCTGTATCTGGCGCAGGAGGGCCGCGGCATCGGGCTGCTCAACAAGCTGCGCGCCTACGAGCTGCAGGATGAGGGCCTCGACACCGTCGACGCCAATCTCGAGCTGGGCTTCGCGCCCGACATGCGCGACTACGGCATCGGCGCCCAGATCCTCACGGATCTCGGCCTGACCTCCATCCGCGTGCTCACGAACAACCCGCGCAAGATCGTCGGCATCGAGGCCTTCGGGCTCACGGTGACCGAGGAGGTGCCGATCGAGGTCGCTCCCCAGGAGCACAACGTCGACTACCTGCGCACCAAGCGCGACAAGCTCGGCCACCGCCTGCACCATCAGCACCTGAGGCTCGACGCCACTCCGAGGCCGGCCGAGCCGCCGGTGTCTTGAGCGTCGAGACGCACGGCGACGGGACGCTGAGCAGTCCCGGCGCCCGCGTGCTGGGGACCGAAGCGCTACCCGCGGGAGCGAAGGTCGCCGTCGTCGTCAGCCGGTACCACTCGCTCATCACCCAGCGACTGCTGGATGGCGCGCTGGAGGCTGCGAGGACGCGCGGCGCGGAGGTCGACGTCATCCTCTCGCCCGGCGCGTTCGAGCTCGGCATCCTCTCGCTCGAGGCCGCGCGCAGCGGCCGCTATGCGGCCGTCGCGGCGCTCGGGTGCGTGATCCGCGGCGACACGACCCACTACGACTACGTCTGCAGCGAGGCCGCACGCGGCATCCTGCGAGCGGGCCTGGAGACGGGGGTGCCCGTCGCCTTCGGCGTGCTCACCTGCGAAACGGCCGAGCAGGCCTTCGCACGCGCCGGCGGAACGGCGGGCAACAAGGGCTTCGAGGCCGTCGAGACGGCGCTCGACACCGCGGCGGCGCTGGACGCCGTCCGCGCGCCCTAGAGGGCCTTGTGGACCTTGCCGGCCTTGATGCAGCGCGTGCAGACGTAGGCCCGCTGCGCGACGCCGTCGACCAGCACGCGCATGCGCTGGAGGTTCGGGTCGAAGCGGCGCCTGGTGGCGGCCATCGAGTGGCTGCGGTTGTTGCCGAAGCCGGGCTTGCGGCCACAGATGGAGCAGACTCGGGACATAGGTCGTCTCGTTCGGATTCGCGGGACCGTGCAGCGGCTGAACCGCCGCCTGGATGCCCTGCAGTATGCGCGAATGCGGGCGGCCCCGCAAGATTCAGGCGTCCCTGGCGCTACGATCGAGTCCGATGACCGCTGCGCCCACCGCCGGCGATGCGCTCGCACTCGTGCGCCTCGCTGCCTCCGGCGCAGCCGGCGCGCTCGCGCGACACGCCTCGCGCATCGACGACATCAACGTCTTCCCGGTGCCCGACGGCGACACCGGCGCGAACCTCTCGCAGACGGCGCGCTCGGTGCTGGACGCCCTTCAGGCGAACTCGCAGCCCGAGCCCTCCGCCATCGCGCGCGTCGGGGCGCGCGCCGCGTTGCTGGGTGCGCGCGGCAACTCGGGGATCATCCTGTCGCAGCTCGTGCGAGGCGCGTGCGACCGGCTGAGCGAGGGCGGCCTGCTCGACGGGCCCGCCGTCGCCGACGCGCTGCGCCGGGCCAGCACGGAGGCCGACGCGGCGCTGCGCGAGCCGGTCGAGGGCACGATCCTGACCGTCGCCCGCGCGCTCGCCGACGGCGCCGAGGCCGCGCACTCGCACGATCCGATCGAGACGCTCGCAGCGGGCCTCGCCGCCGCCGAGGCCGCGCTCGTGCGCACGACGGACATGCTGCCGTCGCTACGCGCCGCGGGCGTCGTCGACGCGGGCGGTGCCGGTCTCGTCGAGCTCGTGCGCGGCGCGCTCGCCGCCCTGCGCGGTGAGCCGGTGGCCGAGGCCGCACCGCTCTGGGAGCACGCGCACGACACGGTCGCGCTCGACTACGACGGGCCGCGCTACTGCACCGGCTTCCTGGTTGCCGGGAGCTTCCCGCGCGAGCAGCTGGAGCTCCGGCTCGCCCCGCTGGGCGACTGCCTCGTCGTGGTCAGCGACGGCGAGGTCGTGCGCGCGCACGTCCACACCGACGACCCCGGCAGCGCCCTCTCGGCGGCCACCGAGCTCGGAACGCTCTCGGGCGTCGAGATCAGCGACATGCACGCCCAGCGCGACGCCCTCGCCGAGCGGGCCACCTCCCCGGCGGTCGTGCTGGAGGACGACGGCCGGCTGGCCGATGTGCTGGCGATCGTCGACGGGGACGGCAACCGCGTGCTCTACGCCAGCCTGGGTGCGCGCCTGCTGCTGAGCGGGCGGCCCACCGCCGAGGAGCTGCTCGCGGCCATGCGCACGAGCCCGGCCCCGGGCATCGTCCTGCTTCCCAACGACCCAGGGCTGCAGGTCGTCGCCGACTACGCCGCGCAGGCGTCGCCGGTTCCCGTGCACGTCGTGCCCTCGCGCGGCCTTGCGCAGGGCCTCGCCGCGCTCGTGGCCTATCGCACCGACCAGTCCGCCGCCGTGCTGGGCGCCGCCTTCGCCGCGGCTGCCGCCTGGGCGGGCAGCGCCGAGGTGCCCGGTGGCGTCAGCGACGTCGCCGCACTGCGCGAGGCAGTGGGCCGCGCGCTCGCACCCGGTTCCACGCTGGTCACCGTGCTGGCGGGCGCGACCGCCGAGCAGGAGGCGCTCGACGCCCTCGCGGACTGGCTGCGCGCCGCCCACCCCGGCGTCGAGCTGGAGCTGCACGCGGGCGGACAGGCGCACCCGCGCTACTCCGTGAGCGCTGAATGACGAGCGAGGCGCTGACCGCGGAACGTTGCGCGATCGTGCTCGACTCGACCTCCGACCTGCCCGACTGTCGCGAGCGGCACGCCAACATGCGGATGGTGCCGCTGACAGTCCGCTTCGGCGACGAGGAGCTGCTCGACTACGAGGAGATCTCGCCGCAGCGGTTCTACGAACGGCTCGCGACCGATCCGCTGCCGCCCCACACCGCTGCGCCGCCCCCCGAGCGCTTCGCGCTCTGCTACCGCGAGCTGTTCGAGCGCGACGGCTTCGAGCACGTGCTCTCGCTGCACCTCTCCGAGGCCCTCTCGGCCACGGTCGACTCGGCGCGCCTGGCCGCGGCCGAGTTCGGCGGTCGCGTGACCGTCGTCGACACGCGCACGGTCTCGATCGGCCTTGCGCTCGCGGCCCTCGGCGTCGCACGGCAACTCGACGACGGGCCCTGCGCCCTCGCCGACCTGGTTGCGACGGCCGAGGGCTTTCACAAGCGCTCGCGCCTCGTGTTCGCGTTCGAGACGCTCGAGTTCCTGCAGCGCAACGGCCGTATCGGGCGCGGGCAGGCCCTCGTCGGCGGCCTGCTCGGGGTGCGGCCCCTGCTCACGCTGGTCGACGGTGAGGTCGAGCCGCTCGGCCGGGTGCGCGGCCATGCTCGCCTGCTGGCCGAGCTCGAGCGGCTGGTCTGCGAGGAGACGCGGCCGGACGAGCGACTGCGGGTCGGCGTCGCGCACGCTCAGGCCGAGAACATCGCGAACGACATCGCCGAGACCGTGCGCCAGGCCCGCCCCGAGGCCGTGATCGAGCTCGTGGCGCCGCTCGGCGCCGTGGTCGGCACGAATACCGGCCCGGGCGGCGCAGGACTCGTGTGGGCACGCGAATCCGGCTGAAAGCCCGGCTCAAGAGCGCCATCGCGGCCCTGAAGGCGCGTCCGCGCCTGCTCGTGGGCCTGCAGATCGCGGCGGTCGCGATCCTGCTTGCGTTCCTGGCCTACGAGTTCAGCGACGCGGTGCGCGATGCGTGGCCGCGGCTGCGCCATGCCGACCTCAAGCTCGTCGGGCTCGCGCTCGTCCTGCTCGCCATCTACTACCTGCTCTTCGTGCTCGGCTGGCAGAGCATCCTGCGCGCCTACGGGATCCGGCTCGGCTACCGCACGGTGCTCGGCGCGGAGATGCTCTCGATGCTCGCCAAGTACATCCCGGGCGGCGTCTGGACGCCGGCCGCGCGGGTGCTCGCCGTGCGGCGGGCCGGGATCGACAACACCTCCGTCGTGCTGGCCACGATCCTGCTCGAGGCCGGGCTGTCGGCCGTGGCCGGGGTGATCGTCCTGGCTGCCGGCCTGCCGTTCGTCTCGGGGGTGGACGCTCCTGTGTGGCCGGTCGTCGCATTCGCCCTGCTGGCCGCGCTGCTCCTGCATCCGCGCGTCTTCGCGCCGCTCGCGACCCGCCTCGCGCGCTCCTTCGGCGGCGGCGAGATCGCGCCCCTGCCGTGGGCCACCGGCATCGGCGTCCTGGCCTTCTACTGCGTGACCTGGCTCGTGGGCGGGGCGGCGCTGACGGCCCTCCTGGCCTCGGTCGGGGCGCATCCCGGCATCGGCGCGATCCCGTACCTCGGCGGGGCCAGTGCGGTGGGCGCGATCGTGGCCGTCGTCACCGTGATCTTCCCGTCCGGCCTCGGCGTGCGCGAGGGGGCGGTGGGAGCGTTCATGCTCGCCCTTGCGCCGGACAGCGCCGTGGTCGGTGCGGTCGTGCTCAACCGGCTCGCCATCACGATCGTGGAGGCGCTGCTGCTGGCCGTCGCGGTCGGTCTCTCCCGCGGCCGCCGGCACTCGTATCCTGCGGCGGAATGACGTTCGCGGTGCCCGCGCGCGAGCGGCCGAAGCCGCGGACGGCGCCTGATATCGACCGCCTGGCCGCCCGGGTCGAGGTGCGTACCCAGACGATCGCGGCTGCGCTCGCGAAGCGCGGCATCCACACCGCGGGCGACCTGCTGGAGACGCCGCCGAGAGCCTGGCGCGACTACTCCGAGGGCGTGACGGCCCTCGGTGACGTGGTCGTGGGCGCCGAGGCCACCGTGCGCGTCGAGCTCATCTCCGTGCACGTCCGCCCGACGCGCAGGCGAAATCTCCGCATCGTCGAGGCCGCCGTGCGCGACGACTCGGGCGCCGGCACGGCGATCTGGTTCAACCAGGGGTTCCTCGCGCGCACGCTGCTGCCCGGTCAGTTGCTGCAGCTGCGCGCCACGGTGCGCGCCGGGCGGGGCCTCGAGCTGGCCGTGCGGGAGCACGAGGTGCTGGCCGAGGCGGGGGAGGGGCTGCACACCAGCGGCATGGTGGCCGTGTACGACGCCTCGCGCACGCTCTCGACGCGCGTCCTGCGGGAGCTCGTCGAGCAGCACCTTCCACGCAGCGACGCGATCGCCGACCCCCTGCCCGTGGGCGTGCGCATCGGCCGGCGCCTGCCGCTCCGACGCGACGCGATCGCAGCGCTGCACGCGCCCGATTCGCCCGAGGACGCGAAGATCGCGAGCGACCGCCTGGCCTACGAGGAGCTCCTGCTGCTGCAGGTGGCGCTGGCCGAGCGGCGCGCCGAAGCCCCCGCCGCGGAGCCGCTCGGCAGGCCCGGGGAACTGCTCGAGCGCTACCACGACTCGCTTCCGTTCATGCTCACGATCGGGCAGAAGCGCAGCATCCGCGACATCGACCGCGATCTCGCCCGTGGCGGCCGCGCGATGCACCGGCTGCTGCTCGGCGACGTCGGCTCGGGCAAGACGGTCGTGGCCGTGCACGCCATGCTGCGCGCTGCGGAGCGCGGCCGCCAGGCGGCCCTGCTGGCGCCTACCGAGGTGCTCGTGCAGCAGCATGCGTCCACCGTGCGCGGCCTGGTCGAGCCGCTCGGCATCGAGCTGGCGGTGGTCACGGGCGACCTGCCCGCGGCGGAGCGCCGGGCGCGGCTCCAGCGCATCGCCTCGGGCGACGCCTCGCTCGTCGTGGGCACGCACGCGCTGCTCGAGTCCAGCGTGGAGTTCGAGAGCCTGCGGCTGATCGTCGTCGACGAGCAGCACCGCTTCGGCGTCGAGCAGCGCGCTGCACTGTCGGAGGGGCACGGAGCGCACGCCCTGCACATGACGGCCACGCCCATCCCGCGCTCGCTCGCGCTCTCGCTCTATGGCGACCTCGACCTCACGGAGCTGCGCGAGCTGCCGGCCGGCCGGCAGCCGATCATCACGCGCCGGGTGCGCGCCGAGAAGCGCGCGGACTGCCACGACTGGCTGATCCGCCAGTGGCAGGAGCACGGTAGGCAGGCCTACGTCGTGTGCCCGCTCGTCGAGGGCTCCGAGACGGTGCAGGCGCGCGCGGCCGAGGAGCTGCATGCCGAGCTCGTCAAGACGCTCGCACCGCTCAGCGTCGGCCTCGTGCACGGCCGTCAGAAATCAGCGGAGCGCGCTGCGACGATGCGGGCGTTCGCCGCCGCCGAGGTGCAGATCCTGGTCGCGACGACGGTGATCGAGGTCGGCATCGACGTTCCCAACGCGACGGCCATGGTGATCGAGGATGCCGATCGCTTCGGCCTCTCGCAGCTGCATCAGCTGCGCGGTCGCGTCGGACGCAGCAGCGAGCAGTCGTACTGCTTCCTGTTCGAGTCGCCCGAGCCCAGCGACCTCGGGCAGCGGCGCCTCGCCGCGCTGTGCGAGCACGCCAGCGGCTTCGACCTCGCCGAGATCGACCTGCGGCTGCGCGGCGAGGGCGAGCTCTCCGGTCTGCGTCAATCGGGTGCGAGCGACCTGCGGCACGCGAGCCTCGCCCGCCACCGGCGCCTCGTCGCGCGTTCTCGCGCCGACGCTCGCCTGCTCGCGCGCAGGGGCCCGTTCGATCCCGTGCTCTCCCGTGCGGCGCGCGAGCGCTTCGGCGAGCTCGTCGAGCGGATCGGCCGGGCGTGAGGATCGTCGCCGGCGAGCTGGGCGGGAGGCGCCTGGCAACGCCGCGCGGCAGGCTCGTGCGCCCGACCGCCGAGCGGGTGCGCGAGGCGCTGTTCGCACGGCTCGGGCCGCTTCCGGGCGGTGCGGTGCTCGATCTCTTCGCCGGCACGGGCGCGCTCGGCTTCGAGGCGCTCTCGCGCGGAGCGGCCTCCTGCCTGTTCACCGACGACGCCGCAGCGAGCATCGCGTGCCTGCGCGCCAACGTGAAGGCGCTCGGGCTCGAGGGGCGTGCGACGGTGCGCCGTGCCGACTTCAAGCGCGTGCTGCGGGACGAGGCGAGAGCCGGTGTGCGCTATGACCTCGTGCTGGTGGATCCGCCCTACACGGCCGCCGCGGGCTATGCTGCGGCGCTTGGCGAGCTTCTGCCCCCCGTGCTCGCGCCCGGCGCGCTGATCGTGATCGAGAGCGCGCAGGGCCTGGAGCTCGCGCTCGACCTCCCCGCCGACCCGCCCCGCCGATACGGCGCCTCGACGATCCAGATCATTCGCAATGGCCCCTGACGTCACACCGTCGACCACCGACGGCCGCACTGCGCTCTGCCCGGGCACCTACGATCCGGTCACGTACGGCCATCTCGACATCATCGAGCGGGCCTCGGGCATGTTCGACCGAATCGTCGTGGGTGTGGTGCGCCATCCGACCCACAAGGAGCCGTTCTTCCCGATCGAGCAGCGGCTCGAGCTCCTGGAGGAGGTGCTGGCACCCTTCCCGAACGTGGTCGTGGCAGGGTTCTCGACCCTCGTCGTCGAATACGCGCGGGCGTGGGGGGCGTGTGCACTGGTCAAGGGCCTGCGCGCCGTCTCCGACTTCGAGTGGGAATTGCAAATGGCACACCTCAACAAACGCATCGCCCCGGAGATCGAGACCGTCTTCCTGATGTCGTCGCCCCGATACAGCTTCCTCTCGTCGAGCGGCGTGCGCGAGCTCGCGGCCTTCAACGGCCCCATCGCTGACTTCGTGCCGCCGGTCGTCGCCGAGGCCTTCGCGAGGCGCACCCACTAGGAGACTGCATGGATGTCCTCGTCCTCATCGACAAGCTCGACGAGCTGGTCCACGGCGCGAAAGCGGTGCCGCTGACCGATCAGGTCCGCATCGACCGCGAAGAGATCTGGGAGATCCTCGACCAGATGCGGGCGACGATCCCCGAGGAGATCAAGCAGGCGCGCTGGATCGTCAAGGAGCGCCAGGAGATGCTCGCCGAGGCCAAGCGCGAGGCCGAGCGCCTCGTCGCGGAGGCGCGCGAGCGCGCGGCCGAGCTGGCCTCGCAGCAGGAGGTCGTGCGCCAGGCCGAGCAGCAGGCTCGCTCGCTGCTGGGCGAGGCCCGCCGCCGCGAGCGCGAGGTGCGCCTCGGCGCGGAGGACTACGCCGACGAGATCCTGGCCACGCTCGAGGTCAACCTGGGCAAGTTCCTGACCGCCGTGCAGCGCGGGCGCGAGCAGCTGCAGCGGCGTTCCGACGAGCCCTCCGCGCTCGAGCTCGACGAGTAGCGTCCTCGCACGACCAGGCTCGTTAGCCTGCGGTCACCATGACGAAGCTCGACCTGCGCACATTGCGGCTCGCTCCCGGCGACTACCGCCGAGAGCAGGTGACCGCCACCATCGCCCCGTTCACGGCCGGCGCTCAGGAGTATCACGCGGAGCCGGCGGACGTGCAGGCGAAGCTCGGACTCACCCGCCTCGCGGCCGGGCTCCTGTTCGACCTCGCCTTCGACGTCTCGATCATCGGGCCGTGCCAGCGCTGCCTCGAGCCTGCCCACGCGGAGCTCTCGGTGGCGGCCCGCGAGTACCAGGCCGACGTCCCCGAGGTGGAGGACGAGGAGACGACGCCGTACCTCGAGGGCGAGTTCCTCGACGTCGACCGCTGGGCCACCGACTCGGCCATCCTCGCGCTGCCGATCGTGATCCGCTGCAAGCCCGACTGCGCGGGCCTCTGCCCGCAGTGCGGCGCCGACCGTAACTTCGTCGCCTGCGGCTGCGAACCGCCCAAGGACGCCCGCTGGGAGCGCCTGCGCGAGCTGTTGTAGCCCGCCGGACAGTCCGTCCGCTACGCTTCCGCGCAGTATGCCCGTCCCCAAGAAGAAGACCTCGAAATCCCGCCGCGACAAGCGTCGCTACCAGGGCGTGCCGCAGCCGATCGCTGTCGGCGTCTGCTCGCAGTGCGGTTCGCCGACCCGCGCGCACCGGATGTGTCCCACGTGCAAGACGTACAAGGGACGCGAGATCGAGCCGCTCGGGGCGTGAGCACCACGGTCACCGTCGCGCTCGACGCGATGGGCAGCGACCGGGGCGCGGACGTGATCGTCGCGGGGGCGCGCGATGCCGTGGCGCGCGGGGACCTGCGCGTACTGGTGTGCGGGCCGTCGTCGCTGCTCGAGCCGCTCGTGCGCGACGTGCCCGAGATCGAGGTCGTGCATGCTCCCGGGCTGATCGCCCACGACGAGGAGCCGGGACGCGCCGCGCGCGAGCGCGAGGACTCCTCCGTCGTCACGTGCATGCGTCTCGTGCGCGAGGGCAGGGCCCAGGCGGCCGTCTCGGCCGGGCCGACGGGCGCGGTGCTCGCGGCCGGGCTGCTCGAGTTGCGCCGGCTGCCAGGCGTCCTGCGCCCGGCCATCGTGCAGCCGCTTCCCTCCTGGAAGGGGCCGATCGTCGTGCTCGACATCGGCGCCACGCCGGATCCCCGTCCCAACCAGCTGCATCAGTTCGCCCACATGGGCAGCGCCTTCTCGGCCAGCGTGCTGGGCGTGCACGAGCCCCGCGTCGGCCTGCTCTCGAACGGGCACGAGGAGGGCAAGGGCAACCGGCTCGTGATCGACTCCTACCGGCTCCTGGCCGACGATGACCGGCTGCGCTTCGCCGGCAACATCGAGGGCCGTGACGTGCCGTTCGGCGCCGTCGATGTCGTCGTCACCGACGGCTTCACGGGCAACGTCGTGCTGAAGCTGCTCGAGGGCACCGGGGCGTGGCTGTTCGACGAGATCCGCCAGGCCGCGACCTCGTCCTGGCAGGGCAAGCTGGGCGGTCTGCTGCTGCGGCCCAAGCTGCGGCCCCTGCGCGACAAGGTCAACCCCGAGACCTACGGCGGCTCGTACCTGATCGGCCTCCGTGCGATCGCCGTCAAGGCGCACGGCGACTCGGGGCCGGTCGCAATCTCAAACGCGTTGCGACACGCCGCCCGCGGCGTGCGCGAGGGACTGATCGAGGACATCGCGCGGCGCGTGCATCCCGAGCCCCCCAAGGCCGGCGACGACGAAGCGCTAAGCAGAGACACTCAGGTTTCGCCCGCATCGGCGGACCAAGGGCAATAGCCACCCACGGGCGCGCGTGCTACGCTCGCCCGGCCGCACACCGCTCTACTCATGGAGGCACGTTGGCGACGCGCGAAGAAGTCCTCGACCAGGTCAAGCAGATTCTCGTCCAGCAGCTCGGTGTCGACGAGGGCCAGGTCACGCCCGAGGCGTCCTTCCAGGACGATCTCGACGCCGACTCCCTCGACCTCGTCGAGCTCATCATGGAGCTCGAGGATCAGTTCGGCGTGAAGATCCCGGACGAGGAGGCGCAGGGCATCAAGACGGTCAACCAGGCTGTCGACTACATCATGGAGAACGCCTCCTAGCGCCGAGCGTGTCCGCGCTCGCAACGCTCGTCGAGCGGCTTCCCGAGGAGCTGCGGCGACGCGCGTTCACTCACTCGTCCTGGGTCGACGAGCGCGTCCAGTCGTATGAACGGCTGGAGTTCCTCGGCGACTGCGTGCTGGGGCTCGCCGTCGCCGAGGAGCTCTACCGCCGCTCTCCCGGAGCCGACGAGGGCCGGCTCGCGCAGCAGCGCGCCTACGTCGTCTCGCGCAGCTCGTGCGCGCTGGTGGCCCGCACGCTCGACCTCGCGGCAGAGTTCGAACGGGAGCGCGAGCGCCGCGGCGGCGAGACGCGCATCGAGGCCAGCCGCAACGTCCTGGCGGCGCTCTGCGAGTCCGTCATCGGCGCCGCCTTCGAGCAATTCGGCTACCGGGAGACCGCGGATGCGGTCATCGAGGCCTTCCAGGAGCGCATCGATTTCGGCGAGCAGGGGTTCGTCGATCACAAGACGGAACTGCAAGAACGCCTGGCACGTCAGGGGGCGTCCGTAAGCTACCGGCTGATGGAGTCCACAGGACCAGCGCACCGCCGCAGCTTCACCACTGCCGCCATGCTCGGTGACGAGATCATCGGCACCGGCGAGGGCACCTCGAAGAAGGCCTCCGAGCAGGCCGCCGCCCAGGAGGCGCTGCTGCGCGTCGACGCAGAGGGGCGACTGTGCATCTGAGCGCAATCCGCGTGCGCGGCTTCAAGTCGTTCCGCGATCCGCTGGAGCTGAGCTTCGAGCCGGGCGTCTCGGTCGTGGTCGGGCCGAACGGCTCCGGCAAGTCCAACATCGCCGACGCGCTGCAGTGGGCCATGGCTTCGCAGCCGCCCAGCCAGCTGCGCGCCCAGACCGGGCAGGACGTGCTCTTCGCGGGCTCGGAGCAGCACGCCGCGAGCGGCGTGTGCGAGGTCGAGCTCGTGATCGACAACAGCGACGGCCGCGTCGGCATCGCGCGCAACGAGCTGTCGGTGATGCGCCGCCTCGACCGCGCGGGCGACAGCGACTACCTGCTCAACCGCCAGGCCGTGCGGCGGCTCGACGTGCGCGACCTGCTGGCCGAGGCCGGCCTGGGCCGCGATCTGCACTGCATCATCGCCCAGGGCACCGTCGACCAGGTGCTGCTCGCGCGGCCCGACGAGCGCCGCGGCCTCGTCGAGGAGGCTGCCGGGCTGGGCAAGTTCAAGCGGCGGCGCCAGCGCGCCGAGGCCAAGCTCGCACGCGTCGCGGCCGATCTCGAGCGCGCAGGCGACGTCGAGCGCGAGTTGCGCGCACGGCTGCGACCACTGGAGCTCCAGGCAACCGCTGCCGAGCGCGCCGAGGCGCTGGGCCGGCAGATCGCCGAGGCGCGCCTGCGCCTGCTCGCCTCGGCCCTGGCCGAGACGCGTCGCACGCGCAGCGAGCGCGAGAACGAGCTGGTTGCCGCTCGCAAGGAGCGTGACGCCGCGTCGGCGCGCCTCGCCGAGATCACCGCACGCCGTGCGGAGGCGGAGTCGGAGCTGGCGGCGATCCTGGGCGAGCAGGAGCGCGCGGCCGCCCATGGCATCGCGCTGGCGACGGCGTCGGAGCGTCTGACCTCGCGCCGAGAGGCGCTGGCACAGCGGTTGAACGACATCTCCGCGGAGGCGGCGCGGGAGCGCGAGCTGGCGGGCCGCCTCGCGGCCGAGGCCGCGTCCCTGGCGCTGCAGGCGGAGAGCGCAATCGAGGCGGCCGAGCGGCTGAGTGCGGCCGAGGCCGCCCTTGCGCCGGTCGACGAGGCCGAGCTGGCGACGGCGGTGGCGCGCGCGGGGGAGAGCAGCGAGGCCGCGCTCGCCGCGCGCAGGCAGGCCGCGGAGCTGACGGGCGCGGCGGCGCACGCCGAGGCCGCGCTCGCCGCACAGCGGGCGCGGGCGACCCAGGGCTCCGAGCGCCTGGTCGATCTTGCCGGTGCGGCCAAGCGCACCCGGGCGGAGCTGGCAGCCGCCGAGGCCGCACTGGCGGCAGCCGAGCCCGCAGCGACGAGGGCGCGCAGCGCGCACGAGGCCGCGGTGGCGGGCGAGAGCGAGGCGCGCTCCGAGGTCGACGCGCTGCGAGCCAAGGCGCGCGATGCGCAGAGGCGTGCGGCCGAGGCAACGTCTGCTGCAGCTGCCGCGACCGCGCGCGCCGAGGCGCTGGCCGCAGCCGTCGAGCGCGCCGATGGGATTGCACCGTCGCTGGCCGAGCTCGTCCGGCGAGGCGCCACCCTGGCGCTTGCGCTCGTGGAGCCCGAGGCCGGCTACGAGCTCGCAGTCGCCGCTGCGCTCGAGCGCTGCGCCGCGCTCGCCTGCGCGGACGATCTCGCGACCGCGCTCGCGCTGCTAGAAGCCGCCGAGGCCGAGGGCGGCGCGCTGCACGTGGGACGCCCGGCAGAAGGCAAGGCGAGCGCGCCGGCAGGGGCGGTGCCACTGGCCGCGCACGTGAAGCTCTCCGAGCGCGCCCCGGCGGGGTTGCTTGCAGGCGTCTGGCTCGTGAGCGACGCCGCGGCGCTGCTGAAGGTCACCAGCGGCATCGCCGTGACGCGCGAGGGACTGGGATACGACGCCGACCGTGGCGTGGCGTTCCGCTCGGGTGCGAGCGGCGAGGCAGCGCTGCTGCGCGCGCGCCGCGAGCTCGAGGGCGCGCACACGGCTGCCGAGAGCGCGGCGGCCGAGAGCACGCTGCGCGAGAGCGAGGCGGCATCCGCCGCTGTCGACCTCGCAGCGGTCGAGCAGTCCGAGGCAGCGCATGCCGACGCGCTCGCGTCGGCCCGGAGCGAGCTCGCCGCGGCCGAGCGGGGCGAGCGCGAGGCCATCGCGGCCCGCGAGAGCGCCGCGCGTGCAGCCGAGCGGGCCGAGCACGATCTCGAGGAGGCGGAGCGGCTCGGCGTCGAGCTGAAGGCCGCCATCGAGACGGCCGAGCGCGACGCAGCCGGGCTCTCGCAGTCGGCGGTGGCCGCCGGTGAGGCAGCAGCTCGGGCGGATGCAGAGCATGCCGAGCTGGAGCAGGTGCGCAGCGCCCTGGCCGAGCGGGTGGCGCAGGCGCGCGCGGAGCGCGCAGCGGTCGGTGAGCGCGCCGAGCACGCGCGCAGCGAGCGCGATCGGCTGGTCGGCGCACGCGCCGGCGCCGAACGCAGCGCCGAGCGAACGCGAGAGCGCGGCGAGGCCCTGGCATCGCTGGCCGCGGGCGACGGAGCGGCTCTCGTCGCCGCGCTCGAGGCCTGCGGCGAGGCCGCATCGCGTGCTCGGAGCCCGCTCGTCGAGCGCGGAGCCGAGCTCGGCCGCCGCAGCGAGGCGCTGACGACGGCGCTGCGCGCGTGCGCCCAGGACGAGGCCGAGCACGCGGGCGCCGAGCGCGACGCCGCGGCGCGCGCCGGCTCGCTCGAGCGCGAGGCCGCGCACGCCGAGGAGCGGCTGACCGAGCTGCGGGCGCGGGCTGCCGAGCTCGCCGAGGAGCATGGGCTGGCCGCGATCGACGCCGTGGAGCCGCTTCCGCCCGAGGAGCTCGCAGGACTGTCGGCGCGCGTGGAGCGGCTGGAGCGCCGGCGCGGCGAGCTCGGCGCCGTCAATCCGCTCGCCAAGCAGGAGCTGGAGGAGCAGCGCGAGCGCCTCGACGACGTGCGCACGCAGGTCGACGACCTGGCGGCGGCGATGCGCGAGCTCGAGCGCATCATCCGAAGCCTCACGCGCGAGATCCGTGAGCGCTTCGAAACGACCTTCGCGCAGGTGCAGGAGGGCTTCGACGAGGTCGTGGGCACGCTCTTCCCGGGCGGGCGCGGCCGCTGTGTGCTGACCGACCCCGAGCCGGCAGAGCCGAGCGAAGAGGGCGAGACCGCCGAGGGCGCCGCGCAGGTGCCGGATGAGGCGCCGGAGCCGGGCGTCGAGCTCGAGATCCAGCCCGCCGGCAAGCGGCTGGCTTCCATGGGCCTGCTCTCGGGCGGCGAGCGCTCGCTCGGAGCGCTGGCGTTCCTGTTTGCGCTGATGCTCGCCCGCCCGTCGCCGTTCTACGTGCTCGACGAGGTCGACGCGGCGCTCGACGACGCCAACATCTCGCGCTTCCTCGAGCTGATCGAGCGCTACCGCGAGCGCGCGCAGTTCATCATCATCACCCACCAGCAGCTCACGATGGAGATCGCAGACGTCCTCTACGGCGTCTCGATGGCCGGCGACGGCGTCTCCACCGTGCTCTCGCGCCGCGTGCGCGAGCCCGTGGCCGTGTAGTGCTCCGCCCCGGGACAGAGCACTAATGGCGGGCTGGGACGATGTCCTGCTCGGGCTCGCGCCCGCTCCCGAGCGTCCCCCGGAACCGGAGGAGCGCCGGGGCGGCTTCCTCTCGCGCCTGCGCGAGAACCTGCGCCGCTCCAGCCGCGCCCTGGCCCAGGGCCTCAACGAGCTTGCCTTCGACCCGAACGACGACGGCGTCTGGGAGCGCCTCGAGGAGCTCCTGATCGCGGCCGACGTGGGCGTGCCCGCGACGGTCGAGATCGTGCAGGCGCTCGAGGCCGAGTCCGCCGCCGGGCGCCTCCACACGCCCGAGGAGCTGCGCGACGAGTTGCAGCGCATCGTCTCCGAGCGTCTGACCCAGCCACTCGAGAGCCGCGCCCTCGACCTGCGCGCCGAGCCCGCGGTGATCCTCGTGGTGGGCGTCAACGGTACCGGCAAGACGACGACGATCGGCAAGCTCGCCTACCAGCTGCACGAGGCCGGTGCGAGCGTCGTGATCGGCGCGGCCGACACGTTCCGGGCAGCCGCTGCGGAGCAGCTCGAGACCTGGGCCGGCCGCGCGCACGCCGACTTCGTGGGCTCGGCCAGCGGTTCGGATCCCGCCGCCGTGGCCTTCGACGCCGTCAGTGCCGGCGTCTCCCGCGGTCGTCGCGTGGTCATCGTCGACACGGCCGGCCGCCTGCACACCCAGGAGCACCTCATGGAGGAGCTCGCCAAGGTGCGACGCGTGATCGCGCAGCGGCTGCCCGGGGCTCCGCACGAGACGCTGCTCACGATCGACGCCACGACGGGCCAGAACGGGCTGCAGCAGGCGCGGCTCTTCACGCAGGCCGCCGAGGTCACGGGGCTCGTGCTGACGAAGCTCGACGGCAGCGCCAAGGGCGGCATCGCGATCGCGATCGCGCACGAGCTCGGGCTGCCGATCAAGCTCATCGGCATGGGCGAGTCGCTCGAGGACCTGCGCCCCTTCGACGCCGACGCGTTCGCCCGCGCGTTGTTCACGGAATAGGGCGCCGGAAGCCGAAAACGTGCGGCGTGTATCATTCAGTTGTCAAAGTGGAGGCGTCACCCGTTTCCCACCCGCCGGTCAGAGGTCTTGGCCGCGCCGGGTCGTGCAAGCTCCTGTGCGTGCACATCGGGTGGTGCCGCTGCGCATGAGAGGAGCAGTTTGAAGTATTCGGTGAAGCGCCAGTGAGGCCGCGCGGTGGCCAGGATGTGCGTCCGGCAGAGCCACGCACCCGGGTCAATGAGACGATCCGCGTCCCGCAAGTGCGGCTGATCGACGACGATGGCTCGCAGATCGGCGTCAAGGCGCGCGACGAAGCTCTGGAGTACGCCTGGGCCAAGAACCTCGATCTCGTCGAGGTGGCCCCGGACGCGAACCCGCCCGTCTGCCGTGTCATGGACTACGGCAAGTACCGGTACGACCAGGAGCAGAAGCAGAAGCTGGCGCGCAAGCACCAGAGCACGATCACGATCAAGGAGATCAAGCTCCGCCCGAAGATCGATCCCCACGACTACGCCACCAAGAAGGGCCATGTCGTACGCTTCTTGCGCCAGCGCGACAAGGTCAAGGTCACGATCATGTTCCGCGGGCGCGAGATGAGCCATCCCGAGCGCGGTAGGGCGCTGCTCGAACGGCTCGCAGAAGATGTGTCCGAGCTCGGCGTGATCGAATCGGCGCCGATCCAGGACGGCCGCAACATGGTGATGCTGCTGGCGCCAGTCAGAGAGCTGCCACCCACGAAGCCGGGCGCCAACGAGGCGCCCGCAGCAGAGACCGCCGCGCCGGAGCCCGAGGCTCCGGCGCCGGCAGCGAAGAAAGCAGCGAAGCCGAAGGCCGTCAAGGCCGAGGCAGCGAAGGCCGAAGCAGCCGAGCCCGTAGCGGCCGCCCCCGAACAAGAACCGGAACCGACGAGCACCTGATGCCAAAGATGAAGTCCCACTCCGGCGCCAAGAAGCGCTTCAAGCGGACCGGCAGCGGCAAGTTCACGCGCCGTCACGCCATGCGCTCGCACATCCTGGAGAAGAAGACGCCGAAGCGGAAGCGCGCCTTCCGTCAGCCCCAGCCCGTCGCGCACTCTGACGAGAAGCTCGTCAAGGGCCTGCTCGGCCTGCGCTGAGGAAGGAACAGACTCATGACCCGCGTCAAGCGATCCGTTCACGCGCGCAAGAAGCGCCGCAAGGTTCTGGCTCAGGCCTCCGGCTACTGGGGCCTGAAGTCGAAGGTCTACAAGCGCGCGAAGGAGCAGGTTCAGCACAGCCTGCAGTACGCCTATCGCGACCGGCGCGTGCGCAAGCGCGATTTCCGCCGGCTGTGGATCGTCCGCATCAACGCGGCCGCGCGCATGCACGATCTCTCCTACAGCCAGATGATGCACGGCTTGAAGCGTGCCGAGGTGGCCGTCGACCGCAAGGTCCTGGCCGATCTCGCGGTGCACGAGCCGAAGACGTTCGCGGCGCTCGCCGAGCGCGCCAAGGCGGCGCTGGCGCAGTGACCGTCGCGCGAGCGCGGGCTGCGTGACGCTCCAGGCGCTCGTTTCGTGATCCTCCACGATCACCCGCGCTCGTCGAACGCGCAGAAGGTGCGCTTCCTGCTGGGCGTGCTCGGAGTCGAGTACGAGCGGCGCACCGTGCCGTTCGAGGAGCCGCGCCCCGAGTGGCACTACGCCGTGAACCCCCTCGGTGGCATCCCGGTGCTGATCGACGGCGACGTCGTGCTGGCCGAGTCGAACGCGATCCTGCGCTACCTGGCGGCATGCGAGGGTCGTGATGACCTCCTGCCCGCGGCCGCGCGCGAGCGAGCACGCGTCGACTGGCTGCTCGACGCCGTGGCGACGACGCTGCGCCCGGCCGCTCGCGAGGTCGACGCACCTGCCTACGGCTTCCGCCGGCATCGCGGCATCGGTGCGGAAGCGCCGCAGCCGGACGCCGTTGCCGCGGCGATCGCGGGCATCGAGCCGCAACTCCGGGCCGTCTCGCGACTGCTCGACGACGGTGGCTACGCATGTCTGGGCCGGCTGACACTGGCCGATTGCTCCGCCATGCCCTCGCTCTGGCGACTGCACCACGCGGGCGCGCTGGGAGGCCACGCCCGGCTCGAGGACTGGGTCGAGATCGTCGGCGCACACCCCGCCTGGGCGCAAGTCGCAGCCGAGAGCGGGATTCCGGCGTGATCACGAGCCGCGCCAACAGCCACGTCAAGGCGGCGCGGGCGCTGGGCGAGGCCAAGGAGCGCAAGCGCACGGGCCTGTTCGTCGACGAGGGCGAGGACGCCCTGCGCGCCGCTCTCGCAGCGGGCATCGCGCCCATCGAGGCGTTCGTCGATGACGACCTCGGCAGCGATCGCATCGCCGACGAGCTCGCAGCGGCCGGAGCACGCGTGCTGCGCTGCAGCGCGGACGTGATGGGCACGCTCTCGTCCCTCTCGCACGCCAGCCGCGCCGTCGGCGTGCTGCGCGCCAACGACCTCCCGCCACTGGTCGCGGGATCTCCGGCGAGCGCCGTCGGTCTGCTGCTCTATGGCGTGTCGGACCCCGGCAACCTCGGAACACTGCTGCGCAGCGCCCAGGGCTTCGGGCCCGCGCACGTGGCGCTGGGCGAGGGCTGCGCCGATCCTCTCTCGCCCCGCGCGGTGCGGGCGAGCATGGGCGCGCTCTACACGGTGCCGGTGATCACGCTCGGCGAGGCGCCGCAGCTGCCCGTGATCGCACTCGACGCGCGCGGCGAGCGCACGCTCGCCGAGCTCGCTCCTGCCGCCCCGGTCGCCTTCGCGCTGGGCGGCGAGCGCACCGGCCTCCCGCCCGAGGTCGCGGCGGCCGCGGGCGAGGTCGCCCGCATCCCGCTGGCCGAAGGCGCCGAATCGCTCAACGTCGCAATCGCGGGCGCGCTGGCGCTCTACGAGCTCCGGCGCTCGCAGATGTAGACCTGGTCGCCCTGGCGGCCGTCCAGCGGCTCGCCGCCGAAGCCCGATTCGGCCGAGACAAC
>Ga0207683_10001439_pt1 | contig 21523 bp, 17 predicted proteins | sample KBSM73metaG_FD_184333 | JGI IMG/M metagenome (GOLD analysis project Ga0207683, IMG submission 184333) | Miscanthus rhizosphere microbial communities from Kellogg Biological Station, Michigan, USA - KBS M7-3 metaG (SPAdes) (version 2) | ecosystem: Host-associated > Plants > Roots > Rhizosphere >... | reverse complement strand
TCGAGTCCGCACGGCCCAAAAACGATGAAGCCTTTGGCGCATGGGCCTGGGGGCCTGGCGGTGTCTTCCTGGATCGAGCGGTTCGCTCATCTCGTCCCTGCCGGCGCACGTCTGCTTGACGTTGCGGCGGGCCACGGACGGCACGCGCTGTTTTTTGCGGCGCGCGGTGCGCGCGTCGTCGCGGTGGACCGCGATCGCGCCGCGCTCGCTACGTTCCAGGGCACGTCCAGAATCGAGACCCGCGTGCTCGACCTCGAGGCCCTGCAGTGGCCACTTGCAGGCGAGACCTTCGATGCGATCGTCGTTGTTCACTACCTGCATCGGCGGACGCTGCAGGCGCTGCTCGACGCGCTCGCGCCGACCGGGACCCTCTTGTACGAAACGTTTGCGGCGGGCAACGAGCGGTTCGGCCGTCCCTCGAATCCGGATTTTCTCCTGCATCCCGGCGAGCTGGCGGACACGGTCCGCGGCAGGCTGACCGTGGTCGCCTTCGAGCAGGGCCAAATCGGCGGGGAGCGCCCTGCGGTGCTGCAGCGCCTGGCCGCGGTCGGATTGGCGCGCGCGTGGCCGCCGCCGCTCTCGCCGGCATGACCCAGGCCATGCACCGCTATCGGGCGAGGCGTCGCAAATCGGGGTAAAATATCGGTTTTTACCGGCTTCCTCGCGCCCCCATCTCATGCTGACCGGAAGTCTCGTTGCCATTGCGACGCCGATGCAGGCCGACGGCTCGCTCGATCTCGCGTCCTATCGCAAGCTGATCGATTTTCACATCGCCAACGGCACCTCGGCGATCGTTGCGGTCGGCACCACCGGCGAGTCGCCGACGGTCAGCGTCGACGAGCACCGGGTCCTGATCAAGACCGCCGTCGATCATGCGGCCGGACGCATCCCGATCATCGCCGGGACGGGCGCCAATTCCACCGCCGAGGCGATCGAACTGACCGAGTACGCAAAGTCGGTCGGGGCCCGCGCGTGCCTGTCCGTCGTGCCGTATTACAACAAGCCGACGCAGGAGGGGTTGTACCGCCACTTCCGCACAATTGCGGAAAAGGTCGGTTTGCCGGTGCTGCTGTACAACGTGCCGGGACGCACGGTTGCCGATCTCGGCAACGAGACGGTGCTGCGGCTGGCCGAGGTTCCGGGCATTGTCGGGCTCAAGGATGCGACGTCCGACCTCGTTCGGCACGTCGAGCTCGTGCAGCGCCTGCGGGGACGGGCTTTCGCGCTCTACTCGGGCAACGACGACACGGCGCTACCGTACATCCTGCTCGGCGGACACGGCGTGATCTCGGTCACGGCGAACGTTGCGCCCAAGCCGATGTCGGAGATGTGCGCAGCGGCGGCGCGGGGCGATCTCGCGACCGCGCGCGCCATCAACGAGCGGCTCATGATCCTGCACACCCGGCTCTTCGTCGAAGCCAATCCCATCCCCGTCAAGTGGGCCATGGCCGAGATGGGGCTCATCACCGGCGAGCTGCGGCTGCCGCTGGTGCCGCTTTCGCCTAATCACCATTCTGCCGTTCGCGCTGCGCTCGTCGCCGCGGGCTGCACGGAGCCCGAAGCTCCGAAGTTGAGGCAATCACGATGAAATGGAATGCTGCGTTCCTTCCGGTGGCGGCCGCGTTGCTCGCGGCCACGCTGCTGGCGGGGTGTGAAACGACGGGCCCGATGGGCAAGCGCATCGACTACAAATCGATGTCGAGCGCACCTGCCCTCGAGCTGCCGCCTGAGTTGAGCCAGCCGCGCTACGACGATCGTTACGCGGTCTCGACGGCCTCCGGTCTCGCCGCGGCCAACGCGGCCCGGCCGAAAACGACCGACCTCCTGCCCACCAATCCCGACGCGAAAATCGTGCGCTCCGGCAATGAGCGCTGGATCGTCGCCCGGGCGACGCCCGAGCAGGCCTGGGCGATCTCGCGCCAGTTCTGGACGGACATGGGCTTCGTCGTGGCGACCGAGCAGCCGTCGACGGGTGTGATGGAGACCGACTGGGCGGAGAACCGCGCTGACATGCCGTCCGATTTCCTCCGCCGTACGGTGGGCAAATACCTCGACGCGTTCTCGTCGACGTACAAGCGGGACAAGTTCCGCGAGCGCATCGAGCGCGGCACCGAAGCCGGCACGGTCGAGATCTTCGTGTCCCATCGCGGCATGGAGCAGGTGCCGACGGTGAAGATCGACAACGTCCAGGGCGCCGGTTTTGCGTGGGCATTGATGCCGCCGGATCCGAACCTCGAAGCGGAGATGCTGTCGCGGCTCATGATGCGCTTCGGTGCCCCTGAGCTCCAGGCGCAGGCCGCAGTGGCCAACGCGGCGCCCAATGCGAAGGGTCCCGCGGCGGTTCCCGATCGCGCCCGCGTCGAGAAGAGCAAGGATGGCGTGTCACAGTTGGTCGTCGACGATCCCTTCGATCGCGCGTGGCGGCGCGTCGGGCTCGCCCTCGATCGCTCGGGATTCACGGTTGTCGATCGCGATCGCTCGTCGGGCGTTTACTTCGTGCGCTACGCCGATCCGGACAGCGACATGACGAAAAAAGATCGCGAGTCGAGCTGGCTCGCGAAGCTCATGTTCTGGAAATCGGACGACAAGGACAAGCCCGAGCAGTATCGGATCAAGGTCGTTGAGGTCGCGCCCACAAGTGTGGTGAGCGTGCAGGACCCCAACGGCACGCCGGACCGCACCCAGAACAGCGACAAGATTCTTGCGCTGCTGAAGGACCAGCTGAAGTAGCGCGTGCAGAGACTTCCCGGTGCCGGACACCCACCCGTCATTCCCGCCCGCGCGGGAAGCCCGTGTCCGCCGCCATCTGCGGGCCGCGCCACCTCTCGTGCGTGACGGTCCTGTCTGCCCGAGCGGGTCCGCCCGCTGATGCGGTTTGCTTCGATAGGCAGCGGCAGCGAAGGCAACGGACTGGTCGTCGAGTCCGGCAAGACGCGCCTTCTGATCGACTGCGGCTTCGGTGTCCGTGACACGGCCGCGCGGCTGGCACGGATCGGCCTCGCCCCCGAATCGTTGTCGGCCATCATCGTCACGCACGAGCATGCCGATCACGTCGGCGGCGTGCCGGCGTTCGCATCGCGCCACGGGATCCCGGTCTGGCTGACGTTCGGAACGCTGGGGATCACCGGCGAGCGCTTCGCCGGCATGGATCGCGTCTACGGCTTCGACAGCCACGATCGGTTCGTCGTCGGCGACCTCGAGGTGCGACCATTCCCGGTGCCCCACGACGCGCGCGAGCCCGTGCAGTTCGTCGTCACGGATGGCGCCGTGCGGCTCGGCGTCGTGACCGACCTCGGCACGACGACGCGTTATGTCGAGATGAGCCTCTCGGGCTGCGATGCGCTCGTGCTCGAATGCAACCACGATGCCGACATGCTCGCGCAAAGCGACTATCCAATGTCGCTCAAGCAACGGATCGGCGGCCGCTTCGGTCATCTGTGCAACGACGGCGCGGCGACGCTTCTGCGCGCGCTCGACACCTCGCACCTGCAGCACATTGTCGCCGCCCATCTTTCGCAGCAGAACAACACGCCCGCGCGCGCCTGTGCCGCGCTCGCCGGCGCGCTCGGTTGCACGACGGACTGGATCGGCGTTGCCGACCAGGCGCGCGGATTCGACTGGCGCAGCCTGTCCTAGCGCGGCACTTACGGAGAACACGCATGGAAAAGCGGCAGGAACTCTACAAGGGCAAGGCGAAGACCGTCTATGCGACCGACGACCCGAACGTGCTGGTGATGCATTACCGCGACGATGTCTCCGCCTTCGACGGCGCGAAGCTCGCCAAGCTCGAAGGCAAGGGCGAGACGAACAACCGCTTCAACGCCTTCGTGATGGAAAAGCTCGCAGAGGCGAACGTGCCCACGCATTTCATCCGGCTCGCAAACGAGCGGGAGTCGCTCGTCGCGGCCATGAAGATGATTCCCGTCGAATGCGTCGTGCGCAACATCTGCGCCGGCTCCATGGCCAAGCGCTATGGCATTGCCGAGGGCACGCGTCTCGCCGAGCCGATTTTCGAGTTCTTCCTCAAGAGCGACGCGCTGCACGACCCGCTGGTGAACGACGATCACATCCGCGTGCTGGGCTGGGGCACTGTCGAAGAGATCGCTCAGATGCGAAAGCTCACGCATGGTGTCAACGCAGTGCTGAAGCCCTTGTTCGCCAAAGCCGGCATCGACCTCGTCGACTACAAGCTGGAGTTCGGCCATCCGCGCACCGATCCCGAAGGACCGCTCGTGCTGGGCGACGAGTTCACGCCGGATGGCTGCCGGCTGTGGGACGCGCATACCGGCGAGAAGATGGACAAGGACCGCTTCCGTCGCGACCTGGGCGACGTGATCGAGCACTATCGCGACGTGGGGCGGCGGATCGGCGTGCCGCTCTGACGAGCGTTTCGGACCTGCACGTTGACGGTCGCGGAAGCGGGTATCCATCTTGCGCACGTCGGAAAATGATTCCCGTGTGCGCGGAGATGACTGATCGCGTGTTACGACTTGCCTGGGGAAAGCACCCGACGAGGCGGATTCGCGGGCGCCCGTGTGCGGAACTATTCAAGCGGTTCGTTACCCCACCGGTCATAGCATGTCGAGGCGGGGCGCGGTCGCTTTCAGAGCACTTCACCCTTCGCGTTTCCCTCCTGGCTCGAATTCGATGCACGACCTGACCATCGTCTCGCTGCTCGCGGGTGGACTCGCGTTCGCGCTCCTCTTCGGCTGGATCACGCAGCGGCTCGGGCTCTCGACGCTCGTCGGCTACATGCTGGGCGGCATCGCCGTCGGCCCGTACACGCCGGGGTTCGTCGCCGATCGCGGCATCGCCGCGCAGTTCGCGGAGATCGGCGTGATCCTCCTGATGTTCGGCGTCGGCATGCATTTCCATCCGGGCGACCTGCTGCGGGTGAAGCGCATCGCGATTCCCGGGGCGATCGCGCAGAGCGTGGTGGCCACGGTGGCCGGCTTCTATGCTGCGCGATGGTTCGGCTGGAGCGACGGCGCGGGCCTCGTATTCGGCATGGCGCTCGCGGTCGCCAGCACGGTCGTGCTGATCCGCATGCTGGCCGACCAGGATCGGTTGAGCGCGCACGACGGCCACGTGGCGGTCGGCTGGCTGATCGTCGAGGATCTCTTCACCGTGATCGCGCTCGTGATCCTGCCGGCCCTCGTGGTCGACGCAGGCAACGCGCAGCCGTTGTGGCAGTCGCTCCTGCTCGCGCTCGGGAAAGCCGCCGTGTTCGTGCTGCTCGTGTGGGTCGTTGGAACGCGCGTGGTCTCGCCCCTGATGGAGCGAATGGCCCGCGCGCGGTCCGACGAGCTCTTCACCGTCGCCGTGTTCGTGGTGGCGCTCGGGATTGCGCTGATCGCAGCGCAGGTGTTTCACCTGTCGGTCGCGCTGGGCGCGTTTTTCGCCGGGCTGGTCGTCGGGCAGTCGCGGTTCGGACCTCAGGCGTCGGCATACGTCACGCCGTTCCGCGACGTCTTCTCGGCGATGTTCTTCGTCTCCGTCGGAATGCTGTTCAATCCGTCGTTCGTGTTCGAAGAGCCGCTCAAGGTGCTGGTCGCGCTCGGCATCGTACTGGTACTGAAGCCGGTCGTGGCGCTGGCGATCGTGATCCTGCTCCGCGATACGCAACGCACGGCCGTGACGGTGGCAGTCGGGCTCGCGCAGATCGGCGAGTTCTCGTTCATCCTCGGTGCGCTCGGACTCCAGCTCGGTCTCCTGCCGCAGGATGGCCTCGATGCGCTGATCACCGCGGCGCTGATTTCGATCGCGCTCAATCCGCTGCTGTTCAAGTTGGTGAAGCGCTTCGAGCAAGGTCGTGGTGGACCGACGGTCGCGGCGCCGCCGGCGGGCGCTGCAACCGATCCCGCCCCGGTACCGGTGGCCGCGCGGCCGGTGCTGGTGACGGGATCGGGCGACCTGGCGCGGCGTATCTCGGCGCGCTGCGCGCGCCTTCGCATTCCGATATGCGCGATCAGCCGCGATCTGGATGTGCTGGAATTCCAACGCGCGAAGGGCGCAATCGCCGTCTATGGCGATCCGGGCGGCAGCGATGTGCTCAAGGCTGCGCAGATCGACCGCGCGCGCCTGATCGTCGTGACCGAGACCGATCTCCCCGACAAGATGCGCATCTGCCTGGCCGCTCGCGATGCCAATCCGCATGTCGCCGTCATCGCTGCCGCGACGAGCGGCACCGAGCACGCGTGGCTCACGGAATTCGGCGTGAGCTATGTCTGCGACGCGACGGACGAGATTGCCGACTCGATGCTGCGCGCGATTCGCCGCGCGCTTTGACGCCCGGCGGGGTGCCCTACAAGCCCAGCACGGTTCCAGTCAGGCCCGGCTCGCCGGTCGCCCAGATCTCGTCGAAGCGCGTTGCGAGCGGACTCGTCGCCTGTGGCATCGCGATCGCGAGGGTCGCGCGGGGCTGGTCGATATGGTAGCGATGCAGGAAATGGCGCTGGTCCACGATGAGGAGCGGGTCCATCGCCGTGCGCGCGCCCTCGCCGGTGCGATAGACCGTCATCGCGTGGCCGTATGTCCGCAGGAGCGACGCAAGGCGGGGCGCCGAGGTCTCGATCCATCGCGTGTCGTGCACGATGATCTCGAGGCGCGCATTGGGAATGCGCAGGAACGCCGCCAGGGCGCCGGTGCGCTTTTCGGTGCTCCACCCGCCCTCCGACAGGTCGATGTCGAAAACCGAGATGCGCGCGCGCGCAAAACCGACCAGCGTGTCGATCGCGGCGGTCTGGGCGGCCACGGTGTCGAGCCGCACCTCGCGCGGCGTGTCCGCCTCCAGTGGAGTGGCGAGGGGGTCAGGCGTCGATGCGGGCGTATCCATGTCGATACCATTGGTGGAGAAGCGCCCGCGCGGGCGCAGGGAGCGATCCGCATTCGCGCGCGTCGAGGTGGCGCCGGTCCGCGAGGCGCATCAGCATTTCCCTGCCCGCGGGCGGCATCGGCGTCGCTTCTCCGTTCATGTAGAACGCATCGTCATCGTAGAGAAACTGGGTGGCGCGGTCGAGTGTGATCCCCGACCGGGCGATGCGCCGAGCGAAGGGCACGCCCGCCAGCAGCGGCGAAGGCTGCGTGAATTGCACCGAAGCCTTCGGCTCCGACAGAAAGATTCCGAGGAAGCGTGCGACGTCGTGCCGGTTCCAGCGCAGTTGCGCGAGCGTCTTCGCGACCTCGCGCCGCATGGCGTTGTCGATGCGGCCCGGACGGCGTGCGGGCACAATGCCAGCATCGGTGTAGCGGCCCGGGAGTGCGACCTCGTCGCGCAGGTAATCGAAGAATGCTTCCCCGATTTCCGTGTTCGACGCGGCGCGGAAGCCGATCGAATAGGTCGTGCACGCGTCGATGGCGACGCCGTCGTGTGCGAACTGCGGCGGAAGGTAGAGCATGTCGGATGCGTCCAGAACGGCGTCGTGGCGCGGTTCGAAACGCGCGAGGATCTTGAGCGGCAGATCCGGCACGAGGGACAGATCGCGCTGCTTGCCGTAGCGCCACCGGCGGCGGCCAGGCCCCTGCAGCAGGAACACATCGTAGGAATCGACGTGCGGTCCGACGCCGCCCCCGGGCGCAGCATAGCTGACCATCAGGTCGTCCAGTCGCGCGAACGGGAGGAACGCGAACCGGCGCAGCAGGGCATCGGCTTCCGCGTTCGCAAGATTCGCACCCTGCACGAGGAGGGTCCAGCGCGATGGTGGAAGGCGTCTCAGTTCACGCGCGGGAAAGGGCCCGTGCGCGAGCGACCATCGCCCGCGTTCGCGCATGACAAGGCGCGACTCGAATTCGTCCCGCGAGGCGAGGTCGAAGAGCTCTCCGCGCGTGAAGATGCCCTGGAAACCAGGAATCGCGCCGCGCACGAGACATGCATTCTTCTGCCAGAAACGCGTGAGGAATGCAGCCGGCGAATGACCCCCCAGGAGCGTGCGCGACGCTGAGGCGGTCATCGGTCGGACTCGTGTATCCCGGCTCCCGAGGCCCGGCAGTCGGACGGTACAATCATGCCATTGCCGGATGCTGCCCGCGTTCCCGTCGGAACGCCGGACCGAAGGCACCCCCCATCCCTCCGTACTTCCGCGAGCCCCCCTCGATGAACGTCTTCGCCAATACCGTGGTCACCATCACCTTCAAGCTCTATGACGCTCGCAACACGCTGCTCGAAGAAGCGCCCGAGCCCATTGCGTACCTGCACGGAGGTCACTCCGGCATTTTTCCCAAGATCGAGGAAGCGCTCAACGCCAAGAAAGTCGGCGACTCGATCTCGGTGACGCTCGAGCCGATCGACGCGTTCGGCGAATACGATTCCGAGATGATGCGCGTCGAGCCGGTCGGGAACCTTCCGGCCGACATCGCCGTCGGTGGCCATCTCGTTGCCGAGCAGGACGGGCACGAAGTCGTCTGGCGGGTGACGGACATCGCCGACGGCAAGGCCGTGCTGGACGGCAATCACGAGCTTGCGGGCCAGCGCTTGCGCTTCGACTGCACCGTGGTCGACATCCGGCCGGCCACCAAGGAAGAGATCACGCACGGCCACGTCCACGGTGCGGGCGGCCACCATCACTGAGGTCGGACACTGAGCGGCGCCTGGCGTCATCGAAGCGGGCGGCATGCAGGTCACGGCTCGGCAAGCTTCTTCAGCGCATAGAGCGCGGCGAGCGCATCCCGCGGCGGCAGCGCGTCGGGGTCGAGCGACGCGAGATGGTCGAGAACCGCCGACACGCGATTGACCGCATCCGCGCCATCCGTTGCCGCGGACGCCACTGCCGCGGACGCCACTGCAAACAGATCGGACTGGTTCGCCGACCGCGCCGAGAATCGATCAAGCCGCGACAGGTACGAGCGCGCCTGGCGGATCGTCTCGGCAGGGACGCCGGCGAGCCTTGCGACCTGCAGGCCGAAGCTCTGGTTGGCGGGGCCTTCCTCGACGGCGTGCAGGAAGACGATGCCGTCCCGATGCTCCACCGCATCGAAATGCACGTTGGCGCAACCTTCGATCTCGGCCGGCAGCGCCGTCAGCTCGAAGTAATGCGTGGCGAAGAGCGCGAGGCTGCGATTCTTCTCCGCGAGACGATGCGCGATGGCCCAGGCGAGCGCGAGGCCGTCGAAGGTCGACGTCCCGCGGCCGATCTCGTCGATCAGCACCAGGCTTTCCGGCGTGGCGCGATTCAGGATGTACGCGGCTTCGGTCATCTCGACCATGAACGTCGAGCGGCCGCCCGCGAGGTCGTCGGACGCGCCGATCCGCGTATAGATGGCATCGAGCGGGCCGAGGACCGCACGCTTCGCGGGCACGAAGCTGCCGCAAGCGGCAAGCAGCGCTATTACGGCTGTCTGCCGCATGTACGTGGACTTGCCTCCCATGTTGGGCCCGGTGACGACGAGGAGCCGGCGCCCGCGCGACAGCGACACGTCGTTGGGAATGAAATGCTCGACCTGGCGCTCGACCACGAGGTGGCGTCCGCCTTCGATCTCGACCCCAGGTTCGGTCCTGAGCTCGGGGCGCGCCAGCTTGAGCGTCTCCGCACGCTCGGCCAGATCGGCGAGGACGTCGAGCGTTGCCAGCGCATGTGCCGTTTGTTGCAGAGGCACGATGGCTGTCGCGAGCTCTTCGAGCAGTTCGGAGAAGAGGCGCCGCTCGCGCGCGAGCGCACGCTCCTGCGCCGACAGCGCGCGGTCCTCGTACGACTTGAGCTCGGGCGTGACGTAGCGCTCGGCATTCTTGAGCGTCTGGCGGCGTCGATAGTCCTCGGGAATCCGAGCGACGTGCGCGTTCGTCACCTCGATGTAGAAACCGTGGACGCGGTTGTACTCGACCTTGAGGCTCGCGATGCCCGTGCGCTCGCGCTCGCGACGCTCGAGCTCGACCAGGAATTCGCCGCAATTCGCGTCGATGCCGCGAAGCTCGTCCAGCTCCGTGTCGTAGCCCTCTGCAATCACTCCGCCATCACGGAGCTGGGCGGCGGGCTCGGCCGCGATCGCACGTGCGAGCAGCGCATGCCAGGCCGGATCGACTGCCAGCCCCGACGCCGTTTCGCGCAGCAGCGGCGGATCGAATGCCGCGACGTGCGACGCAAGGTCCGGCAGCACGGCAAGGGTGTCCCGCAATCCGGCGAGGTCGCGCGGTCGAGCCGTGCCGAGCGCGATTCGCGATACCACGCGTTCGACGTCGACCGTTGCGCGCAGCGCTTCGGCGATCCGATCGCGATCGGCAGGGCGGGCGCACAATGCATCGATCGCGTCGTGGCGCGCCGACGTCCTCGCGCGGTCGCGCAGCGGCTCGGTGAGCCATTGCCGCAGGCGGCGGCTGCCGGCGGCGGTGACGCACTGGTCGAACAGCGAATAGAGCGTCGGCGCCGGCTCGCCGGCGAGCGTGGCCGTGATCTCCAGATTGCGCCGCGTCGCGGGATCCAGCGCGACGAACTCGCTCGCCGTCTCGACCGAAAGCTCGCGCACGTGCGCGAGCGTGCCCTGCTGCGTGGCGGCGGCATAGCCCAAGAGCGCGCCGGCGGCACCGGTCGCAAGGGGCACGTCGGCGACGCCGAATGCGGTCAGATCCTGCGTGCCGAGCTGGCGCGCGAGCGCGCGCGCCGCGGCGTCGCGATCGAAATGCCACACCGGCAGCCTGCGGGTCGGTGGCATGCCCGCACGGGCTTCCGGTAGCTGGGTGTCCTCGGGCACGAGCAGTTCGGCAGGCTCGAGTCGCTCCAGCAGGGCTCCGAGCTCGCCTGCCGGGACTTCCGTCAGCACCAGCCTGCCGGACGCGAGGTTGAGCCACGCGATGCCGGCGCGGCTCTTCGCGCAGACGATCGCAGCAAGAAGCGCGTCGCGCTTGGGTTCGAGCAGGTTCGCTTCCGTCAGCGTGCCAGGCGTGACGATGCGCGACACCTTGCGCTCGAGCGGGCCCTTGGTCGTTGCCGGGTCGCCGTACTGCTCGACGATGACGACGCTTTCGCCCTGCTTCATCAGGCGCGCGAGATGTTGCTCGATCGCGTGGTGGGGAACCCCGGCCATGGGAATCGGCGCGCCCGCCGACTGTCCACGCGCGGTCAGCGTGATGTCGAGACGTCGCGAGGCATTCCGTGCGTCGTCGAAGAAAAGCTCGTAGAAATCGCCCATCCGGTAGAACACGAGCTTGTCCGGATGCTCCGCCTTGACGCGCAGGTATTGCTGCATCATCGGCGTGTGGCCGTCGTGCGCCTGCAGCGAAGTCATGGAGTGGTCGGTCGGCAACGCAGCGTCGCCGCGGCAATCGCGGCACGCGGAATTTTACGCCGCGGGATGCATCCGGTCGTCCGCCGGTCACGCCGCCGCAGCGTACCCCCCGCAGGACTTGTCGGTGCCCTTCGCGGACCACCCCACACGCGACGCCGTGCGGGGGTGGGCGTCCGGCGCGTCAGTCGTCGCGGGTAAGCACGCCGGCCAGCTGGTTGCCCGTTCCCACGAGGTAGAGCGTGTAGGTATGGCCTGCGTCGAACTCGACAGCGGGCATGCTCAGCACGACATTGGTGGTGCCCGCGAGGTCGAAGTTGATCGAATAGACATCCTGCGTGAACGCGACGTAGCTCGACGCCGCATTCGTGCCGAGTCCCGCCACCTTCAGCGCGAAGTTCACGAGGACGTCGACCGCGCCGAGGTTGGAGGCGACGTTGACGAAGCGGACGCGCGCGCCATTGGCTGCGCCCGGCAGGTTGTTGTCGTTCAGCACCAGCGCCGTCTGCGCGCCCGGCGTTCCGGTGACCACGAACGACGTGTCGGTCGCGGGCGCGAACGGGGGCTGCGCGCTCGCGATCACAGCCCCTGGCGTCGCGGCCGATTCCGCCGTCACGTTGTGCGTCCCCGCCGCGAACACCGAGTAGCTCGACGCGCCCTGGTAAGGCACGTTCGCAAACGCCACGACACTGTCGACGAACGTATTGATGACGGCCGTTCCCGGGGCTGCGGCGACCATCTTGAGCTGCGCGATCTTGCTGTTGACGATAGCCGCTGCGCCGGAGGAATCGACGTTCATCAGGGCGGCGTTGACGAGCGTCCCGCTGCCTTTGGTGTACGCGATCATCTGGTACGAGCCCTGGTTGACGAAGGGCAGCTGCCCGGCGTCGTAGATCACCTGCTTGCTGTTGGCGAGGGTGAAGCGAATCTGGAACGAACCGGGAGTCAGCGTGGCGAACGGCGACGAGCCGTTGAACGCGACGTTGCTGATGTTGGGGGAGGCGTTGTCGAGCGGCGCGCCGGGTGCAGTGATGTAGACGTCCAGCGCGGCCGTGCCGAAGGCGGCATTGGTGACCCGCAGCACGAACTGCCCGCTGTTGGGCGCGGTCGGTACCTGGTCCACGATCAGCTGCGCGAGCGGCGCGGACGCGGTGCCGTAGACGACGTAGGTATACAGCGCGTCGCCGTTCAGGGGCAGCGTCGTGTCGATGATGGTCGACGTGCCGCCGGCGACGCTCACCTTGAACTCCTGCGTTCCGGCATCGACCTGGTCGTATCCCGTGACGCCCTCGAAGGGCAGACCGGTGACCGGCGTGTTCGAGCCCACGGAGATCGTGATGGGGCTGCTGTCGACGAGGGCGTTCATGAAGCGGACCTGCGCCGAACTGGAGCCGCTGTTGCTCTTGCTGCAGCCGCCGGCGAAGGCGACGACCAGGCACAGCAGGAAGAGATGAGCGAGGCGACGTAAGGACATTGGAGCTCCGATGCGGGCGGGGACGAAGGACGTCATTTTCGCAGATTGGCGGAAACGCGGACCTGCGTCCGATGGTTTCGAGTTGTAACCGGCGTGGTCAGTCGTCGCGCGTCAGCACACCGCTCAGCTGGCCGGTCGTGCCCATGAGATAGAGGGAGAACGTGTTGCCACTGGTGACGGAGACCGAAGGGAGCGTAAGCAGGATCGAGGTTGTCCCTGCGACGTCGAAACTGACCGAGTAGGCATTCTCGGGCAGCTCGATATACGCCGATGCCGTGTTGGTGTCCACGTTGGCCGCTCGCAGGGCGAAGTTCACGTAGACATCGACGGGGCCGACATTGGGCGCCATGTTGACGAAGCGCACGCGGGCGTTGCCCGGCGTTCCCGGCAGGTTGTTGTCGTTCAGTGTCACGGCAGTCTGCGCACCCGGAGTTCCGGTCACGATGACGGAGGTGTCCGTTGCCGCGACGAACGGTGCCTGCGTGCTGGCGATGATCGCTCCCGGCGACGTCATCGCCTCGAAGGCGACAGTGTGCGTGCCGGCGGACAGCAACTCGTAGCTCGACGCACCCTGGAAGGGAATGTTGGCAAAGGCCACGTTGCCGTCGACGTATGCGTTGACGGGCGACGTGCCGGGTGCTGCATTGACAACCTTGACCTGCGCTATCCGGCTGTTGGCGATGGCACCCGTTCCGGAGGTGTCGAGCACCAGCAGCGCAGCATTCACGAGCACGCCGCTGCCGCGGGTGTAGGCGATGAGCGAGTACGTCGTCCGCTCAGCGAACGCGAACGTGCCGCCGTCGTAGATGACCTGCTTGGTATTCGGCAGCGTCATGCGGACCTGATAGGTCGCGGGCGTGAACAGCGTGAAGGTCGTGATGGCGCCGTAACCCGCGTTGCTGACGTTCGGCGAGAGGTTGTCGAGCGCGACGCCCGGCAGTGTCACGTAGACATCGAGACCGGCGCTGCCGTATGCCGCGTTGGTGACGCGCAGCAGGAACTGATTCTCACCCGGCGGATTGACCAGCACGTCCGAGACCTGCTGCGCGGCCGGCGCGGACGACGTGCCGTAGATCAGGAAGGTCGACGAGGAGTCGTCGATGAAAAGCGTCGTGGTGTCGAGGATCGTCGCGTCACCGCCGGCGACGCTGATCTTAACTTCGTTGAGGCCGGCGTCGATGTTCTGATAGCCGGTGAGTCCTTCGAACGGAAGATTGTTGATGACGTTGTTTTTCGAGATCGTGACATCGATGGGGCCCCCACCGATCATCACGTTGAAAAAACGCACGTGCGCAGGCAGGGTGACGATGAAGCCGCCACTTTCGAAGCTGCAGCCGACGAGAATCGCGGGAACCGCAAGAATCGCCAAGGCGCACAGCGCCCCGAACCACGAGCGCGCACGTCGAATTAGCATCATGAAGGTGAGGAGTCGAATGGGATTCGGGAGGCGCTTCGAACCTGCCGCCGTTCACAGGTGCTGCGACCGCCGCGCTGACTCCGCCCGGGCGCGGATTGCGGGGACGGCGGCGAGGACGGCAGTGCGAGTGCAGGGGCCGTCGACATGCGCGGGCGCGGCTCGATCAAAGCGCGAAACATAACATGGGCGCGTGTTTGCGTGGGCGAGGGCTAACATTTGGTTTCATGCACGCAAATGCGGCAGCCCGTTCGGTGCGACGATGACGCTCATGCTGAGGCCCGGCCGGCTTGCGCTCTCCCTGCTCCGCGACCTGTGGGCGGCGCCGCGCCCGCTCGAGGTCGACCCGTTGGCCCGTGCAGGCGTCGAAGCCTCCGCGGCGGCGATTGGCGCCCTATTGCGCGAGGACCGCGTGGTGTACGGCGTCAACACCGGCTTCGGCCTCCTGGCCCGGACCCGCATCGACGCCGGGCGCCTCGCGGAGCTGCAGCGCGCGCTCCTGCTGTCGCATTGCGCCGGCACCGGTCCGCTCCTCGACGACGCGGTCGTGCGCCTGGCCGTCGCGCTCAAGGCAGCGGCGCTGGCCAGGGGGCATTCCGGCGTCCGCTGGACGGTCGTGGAAGCGCTATGCCGGATGCACAACGCGGGCATCGTGCCGTGCATCCCGGCGCAGGGATCGGTCGGGGCATCCGGTGACCTCGCGCCGCTCGCCCACCTGTCGGCGGTCCTGATCGGCGAGGGCAGGGCGCGCGTCGAGGGTCGCGTGGTCGCCGCGGCCGATGCGCTGGCCGCCGCGGGCCTGCAACCGCTCGAGCTGGCGCCGAAGGAGGGACTTGCGCTCCTGAACGGCACCCAGGTGTCGACGGCGCTTGCGCTGGCATCGTTGTTCGCGGCCGAGCGCGTCATGGCGGCGGCCTTCGTCGCGGGCGCGCTGGCGGTCGATGCATGCCTCGGCAGCGATACGCCGTTCGACGCGCGCATTCACGCCGTGCGCGGACATCGCGGGCAGATCGACGCCGCGGCCGTTTATCGCACGCTGCTCGACGGCAGCGCCATCCGCGCGTCGCATCAGGACTGTCCGCGCGTGCAGGATCCCTACAGCCTGCGCTGCCAGCCGCAGGTGATGGGCGCGTGTCTCGACCAGATGCGCCATGCCGCTGATGTGCTGCTGATCGAGGCCAACGCCGTCTCCGACAATCCGCTCGTCTTTGCCGGCGATCGCGACGCGAGCATCCTTTCGGGCGGCAACTTCCACGCCGAGCCCGTCGCATTCGCGGCCGACAACCTGGCACTTGCGATCGCTGAAATCGGGGCATTGTCCGAGCGCCGGATTGCACTTCTGATGGACGCCAACCTGTCCGGACTGCCGCCGTTCCTCGTGGCGGATGGCGGCGTCAACTCGGGCTTCATGATCGCGCACGTGACGGCGGCAGCGTTGGCCTCGGAGAACAAGGCGCTCGCCCATCCGCATTCGGTCGATTCGCTTCCCACCTCCGCGAACCAGGAGGATCACGTGAGCATGGCGACGAGCGCCGCACGGCGCCTCGCGCCCATGACCGCGAACACGGCCGGCATCGTGGCGATCGAGCTTCTCGCCGCCGCGCAGGGCGTCGACTGGCGGCGCCCTCTGGGAACGTCGCGACGACTTGCGGACGCCCACGCGATCGTTCGCGGCGCCGCGCGATTCTGGGACCGCGACCGCGCATTCTCACCCGATCTCGAAGCGATGCGAGAGCAGGTCGAGCGGGGCGAATTCCTCCCGTTTACCGGGATTCTGCCGCTGCCGGATCCGATCTGAGCGAGCGGCGGAGCGCGGCGAGCGTCAGCGTGCCGATGACACCGCCCGCCGCATCGACGACTCCGGCGGCGTCGACATCGGCCGCGAGCAGTAGCGAAAGCGCATCGCGCAGATTGGCGTCGCTTGCGACCCGCGGCGCGCCCGGAGGCGGCGGCGAGGTGGTGGCAACGGCTGCGACGGTGGCGAGCGACAGGCGCTTGAGCGCGCGATCGGTGCCGACGAATTCCGCGACGAACGCATCCGCGGGATGCGCGAGGATCGCCTCCGGCGTGTCGTACTGGACGAGCCTGCCTGCGCGCATGATCGCGATGCGCGTGCCCATGCGGATCGCCTCGTCGATATCGTGGGTGACGAAGACGATGGTCTTGCCGAGCTCGCGCAGGATGCGCAGGAACTCGTCCTGCAGGCTTCCGCGCGTGATCGGGTCGATGGCGCCGAAGGGCTCGTCCATCAGCATCACCGGCGGATCGGCAGCCAGCGCGCGCGCGACGCCGATGCGCTGTTTCTGCCCGCCCGACAGCTCGCGCGGAAACCGGTCGCGCATCGTCGCGGGATCCATGCGCACGAGCGCAAGCAGGAAATCGACGCGCGCGTCGATCCGCGCCTCGTCCCATCCCAGAAGGCGCGGCACCGTTGCGACGTTCTCCGCGATCGTGAGATGCGGAAACAATCCCACCTGCTGGATCACGTAACCGATCGATCGCCGCAACGTCACCGCGTCGACATGGGTGACGTCGCGGCCACCGACCTCGATCGTTCCCGCATCGGGCTCGATCATGCGGTTCACCATGCGCATGGTCGTGGTCTTGCCGCATCCTGACGGGCCGATCAGCACGCAGATCTCGCCCGCGCCGATGGCGAGCGTGAGCGCGTCGACTGCGGGCGCGGCGTCGGCGGCGAAGCGCTTGGTGAGCCCGCGGAGCGTGATCATCAGTTAGCGGATGCCGCGCGGCGTCAACCGTCGCTCGAGGGTGCCGAACAGATAGTCGGTGGAAAGCGAGAGCAGCGTCACCGGAATGGCGCCGACCAGGAGTTGTGGCATCGCCATCATCGCGATGCCGGCGGTGATGAAATCGCCGAGGCCGCCGCCGCCGATGAACGCGGCGAGCACGGCGCCCGACACGACTTGCACGGCGGCCGTGCGCAAACCGGCGAACACGACGGGAATGGCAAGCGGCGTCTCGATCTGGCGCAGGACCTGCGATGGCGTCATGCCCATGCCGCGCGCCGCATCGACGACGTCGGCCTCGACACCCTGCAGACCGGCGATGGTATGCGTGAGGATCGGTGGCAGCGCGAGCAGCGTGAGCGCCACGAGGGACGGCGCGAAGCCCGTGCCGAGCAGCGGCAGCACGAGCGCCAGCACGGCCAGCGACGGCAGCGTGCGCCCGATATTCGCGATGTTGATCGCCGCCAGGGCAGCGCCGGCCTTGCGCGCCGCGAATACGCCGGCGGGAATCGCGATGGCGGCGGCAAGCAACAAGGCCGAGGCCGAGATCGTGACGTGTACGCCAAACGCGGTCGCGAATTGCGCGCGGTGGAGGAGCAGGTATTGCCAGGCGTCGACGAACATGCGCTTCGGCTCGTCAGGCGGTGCGGCGCCGGCGGAGCGTGCGCTCCAGTGCCGCGAGCGACAGGTCGACGCCCACCGCGAGCGCGCACGCGGTCAACGCGCCGGCCCAGATCTTGGGCGGGTGGTCGGTGGCAATGCCGTTGAAGATCAGCGTGCCGAGCCCGCCCGCATTGACATACGCGGCGGCGACCGTAACGCTGATGACCGTCACGGCGGCGACGCGCAGGCCCGCGATGATCACCGGCAGCGCGAGGGGCAGTTCGACTCTTGCCAGCACCTGGCGGGCGTTCATGCCCATCCCGCGCGCCGCGTCGACGATTTCGAACGGAACGTTGCGGATTCCGGTGGCGACGTTGCGTATGAGTATCAGCAGCGAGAATGCGACCATTGCGATGATCGCGTTTGTGCGTCCGAGACCTACCACCGGGATCAGCAGCGCTAGGAACGCCAGGGTTGGAATCGTGTAGAGAAAACCGGCCAGCGCGATCGCGGCCGCGTAGACGCGCTGATGGCGCGCGGCGACGATGCCGACCGCCAGCGAGATCGCGAACGAGATCGACAGCGCCGTGAGGGAGATCGTGACGTGCTCCCACAGCGCGATGGCCACCTGGTCCCAGTTGCGCAAAAACCAGGTCATGCGCGCGCGACCGCAGCGAGCGCACCGCCTCGCAACAGTGCGTCCATGCGGTCGATGTCGGGACCGAGCGGCCGGTCGACGTCGAGCACGGGTACGCCTTTGCGCACGACTGCGTACGCATCGCGGGTGCCGGCGCCGAGCGTCGTGCGATCCGTGCCACGGAGATCGATCGCCTGCGCCGCGATCAGGAGCTCGATCGCGACGAGGTAGCGCGCCTTCTCGACCGCGATCGCGAGCTTTTCGGCGCCGAGCAACGCGAGCGTGGCGTGATCCTCGACGCCTTCGGAGACCGGGAAAAAATCGAGCGAGCCCGGATTGGCCTCACGGCGGATGCCCGACCACAATGCGGTCAGAGTCTTCTGCACCGTGGCGAAACCGGAATGCGCGGGTCCGCGGCGCGTGAGTTGCAGCGGCAACTCGGTGAACGCCGGCGACATGAATCGCAGGCAGCGCTGCACCGCAAGGCTCGCGACCTGCGCGAGCGCGATGGCCGTCGCGTCGAGCGCAACGGCCAGGGCGGGCAGATGAAAGTTGCCGTTCGACAGCATCGCGCCGTCGGCGGTGACGAGCGGGCTTTCGGCCGCGCTGTTCAATTCGATCTCGACCTGTGCGCGCGCTTCGCCGGATATCCAGCGGAGCGCGCCGTGCACCTGCGCGACGGCGCGAAACGACAGCGGGTCCTGCACGCGGCGGGCGGCGCCGAGCGTGAGTAGCGCGCTGCCATCGAGCAAGGCGATCAAGTCCGCGGCCGTCTCGCGCTGGCCGGGCGCCGGTCGCGCAGACGTGGCGCGCGGGTCGAGCGGCGACAGGTTCGCGCGAAATCCTTCGCACGACAGCGCGACCGCAGTCAGCCATTGCTGTTGCAGCAGGATGACATCGTGCAGCGTGAGCGCAGCCGCGCCAATCGTCGCGGCGTTGGCGCTGATGAGTGCCAGTCCATCCTTGGCGCCGAGCACCACCGGGGCGAGTCCGGCGCGCATGAGCGCATCGGTCGAGCGGACACCGCCATGATCGGCGGCGCCTTCGCCCTGCATGGCGAGCCCGATGTGGGCGAGCGGGGCGAGATCGGCCACGCTGATCGAGCCCGTGCGCGGTACCACGGGAACGACGTCGCGGTTCAGCATCGCCACGAGCGCGTCGAACACGGCGGGCGAAACACCCGACCCGCCAGCCGCCATGCCTGCGATCCGCGCGAACATGATGGCGCGCACTGCGGCCGCGTCGAGTTCGGGCCCGACGCCGACCGCACGCGCGCGCACGGCGCGCTGCTGGTATTCCGCCAGCTCGTGCGCGGGAATGCGCGCACCGGTGTTGGCACCGAGCGCCGAGTTGAGCCCGTAGATCGAATCCGGTGCCGCGGCCAGCCTGTCCACGACATCGCGTGCCTGGACGAGGCGATCACGAACCACCGGTGCGACGGCAATCGGCTCGCGTCGGCGCGCGACGGCAGGCACGTCGTCAAGGGTGACCGGCCGTGCGCCGATCGTGATGGTCATGGGAAGGCGCGTCGCCGCGGCGGCTCGCGCTTCAGCGGACGATGCCCTTGGCCTTCAGGAACTCGCGTGCGACGTCCTTCGGCTCCATCTTTTCGCCGTCGACCTTGTAGTTCATCTCCGCCATCGTTGATTCGTCGAGCGTCGCGCTTACCCGATTCAGGATGTCGGCGATCTTGGGATTCGCGTCGAGCGCGTCCTTGCGCACAACGGGCACGACGTAGTAGGGCGGCCACAGGTTCTTGTCGTCCTTCAGCCGCTTGAGCTTGAGCGCGCTGATCATGCCGTCGGTGGCGTAGCCGTTGACGACGTCGATCTGCTTGTTGGCGAGCGCCTGATAGCGCAGCCCGATCGCCATCTGGAGGTCTTCCTTGAAGTCCATGTTGTACTTCGCCTTGAGACCGGGCAGCCCGTCCTTGCGGTCGCGAAACTCGGGGCCCGCGCCGAGCTTCAACTCCTTCGACACCTTGGCGAGATCGGTCAGCGTCTCGAGCTTGTATTGCGCCGCCGTGTCGGGACGCACGACCATGTTGTACGTGTTGTTCACGGGCGCCTCGTTCAGCACCACCAGGCCGCGGGCCGCATAGTCGGCCTTGACCTTGTCGTAGACGGCCTTCTGATCCGTCATCGGCTCCTGCTTCATCACCGCGAGCAGGATCGTCCCGGTGTATTCGGGATAAAGGTCGATCTGCTTTTCCTCGAGCGCCTTGTGCGCGATCAGCGTGCCGCCCAGGTTGATCTTGCGCTCGACCTTGATGCCGTTCGCCTCCAGCGCCTGCGCATAGAGCTCGGCCAGGACGAACTGCTCGGTGAAGTTCTTCGACCCCACGCGCACAGTGGGCTGGGCATTCGACGCGAGCGCGAACAGCGCGGCGAACGCAAGCGCTGCCGCGGCGCAGATACGGCTCGTTCTCATCGACGTCTCCCTGAATGATCCGTCCGCGATTGCCGGACGGGCGACCGATTCTGCCGGTGGGCTCCACGGGCGTCAATCGCGGCCGCCGTTTCAATCGGCGCGGATATTGGCCTCGCGCGCCAGCTTGGCCCAACGCGCGGCCTCGGTCCTCTGCATGGCGGCGAACTCCGCGGGCGTGTTGCCGACGGGCTCCGCGCCCAGCGTGGCGATTTTCTCACGCACGTCCGGCGCGGCGAGCGCCTTCGCGATCTCCGCATGCAATCGATCGACGATCACCGGTGGCGTGCCTGCGGGCGCAACCAGCGCGTACCAGGACGTGACCTCGAATCCCGGCAATCCGGATTCCGCGATCGTGGGAAGATCCGGCGCAGCCGCGATGCGCCGCGGGCTGGCGACGCCGAGTGCCACCACCTTGCCCGTTTTCACGTGCGGAAGCGCTGCCGAGCTCTGCGCAAAGAAAAGCTGCACGTCACCTGCCAGGACGGCTGTCGTCGCAGGTCCGACGCCATTGAACGGCACGTGCACGATGTCGATCCCGGCCATGCTTTTCAGGAGCTCGCCGGCGAGATGCGGGCCGCTGCCGTTGCCGGGCGACGCATAGTTGAGCGTTCCGGGCTTCGCCTTGGCGAGCGCGATCAACTCGGCGAGGTTCTTCGCCGGGACGCCGGGATTGACGATCAGGACATTCGGCACCGAGGCGATGACCGTGATCGGCGCGTAATCCTTCGCCGGATCGTAGGGCAGCTTCGAATAGAGCGATGGCGCGATCGTGAGGTTGCCGGTGGGCGCGAGCGTCAGCGTGTAACCGTCGGGGGCGGCCTTTGCACCTTGTTCCATGCCGATGTTGCCACCGGCACCGGGCTTGTTCTCGACGACGAACGGCTGGCCGAATGCTTGCGACAGCCTGTCGCCGACGAGTCGCGCCAACGCATCCGCGGGACCGCCCGGCGGAAACGGCACCAGGATGCGCACGGGCTTGGTGGGGTAAGTCTGAGCGCATGTGTCGT